>JAEEGJ010003760.1_pt1 | contig 55383 bp, 40 predicted proteins | sample 8958761 | NCBI WGS metagenome assembly JAEEGJ01 (sample SAMN16246546, study PRJNA631951) | gut metagenome | biome: gut microbiome; feature: rumen; material: RS-attached | host: Bos | place: Iran: Karaj | collected 2018-10
CAATATATCAACAAGCAGAAAAAATCCACATGCTGATTCATATTTTCTCTATGGTTAGTGGTACACTTTTCGATTATTAGGGGTGGTACACTTTTCAGTTACAATTTACACTATACATGCAAAGAATATTGCTGTCAGCGCAGCAAAAACTTTGTAGAAAAATGAAGTTTTCATATTATAATAGTTTAAGAAATAGTAGCGAACTAAGGCAATTAATAAACAAAACTTATAAAATACATTGCAAAAGTAATAAATAAAAGAGATAATTACAAATAATAATGTAGAAAAGAAACCAAATTTAATGGTAAATAAATTAAAAACACCTTATTGTAATATTTATTTTACAATATAGCTTATGAAAACAACCTTAAAATAAATAAACGACACAATGAGATTTTGTTATTTCGAGCAGATGGATTGAATGACCAAACCGGCGAGAGAAAAGCCGAAAATACCGGTAATATGGCTCAGCGAACCATTGATTTGTGCCTTGCTCGTACACCATTCGTGTTCAACAAGTCGTTGGTCACCAGGAGCATCATAAAGAGCCGTATCAGTTCCACGTAATCCACTGATAAGTCGAGCTTTCGGGCACATACATTGTGGCGTACCGCAAGTAGTTTCCTGGCCTTGGTTCTTTAGAGGAACTTCCTCACTATAGACACAAAGGAATTTTCTTTTTGGGAATGTCTTCTGTTTCTTAAATTTGTTACGTAAAGCACGAGCCAGGGCATCACCCTGAATCTTCCAGAACTCAACAGTTCGAACCTTGAAAGGATCGATGCGCAAGGCAGCTCCCATTGACGAAAAGAATGTGATGTGCTTGGGCAAACTGGTGGCATGGAGAATAAGATGTGCTTTCTCGGTCAGCGAATCGATGGCATCGATGATGAAGTCATAGGTTTCGAGCTGGAATGAATCGGCAGTCGTTGCATCATAAATCATTTGCAGGGCATTGATCTCGGCATCGGGATTGATTTCCAGAAGTCGATTGCGAAGGGCCTCTACTTTTACCTGGCCAATCGTCTTCGAAGTTGCCATGAGCTGACGATTACAGTTGGTGATGCACACTCGGTCGGAATCCACAATGGTAAGATGACGGATACCACTACGTACCAGACTTTCGGCACACCAGGAGCCGACTCCACCAACACCAAATATAATGACACGAGCCTCGGCAATGCGCTGCATTGCCGAGGTTCCTAAAAGTAACTCCGAACGCCGGAGCATTCCACGTTCAAAAGTAGAGCTCATCAATTTACATTAGCGGGAGCGGATGAACCTGTGCAAAACTCCTTACAATATGCCAGCCAGTCAAAACCAAGTGCATTGCAGATTAGGTATGCAACGACAAGGATGAGCAATAGGCAGAGGAAGAAGTTGCGTACCTTGTGTGATTTATCAGGATATGGATCCTTCACATCAAACTTAGCTGGGAAGTTGACAGCCTGCGTCAATACATTGCCGAATGGGATGTTGATCTTGGCAGCAGCATTGACAGCCCAACCCTGGGCATTCAGAATAGGAGCCAGATTGCGCTTGCGCAGCTTGAGCCATGCGAGGAACATCGAAGGACCGGAAATGATGAGGAAGATAGCCAGGATGACAAGGATAAGCTGCCACAAGCTGAGCTTGACCAGACCGCTGAAGATGGCAACCACGCAAGAGCCCAACATGCCGAGACCTAAGCCAATGGCTGCAAATACGCCCGAGAACTTGGCGATGTCGAAGCTTCCAGCCGACTTGCCTGCCTCCTTGGCAGCAGCAGCATTGCTGATGTCGGCAGTCTTCACTTCAGCGGTCTTGGCATCGAACTTGGCCGTAGCATCTGACATTACAGCACCTTCCTTCTCGGCAGCGAACTTGTTGATCTGCTCGCTCACAAAGTTCGAGAACTTGCGATAGGGACTCCAGGCAGCCTGCTTGATGGAGATAGGATTGTCGATGATGTTGACAATCTTGGCATCGTAATCCACGCCATAGACATCGTAGAAGATACAGTTCTTGCCCACGAAGAGGTCTCCCACTTCGCCCACGGTAACGGCAGCGATTATCTTCATGGTCTTGCCGGTCGATTTGCTGACGCAGTCGCAGGTAAGCAGATACATGCCGCTCTTGGCAGCCTGAGCAGCCATGGCTGCAGCATCGGTCACGCGTACGCAAAGGTCGCAGGTACGCTGATCAACAACGAGTGTACCAACCTGGAAGATGGCCCACTTCTTGGTGTTGTAGAGATCCTGTAGCGTTACATAGTTGCGGAGCAGAGTGAAGAAATCACGAGTCAGATGGAGCAGCTTGTCAACCGACTGCTTGGCAGCCTGTTCCTCATCGACGGTGATGTCGGCCTCAGTGATGGAGATGCTCTTCTGATATTCCTCGAATGCCTTGAGCTTGGCACCGATCTCGTTCCAATCGGCTTCGGTCAGCACCTTGGCCTTCGGGTCGAGAGCAGCCTTGACAGTAGCAAACTGGGCAGCCCAAGCGGGGTTGATGGGTTCGCTGAGGTCAATGGCCTCGACACCCTCCTTGATACGAGCAATTGGATAAGCTGCAATCTCAGCGAGCTTGTCAGTCAGATTGGCGGGCGAAATGCCTTCGATGCTGGCAACCTGCACGTCGAGGGCAGGTGTGCTCTCCTTCGAATATTTGGTTAACTTGCCGCGCAGGAAGAAATCCTTTACCTTGGCATCGAGAGCCTTATAGGCAGCATCAATGTCGGCAGTCTTGTCGCCGTAAGGTGCAGCCACCTCGGCTTCCTTCTTGGCAGCCTCCAGAGCTGCTTCGAACTTGGCCTTGCGATAGGCGTCGAGACATCCCTTGCTGTCGGCCAACGATATTTCGGTGGTTTCTTTTCCAAGCTGAGACAGGATATCAGCAGCGACATCATAGATCTTCTTGCCTTCCTCGTCATCCTGATTGATAGCGCTGAGAGGCAGCGTGTCCTTGCCTTCGACAACAGGCTTGAGATCCTTCAGCACCTTGCAGAGCCACTGGGAAACACCGACGACCTCATCGATGCGGATCTGGCCATCGCCATTGGTGTCCATATAAGCGAGCGACTGCTCGTCGATCTCAAGACCTTTCACTGGACAAGACAGAACGGTCCACATCTTCTTGTCAAGTTCGCCGAGGTGTTTGATGTCTTCGGCAGAACTGATGTACACGCGGGTGACACCACCGATGCGTGCAAATTTCCATTTGTAATCAGACATGTTGTTTATGATTTAAAGAGTTTTTAAGGTTTCGTATAATGTTGCATTCTCTTCGGGTGTGCCTACTGTAATGCGCAGGCAACCTTGGCAGAGATGAACACGTGTACGATTTCGAACAATTATACCTTTATTTTGTAGATAATGATATACATAATCGGCCGATTGCCCCGCATCCATGCCATCAAGCTTCATGCGAACCAAAAGGAAGTTGGCATCGCTTGGATAGATATGCTCAACGGTCTTGAGCGAACCCAGCAGGATGCGCAGGATCTCACGCCCGCTGAGAATCTCCTCGACGTGCCGGTCGTGTACTTCGCGATGGCTCAGGGCCTGGACGGCTGCCTGTTGCGTCAAGAAGTTGATGTTATAGGGATACTTCACCCGATTGAAGTACTGGATGATAGGAGGCTGGGCATAGGCGATGCCACAACGGATGGCGGCCTGTCCCCATGCCTTGCTGAACGTCTGCAGGACAATCAGGTTTTCATATTGATCCAAGATAGACAGCATCGAGCCTTTATCGGAGAAGTCGATGTAGGCTTCGTCAACGACAATAATCTGGTCGGGGAAATGCTGGACAATGAATTCCAACTCAGACAGCTGGAAGGCATTGCCGGAGGGATTATTGGGCGAACAGATCCAGATGACCTTCGTTCGCTCATCGACCTGAGCAGCGAGTGCAGAAGCATCGAGCTGAAAGTCGTCGGTGAGGCTCACCGGACGATAGGCCACATCGTTCACGTCGGCACAGACCTTGTACATGCCGTAGGATGGAGAGATGGCTACTACATTGTCGATACGAGGTTCGCAGAAGATGCGGTAGATCAGGTCAATAGCCTCGTCGCTGCCATTGCCGAGGAAAATCTGTTCCTCCCGTACCCCCTTGAGCGGAGCCAAAAGCGCTTTGACGCTATGCTGCAACGGATCGGGATATCGGTTGACACCATTTTCGTAAGGCGATTCGTTGGCATCAATATAGACACTGGCCTCTCCCTTGAACTCGTCGCGAGCACAGGAATACGGGGCAAGTGCCAGAATATTGGGGCGTATGACTTTAGACAAATCCATACTATAACGATTTCTTGATGGTTTCCTTGAGCCTCTGGACAAAGGGAAAAAGCTCGTTCTTCATATTCTGAAGCCTCAAGGTTACGGCGTTCTTGTGTGCGTCGAGCTTCTCGTTGGCGGCCATCACCTCGATGACCGGGCCTAAGCCGCTGAGTCCTTCGCGCGTCAGATGCTGGAAGGTTACCTTGCGCATATAGGAATCCAGATTGACGCCATTGTAGGACTTGGCATAGCCATTGGTAGGCAGCGTGTGGTTGGTACCGCTCGCGTAATCGCCCGCACTTTCGGGGCTATAGGGACCCAGGAACACAGAACCCGCATTGCGCACGGCATCGGCCAGTTCCTCATAGTTTTCGGTGTTGATGATGAGGTGTTCGGGTGCGTATTCGTTGACGAGTTCCATGATTTCGTTCTGGTCGTGCAAAAGGATAATCTTGCTGTGCTCGAGCGACTGACGCATCAGCGTCTGGCGACTGAGCAATTCAAACTGCTTGTTGATGACCTCCTGGAAACATTGGGCCACTTCTTCGCTGTCGGTAAACAGAACCGACTGTGAGTCGGCTCCATGTTCCGCCTGGCTCAGGAAATCGGATGCCACATATTCCAGATTAGCAGCCGCATCAGCAATGACAGCCACTTCGGATGGGCCGGCGGGCATATCGATGGCGACATCACGCAACGAGACGAGCTGCTTCGCCATTTGTACGAACTGATTGCCAGGACCAAAAATCTTATAGACCTTGGGTACCGTCTCGGTGCCGAATGCCATCGCTCCAATTGCCTGAACTCCGCCACACTTATAGACTTCGGTGACACCTGCCACCTGTGCGGCAAAAAGGATGGCCGGATTGACCTTGCCTTCGGAATTGGGAGGCGTACAAAGCACAATCTTCTGACAGCCGGCAATTCGTGCAGGGATGGCCAGCATCAATACGGTGCTGAACAAGGGTGCCGTGCCACCAGGCACATAAAGACCGACACGATCAATCGGAATAGACTTCTGCCAGCAGGTCACTCCAGGCTGCGTTTCCACCTTATAGGACAAGCAACGCTGCGATTCGTGGAAGAGCGAGATGTTGTGAGCAGCCTGACGAATGGCGAAGGCGAGTTCTTCGGGGATAGCTTTTGCGGCCTCGTCAAATTCGGACGCATCGACCCGTAAGTCGGTGAGTTCACAATGATCGAAGCGATTCTCGAGCTGCCTGATAACCTCATCTCCACCCTGACGGATATCGTTGAGGAGAGAAGAAACAAGCTCCCGGAGCTGGCTGTTGTCGAACGTGGGACGCTGGATGATGTCGGCCCATTCCGAACGTTGGGGATAGCGATAGGTGGTCATGTCGAGGATTACATTACAATCTTTTCAATGTTCAATGCAAGAATACCCTCGGCACCCGCAGCCTTCAGTCGGCTGATGAGCTCCCAGAACAGCTTTTCGCTGATGACGGTATGTACGGCATGCCATCCTTCAGTGGAAAGCTTGATGACAGTTGGAGCCTTGGTAGATGGCAACATATTGAGCACTTCGTCCAACGAACCATCGGGCACATTCATCATAACGTATTTCTTGTCTTCCGCATTCCGAACAGCATCGAAACGGAAGATCAGTTCGCTGAGAATCTTTTCCTTCTCATCGTCCAGGTTGTTGTTGGCAATGAGCACAGCTTCGCTCTTGACTACAACCTCGACCTCCTTCAAGCGATTGCTGACCAGCGTGGAACCCGAACTCACAATGTCGAAGATGGCATCGCCCAAACCGATGTTCGGACTGATTTCGACTGAGCCTGTAATGACGTGGATATCGGCTGAAAGATGATGTTCGTCGAGCCATTGCTGCAGGATGACAGGATACGACGTGGCAATGGTCTTGCCATTGAACCATTCGATACCTGGATAATCGATCAGTTTGGGGATGGCAAGCGACAGACGACATTGCGAAAAGCCAAGATACTTCATGATTCGGGCATCCTTGTTGCGTTCCTTGAACTCATTGAGCCCGACAATACCCACATCCGCAACACCTTTGGCAACACATTCTGGGATATCATCATCACGCAAATACAATACCTCAACGGGGAAATTGCTGGATGGAATGAGCAGCGTACGCTTGGCGTTGCTCAGTTTGATGCCAGATTCTTTAAGTAGTTCCATGCAGTCGTCAAAGAGACGGCCTTTTGATTGAATCGCGATACGTAGCATAAAATAATTAACAATTAAAAAATAACAATTAACAATTGGATTTGCACAACTGAGAATTGCCTTTTTTTAGAAAATTCCTGCACAGGATGACAAACTGCGCAAACGTTTACATAAATCGGGGCAAATATAAAGATAAAATAGCAAATAACAAAATAAAACGGGGATTTTTTTGCAAAATCCTCGTTTTTTTGATAATAAATTGCGAAAATGTTACTTATGGACGATTTCAACAGGTCCAAAGAGTCCTGCAGGAAGAAGTTCTTTCGACTTCTTGCGATATCGGGCATTGGTCCATATATTCGGGAACGGATCCTTCCCTTCGTCATGTCCCTGGATGGCATTGCTCCAGGTGTTTACAACAACCAAAGTCAGCTGATTTTCTCCCGGATGGACGGCTTCGGAAATATCCACTTCGTATGGAGAAGTCCAGGCTATTCCACAGTCCTGGCCATTCAAAGAGACGGAGGCAAGATTGTGGATAGTATTCAACCGAAGATAGAGATTCCTTCGTTTGGTGTCGGACGAATTCTCGTCCAAAGTCTTCTCTAATTCTAATGAGTCGAGACTGAAGGTCGTAGTATAGGTCACACGTCCGGAATAATAGCGAACCGCATCGTCCTCGCTTTGACTCCAATCGAACAACGAATCGACATCAAGCGAAACATTCGTATCGTGGAAATGGAGATGCCACGGTTCTTCCAGTCGAAGCAGGGTTTCAGGCGATTTTTCGAAGCTGAAGGAAGGACTGAGCCGGTCGTCCGATGTCGGGACAATCGGGAAGACGACGAAGATGGAGCCATAGGGCTGCAGGACAATCTCCTCTCCCATCCTGCGGATTGTACCATCCAGCGCATTCCACAATTCGGGCTTTCTGCCTTTCTGGTCGCGGAACTGAGGACGAATGATTACAAGAGAATCGGTCTGGTTCGACAGGAAGTAGATTTCGGCGAATGAACTGGTTCGATGACAATAAGCTACACCTTCAGGGAGATAGTTGACATCTCGTTTCAGCCCAAGGGCATTGAAATCAGGTTCTTCCCAAGGCATTTCGTTGGGTGCAATGACCGGAAGACCCAGATTACGCATTTCCTCGATTTTGGACTTCGCCTTTTCGCTCAAGGGAAGATGATCCGGATCCATCAGGTGCGAACTCGGCAGGATAAGGAGCTTATAATTGGGTGCAGCATCTTCATCATCTTCCGAAACAAGCTGCTGCTCCACAACACGGCAGCGCAGAAGCGCATCTTCGTTGAAGCTGTCATATTGGTAGCCATGCATCGGATTGATCCAATCCTCGGCCTTCAAGGTATTCGCCACATACTTCACGCCGACCGGACGTTCCACGACAGGGACACCGACATTGGCAAGTCGTTCCTTCTCGGCAGCAACGCGTTCGGGCCCATAGATTCCGGGGAGCATCGCAACAAGACGATCGGGCTGGAACGAACGACGAGGTATCTCCTGCCCTGTATAGACAGCTATATCCACCACAGGACGACCCATCTGCAGGAGATACTGGCAACGCGTAAGATATTTGGTCAGTTCGGAAGCTTCGTCGAACCAGGTATTTCCCTTCTGGAAGAAGAAACCGATTCCATCGAGCGTCATGCCCGGTCGCAACAACGGATTTGGATTCAAGCAATAGACATGATAGAACAGACGGTTGATGCCGAAGCAGAAATTGCGGTCGATGAGCGGCTTCACCATGGCAGGATCTTCATCAAAGACGCCCCGCAGTTCGGTGCATCCTTCTGCTTGGATGATGCGCTTGCCATAGACGTGGGCACCGCTGATGGCGTCGAGCATATCGTTGATTTTGTCGTGCGTGGGACTGTTCAACCAGAATTCCCCCATGGGTAGATCGGCATATCGGAAATGCGCCATTCCATCGCTGACCATCGTAGGACAGACATTCTCGGCCGAAAGCTGGCAACCCATCTCCCGAGCATTGTGACGCAGCTCGTCGAAGAAAATGTCCTCAATCAATTCGTTGATGGTGAGTCGCACATCGCGCAGGACACGTTCGGAGGTCTCCTCATTGACCAAGGGAAGTCCAACCATCAAGGGGAGATAATCCTGGATACTATATCCACGTCGTTTCTTAAACTCTTCAGCAAAATTGGAACTCCAGTTCTGACTTCCGCATTCCCACGAATCGACGTGCATATATTTCAGCACTCGACGGGCAAGATTCAGGTGTTCGAGACTGTCCCGCCCCGGAACTGGTGCAAAGAAATGGCTATTGAACCAATTGTTCAGCTGCTTGCGGATAGCCGAGCGGTTGAACTTATCGCATTCCAGGCCACGGCCATCACCACCCGTAGCGTTGACCTGTCCCGTACTCATGGATGCTATACGGAAGAAGAACTTGGTCTTGTCTTTAGCCGGAATGCTATAGCGCGATGCATACTCTCGAATTTGCGACAAGGGAATATAATCCTCGTCTGCCACCGTATTCTGTTCGGTGCTCGAAATGCGCCAGACGAGACCAACTTTTCCCTCCCATTGGTTCACACGAGGTGCCGCATGGAAACGTATTTCGTTGACCTTCAGTGAAGGAGACCATTTGGCCTGATCCAGGTCTTCGCTGCCAACAGGCGAACCTTCGGGTGTCCACGTGAATCGCCAGATGCGAGCTTGCGTGGTGGGTATGCTGTGTGTAGTATTATAATCGTAATTCTGCCATCCCGTTCGAGCGGGAACGAGCTGCTTGACCAACTTGAAATTGATGCCATCTGCGCTGGCATAGACCTTCATGCGCTGTGCCTGGAACTGTGTAGAAGGTACTATCAATTCGAGGGCGCTGACCGTGATGGCCTTTGGAAACTTGTATTCGATCGAAAACGGCTGTTTCGCCGAAAAACCACCTTTCAAGGTGTCAATCTTGAGGTCAGGTCCTTCTCCTGAAACGACAGGATTCGAAAACGAATCGGGATTAGGACGCGTGCTGGGAATGGTTCCGAAGAATTCTTCCCCCTTTAAATATTTAAAAGGTATGGAAAAATAGCCGATTGTCGTGCCGGTTGTGTCATCTAAAGCAGTCATGACAACCTTCTGCATGGATTCTTCGGGAGTGATCCAAGGTCCACCTGCCAAGGCAAAGCCATCACAGATATGCATACCCAGCTTGAGGCCCAGACGGTCGGCTTCCTGCATAGCAAAATCAACCATCTCATACCATTGGGGAGAAAGCTGATGGATTGTTCCACCCAGCTCGGGCTTCATCTCCACACTTTTGATGGGCATGAGGTAGGTTCCACCCAGTCGGTTTTGCGCCATAGCTTCCAAGTCGGTGGTGATACCCTCCTTCGTTACTGCACCATGCATCCAATACCAGAAGCACCATGGCTTTGCTTCAAAGTTGTCTGGATTCTTGAAAGCATCAGAAACATCAGCTCGAACAGGCTGAAGGGCCATAACTATCAATAAAAGGGAGATTAAAAAGCTTTTCATGATGTGGTGGTGTTTTTGGTGGGGAGGGATTTCGGGATTTTGGACTTCGAGATTCCGGGATTACGATATTCCGGTATAACGGGATATCGGTATTACGGTATACCGGTATAACGGTATTCCGATATTCCGGCAACTCGAAAACAAATTACCCCGTCAGATTAGAATTAATACACAATGAGGTTGTGAGGGGATTCCTCACAACCTCAATAGATTAAGCCTTGAGCGCAGCAATGGCCTCCTTGATGGCAGCGATCTTCTGTTCAGCGTCGGCCTTCTTCTTCTGTTCGTTGGCAACAACCTGCGGAGGAGCGCCATTGACAAAACGTTCGTTGCCGAGCTTCTTCATGACACTGGCAAGGAAGCCCTCGTTGTACTTGAGATCAGCATCCAGCTTCTTGAGCTCCTCTTCCACGTTGACGCTTTCGCCAAGGGGCACGGCATATTCGGTAGTACCAACCATGAAGCTGGCGCAAATGCCTTGCTTCTCGCTGACGAACCGGATGTCAGACGTATTGGCCGACTTGGTAATGACTGCAGCCAGGGACTTGGCAACGTTGTTCGAATCGGCATTAACAACAAGCAGTTCGACAGCAACCTTCGGAGACATCTGCTTCTGGGCACGAATGGTACGAATGCCGGCAATAACCTCAGTAGCAGCCTGGAAATCTGCAATCAACTTCTTTTCTTCTTCAGATGGCTCGGTATAGGTAGGAAGGGTCTGGAACATGATGCTTTCGCCTTCCTTGCGCTCCGTAATATTCTGCCACAATGCTTCGGTGATGAAGGGCATGAAGGGATGGAGCATCTTGAGCACCGTATCGAAGTACTGAATGGTCTTGTCGTAGGTGACGCGGTCGATCGGTGAACCGAAAGCAGGCTTGATAAGTTCGAGATACCACGCCGAGAAGTCATCCCAGAACAACTTATAGACGAGCATCAAAGCCTCGGACAGACGATACTTGCCAAAGAGATCCTGAAGTTCAAAGCCCACGCTCTTCACCTTGGCATCGAACCACTCGCACGCCTTGCGAGAAGCCTCGGGCTGAGGAATGTCAGCAACAGTCCATCCTTGAACCAGACGGAAGGAGTTCCAGATCTTGTTGTTGAAGTTTCGGCCCTGTTCGCAAAGTGATTCATCAAAGAGAATGTCGTTACCGGCTGGTGCAGAGAGCATCATACCCATACGCACACCATCGGCTCCGAATCGGTCGATGAGGTCGAGCGGATCGGGCGAATTGCCCAACGACTTGGACATCTTGCGGCCCAACTTATCACGAACAATACCCGTGAAATAAACATGACGGAATGGCATGTTGTCCATGTACTCATAACCGGCCATAATCATGCGGGCAACCCAGAAGAAGATGATATCGGGTCCAGTAACCAGATCGGATGTCGGATAGTAATACTGGATTTCCTTGTTGTTCGGATCGAGAATGCCATTGAAGAGCGAGATAGGCCAAAGCCAGCTCGAGAACCAGGTATCCAGAGCGCCTTCGTCCTGAATCAGGTCTTCTGCCTTCAGGTTCTCATAGCCTGCAATCTTTTGCGCCTTGGTCAAGGCTTCTTCGCGAGTAGGAGCAACAACATATTTCTTATCTTCGTCCTTGACATTCTCCTGACCTGGCAGGAAGTAGGCAGGAATGCGATGACCCCACCAAAGCTGGCGACTGATGCACCAGTCCTTGATATTCTCCAACCAGTTGCGATAAGTGGACTTGTACTTGGCAGGATAGAACTGGATCTCATCCTTCATCACAGGAGGAAGAGCAATATCAGCAAAATGCTGCATACGGATGAACCATTGCAACGAAAGACGTGGTTCGATGGGCACATTCGTACGCTCGGAAAAGCCGACCTTGTTGTCGTAATCCTCTTCCTTCTCGAGCAGACCGGCAGCGTTCATGTCAATCGTGATCTGGTTGCGACAATCAAAACGATCCATGCCGACATAAAGACCAGCAGCTTCGCTTAATGTTGCATCGGGATTGAAGATATCAATGGCCTCCAGATTATATTTCTGACCCAATGCATAGTCATTAACGTCATGGGCGGGAGTAACCTTCAGGCAACCTGTACCGAACTCAATCTCCACATAGCGGTCCTCGATGATGGGAACCACACGGTTGACCATCGGCACAATTACACGCTTACCCTTGAGCCAGGTGTTCTTCGGGTCCTTGGGATTGATGCAGACAGCCACGTCGCCCATGATGGTCTCGGGACGTGTCGTAGCAACGACAGCATAACGACGGCCTTGCGGGTCACGATGGATAACCTGGCACTTCACTTCTGGATCGAAGGGCTTGTCGTTGTTGCAGATAACGATAGCATTCGGTTCCTCGCCATCGGTACTGCCGGCAGGCTCATCGACATAATATTTCATGTAGTAGAGCTTGGAATGCTCCTCGTGATAGATAACTTCTTCGTCCGAAAGAGCTGTTTGACGCTCGGGATCCCAGTTTACCATACGCAGGCCACGATAGATGAGGCCCTTATCATAGAGGTCGCAGAAAACCTTGATGACCGATTCGGAACGCAAATCGTCCATGGTGAACGCCGTGCGGTCCCAATCGCAGGAACAACCCAATTTGCGCAGCTGCTTGAGGATGATTCCGCCATGTTCATCGGTCCAGGCCCAGGCATGCTTCAAAAATTCATCACGGGTAAGGTCAGATTTCTTGATACCCTGTTCGGCAAGGCGCTTGATGACCTTGGCCTCGGTGGCAATACTGGCATGGTCGGTGCCAGGCACCCAACAGGAGTTCTTACCCTCCATACGCGCACGGCGAACGAGGATATCCTGAATCGTTTCATTCAGTACATGGCCCATGTGAAGGACACCCGTCACATTCGGGGGTGGAATAACCACCGTATAAGCCTCACGGCCATCGGGTTTACTGCTGAACGCCTTGTTGTCCAGCCAATACTGATACCATTTGTCCTCAACTTCTGAGGGATTGTATTTTGATGCTAATTCCATTTCTAATAAATTTGCGGCGGGGCAATGTGTCCCGCCGTATGATAAAGGTTATTACTTTTCGCCTGCTTCGATTCGCTTCTTCAGCTCTTCAATCTCAGCCTTGAGCTCGTCCATCTTGCTCTGCATCAAGGCAACCAGACCATTGCCGCTCTTCGACTTGGCATTGAGGAAACCGAGGTTGTTCTCGTAGGTCTTGAGGTCGTTCATCAGGCGCTCGAGCTTGCGCTGAAGCGTGTTGGAGTCCTTGATACCGGCAACACGCTCACGGATGCCTTCGAAGCGACGACGCTGTCCCTTCATGTCGAGTTTCTCGTAGAAGAAATCGATGAGCTCCCTGTACTTGGCCTGAAGCTTGTCCTTTTCCTTGAAGGGTACGTGACCAATCTCCGACCATTTGTTCATCAGTTCACGAACAGCACCGACCGAAGCGTTCTCCACATCTTCCTTCAGGTTATTGAGTGCAAGAATAATCTCCTGCTTCTTCTCGAAGTTGGCACGTTCGGTAGCGCGTTCACCACCGACAGCCTCTTCCTTGGCACGGAAGAAGGCATCGCAAGCCGACTTGAAACGCTCCCAAACCTGCTGAGAACTCTTGCGAGGAGCTGGACCAATGGTCTTCCACTCATTCTGGAGGGCGATGAGCTGATCGGTGGTCTTGCGCCATTCGGTGCTGGTGCTCAACGCCTCGGCCTTCTCACAGAGAGCAAGCTTTATCTGGAGGTTCTCGTTCTGTTCGCCACGAACGGAATGATAATATTCAGCCTTCTGGTTGAAGAAGTTATCACAAGACTGGCGGAAACGCTCGAAGAGCTGGGTGTTGACACGCTTGGATGCAAATCCCAGCTTGCGCCACTCATCCTGGAAGGCAAGGATAACCTTGGTGGCATCCTCCCAACCTTTCAAGGTATTGATCTGAGAGAGATCGATAGCTTCAATCTTCTCGCAGATGGCGGTCTTGCCGACCTCGTTGGCGTGTTCCTGTGCCTTCAAGCGCTCGAAGTGCTCCTGATGACGCTTGTTGATTTCGGTGGAGGCAGCCTTGAAGCGGTTCCAGATTTCTTCACGTACAGAAGGAGCGACTGGACCGATGATGCGCCATTGCTCATGCATCTCCTGGAGCTTGCGGAAAGCATCAACCACATCAGCAGCCTGTGTGAGCTTCTCAGCCTCTTCGCAAATCTGCAGCTTAGCCTCATAGTTCTTGCGGAAATCGTAATCGCGAAGCTCCTTGTTGATCTTGAGGGCATCGTAGAACTGCTCGGTCAACTGGGTATAGCGTTTCCAAAGACCCGCAACCTCCTGCTGATCGACAGAACCGATCTCCTTGAACTGTTTCTGCAGTTCCTGGAATTCGTTGTACTTCTGACCCACATCCTCGGCGTTGCTTGCGATGACCTCCATTTTGTCCAGGATTTCCTTTTTCAGGGCCAAATTATGGGCAAATTCTTCATCGCGAGCCTTCACCATGGCAGCACGTGCCTCCTTCTGAATATTCAGGAGGTCCTTGAGACGTGGTTCAAGTTCGTCGGCCTTCGATTCATACGTAGCCGGATCACCGTTCCCGTCAATGAAGGCCTGCATCTCGGCATCGGTCTCCTGTTGACGCAACTTGTAGTAGAGTAACTTGAGGTAGCTGATTTCATTCTTGACAGATTCGGTGGCAATACCAGCGATTTCTGCCATACGCTCAAGAATCTCTGTGCGGTTCGCATAAATCTTCTTGTCTTCAGTATTCTCTGTTGATTCAACTTCAACAGCAGATTCAGCAGCATCTTCGGCTGCTGCAGGTTCCGTAGGAAGCATGTTCTCTTCCTGCTGGATAGGATCGAGGGTCTCTGACATAATAATAGATTTTGTAAAACAATCCGTTATAATAGATATAACGGGCGTGCAAAGGTACGAATAATAATTTAAAATAAGTAATTTTTTTGAAAAAAAATGAAAAAAGAGGCGAAAAAAACGCCTCTTTCGTGTAGTTTGGATGTGTTTTACCTCATTTTTCGATAAAAATCACTTCTTTTTCTTCAAAAGCTCAATGTATCCGAAACCGAATCCGATGTCATCGCCCAAGCCGCAGACGTAGGCAAACTCCTGCAGAACAGGTGACATCTTAAGCTTGAATTTGAGCATATAGCCCACCACTTTCTGATGTCGCGGAGTATCCGTGAAGATTGTCACAGCTTTCCGACGAGGCGCAGCAAGCAGGTTGAAGTGGAAAGAACGGTCCCCTTCGTACTTGCGCTTGTAGAAAGCCTCCCAACGTTCAATCAGCTCCTCAACCATGAACTGTGAGAAGAACTGGTTGTCGGGCGACAGGTAGTCAAGCGTATTGTTGGGTCGAAGCGCCTTGATCACAACCGGCGAAATGGACTGATATTCCATCACGTCGGTGAAGACGACGGGTGAGATGTCGCTGATGGCAGAGATCTTGAAAGTAACAGCGGACTTGGAATCTCCGATCGAGAACTGTTTGTCAAGCAGCTGGGCATCGATGAACGACCGCGTCTCGACTTCAGGCAGGAAAGACACCCAGAACTGAATCCTGGGAACGTTGACATACAGTCGGTCTCCTTCGACGAAAACCTTGGGCACGTACAGGTTACTCAACGAATAGACCTTCTGACGGATGTTGTCAAGAGGCGTCAGACCATTGTCAGCAAGCCAGGCATCATAGGCTTCCTTGTCGGAAGTAATCAGGCGTGTGAAAGCTGCTGCAAGTTCAAACTGATAGCTAATAGGAAGTATATTGCCACTAACTTCGGGCAAAACTTCAAGTGTAATTTTAAGTCGCAAAATAAAAAAGATTTAGGAAAATGAATGATTAAATACTATTAATAATATGTACTGTGTGAACCGAAACTAAGGCAGCTGTTTCGGTACGAAGTCTTTGTTCCCCCAGGGAAATTGGAATGTAACCGTTTTGAATTGCCAAGGCAATCTCATCCGAACTGAAATCACCTTCCGGGCCAATCAGTATTCTCACCGGACTACCTTTCTGTATCAGATGTGATAACAATTGTCGCGGCTGGTCTTCGACACAATGGGCTATGAACTTCTGCCCGTCAAAAGGCTCCTGGATAAACGTCTTGATATCGGTCATATCATCGATGCGGGGAAGCGTGGCCTTGAGGCTCTGCTTCATGGCTGAAACAGCGATTCGATACATTCGTTCGACCTTCAGCTCCTTTCGTTCAGAAAATCTGCAACGCAAGGGAGTAAAACGATCGAGACCGATCTCAACAGCCTTTTCGAGCCACCACTCCATTCGGTCGAGATGTTTGGTCGGTCCTATAGCCAGTTCGACGCGATAGGGCCAATGTGCATCCGGATGTGACGAAAGTATTTCGACGCTGCAATGCTTGGGATGCGCATCAATTATTCGGCAATGATACCAGTTGCCTTTTCCATCTACCACTTCAACTTCATCCCCTTCAACATGACGCAAGACACGCACGACATGCCCCGACTCTTCCTCAGGAAGGTTGGGACATGTCTTTATGTCAGGCGAATAAAAAATAATCATAGTGTGAATAGCAATTGAAAACAAGGATTGAGAAACAATTCAGAAATCAACGTTTCCCAGGGTCATGCTTGTACTGGAAGAAGATGGCAAACAAAATGGCAACTGTGAGGGCAAAGCCGGCAAACACAAACCAGCAGGAGGGCCAATCGCCCAACAGATAATCACCTTGCCAAGTACAATAGTGATTGACAATCTCACCTGCTGCCAATGTTCCGACAGTGGCGCCGATGCCATTGGTCATCATCATAAACAGACCCTGTGCCGAAGCCTTGATGCTGGGTTCACATTCCTGATCGACAAAGATGCCGCCCGAGACGTTGAAGAAGTCGAAGGCAACGCCATAGACAATACAGGACAAGATGAAGAGCAGCACACCCGGCATGGCAGGATTACCTAATCCGAAGAATCCGAATCGGAATACCCAGGCGAACATGGACATGAGCATGACGACCTTGATACCGAACCGCTTGAGGAAGAAGGGTATCATCAGGATGCAGAGGGCTTCACTGATCTGCGAGATGGAAGTGAGCAAGGTCGCATTGTTGGCAGCGAACGAGGACGCAATGACCGGATCGGCACTACCCTTGAAACTGGTGATGAAAGGACCGGCATAGCCGTTAGTAACCTGCAGACTCATTCCCAACAAGGCAGAGAAGATGAAGAAAAGGGCCATCTTCTTCGTCTTGAAAAGCTTGAATGCATTCAAGCCCAGGGCTTCCACCAGAGAGGTCTTTTCCTTCTTGCTGCCAAGCTTGCATTCGGGCAAGGTGAAGCAATAGATGAAGAGTATCAGACTCAGGATGCCCGAAACGAAGAACTGCATATAGGTGTACTGGAACTTGTGCGCGTTGTCATCGAAAGTGAACGAGAACGAACCATTCTCCCAAACTGCACAGTTCACAATCCACATGGTTGCAATAAAGCCGATTGTACCCAATACTCTAATGGGCGGGAAATCCTTGACGGTATCCATCCCACGTTCCTTGAGGATTGTGAAGGCCGTCGTGTTAGCCAAAGCGATGGTCGGCATGAAGAAGGCGACACTAAGCGTATAAAGGGCGATGAAAAGGCCCTTGTTGGCCAGCTCGTTTCCGAATCCTGCCTGTACGCCCATCATCCAGCAGCCCAGCATGAAGCCGCCGGCAAGCAGATGACAGATGCCCAGAAGACGCTGGGGCTGGATGTACTTATCCGCAACGATGCCCATCAGTGTAGGCATGAAGATCGACACGATACCCTGGATGGCATAGAACCAGGCGATCTGCTCGCCCAATCCAGCCTTGCCAAGATAATTGCCCATACAGGTCAGGTAGGCACCCCAGACAGCGAACTCCAGGAAGTTCATCACTGCCAAACGCAATTTCATGTTCATAAGGATACGTAAAATGGGCATCGTAGTTTACGACGCCCAAATTAGAATTAATATTGATGCATAGGACGAAGCAGGTCGTTGACAGTCTTGACCGGATTGAAGGTCAGCAGATCAACGTCCACAAATACGGTGTTCCAGTCGGACATCGCACCATTCCAAAGGCCAGGCAGCTCGAGGGCCTTCAGCTCCTTGCCGTTCTTCGACTTGAAGGAGATGAAGCCGGTCTGCGGGTCAACGAACTTGAGAAGGTCGAATGGCTTTCCATTCTTATCCTTCACAGCGCATACGAGATCAACGGGATTGAAATGGGTACCCTCCTTGAACATGGCCACATAGTCGGCATTGTCCTTGTCAATCTGGCTCGACTCGAGAATCTGGAGCTGATAGGTTCCATCGGGAGACTGGGCGATAAATGGACCACCACCTGGCTCACCCACATTCTTCACCATGCCGCAGACGCGAAGCGGACGATTGAGCTTGTTCTTGATGTAAAGGGCAAGTTCGGTATCGTCAAGCTGCTTGGTGTCGGGATTCTTGATGAAGAGGTTCTTCTGGAGGAAGTAGAGCATATCCATCAGATGCTCGTGCTGGTACTTGCCGCCTTCCAGAACCTGGAGGTACGAGAAGATCTTCTGCTGGAGGCTTACAAGAACGCCACCGATGATCTGCTTGTAGGCGATGGTCGGGCTCTTCTTCTTCTCAGGAACCACGTTGTCGATGTTCTTGATGAAGATCACGTCGGCATCCTGTTCGTTCAGGTTCTCGATAAGGGCTCCATGTCCACCGGGACGGAAAAGGAGATTACCCTTCTCGTCGCGGAATGGCGTGTTGTCCATATTGGCAGCCAACGTATCGGTGCTGGCTTTCTGTACCGAGAACGAGATCTTATACTTCACGCCATAGCGCATCTCGTAGGCAGCCTGCTTCTCTTTTACGAGTGCTTCGAAGAGCGGCAGGTGATCGGGGCTGACCGTGAAATGCAGCTTCACCTGTCCCTTTCCATTGGCAGCATAGAGGGCGCCTTCTTCCAGATGCTCCTCGAAAGCCTTGCGCACGCCCTGCGAAGAGCGGTGGAAGGTCAGGAGACCCTTCGGAAGCTGTCCGTAGTTGAGACCCTTTGGAAGAAGAAGGTTGGCTACAACAGGCTTGTACTGACCGGCAGCAATGAGGTCATCAATGCCCTTTCCTTCGTTCTTGACACAGGCTTCGTCCAGTTCGGGGTAGAAGGCGAACTGCTTGATGCCGGCAAAGAACTTCTTCTCGAAATCGGTGGTCGGCACATCGTAGTCAGCGTCCAGGAACTCGAAGAGATTCTTGAACATACGGCTTGCTGCACCAGAGGCAGGGACAAACTTCAGAATCTGGTTGTCTGCCTTCAGATACTTCTGCCAAAGGTCCTGATAATACTTGGCAGCATCGTCATCAATAACAAGGATGCCATAATCGGGGGAGGCTGCACCTTTGAGCTTCAAATAGGGGAAGCCCGTTTCAAATGACTTGAGCTGGCTCTCGGCCTTCTCTAAACTAATGCCACGTTTGGCAAGAACGTCAAGGTCTTCTTGTGTAAACATAAGTATTCTGTACGATTTAGTAATAAGGATTAACGTAATTACGCGGCAAATTTAATAACTTTTTTGATAAGTTGTACCATTTTCAACAAAAAAATGCAATTTTTTAGTCAAATTAGGGCGGAAATGGCTTTAAATGACGAAAAAAAATAACTTTTTACGCAATTATAGTTTCGAATAAGGATATTTTTATTAACTTTGCAGCGTGCTTTTGAAAGCAGAAAGAAAAAACATCGAACGATACATGAAGATATTCAGGACCGACTCATTTACATCCGAAGAAAGTATTCTCTTCCTTGCCGACTACCGCATCCTTTACGCTGCAGTAGGACGTAAACTGTCGGTCAACGATTGGCACCTGATCAAGAAATTTATTTTAAAAGGTATAGAAGCCGGCTGCTATGGACGCGATTCCCACGGAGTACAGCAACTTGTCCACACGCTCGAAACCTGTCGTGTCCTGCTCGAGCAGGTCGGATTGGGGCGTCGTTCCATCCTGATGGCACTCCTCTACCCCCTTGCCGAACACAAGATCATCGACAAGGACGAAATGGGGCAGCATTTCGGCGAAGAAGTGGTCGGCCTTGTCACGAACATGGCCAAGGTGCAGCACCTCTATGCTGACCACGACAGCCTCGAAGACGAAAACTTCAGCAAACTGATGATTTCGTTTGCCCAGGACATTCGCGTCATCATCTGCATGATCTGCGACCGATACACGCTGATGAAGGCCCTCAACCACAATCCAGACATCGAGTATCGTCACAAGGTCACGCAGGAATGCCGCCTGCTCTACACCCCCATCGCCCATCGTCTCGGCCTGTATGTCATCAAGGGAGAGATGGAGGATATGGCTGTCAAGTACGACTACCGAGACGTGTACGACGATATTGCCAACCAGCTGCAGGAGACCAAGAGTGCCCGTGAGGCATACATCCAGCAGTTCATAGCTCCGCTCGAAGCACGACTCAAGGAGATCCTTCCCGTACCCTTCCACATCAAGGGGCGCACCAAGAGCATCTCGTCCATCTGGTCGAAGATGAAACGGCAGCAGAACCGCATCGACCAGATCTACGACCTCTTTGCCATCCGAATCATCATCGACGCCGAAGGACCCAACGAAAAGGCCCTCTGCTGGCAGGCTTATAGCGTCGTCACGGACATGTACCAGCCCAATCCGAAACGACTGAAGGACTGGCTCTCCATCCCCAAGTCAAATGGCTACGAATCCCTCCATATCACCGTCTATGGCCCTGGCAACCGCTGGGTAGAGGTACAGATACGAACCAAACGCATGGACGAGATTGCCGAACGCGGCCTGGCTGCCCATTGGAAATACAAGGGCATCAAGAGCGACGGCAATTCGGCCGACCAGCTCCTTGCCTCCATACGCGAAGTGCTCGAAAGCGGAGCACCCAAGGGCGAATTGATGAAGGACTTTTCGATGGGCCTTTACAACGAGGAGGTATTCGTCTTCACACCCAAGGGAGAAGTACACAAGTTCCCCAAGGGTGCCACGGTGCTCGACTTTGCCTTCAGCATCCATTCGAAACTGGGTATGCAATGCGTCGGAGCGCGCGTCAGCGGCAAGAACGTGAAGATCAACCACCAGCTGAAAAGCGGCGAGACGGTCGAGATACTCACCTCGTCCCAGCAGACACCCAAGCTCGATTGGCTCAACATCGTCAAGACCTCCAAGGCTCGCAGCCGCATCAAGGCTGGCATCAAGGAGATCGAGAACCGCGAAGCCCAAACCGGCAAGGAACTGCTCCAACGAAGGTTCAAGAACCGCAAGATAGAGATGGACGACGCCGAAATGTCGCGCGTCATACTCAAGTTGGGCTACAAGACCCAGACTGCCTTCTATCACGACCTGTCCGTCGAAACCATTTCGGTCGATGAGGTGCTGAAGGAATACGAACTGCTCCAGACGCCGCAGATACAGGGCGAACCTGCAGCCCATTCCGCGGCCGAATTTACTGCATCACCCGAAGCAACGGTCGAATCCGACAAGAAACAGGCCGGTAGCGATGTGCTGGTCATCGACCGCGACCTGAAGGGCATCGACTACAAGCTGGCCCGATGCTGCCACCCCATCTACGGCGATAGCATCGTAGGCTTCGTCTCAATCGCCCGTGGCATCACCATCCACCGATCCGACTGTTCGAACATCAAGAACCTCGAGAAGCAATACCCCTATCGCATCCAGCGAGCCCGTTGGAGCGGCAAGAGTGCCGGTCAGTATTTCATCACCCTTCGCGTGGTCGGCAACGACGATATCGGCATCGTGACCAATATCTCGTCGGTCATCAACAAGGAGCCGAACACCCTGCTGCGCTCCATCTCGATCGACACGGAGGGAGGACTCTTCCAGGGGCATCTCACGGTGAGCGTTTCCGATCTTTCGTCGCTCAATACGCTGATCCGAAAGATTCAATCCGTGAAAGGTGTCAAGAACGTTTCACGAACCAACTGATTCGTCTTTTATCAAATACTTATTCATTTCAACCGATATGAAACCCTATCTTCTCATCCTTGCCCTCGGCATAGCAATGGCCTCCTGCTCCGGATCGAAAAGTCCTTCCGTAAAGGAACTAAGAGCCATGCAGCTGGAACAGTACCGCACACAGCTCCAAACCGAAAGTCGGACCCTCAAGGTTACCGATTCCCTGATGATAGCCATCATTCCCGAAATCAACACGGCCAAGGAAAAGGGCTTTGAATACGAAAAGACACAATACGATGACCTGGGGCGCTTCCGTCCCATCGGCATGGATCCGAGCAAGAATCTCTACAAGACCTATATGCGCTGTGCGGTCGATGACTACGGACGCACCCAGCTCATTGCAACCTATTGCGGTCCCAAGTCGTTTGTTGTCCACCAGCTTCGCATCGAGGCCGGTGATGGTACCCAGGTCACCACCAAGGCCATCGAACCCAACGATGGCACCAACTACAGCTACGACATCAGCGGCACCCATTATCAGGCGGTCACCTTCCTCCATTCCGACAAGATCAGCGAAGGCATGTCGAACGACAGTATTGTGCTCGCCAATGCCAATACCGACAACGATGCGCTGGGCTTCATCGCACAGCACGTCAACGACGACAAGATGAAGTTCTTCCTGATCGGTATCGACGGGAAGGAAAAGCCTGTTGTCGTACTTCCTGCCACACGAAAGGCGATTGCCGCTACCTATGAACTGGGTGTGCTGCTTCGCGAAAACACCCGTCTCCAGCAGGAGAACAAGACAGCCGGTCTCAAGATACAATATCTCGAGCAGATGATTCTTCGCAAGGAGTTGGAGGAAGATGGTGGCCATTAACCGCCATTAACTCCTGCGGGATAAAGCTAAATTCAGATCATTCCTGAAATTTCCAACAATCAATATTAACCTCTTAAAACTAAACACGATGGAAAAATTAATGTTTAACTACTCAGTTATCAGCGCATTCGTCCAAGCACTCTTTTGGAAGATTGTCATCGCTATTGTCGTTTATATCATCGGCAAATGGGCTATCAACAAGGTTTGCAAGATCAGCACCAAGATGATGAACAAGAAGGGTGTGGAAGACTCGCTGCAAGGCTTCCTCGAGAGCATCATCAAGGTGGGACTCTGGCTCTGCCTGATCATCGCCATCATCAACATCCTCGGTGTCGATACCGCCGCATTCGTCGGTCTCTTCGCTGGTGCCGGTGTTGCCATCGGTATGGCCATGTCGGGCACCCTGGGCAATTTTGCCGGAGGCGTGATGATACTTCTTTTCAAGCCCTATAAGGTCGGCGACTTCATCGCAGCACAAGGCTATGAGGGCATCGTCAAGGACATCCAGATCTTCAATACCGTTCTGGTCACCACCGACAACAAGACCATCATCATTCCAAATGGCGGACTTTCGACCGGCTCGATGATCAACTACTCCAAGCAGCCCTATCGTCGTGTGGATGTCAACTTTGACTTCTGCTACGGCACCGACTACGAAACCGTACGCGAAGCCATCGAAAAGATTCAGAATGCGTGCCCGCTTATCCTCAAGGAACCCATCGCAGGCGAACCTGTTGCCGGTCCCTGGCAGGGCTTGGCCAACATGGGCGAAAGCGGTTGCACCATCGCCACCCGTTCGTGGTGCAAGAGTGCCGACTACTGGGCAGTCATGGGCTATATGAAGTATGAGGTATATCAGCAGCTCCGCAACTCCGGATTCATGTTCCCGTTCAACAAACTCGATGTTACCGTCATCAAGGAATAATCTATGAATCTGATTGACTTTTTGAATGCCAGTCCCGTCAATTATCTTGCAGTCGCAACACTCGAAGAGCAGTTGCAGGCTGCAGGATTCCACAAGATTGATCCGACAAAAACCATTCCCGAGATTCATGCAGGCGACAAGTTCTATGTCACCAAGAACGATTCCTCGCTCTATGCCTTCCGTATCGGTTCCAAGCCTTTGGGCGAAAGCGGCATTCGTCTGATTTGTGCCCATTGCGATTCTCCAACCTTCCGCATCAAGCCCAATCCGGAAATCCGGATGGAGAAAGGCTTCGTCAAGCTGAATACCGAGCTCTATGGCGGGGCCATCATGAGCACGTGGTTCGACCGTCCTCTCTCGCTGGCAGGACGTGTGATGCTGCGCACAAGCGATCCCCTGCATCCACAGACACGTCTGCTCCACATCCAGGAGCCTATCCTCATCATTCCGAACCTGGCCATCCACTTCAACCGACAGGTCAACGATGGAGTGAAACTGTCGAAGCAGAAGGATATGCTCCCCATTCTGGGCATCATCGACGAGGAACTTTCCGCCAACAACCTGCTCCTCAACCTGATTGCCTCGAAACTCGATGTAGAGCCCGACGACATTCTCGACTTCGACCTCTATCTCTACGATACTACCCCTGCCTGCGAAGTGGGATTGCACAAGGAATTCATTTCAGCAGGCCGTCTCGACGACCTATCGATGGTTCATGCAGGGCTTCAAGCCATGCTGGGTAGCGAGGTTGAAGCTGAAGCGAAGCAGGGCATTCCCGAACAGACGATGGCCTTGGCCATTTTCGATAACGAGGAGACCGGCAGCGGCACCAAACAAGGCGCAGGTTCACCCTTCTTCTCACAGGTACTCGAACGTATCGTCATCGCCCAGAACAAGGCCTTACGGCTCGAAACCGATCCTCGCGACGATTTCTATCGGATGATTGAGAACAGCTTCATGGTAAGCGCCGACAATGCTCACGCCTGGCATCCGAACTATGGCGAGAAGATGGACCCGACCAACCATCCCGTGCTCGGAGGTGGCCCCATCATCAAGGTCAATGCCGCTCAGAAATATGCGACCGACGCCGACGGAGCAGCCGTCTTCGGCGAAATCTGCCGACGTGCCGGTGTACCCTACCAGCGCTTCGTCAATCATAGCGACATAGCCGGAGGAAGCACCTTGGGCAATATCCTCACGAGCTCTCTCCCACTACGTGGCGTAGATATGGGCAATGGCGTCTGGGGCATGCACTCCGTCCGCGAAACCGGCAGCACGAAAGACCAGGAATACGTCATCCGTGCCTTCTCCGAATTCTTCTGGGGTTGAACGAAGGAATAACTCCTTGATTAAAATATGACTCTAAGGACGTAGATGATTTTTCATACTAAAGTCTTTAGAGTCTATTTGTTATTTAGATCATTATAGATAATTGCTATCAACTTTACAATCAATTTGGCCTTAAGTCCAGAAATTGCACTACGTGGTACGATGTAGTGCAAGATTGACGTGGGATTGTACTACTTGGTACCATATAGTACTGGATAAAGTATGAGATTGTACTATTTGGTATAATATCATACAGGATAATGTGTGAGATTGCATTACTTTGTAGAGTATATGGAGCAAGATTGACGTTAGATTGTACTACTTGGTACCATACAGGCCAGGATAAAGTGTGAGATTGCACAACCTGGTACAAACAGGACAGGATAAAGTGTGAGATTGCATTACTTGGTACCAAACAGTGCAGGATAAATGTGAGATTGCACTACTTGGTACCAAACAGTACAATAAATCGTAAGATAGCAATACTTTCAACCATTAGAGGAAAGTTGAAGAATTTTCTTCGAAAACTACAGACGCGGTACCAAACCGTATGATGCATGATGTAGATACCATGACAAATGTGTTTCAGCTGAAATACCAAAATTGGTCATGAAACAGGCTGAAATAAGAAATTGAGGAGATTACTGGCTTCCTAAATGGCAAGATAGTGGTTAAAACCCACAAATTCACGAAATGCTGAAATCTTATTAGAGAGGTAAAAGTAGCTGAAAAAAGGGGTTTTTACTATAAAAAAATGTAAAAAATGGGGATTTTTCGTATAATAATTTCAATAATTGAAGATTGAAACATGAGTAATGTAGAAATTTATTATGCGTAAATTATTGAAATACAGCCATATAGAGAAATATAGATTAATATATTATTTCAGTTTCAGTTATTTCAGTTATTTTTTCGAAGGGTCACTTTTTCTTTCGCATCATATATATTATATATAAATATTTAATTATTAATTAATTATATAATAAAATAGAAGGGATATGAAAAATTAATACCTTCAAAAAACGAACTGAAAAACTGAAATAACTGAAACACCGGCTTCCGCCTTCATCTTTTTCTAAAAGGCATTCTTATACTTGGAACCATTTATTTCTCGATACGATAAATCTTCGTGACCAGTTCGCCTTGCGGCGTAATGCCTTCGGCACGGAGGGTGTATGTGGTATGGCGATTGTTGGGAAGCGGGAGGTCGAGTGTGACACGACCTGATGTGCCGCTGAATACTTCCGGATTCCAGTAGCGGGTAGCACGGGGAGCGTTTGCGATATGAAGGTTGGGGAACATTAATCGCTTGGCATAGCCCAAGGGCATCTGCAGCTTGAGGATGTCGTTCACGCCTGCCTGAAAAATGAGTTCGTCAACGTTCTTCAGGTCAACGCGGATAATGGGCGAATCGGGGAACTCGGTTCGTCCGATGGTTCTGGCTATGTGAGGAGGGATGAAATCGACCGCATAGACCACTTCAACAGGGAATAGCAGGGCTTTTTGCGGAAGATATTTGCCCAAGGAATCCTGTTCGATAGGCATTTCGGTGGTATCTACCACAAAACGGACGGGTACGTGCCTACCGTTCGTCATATACTTGGCGACTTCGCCATCGAAGGTGATGCCGTCGAACTTCAGGATCATCTCCTTGATGTCATAGAACTTGTATTCCGAGAGGTTGGCTGTGTAGCGAGATGCGATAGCCGAGCGTGTATAGATGTCGTCAGGCTCGCTGGTGCGCAACATGGCCTGTACCTTTTCGTCGAGCTTCTTTTTCTTTTCGTCCAAAGTCTTTTTGGTGGCAATGGACAAGGTATCGGCTGCGATGGAATCAGGTGTCAGCTTGATGTAGAAACTCTTGGCATCGGAAGGCAGATGACTGATGAGCAAAGGTGGCGTGAAGGACTCCAGTTCGAATTCCCATACGGGTTTTTCCTTAGACGAATAGACCATGAAGCCGAACAGGGTGCTGTCGGGGTAATCGATGTTGCGGAAGTGGAAATAGCCCTTGTTGTCGGATTGGGCGGTATAGATGTCAGGTCGTGTAAAATTCATCAGAAGGGCCTTGTAAGGTCGATTACCGACACGGTAGGTCAAGCGCCCCGTCAGGTTCTGTGTCCGTTCAAGAAAGACACGAGGTCTGTAGAGCAGGCTGTCGCGTGCCACCGACTCCAAGGAGAAGAAATCCGGCACCTTGGGCAACATGCTCGAGAGTGTTACGGACGTATCGACGGGGGTCATTGTGTCGTCGGTCACCGAAATGGAGAACCATGTGGAATCGGGGACGTCGAACGTAACGCGTGTCAGAGTATCGCGACGATGATAGGAGACGCTGGTTTGGAGTACAGGGGCATCGGGCCGATAGCCTTCGTGAAGTGGAAGTGCCGTGAACCCCTTTTTTGCATCCTTGTCGGAGATAATGTGAATGGTCTTGCGGAAAATGAATTCCTCGGCTATATCTAATAAATAAAAGGTGTAGCCCGTGAGGGTATAGTCGCCGCTAACCAGCTCCTTCGGGAGGATCATCTGCCCGACGAAACGTCCTTCGTGTTCCTTGATCTTAACCCATTTGACTGCCTTGTCCGTTCCATCACGCAAGTCGGAATAGACAAAACGACTGCCACGATAGCGTGGCCGTAGCGATTCGCCTTCCACCAACCAGATACGCATCCAGATGGTATCGCCCGGCCGGTAGAGCTCGCGGTCGGTCATGATGTGTATCTTCTCCTGCGGGAAAAGGCTGCGCTGGAGTTTGAGCCTTTCTGCAAGCGAATCCATGCTCTCACTCTGCGCTAAAAGTGGGAATGAGAGAAGAATGGACAAGAGAGTCAGGAGGAGGCGCATGAATCTTAATTCTTGAAGCTATGGATGGGCGCTGGGATACGACCACCGCGATTGACAAACGTGTCGCAGGCGAAGGGATTGACGGGCATGATAGGTGCGTGTCCGAGCAAACCGCCGAACTCCACGACCTCTCCCACTCCCTTGCCGATGACGGGAATGACGCGGACAGCGGTGGTCTTCTGGTTGACCATGCCGATGGCGGCTTCGTCGGCAATAATACCGGCGATGGTCGTGGCGGGCGTGTCGCCCGGGATGGCTATCATATCGAGACCGACGGAACATACGCAGGTCATGGCTTCGAGCTTCTCGATGGTGAGGGCTCCGGCGTTGACGGCATCGATCATGCCCTGGTCTTCGCTGACGGGGATGAAGGCACCCGACAGACCGCCCACGTAGGAGCTGGCCATTACGCCGCCCTTCTTAACCTGGTCGTTGAGCAGGGCGAGGGCTGCGGTGGTGCCTGGAGCACCCGTTCGTTCGAGACCGATGGCCTGAAGGATGTCAGCCACCGAGTCACCGATAGCGGGTGTTGGAGCCAACGAGAGGTCGATGATACCAAAGGGAACGCCCAGACGACGGGAAGCTTCCTGAGCAACGAGCTGGCCGACGCGGGTAATTTTGAACGCGGTCTTCTTGATGGTTTCGCAAAGCACCTCGAAATTGGTTCCTTCGGGGAGATTTTCGAGCACGTGCTTCACAACACCTGGTCCCGACACGCCGACGTTGATGATGGCTTCAGCTTCCGATACGCCGTGGAAGGCACCCGCCATGAAGGGGTTGTCGTCGGGCGCATTGCAGAAGACCACAAGCTTGGCACAACCCAACGAACCGGAATCCTTGGTGGCTTCGGCAGTTTCCTTGACCACATCGCCCATCAGGCGCACAGCATCCATGTTGATGCCGGTCTTGGTGGAACCGACGTTGACGCTGGAACAGACAAGCTCGGTGCGCTTCATCGCCTCGGGAATGGAACGAATGAGCAGTTCGTCGGCACGCGTCATGCCCTTCTGTACGGTAGCAGAATAGCCGCCGATGAAGTTGACGCCGACGTCATGGGCAGCGCGATCGAGCGTTCGGGCAATCTTGACGAAATCGTGCGTAGTCTTGCAGCACGAAGCTCCGACAATGGCAGCGGGAGTGATGGAGATGCGCTTGTTGACGATGGGGATGCCGTATTCCTGCGAGATAGCCTCGCCGGTGCGCACGAGGTTGGAGGCGTAGCGCACAATCTTGTCATAGATGTTCTGACAGGTCTGCAGCACGGATTCGGTAGAGCAGTCGAGCAAGGAGATGCCCATCGTGATGGTGCGCACATCCAGGTGCTCCTGGTCAATCATTTTGTTGGTCTCAAGGACCTCGGAAAGATTTAGCATGGTGAAGGTGAATATGATGCAGCCAAAGATGGCTGCGACTTAGACACGGGAGGTTTTGTCTTGATTACACGAAGGAAGACTCAAATGCGATGCATCTGGTTGAAGATCTCCTCCTTCTGGCACTTGATTTCGAGGCCCAGGGAATTGCCGACGGCGGTGAGGCCATCGCGAAGTTCGCTGAAGGGGACGTTGCAATTGTTGATATCAACGATCATCATCATGTTGAAGTATTCCCGGATGGTGGTCTGGGTGATGTCGAGGATGTTGACGTTGTTATCGGCCAGGTAAGAGCAAACGGCGGCGATGATGCCTACCGTGTCTTTTCCGATTACGGTTATTACGGTGCGGTTCATAGGGGTGGTTGTTTTATAAGGGGCAGCCAAGCATGGCTGCAACAAAGACAGGAGGGACGCGCGGAGAACGAAGGAAAGGCGGGACGCGTGAAGAACGAAGGAAAGGAGGGACGCGCGGGGAACGAAGGAAAGGAGGGACGCGCGGGGAACGAAGGAAAGGCGGGACGCGCGAAGGACGAGGTTGAGCGGTTTTAATCGCGACGGAAGATGTCGCGGGTATAGACCTTTTCCTTGACGTCGTCGAGGCAGGAGTCGTAGCGGTTGGCGATGATGGCGTGGGACTGCTGCTTGAAGGCCTGAAGGTCGTTGATGACCTTGCTGCCGAAGAAGGTGCTGCCGTCTTCGAGAGCGGGTTCATAGATGATGACTTCGGCACCCTTCGCCTTGATGCGCTTCATGATGCCCTGGATGGCCGACTGACGGAAGTTGTCGGAGTTGGACTTCATCGTAAGACGATAGACGCCGATCACGCAATTCTTGGGGTCGCTGGCGCCATACTGGCTGTTGCTGGTATAGTCGTACCATCCTGCCATCTTGAGCACGGCATCGGCGATGAAGTCCTTGCGGGTACGATTGCTCTGCACGATGGCAGTCATCATCTCCTGTGGCACGTCCTGGTAGTTGGCGAGCAGCTGCTTGGTGTCCTTGGGCAGACAGTAGCCGCCGTAGCCGAACGAGGGGTTGTTGTAGTGGGTGCCGATGCGCGGATCAAGGCCGACGCCGTTGATGATCGATGCGGTATCGAGGCCCTTGACCTCGGCATAGGTGTCGAGCTCGTTGAAATAGCTGACGCGCAGAGCCAGGTAGGTGTTGGAGAAGAGCTTGACGGCTTCGGCCTCCTTCATGCCCATGAAGAGCGTGGGGATGTCCTCCTTCAGGGCGCCTTCGACCAGCAGGTCGGCAAACGTATGGGCGAACTCCTCGGCCTTGGGATTGCCGATGGCGGTGATGGCGGCGTTCTCCTCGGTGAAGTTCTTTTCGTCGATGTGGATGAGCTTCGGGAATCCGACGATGATTCGCGAAGGATAGAGGTTGTCGTAGAGCGCCTTTGATTCGCGCAGGAACTCGGGTGAGAAGAGCAGGTTGAACTTCTTGCCCTTCAACTCGGGCTTGTAGAGGAACTGGAGCGCATACTTGACGTAGAGCGAACGCGAATAGCCTACGGGTATGGTACTCTTGATGACCATTACGGCATCGGGGTTGTTGGCAATGACGAGGTCGATGACCTCCTCGACATGCGACGTGTCGAAATAGTTCTTGATAGGGTCGTAGTTGGTGGGAGCCGCAATGACCACAAAATCTGCCTGTCGGTAGGCGGCAGCTCCATCGAGCGTGGCGCTGAGCTTTCCGCCCTTGCCTTCCTTGCGGAGGGCAGGAAGAACTTCGCCGAGATATTTTTCGATGTATTCGTCCTGGATGGGGCTGATGCCCTTGTTGATCTTGTCCACCTTTTCGGGGATGACATCAACGGCAATCACCTCGTGGTTCTGTGCTAACAAGGTGGCGATGGAGAGGCCTACATAGCCTGTACCTGCCACAGCAATCTTTATGTCTTTGAAATCTCGCATATTGTTGGGGTTAAGAGGGTTTGAGGGGTTTGATTTCTAATGCATCAATTGATAGAAAAGTTCCTGCATGAGGTCGGGATCGGGTGTGGTCCCTCCTCTTCCACCCTTGCTACGGGCGTCGAACTCGCGAAGGATAGAAATGTTGCGCATGGTGGTGCGAGCATTATAGCAACGCATACCATCGAGGACAGTCTTGGCCTGCGGATAGCTGCAACCGATCTCCTTCATGATGCCATTGATGGTACGGTCGCTACAGTAAAACCCGAGCATCATGTTCTGGAAGAGTGTGAAGAGCGTCGAGATGACCATCGGGATAGCACCGGCCTTAGGGTTACGAGTGAAGTAGAGACGAATGTTCTCGACTCGCAGGGCATCACGACGGGCAAGGGCTTCGGAAAGCTCATATACATTAAATTCGCGCGAAATGCCAACGTGATCGGCCACATCCTGTTCGGTGATCTGGGTACGTCCCTGCATGGTGAGGCGCAGCTTATCGACCTCGTGCGAAAGGCGGCTGAAGTCGGCGCCGATGTAGTTCTGCAGCATGTCGATGGCCTTCGGTTCGGCGGTGACACCCAAGGTTTTCAGGAAAGAAGGGAGGATGCGAGGCAGCTCGTAATCGCGCACCTTGTCGCTCTGATAGACCACGCCAATCTTCTTGCAGAGCCTTAACAGCTCGGAGGTACCCGAAATGGCGACAGTCTTGCAGGTAATGACAAGCACCGTGCTGGGGCTGGGTTGCTTGAGGTAGAGGCAAAGGTCATCGAGCTTGAAGGAACGCTTGTCGAGCGCCTGCACTTCGCGCAGCATGACCAGCTGCTTCTCGGCTACCATGGGAAAACGACGACAGGACGAAATGACATCGCTTGACGAAAATTCTCCTGCACCCGAATAGAACTGCACCAGGTCGAAGTCCTTCTCGTCCTCGGTAAGCACCGTGTCGAGCAGGAGGTTGGTGAGCTGGTCGATGAAGAAGGCTTCTTCGCCATGCAACAGATAGACCGGAGCAAATTGTCTTGCTTCGATTTGTTCCTTTATCTGCTGAAAATTGTCTGTTTTCTTTGCCATGTCAAATTTTGTTTGTATCTTTGCAGCCGATTAACAAACAGGCTTTGCTATGGATACTCTGAATCTGCCATCCTATGAAGTGCGCACCCGACTGAACCCCAAGACCTCCCTGCAGGAAATTTGGGATACACAACGTCGGCGCTGGGTGAAACTCACTCCCGAAGAGTGGGTACGGCAGCATTTTGTGCATTTCCTTGTCGAATACCTGCATTATCCTTCCGGAAGGATAGGCAACGAGATAGCCATCAAGGTGGGCAAGCTGGAACGTCGATGCGACAGCGTGGTTTTCGGCGATAGCGGCGAACCGCTTCTGATTGTGGAATACAAGGCCCCGACCGTGACGCTCTCGCAGGAGGTTTTTGACCAGATCGGGCGCTACAACATAGCCCTGCAGGTCGATTGGCTGCTGGTCAGCAATGGTCTGCAGCATTATTGCTGCCATCTGAACCGTGAAGCAGGTCGCTGGGAATTCCTTCAAGGGATTCCAAGCTACCCGGAGTTGAGCCAGCAACAACATCCTCGATAGTATCGGGCTCGTCGGTACCGCCCACTTCGACCAACTGGTTGTCGGTAAGGTGGATGACACGACCCGGGAAATAATTGAGGAATGCCAGGTTGTGGGTGGACATGATGACCGTGGCATGCTGCTCCTTGCAAATCTTGTAGAGCAGACTCACGATCTTCTGCCCGGTTTCCGGATCAAGGTTGCCCGTAGGCTCGTCGGCAAGGATCAGGCGAGGGCTGTTCAACAAGGCTCGAGCAATCACGATACGCTGCTGCTCACCACCCGAAAGGGTGTTGGGCATTCTTTTTTCGCAGCCTACCATATCGACGAGGTCGAGCACTTCGGTGATGCGCTGACGACGGTCGACGACGTTCTTCCAACCAGTAGCACGAAGCACGAAGTCGAGATTGGCTTCGACATCGCGATCGGTAAGAAGCTGGAAGTCCTGGAAGATGATGCCCACCTTGCGGCGCAGATAGGGAATCTGACTGGACTTGAGGGACAGCAGGTCGTATTCGTCGAAGATAATGGCTTCCGTTCCTTCGCGAATATCGAGGTCCTTGTACATCGTACGAAGAAGCGACGACTTGCCTGCACCCACCTTGCCAATGAGATAGACAAATTCCCCCTCACCGACCGCAAGGTCCATATTCTTGACGAGCACGTTATCGCCTCGTGCGATGGTGACGTTCTTGTAACTGATCATGGGGTTCTGGGAAGTTCAAGAGGTTCGAAATGTTCAAAAGTTCGAAAATTCAAAAGTTTGAACAGTTCGAAGAGTTCGAACGGTTCAAAGTGTTAATGTTTTTTCCAGCCGGGCTGATGACGTTCGGCAAGTTCGGCAGCCATATCCTCGATACGGAGTCCTTTGCTCGTAAGGAGGACGATGAGATGATAAAGCATGTCGGAACCTTCGTAGATGAGGCGATCGTTGGTGCCATTGGTGGCCTCGATAACGAGCTCGAGTGCCTCCTCTCCTACCTTCTGAGCCATGCGGTTCAGGCCATCCTTGAACAGGCTGGTTGTGTAGGAGCCTTCGGGCATCTCCTCGTGACGCTTGATGATGAAGTCCTGCAGCTCGGTAAGGAAAAGCAAGGGATTACGTTCGTTGGTTTCGTTCCAGCAGGTATCGGCACCCGTATGGCAGACAGGGCCAGCGGGATTGACCTTGATGAGCAGCGTGTCGTCGTCACAATCGTTGAGAATCTGGACGACTCGGAGCACATTGCCCGAGGTCTCGCCCTTGGTCCAAAGGCAATTGCGCGTGCGGCTCCAGAAGGTCACAAGACCTGTCTCGACGGTCTTGTCGTAGGCTTCCTGGTTCATGAAGCCAAGCATGAGGACCTTGCTGGTCACAGCATCCTGGATAATGGCAGGAACGAGGCCCTGCAACTTTTCGAAATCGATTTTCATTCGTTTATTTTGGGATTTTGGATTTTAAAAAGATGATTACAAGCGGACGTTGATGCCGTTCTCCGCAAGATAGAGCTTGAGCTCGCGCATCGGGATTTCGCCGAAATGGAAGACCGAGGCAGCTAAGGCAGCATCGGCATGACCGACCTTGAATACATCGAGGAAATGCTCCTTGCAACCAGCTCCACCCGACGCAATGATCGGGATGGTCAGTTCGTCGGACAAACGGGCCAAGGCTTCGTTGGCAAAGCCCTGCTTCGAGCCGTCGTGGTTCATCGAAGTGAAAAGTATTTCGCCCGCGCCACGTTCCTGCGCCTCGTGTGCCCATTCGAAGAGATAACGGTCGGTCGGGATGCGTCCTCCATTGAGGTAGCATCGCCATTGCCCATCGTCCTCCAGTCGAGCATCTATGGCACAGACGCACTCCTGCCGTCCGAAACGCTCGGCAATCTCGGTGATAAGCTCGGGACGTCGCAAGGCAGATGAGTTGACCGAGACCTTGTCGGCACCGGCAGCCAGCAGCCTTTCGACATCGGAAAGCTCGTGGATACCCCCGCCAACCGTGAAGGGGATGGATACTTCGGCGGCAATTCGACGGACAAGGTCGGTAAAGGTGCGCCGTCCCTCGTGGGAAGCCGTGATGTCGAGATAGACCAATTCGTCGGCGCCCATCTGACTGTATTGCTTACCAAGCTCTACAGGGTCGCCTGCATCGCGGAAATTGATAAATTGTACACCCTTGACGGTTGTTCCGTCCTTGACGTCGAGGCAGGGGATGATGCGTTTGGCTAACATCTTTTGAATTGAAAATTAACAATTAACAATTGTTTTTTTGATAACGTTCAAGTTCGGAGAACGTGATGCGGCCCTCATAGATGGCCTTGCCGATGATGACGGCGGGAACGTTGGCAGCTTCAAGCTGAAGCACATCCATCATACAGCTGACTCCACCCGAAGCTATGACATACAGGTCGGGAAACTCCGCCATCATATCCTTATAGAGTTCGGTGGAAGGACCTGCCATCATGCCGTCGCGCGAAATATCGGTCGAAATCACTTTGCGGACACCTCGGGCCGTATAGCTTTCGAGGAAGGTCTGCCAGCGTGCATCGCTCTCTTCGAGCCAACCCTGTATGGCAATACGTCCGTCCTTGATGTCGGCGCCGAGAATGACGCGGTCGGAGCCATATTTTTCGAGCCAGGCCAGAAAGAGCTGGGGGCGTTGAACGGCAATGGAACCTGCGGTTATCATCTGTGCGCCACTTTCGAAGGCCACACGGGCATCTTCGTCGCTCTTGATTCCGCCACCGAAATCGATGACGAGATTGGTGCCCGAAGCGACCTTCTCGAGAATCTTGTGGTTGACTATATGTCCGCCCTTGGCCCCATCAAGATCGACAAGATGAAGGCGCTTGATGCCGATGGCTTCGAACTGCTTGGCAGTTTCCAGCGGGTCCTGGCTGTATTCTTTCTTTGTATCATAGTCGCCTTTCGTAAGGCGAACGAGTTTGCCGTCGATAATGTCAACGGCGGGAATAAGTTCAATCATGACAAAAAGTTACGTAATATCTGCTCCCCGACTGACCCTGACTTTTCGGGATGGAACTGAGTGGCCCAGAAGTTATCCTTGTGGAGGGCAGCACTATAGTACCCGTCGTAATCGGTCTGAGCGATTGTGTAGGGACAAAGGGGAATGTGATAGCTGTGCACGTAATAGACATAGTCTCCTTCGTGCAAATTCATAAATAATGGGTTTTCGAACTTCTCAATGGTGTTCCATCCCATCTGTGGCACCTTGAATTCGGGTGAAGAAGGACGGAAACGAACGACGGGAACATCAAAGATGCCGAGGCAATCGACATCGCCCTCTTCGCTATGACGGCAGAGTAGCTGCATGCCGATGCAGATGCCCAGAACGGGCTGACGAAGATTGCGGATGACGTCTGACAAGCCCGTCTGGTTGAGATACTGCATAGCAGCACGCGCTTCGCCTACACCCGGGAAGATAACGCGGTCGGCCTCGCGGATAGTCTTGGGATCGTCAGTTATCTCTGCCTCGCACCCGAGACGCTTGCAGGCACAATAGACGCTATAGATGTTGCCCGCATTGTATTTGATGATAGCTACTTTCATATTAGTCATTATACCATTGGATCTTGTTGCTGCGCGACACGCTTGACTTCTGATACTTGAGGTCCGACAACATGGAACTCTTGACAGCGATATTCACATTGAAGGAAGCAAATCGTCCCAGAGGATTAAGAGATGCGGTAAGCGTCCAGCAATGCATATCGCGGCTCGCGTTGATGTTCATGTAGGTGACCTTGTTCAGATTCAGGTCGTAGGAACCATTGAACGAGAAGTTCCAGCCCTTGGTGGGCTGAATCGTGCCACTAAACGTAGCACTATGCGTGATGCCTCGGTTGAATTCGCGTTTCTCCTTGTTGAAGGACTTGTACTGATAACGCATCGAATAGGAAATGTTGAGCGACCAGGGGACAGTCCAGATGAGATAGCCGTCATCATCATAGGTGCCGGTGCGCTTCTTCTCCTTCTGCTTTCGCTTTTCGGCATTTCGCTGCATACCTTCGAGGCTGGTCGGGTCGAGTTCCTCTTCGACGTAGCCATCCTCGCTGTCGAGATCATAGCTTTCATCCTCCTCTTCTTCTTCCTCGTCACCACCTCGTCCGAAAAGCTTGGCCAGCTTCTGGTTGTTGAGAGAATAGTTGAAGGAATAGCCTGTTGACATCAGGCGGAGAAACTCACCGTCCTTCCATCGGGGCCTGTCGTAATAGCGACCATTTTCGTCGTATTTATAGACATCCCACGTCGTATTGAGGTTCATGGTCGAATTCTTTCCCATCTTGATGGTAGCATTGATGGGAACGGTGGTACTCCATCGCATCGAGTCAGCGACCATGTTGTAGGAGATGCTGGTTGAGAGCTTATCGATAATCGAAATCTTCTTGTATCCGGTCGAATCCTTGCTGGAGCGTACCTTGGCCTCGATGTTGTTGTCGAACGAGAAGGAGATGGAGCCGCTCCGACCTTGTCCTGTGGAGCCTTGCGAATAGCCCTGGAAAAAGTTGTACTTCACCTCCCTTTGTCCGGTGGCCGATGTGCTGTCGGGAACGAAATAGCTGCCCCAACTGCCCCATTTCTTCTCGCTGAAGTCGGGCGTATAGTTGAACGAGATGTTTGGAGTAATGACATGACGAACGGCAAAGAGGCGGGAATTCTTCCAGAGCGGCTTGAAGAAGCCATAGAGCTTTGTTGAAAAACTAAGTGACGTGCTGAAGTCGTAGGCGTTGTAGAAGCCATAGACGGTATCCTTGGCTATGCCGCCATAGGAGCCATTGTTGTTGACCATCGACGGATCGTAGTATTGCACAGTCTTGTGGCTGTACATACGGTCGGTGAAGCTGATGCGTGGTGAAATCTGGATATATTTGGCTGCCGTGAAAGTAGCACCAATGGGCATGGAATGCTTGATGCCGTTCTCCCAGTCGCGGAGGATGTTCTTCTGTCCGAATTCGCTTTCCTTGGTCGTAATCTTGTTCGACATGTTCATGTTGTAGGTCATCGAGATCTTCTCGTACCAGCGATCGGAACCGCTCTTCTGCTTGCGCTTGAAGGGATACCAGGTACTCATCGACGCCGTGAACTGGGGCAAAGTGACAACAAGAGTGGAGTCGGTGGTGCGCTGCGTAATGCTTGTCGAAGCAGTCAGATTCCACTTGGTGTTAGGAATCTTGTAGCCAGCATTGATGGTTGACTGCTTGGTCGAAGTGGTCAGGTCGTTGCTAAAGACCGAGGTAGTGTTGCTGCGCTCGTAGCCGGAGGTTGTGAAGTTGACGTTGGCCGAAAGACTCAGATTCGGATTGAAACGCGAATCCTGCGAATGGCTCCAGGTAATCTTCATATTCTTCTGCTCCACGTAGTCGGGCAAACCCTTGTCGCCTGTCTTGGCCACATTGTAGCTGAAGGCGAAATTGCCCTTGAACTTGTAGCGAATGGCATAGCGGCTTTCTGTGGATATTTGCCAGGAGCCCTTCGTATAGATGTCACCACGAACAGCCAGATCGACATAGTCGTTGATGGCGAAATAATAGCCGCCGTCGCGCAGATAGAGGCCCTTGGCCTGGTCGGTGCCATAGGTCGGCATAAGTATGCCACTCGAATAGGATTTCGTGAACGGGAAATAGCCGAACGGGATGGCAATGGGGAGCGGCACATCGGCTACGACAAGGTAAGCAGGACCGGTTACAATATTTTTGTTAGGGCGCAAGCGACCTTTGGTGAGTTCGATATAGAAGTGGGGACATTCGGTCTGGTCGCAGGTTGTATAGCGTCCGTTTTCGAGATAGATGTCGTTATTGGGCATCTTCTTGGTAGTACCGCCGGTGACGTAACCTTCGCCCTGTTGGGAGGTGACATCACAGATGAAGCCCTTGGCCGTCTTGAAGTTGTAGGACATGGTGCGCGTCTCGTATTCGCCCGAATTGTCCTTGAAGACAGGCTTGCCATTTAATTTGCCGGTGATGGAATCGGGTACGCCATTAGCATGAACCAGCGAACTGTCGAGCGATAGTTGGATGCGCTCGGCATCGAGGGTGATGTCGGTATAGGTGACTTGCGATTCGCCATAGAGCCACGCCATGTTACCGGCTGCAAAAACCAGCGAATCCTGTGCCTTGTAGTTGACAACCGCAGTCAGCCCTCCACCTTCGGGTTTGATGGAGAGAGAATCCTGGGGAAGCGAATCCAGCGCAAGGGAATCTTGAAGAATGAGAGAATCCTGAGTAAGCAGATTTTGAGGAAGAGTATCCTGGTTGAGCGACTCTTGAGAGAGGGAGTCTCGGCTGAAGGAATCCTGGGGATAGACGGCAGTCGAAGGCTTTGCATAAATAGTCCTGCCGAGACACAGGGGTGCCAGCAGGAATATCAATGTCAGCAATATGGGGGCGTTGCCCTTGTTTATATGTCGTCTAAATAGAGTCTGCATTTACTAAAAAACGCTGCAAAGGTAGTTTTTTTCTTCGATTCAACCAAACCTTTGCAGCATTTTTTTACACATACGCGCGAAAAAGAGGGGTAAATTGTACTTTTTTAGGAGTTGGAAGCATCAAAAGGAAGCCTCCAAGTGCATCCTGTGCGCCAATTTGAACAGCCATAGGCCGTCTTTCCCTTCAAAACTTCTCCTCCGCAAAGAGGACATTTGTCAGGCACCTTCAGCTTCGGTTTGCGCGGCTTGCGCGGTTGGCTGGCCCGCTTTTCGGCAGCAGCAGCCTTCTTCTCGGCATCGGCCTTCTTCTTCTCCTCTTCTGGATTGACATAGGCCACCTGACGGTTGGTCTGATCCGACATGACGCTATGGATGATGTCAACCACCATCTGCTTGAGTTCGTCGATAAATTGGCCTGCCTGGTACTCTCCGCGTTCGATCATGCGGAGCTTGCGTTCCCATTGGCCGGTCAGTTCGGGGCTCTTGAGGAGTTCTTCGTGGATGACCTGAATGACGTCAATACCCGTCTGGGTGGCAATCAGGTTCTTTTTCTCCTTACGGATATAATTGCGCTTGAAGAGGGTTTCGATGATGGCTGCGCGAGTGGAGGGACGTCCGATGCCGTTCTCCTTCATGGCGTCGCGCAATTCTTCGTCTTCGCATTGCTTGCCCGCCGTCTCCATGGCACGCAGCAGGGTGGCTTCGGTATAGGGCTTGGGAGGCTGTGTCCACTTTTCGAGCAAGGACGGCGTATGCGGACCGCTTTCGCCGACCGTGAATTCGGGTAGTATGGAATTGCCTTCCTTATCGTCGTCATCGTCTTTCTGACCTGCATATACAATACGCCAGCCAGGATCGATAATCAGCTTTCCGGTAGCCTTGAACTCCACCTTGGACGCTTCACCCAGGACAGTAGTCGTATTGAACTTACAATCAGGATAAAACACAGAAATAAAACGACGGGCAATCAAGTCATATACCTGGCGTTCGGTAGCGCTGATTGTGGTAGCAGGAACGCCTGTTGGAATTATGGCATGGTGGTCGGTCACCTTCGAATTGTCAAAGACGTTCTTCGATTTGGGAAGCTTCTTTCCTTCCTCAAGCAACTTGCCCGTGAAGGCTTCGTATCCATGCAAGCCCTTCAGGATGCCGGGGCACTTGGGATAGACATCGTCAGGCAGGAAAGTAGTATCGACACGCGGATAAGTGGCCACCTTCTTCTCGTAAAGGCTTTGGACAAGCTGGAGTGTCTGTTCTGCGCTGAATCCGAACTTGCGGTTACAATCGACCTGAAGGGATGTCAGGTCGTAGAGACGTTTGGGGCTCTCCTTGCCTGACTTCTTCTGGACATCAGTAATGGTGAAGAGACTGTCCTTGATGGCTTCGAGTGCAGCCTGCGCCTCTTCCACTTTCTCGTAACGGCCTTTCGTGCTGTTGAAGGTCACGTCCCGATAGACGGTCTTGAGCTCCCAATATTGCTGGGGAACGAAGTTGACGATTTCGAAATGGCGCTTCACAATCATGGCCAATGTAGGGGTCTGCACACGTCCGATGGAAAGGATCTGACGTTGTCCAACCTGGCCGTAGCGCAAGGTGTAGAGACGGGTGGCATTCATGCCGAGCAGCCAGTCACCGATGGCACGGCTCAGACCCGCCAGATAAAGGCGATCGTATTTTCCTTGAAGCTCCAGATGCTGAAAACCTTCCCGTATGGCTTCGTCGGTCATCGAATTGATCCACAGACGATAAATGGGGATTTTTCCTTCTTTCTCGCGCTCTATTGCCCCTGCCTTCTGCATGACCCAGCGTTGTATCAGTTCGCCCTCCTGTCCGGCATCGCCACAGTTGATGATGCACTCGGCATTCTCGTAGAGCCGCTGGATGATATCGAATTGTTTTCGGACGCCGTCGTCGTCCTTCAGGGTGATGCCGAACTTCTGTGGAATGATGGGAAGCCAGACGATACTCCAGGCCTTCCATTTCGGATCGTATTCATCGGGGTTCTTCAATTCGCAAAGATGGCCGAAAGTCCACGTCACCTGGTAGCCATTCCCTTCCCAATAGCCCTGTCGGGGGCCTCCTTGGGTGGCTCCAAGTATCTGCGCGATGCTTTGTGCTACGCTCGGTTTCTCGGCGATACAAACCTTCATGCTTGTCTATTTTCTGTTAAAGCTTACTTGTTTTTAGATGTGATTAGAGCCAAAATTATGCTATTTTGGAAAAAATCGCGTGCAAAGATAAAGATTTTTTGTGAAAGTTACGTTATTATTCAGAAAAAAATGTTATCTTTGCGGCAAATTTAAATCTTAAACCCGATTTTTATGAAATTTACAGAGCTTTGCGATGGCATCTTCAACCGATCCATTGCCGACTATCACAAGACCGATAATGTTGATACGCCTATCCAGAACCCTTACGAGAAAGGCAGCATCGAGTTTTTCCTTTATCTGAAGAACTGGATCGACACCGTTCAATGGCACTTTGAGGACATCATCCGCGACCCGAACATCAATCCGGAGGCTGCCCTTGTTCTCAAGCGTCGCATCGACAAGTCGAATCAGGATCGCACCGACCTGGTGGAGATGATCGACAGCTATTTCCTTGTCAAGTATCGTGACGTACGCGTGAGCGACGATGCAACCATCAACACGGAGTCACCCGCCTGGGCCATCGACCGTCTCTCGATCCTTTATCTGAAGATTTACCACATGCAGGTGGAAGTCGATCGTACAGACGTCTCGCAGGAGCATCACGACAAATGTGCCGAGAAGCTTCGTGTGCTGCTAACCCAACGTACCGACCTGTCCACGGCTATCGACCAGCTCCTGGACGACATCGAAGCGGGACGCAAGTACATGAAGGTCTATAAGCAGATGAAGATGTATAACGACCCGAACCTGAACCCTGTGCTCTACGGCAACAAGTAAATGAAACCTTTCCGGAAAGTCCTTGCCATGCGCTTGAGTGCGCTGGGCGACATCTGCATGACGCTGCCGGTGCTCGACAGCGTGTCGCGCGCCTATCCTGACGTGCATTTTACGCTGCTGACCACCAAAGTTGGCGCTATCGTCATGCAGACCTTGCTCCATCGACCGAATCTCGATGTGAAGGTCATCAAAAAGGGCGACTACAAGGGCATTTCGGGACTTAATCGCCTCTACCGCGAGCTGAAGGAGCAGAAGTTCGATGCCGTTGCGGACCTGCACGATGTACTCCGGACACAATGGGTCGATCTGCGCTTCTGGCTTTCGGGCACTCCTGTTCGAAGGATCCAGAAAGGACGAAGTGAGAAGAAGGCATTGACCAAGGGGACGATTCATCGGCAGCTCAAGACGAGCATCGAACGCTATCGGCAGGTCTTTTCCGATTTAGGGCTGGACTTCGAAATGGATTATCAGGGTGCAACCCATGCTGCCCTGCTTCGCGACAATCCCTGTGCCGTCCCTACCGATTCGCTGTCGATAGGCATTGCCCCCTTTGCTCAGCATCAGGGCAAAGTCTATCCCACCCCGCTTATGCGCCAGATGATATCCCTGCTGATCCAGGAACTTCCCCAGATTCGAATCTTCCTCTTTGGCGGCCCCGACGAGAAGTCCACCTTGGACACCTGGGTAGAAGAGCATCCTGAACATATCGTCAATCTGGCTGGTGTGCAGACCATCGAGGACGATCTGCGATGCATGGCGAATCTGCGGCTGATGGTTTCGATGGATTCGGCCAACATGCATCTGGCTTCACTCGTCGGCCTGCGTTGCCTTTCCATCTGGGGCACCACCCATCGCTATGCCGGATTCCTGGGTTATCAACAGCGCGAGGAGGACTGCATCGAACTGCCGCTCTCCTGTCGTCCATGCTCGATCTATGGCAACAAGCCATGCAAGTTCGGAGACTATCATTGCCTGACCGAAATCACCCCACGGGTTGTGGCAATCCGAATCAAAGACCTACTCATCCATTGAATTCCTTCCAGCCATGCGGATCTATATTGTCGAAGACGAACCTTTGGCAGCACAAAAGCTGAAGTTCTTCCTGCAGAAGCTGGGAGAACGTGCAAGGGACATCACCCTCTTTGGAGATGGCACAGAATTGGTCGAGGCTCTTTCCTCCTCCGAAGCTCCCGACTTGCTCTTCCTCGATATTCAGATGCCGGGGCTTACGGGTATTGAGGTACTCAGGCACCTGCAGGAAAAGGGGCAGGACGAGGGTGCCCCTGAGCTCAAGGTAATCATCACCTCGGCCTATGACCAATATGCCATCGATGGTTTCAACTTCGGTGTAACGGATTATCTGCTCAAGCCCTACACGCTCGACCGGCTTCGCCAGGCCTTGTCAAAGGTACGTTCCGAACCCGTCATCAGCATCCGCTCAGAGGGTCGGATTGAACGCATCCAGGTGCTCGACATCCTCTATCTGGAAGCGCAGAAGGACTACACGCAATTTACACTCGTCAACGGGCGCAAGCTCTTGACAATCGGCACCTTGACAGGTTTTGAGCAGCAGCTTCCTGCTCCGATGTTCGCACGCATTCAGCGCAGTTATCTCTTAGGGCTGAAGCACGTGAAGAGCTACAATGCCACGTCGGTGACCTTGACGTCCGGTGAGGAGATGCCAATCGGCAGGACCTACCGCGATTCGTTTGCCAAAGCCGTTTCAAATCTCAATTAGAATCAAATAGCGTAAACCATGACTTGGATTGACGTATTGACGTTGATTGGTTCCATCGGTTTGTTCCTCTATGGACTCAAACTGATGAGCGAAGGGCTGCAGAAGATTGCTGGCGACAGTCTCCGCAAGGTGCTGGCCGCAATGAACAGCAATCGTTTCACCGGCATGCTGGTCGGCATACTGGTCACGGCCCTTGTTCAATCGTCGTCAGCTACGACGGTGATGATTGTCTCGTTCGCCAATGCAGGCATGATTTCGCTTGCGCAATCCATGTCGGTCATCATGGGTGCCAACGTGGGGACGACTGTGACCGCTTGGATCATTGCTGTCTTCGGATTCAAGTTCAATATTGCCTTCCTGGTCTTCCCGCTCATTGCCCTTGCCCTGCCGTTCTTCAATTCGGGCAGTAGCCGCAAGAACGCATGGGGAGAATTCATCATCGGCTTCTCTCTTCTTTTTCTCGGCCTTGACGAGCTGAAGCACATCGTTCCTCTCTTGTCCGAATTCCCGGCCTTACTGGACAACCTGCGCGACATCAGCGCGATGGGTTATCCCTCCATCCTTCTATTCCTCCTGATTGGCATGATACTTACGATGGTGGTGCAGGCCTCCAGCGCCGCATTTGCCATCGCTCTTCTGATGTGCGTCAATGGATGGATTACCTTCGAGATGGGATGTGCCCTCGTCCTTGGCTCAAACATCGGGACCTGCATGCCTCCCCTCCTGGCAGCACTATCGGCAAATACGATGGCTAAGCGAGCAGCCTTGGGGCACCTCTTGTTCAATGTGTTGGGCATGATTTGGGCCTTGGCGATCTACTATTATTTCTGCAACTTCATCACCTCCATCTGTGTCTCCATTGGTTTTGGTGACCCGCACGAGCCAAGCCTTTCCGCTTTGGGCCTGGCGATGTTCCATACGGTCTTCAACCTCATCAGTCTCTGCATCATGCTGCCGCTGGTCAATTTGTTTGTCAACGTCGTTTCGCGAATCATACCCGACAAGGACGGACACGACGAAAGCTTCAGGCTCCAGTACATCAATTCGGGATTCATGACACCCTCGGCTGAAATGTCGCTCGTACAGGTCCAGAAGGAGACATTGCGCTATGGCGAAGAGGTCTATAAGATGTTCGGCATAATGAAAACCATGCTTGACGAACGGAATGGCCTGGAGCGACAGAACGAAACGAACCAGCGTATCCGGCATCTGGAGGAGGACAGCGACCGCGCCGAGCTCGAGATAGCCCAGTTCCTCAACAGCATTTCGCCCAAGACGCTTTCCTATTCGGGTGAGCAGCTGACACGTAACCTCTACAAGGAGTTCGATGAGCTGGAGTCCATAGCCGATTGTATCAGCCACATGTCCATGGTCATCTTCCAGAAGGCCGAACAGCGTGTGCGCTTCAATAGCGAGATGAACACCAGCATTGTCCGAATGATGACGCTGATCGACACCGCCCTCGTCCACATGCTCAAGGTGCTCGACATGGAGGAGGTATCACCGAGCATCCTGAACAAAGCCTACAACCACGAGGATGAGATCAACAATTGCCGGAACCAGTTGCGAAACGACATGTTCGACTCCCTCGACCGCAAGGAAATCGATTATTATCAGAACTCCTATTTCATGCTTATCATCAATGAGTGCGAGAAAATCGGAGATCATGTAATCAATGTAATTTCAGCAGCAAGCGAATAAATACTGATTCCTGAACAAATCCTAATTCCCACTAATAATGTATTTAGAAAACATCCATCTGCGCCAGTGTGGCAGTATCGAAGTTATCTGTGGCTCGATGTTCTCGGGCAAGACCGAGGAACTCATTCGCCGTATCAATCGTGTGAAGATTGCCCGACGCAAGATCCAGATCTTCAAGCCCACCATCGACAGCCGCTACAGCAAGACCGACATAGTCAGCCACTCCAATAGCACAAGCGAAGCCATCCCTGTGCAGAATGCCCGCGTCATCAGCAATCTGGTCGAACCCGACACCGAAGTGGTGGCCATCGACGAGGCACAGTTCTTCGAAGAAAATATCCTCGACGTTGTCCGCGAACTGGTTAACCAGGGCAAGCGTGTCATCATTGCCGGTCTTGACATGGACTATCTGGGCCAGCCTTTCGGTCCGATGCCCGACCTGATGGCGCTCGCCGACGATGTGTACAAGTGCCGTGCCATCTGCATGAAGTGCGGTCATCTGGCCAATTTCTCGTATCGAATTTCGAATGCCAGTCAACAGGTAATGATCGGTGCCAAGCAGGAGTATATGCCCCTCTGCCGCTGCTGCTATGCCGAAATGATGAATGAAAAGAAGTGAAACATCTGATCATTTTCCTCGGGTACAGCCAGCCCCGCATCCAGCACCCCGTTTATCGCCAGTTTGTCCAGACGTCGCTGATTCGGCGTCATGCCATGCTGCTCTTCCTGGCCCGTCCATTGGAGGAGCGTGAACTGGTACACGAAATCAACGAACTGAAGCGCCGCGAAGGCATGCCCTGCGAACTCTGTTTCCATGTCTGTGCCTCACTCGACGATCCTACGATGGGACAGCAGATCATGCAGACCATCACCATGATCCGAAGGCTGTATGACCGCCCCTCCTACGTCTATTGCCTCCTGCCCGAACTCAACACGTGTACGGTCGAACAGAAGAACACGGCCTGGAAGTGCCTCGTGTCCATCAACAATGGCATCACCGATTACCCCGACGTTCACCTCCTTTCGCATTGTTTCCTTTACCACGATGCGTCGCAGGTCAGCCTCGCCCACTTCCTCTTCGACATCACCCAGGAGAACGAGGCCTTCGACACCATCGAACGATATGGGTACTTCAACAAGCTGCATCGGCCCAAGACGGCAGAGACCGTCTATGAAGTCGAATTCCCGGCCATCTTCAGCTCGTTCAATGTCACGGGCATGAGCTATCCCGAAAACGAGATACGCTACTACATGCACCAGTGCTATCTGAATGCCCTGCTCGGTCTAAGTCGCCCTTCAGCCAATCCCATCAGCATGGAATTGTGCAACGAGCATGTCCAGCAGCTCCTTTCCCCCTTGCCCTTGACCGAGGAACGGACCGACCTCACCGGCGAATCCTTCATCAGCCTCAATAGGCAGGACGACACGACCTGGCTTCCCGCCGAGGACTATTGGAACCAGGCTGTCGAACGTGTGGTGGAGGAACTTCAGGACAAGCCTCGCGAAGAATGGTGCTGGCAGCTCGATTCCTATCTGAACACGTATTATCAGACACGCTATCGCGACATGGGTGTCGAATTCTTCTATCGTCAGGAAAAGAAGAAGACGGCCGACTATTGCCGGGTGCTCCTGAACAGTCTCAAGGAAGGCATCCAGCAGATCATGCTCCAGACCACCTATCCTCCCGAGACGGGCGAGGACATCGTGCGCTCCATCGTCAACCACCTCCAGCTGCTGACCTTGCATTTCAACCGTCAGCATACGGATATCAGCCGGATCTTGGACGAAGACGAGAAGCAGATAGACGAACTGATGCATCGTTGGGAACGATTCGGGTTCTTCGATCGTATGCGAGGCAAGGACAAGAATCTGTTCGAGGAATTCCGCAGGCTCATCACGCAGCATTACATTCGTCGTGTCAAGCTGCAGGGAGCCGACTTTGCCATCAAGCTGCTCAATGAGTTCACACCGCAGGTTTCTGCCCTTGCAAGCCATTTCGAAAACCTTGCCCGGATCTGTCAGGAGGCGTTCGAGAACACCCGTCATTATCTCGACGACAACCAGCCATCTGCGATGGATTCCGACTTCTCCTTCCAACCGGTTCTCGAGGCTGCCGATGCGGTCCGCAAGGATAACGAGCAGCTCAAGAGCGATTTTCAGCTTCTGGCTGCCTTGCTCTATGGAAAGAACGAGCCGCTCAGTTCCGAAGACCTGTTCCAGCGTCTTCGCGACGAACTCATGACCCGCTTCGACGAATACATGCACCAGCGCATCAGCAGCGGCACACTTCCTCCCATCCTCGACGTCTCGATTGTCGAAAGGGTAACCACCCTCTATGGCGAAAAGGAAGGCGGACTGAAGGGCTTTGTCTCCCAATTGAAAAACAAGGCCGCCATCTCCCTCAAGCTGAAGGGAAATGGCGGGCATAAGGAACAATACCTGTTGATCGCTCCGGAATGCGGAGGCCAGCTGGGACCGCAGATTGCAGGAGGAGAGCCTTCGTCACTGGAAATGATCCATATCCTTACGGGTATCAGCCTTTCGGATTTAGAAGGCTTCGCTGGTCAGCGCATGTTCGTCGAACCATCTATCTTTTAGATTCTCTGCATGGCTCGGATTGTAGCAGCGAGCTAACATCTGCAGCTTCAGAATGGTTTCCCGACGAGGACCCGGTATTGAAGATAGTAAGGAAGTAAATCTATGCTTCATAGGCACACGTTTATTGGTTAGTCAATAATAAAACGTGTGCCTATGATTTTTATTGTTTCAAACACAAAAAAAATTTCAATTCTTTCATTTAATGCGTTTGAAATGTTCTATAAGGACCATATTGTCATAATCATATTCTAAAGTTAGCACGTTACCATTTATGATTTTAAAAGGATAGGCACCTGACGTATGATTTGACCATTTCAGTCCAATGATTATTTTACCATCTTCTATTGAATAAGTTCCATAGAAAATTACTTCATCGCCATTTTTTTGAGGTTTGAAATAGACAACTTCCCCATTTTTGCGAAACTCGATTTCATAATAATCCAAAAAAGTTTCTGGGTCAACAGGCTTGGTACTTGAATACCACTCATCTCCCGATTTTAACTTTTCTTCGAGTTCATACAGAGACCAACGACCTATAATGTCAGACTCGGACATTTTGTCTTCATCATCTTTACATCCAGTGAATACTAACATGCTTGACAAAAAGAATAGGGACATGCAAAAAAGAAAAATCCTTTTCATAATTGTGTAATTTAATGTTGGTTATAAATAATAAAACGTTCATCAATCACGGTCGGACCGTCACGTGGAAACAAGGCTGCTTGATCTCATATTTGACATAGCAGTAGCCCATCGCCTGCAGGTCGTAGAGTGCACGGGCAAGGTCCTCCTTGAGCTGACCTTCCCACGTGTCTCCGTGGACATCGAAACGATTATAGGTGATATCGAAGGTGGTCCCGTAGCAATGTGTAGAATTCACCGCAGCATTGATGTTCACGCGGCTGAGCTTCTGGACATCCTCCTGGGTTCGCAACACACTCGAAATGAGGAAACGCGACTTGGTGCCGCTGTATTCCTGCATCAGCCTGCCCAGGTCGGTCAGAAAGTCGGCAGCCCGAGGCACCAGATAAGGCGACGAACTGGTGAGCGGCAGAATCTGATAATAGCGGGTATCCTTCAGCTCAACCAGCTGCCCTTTCATCTGTTGCAGCATCTGGCGGTTGTCCAGAGGCTCGATGCCCAACTTGACAGCAGCAGTCAGATGCACATCATTGACAAAGCCAAAGTCTTTCCCGAAATTGGGGACACGCTTCGGATGACGTTTTTCCAAGGGCACGGGGAACTCGTCATGGGAAGAAGACACCCAACAGTATTCATCATCGAATTCTTCCTCCAATAAATCCCGGGTGCCGTCAATCAGCCGCACCACAAACTCGACGCACGCCCTCACTCCACAATAGCCTCCATAGCCTATGCCTATCACTCCTGCCAGCAGAAAAAGTGCCAGCAGGAGTCCAATGATATGACGAGGCCAGAAATTGAGGTGATAATATCTTTTTTCGAGCCAGTTGAGGCTACGAAACAATAATCTTTTGAATTGGTTCATTACTAAGTATGTAACCAAAATTAACGATAATTAGTTGCGTCTTTTATCTTAACACGAATTACTGAAAAATTAATGATAATTCGCGATAATTCGTGTTTAAAGAAAAAGATGTATTGTTAATTCTGACTGGTTACTGAATTATTAAGGCAAAGGCTTCAGGCCTTCCCAACGTACATTCCACTTGCCGTCCTTGGGCCAGCCCGGATTCTTTCCGAGCTCGCATCCGTCCCAGCCGGCACACATCATGGCCACAGCCGTCAACAGGCCGCCATTGCCCGGCAGGTAGCAGCGCAGGCGCTGGTCCTGGTAGTTATGGCCGTTGGGCAGATACGTGTTGGTGCGTTCCTTGTTAAGGAGGATCGACACGGCATCGTCGGGACGGTTCAAGCGGGCGGCACACATCGCGGTCATCGGATAGTCCCAGCCCCAGGTGTGGTTCCAGTTCCAGTTGTCCATCACCCACGACAACGTATTGCTCATGATGGTGTCGTTGATGAGACGCGAGTCAGGATAGATGCCGAGGGCACCGAGCACAGCCATATGGTCGCTGGTCAGACGACGATCGGTGTAGGTGTCGGGATTGGTTTCACACGCCAGATAGACCTTGCCGTACTTCTTGTTCTTATCCACATTGAACTCCGAATCATCGGCAGCACCATCCTTCCACGCCAGGGGTGAGATGAGGTCGATGATCGAGTCCCAGCGCGCAACACGCTCCTCTCCCTTGATCTCGCGCCAGTGCTGGGCCATCAGGAGCACCGTACGCCACTCCGAGAGTTCGTAGGGCGAATTCACCACTTCGGCAGCACGCAGCGTCTCCTGGGCAGGAATATTGCCCTTCAGGACGAAGCGGTTCTTCTCGGGTTCGAACACGGCGAAATCGCCCATGAAGGTGGCAGTCTCCATCACGATGTCATAATAGCGGTCAACCACCGAAGGATCGTTTCTTCGAAGCAGTTCGGCCAGATAGATGGGATGGGGCTGCTGCCAGATCAGGAAGCTGCCTACCTTCGAAGGAGCCTCCATGCCGCTGGGGTCGGTCATCTTCATCCAGCGCACACCCTTATAGCCCTGTCGCTGGGCTATCTCGCGGGCCAGGGCGTGGGGTTCGGGCTGCTTGTACCACGAAAGGGTGCGGTCGAGCAGTTCGCCATGCCCCCAGAGCGGCAGCCAGGCCTGGTGCCAGTAGATCATTTCAAGGTGGAACTTGCCGAACCACGAGTTATAGGTCAAGCCCGTCTCCTGTGGTGGCGTATGGCCGGCGCTGTTGATGGCAAGCAAATATTGGCTGAGTACGACACGGCGCTCCAGCTCCTTGGCACGCGGATCGGTGCAGTCGCTGAAATCCACGGCTGCGCCCTCATCCCAGAACTTTTTCCAATGACTGATGCTTTTCGCAAAGACATCCAGTGCATCCGGAACGGCATTGGCCGCAGCATCCTGCTCGGAAAGTCGCCAGCGGAACGAGAGATTGTATTTGTTATCCTCATTCTTGCGCGGACAGATGAGCAACTTGTTGTTGTCAATCTGTTCGAGCGTGCAGCCCTCTCCCCCTTCGATGTCAACCGTAAAGCCATAGGGCACGTTGAAGGAGTTTCCAGCGAGCAGACAGTCGGGCGTATTGAGCCAGTCGGAAGCATCGTCGGCATGCTTGCCCGTCGGGCCGGGGATACGCAGCACGAGCGGCAGGGGTTCCGGGGCCTCGATGGAGACGCCGATGACGTCCTGATCGGGGCTGCATCCGGTCATGACACTGACAGGCATCCCGTTCCACTTGTAGTTCGAGACGATGATACCCGAAAGGAGGTTGAGCTTCTGGTTGATGTCGGTGATTTCGGGCTTCTCCCCTTCATCGACGAACAGGCCCAGGTTGCCCACGTGCAGTCGATGCGGGTTGGCACGCAGCCAGTCCGAAGCAGCCGCCTTGCGGGCATCCTTCTTCGGATTCACCTGCTGCGAATAGAGGGCCTCCTTGCTGCCTGTTCCGAAGTCGTACGCCACGAGCACCTCGCTCGGCTGATAGTTGTTGGGGTTGTCGAAGCTATGCCATCCCCAGCTCGACATCGTGCCGAGAGGTACCCCGTTGCGGTACTGTTCGGGGAACGTCTGCAGGCCGGTGACATCGACGGTCATGGCAAAATCTCCATTGCCTACTGTCAGCGAAGCCATCGTGTCGAGGGCAGTTACCACGGGGTTGTTACGCTCCAGAAGAGCAACTCGGTCGATAGGGGCATCGGCCTTCCTATTGCACGAAACAAGCACAGCTGCAAATGCAGCAAGGCTTATTATTTTTACTGTAGTGACATTTGAATTTTGCATATCTTGGATTTTTACGGGTGCAAATATAATAAAATAATTTGACATGAACAAAAAACAGCTTCAAATATTTGTTTTTTTCGTCAAAAAAGAGTACATTTGCACCGACATATTTGTCAGTACCTATATAATATATGAAAGAACTCGAATTGAAATACGGCTGCAATCCCAATCAGAAGCCGTCACGAATCTTTATGGAAGGCGACAAGGAACTGCCCATCACAGTTCTCAACGGTCGTCCTGGTTACATTAATCTTCTGGATGCGTTCAACAGCTGGCAGCTCGTCAGCGAGCTCAAGGCTGCCACAGGCCTGCCCGCTGCCACCAGCTTCAAGCATGTGTCACCTGCCGGTGCCGCCGTGGGCCTGCCGCTCACCGAAACGCTGAAGAAGATCTACTTCACCGATGACTACGAACTGACGCCGCTGGCTTCGGCCTATGTGCGGGCTCGTGGTGCCGACCGCATGTCTTCGTTCGGCGACTTCATCGCCCTCTCCGATGTGTGCGACGTCGCTACCGCCCGTCTGATCAACCGCGAGGTCAGCGATGGTGTCATCGCCCCGGGCTACGAACCCGAGGCACTCCAGATCCTGCAGGCCAAGCGCAAGGGCACCTATTGTGTCATTCAGATGGACCCCGCCTATCATCCGGCTCCCGTCGAGCGCAAGATGGTCTATGGCATCACCTTCGAGCAGGGACGCAACGAGATCAACCTCAACGACGATGCGCTCTTCGCCAACATTCCCACGGCAAACAAGGACCTCCCGGCCGAGGCACGCCGCGACCTGGTGATTGCCCTCATCACCCTCAAATATACCCAGTCCAATTCGGTATGCTACGTGAAGGACGGACAGGCCATCGGCATCGGCGCAGGTCAGCAGAGCCGCATCCATTGCACCCGTCTCGCAGGCAACAAGGCCGACATCTGGTGGCTGCGCCAGCATCCCAAGGTGATGGCACTGCCCTTCAAGGAGGGCATCCGGCGTGCCGACCGCGACAACACCATCGACGTCTATATCAGCGAGGAGGAGCACGATGACGTGCTGCGCGAAGGCACCTGGCAGAACTTCTTCACCGAGCGCCCCGAGGTACTTACCCTGGCCGAGAAGAAGCAGTGGCTCCAGCAGCTTTCGGGTGTCTCCCTCGGCTCCGATGCCTTCTTCCCCTTCGGCGACAACATCGAACGTGCCCACAAGTCGGGTGTCCAGTACATCGCCGAAGCAGGCGGTTCGGTACGCGACGACAACGTCATCGCCACCTGCGACAAGTACGGTATGGTCTGCGTCTTTACGGGCGTACGCCTCTTCCACCATTGATTCCGAGTCTTTTCGACCAAGAATAGTCAAATAGAATAATCCAACCAATTAACAACATTACTTAAAAACTAACTTTATGGAAACAGTTGAAAAAAGCGCATTGGAAATTGCACGCGCCGAGTATCGTCCCAAGATGCCCAAGGCCCTTTGTGGTCCTCTTACACTCGTAGAAGGTGAACCCACCCAGTCGGCTGCCGACCAGGAGGAGATCGAGAAGCTTTTCCCCAACACCTACGGCATGCCATACGTTCATTTCGAGCCCTCCGAGGGCGGCAAGCATTCGGCTTCGCTCAACGTAGGCGTCATCCTTTCCGGCGGCCAGGCTCCTGGCGGTCACAACGTCATCTCCGGTCTCTTCGATGGTGTGAAGAGCCTCAATCCCAAGAACCGTCTCTACGGCTTCATCCTCGGCCCTGCAGGTCTCATCGAGCACAACTACATGGAGCTCACCGGCAACATCATCGACGAATATCGCAACACCGGCGGCTTCGACATCATCGGTTCCGGTCGTACCAAGCTCGAGAAGAAGGAGCAGTTCGACAAGGGCCTTGAGATTCTCCAGGCTCTCGATATCAAGGCGCTCGTCATCATCGGTGGCGACGACTCCAACACCAATGCCTGCGTGCTCGCCGAATACTACAAATCCATCGGTGCCGACGTACAGGTCATCGGTTGCCCCAAGACCATCGACGGCGACCTCAAGAACAGCGAGATCGAGGCTTCATTCGGCTTCGACACCGCTACGAAGGTCTATTCCGAGGTCATCGGCAACATCATGCGCGACTGCAACTCTGCAAAGAAGTACTGGCACTTCGTGAAGCTCATGGGTCGTAGCGCCAGCCACGTCACCCTCGAGTGCGCACTGCAGACGCATCCCAACGTTACCCTGCTCGGCGAGGAGGTCGAGGCCAAGAACCAGACGCTCGACGACATCGTGACCTACATCGCCGAAGTCGTTACCGACCGCGCTAACCTCGGCATGAACTATGGCGTTGTCCTCGTTCCCGAAGGACTCATCGAGTTCATCCCCGCCATCAAGCGTCTCATCGCCGAGCTCAACGATATGCTCGCCCAGAACCAAGCCGACTTTGAGCTCGTCGCCGACGACAAGAAGATCGACTACGTCCTCGCTCACCTCTCCGACGAGAACGCTGCCCTCTTCCGTTCGCTGCCAATTTCCGTAAGCCGTCAGCTGGCTCTCGAGCGCGACCCACACGGCAACGTACAGGTATCGCTCATCGAGACCGAGCAGCTCCTCGCCGAGATGGTCAAGGACAAGCTCGCCAAGTGGAAGAACGATGGCATCTACACAGGCAAGTTCGCTACCCAGCACCACTTCTTCGGATACGAGGGCCGCTGCGCAGCTCCATCCAACTGGGATGCCGACTACTGCTATAGCCTCGGCTACAATGCTGCTATGCTCATCGCTGCCGGAAAGACCGGTTACATGTCGTCCATCAAGAACACCTTCCGTCCAGCCGACGAATGGATTGCCGGTGGTATCCCCATCACCATGATGATGAACATGGAGAAGCGCAACGGCGAGATGAAGCCCGTTATCAAGAAGGCTCTCGTCGAACTCAAGGGCAAGCCCTACAAGTACTTCGTTCGCCATCGTACCGAATGGTCGCGCAACACCTCGTTCGTATATCCCGGTCCAATCCAGTATTTCGGCCCCACCGAGGTATGCGACCGTCCGACTCAAACGCTCACCCTCGAGCAGAGTGACAAGCTCTGATGCAGCTTCGTTATCATCCCTATCCGCTGCAGTTGCAGCATACATTCACCGTGTCTGGTTGCTCACGCAGCCAGACACCTGATGTTCTTATAGCCATCACCCATCAGGGGGTGACGGGTTATGGCGAAGCCTCCATGCCGCCTTACCTGGGCGAATCCATCGAAAGCGTCTGTCGCTTTCTTTCCCGCGTCCGGCTCGAGGCGTTCGACGATCCGTTTCGCACCGACGACATCCTCTCCTATGTGATGCACCTCGACGACGACGAAGCCGAAGCGCACAACTTTGCAGCCAAGGCCGCCATCGACATTGCGCTCCACGACCTGGTCGGCCAGTTGCTAGGCCAGCCGCTCTGGCGTCTCTTCGGTCTGTCCCCCGAACGCTGCACCTACACCACCTACACCATCGGCATCGACACGCCCGAGGTCGTCAGGCAGAAGGTACGCGAAGTCGAG
>JAEEGJ010003761.1_pt1 | contig 55360 bp, 44 predicted proteins | sample 8958761 | NCBI WGS metagenome assembly JAEEGJ01 (sample SAMN16246546, study PRJNA631951) | gut metagenome | biome: gut microbiome; feature: rumen; material: RS-attached | host: Bos | place: Iran: Karaj | collected 2018-10
CCTTCTATTGAAGAATTCAAAGAAAGAATAATCAATACGACAAAAAAATATCCGTATTTGGTTTGTGAGAAGAACAATTTAGTTGTTGGTTATGCATATGCAGGAGCATACAGTACACGAGAGGCATATTCCTGGACGGCTACAACCTCGATATATATCGACAAGGATTATCGAAGACAAGGAATAGGTTCCATGCTTTATTATGAACTTGAAGAAAGACTTAAGGAACTCGGAATAATCAATATTCTTGCAGGAGTAGCTTATAGCGAAAAAGAGGATGAGTATCTTTCTCATGACAGTTTCAAATATCATATTAAAGAAGGTTATAAAGAAGTGGCCCATATAAACACTGTCGGTAAGAAATTTGACAGATGGTATGATCTTATATGGTTTCAAAAGAAAATATAGATTGGAATATTATAGTAAGTAAATATTTTTACATAAAGAAAAAATTTTTCATAATTTGAAAGAAGAAAAATTTCAGGTTTGCTGAATATATAGCTAATGAGGTGTCAGTGAAAGAAAGGACAAAATGAACCGGACAAATTGAAGCAACCAAAGACAGGATTGTATTCAGATACAGCCGTAAAATATAAAGTGAAAGGAGGGATACCGTATGGATTGGGTAAAGACAATCAACGATGCAATAGAATATATTGAAGAAAACCTGACAGAAGATATAACTCTTGCTGATATATCTAAGGCAGTGAATCTTTCAGCGTTTCATTTTCAGCGTGCTTTTACATTGCTGACAGGAATGTCCCCTGTTGAATATCTGAGAAAAAGACGATTATCTCAGGCAGGAACGGAACTGTCAAAAGGAGATGATAAAGTCATAGATATCGCACTCAAATATGGATATGATTCGCCGGAAAGCTTTACTAAAGCGTTTACGAGGTTTCATGGTGTTTCACCCGCACAGGTCAAAAAAGGAGAGCCTATCCTATTCATGAGCAGGTATACCGTCCAGATCACAATCAAAGGAGGTAGTATCATGGAATACAAGATTGAAAAATGGGAAGAGATGGATCTTCTGGTACATGCAAAGGAATTTCATGCCGAGACAAGCGAGACACAAATTCCAAAGTTTTGGGAAGAATACTTTTCCGATGAGGAGTACAGAAAAATACCTGGTTATCTCGGAGTATGTGCTCAAGAGAAAAGTAAAGGAGATGAATTTAAGTACGGTATCGGCTGCAAAGCGACTGACGTCGAAGGTATACCGAACGGATTTGAAATCATCCATATCCCAAAATACGAATGGGCTGTGTTTAAATGCGTTGGTCCATCGCCAAAAGCAATACAGGATATGTGGGAGCGGATATACAAGGAATGGCTTCCGGTGTCTGACTACGAACTGATCCCCGATGTAGATATAGAAAATTATCTTCCCGGAGATCCAAGTTCACAAGACTATGTGAGCGAGATTTGCATTCCCGTTCAAAAAAGACAGTCAATAATGTAAACGGGTAAGGAATATGGAAAAACTATATATTACACACTACTATTATCCCGGGACGGATCCGTGGAAAAACATAATGAATCTTCCTGAGGATGAAGCTTTTCGCGTAGCTAATGAACTTTCCGAAGCACATCCGAACACTACATGTTTCGGACGGTTTGCTGATTTTGAAAATTATTATCCTGCAAGAAAGAAAGCAGATGCGTTTGTTCGTGAGAAGTTCATTGGGTTAGGCGGGAATCCGAAGCTTGAGCATCCCTATTCTTTTACTTTTCTAGAGTGTGATTATCTCAGAGAATGGTTTAACAGCAGCGAAAAAATCATTTTTGATTTGGAAAGCATCCCTGATGATCAGGTCAGTTTCACGCTGGGAGATAGTTGCGCCATGATTGTGCATGGAAATGAACCGGTGGTTTTGACGAAAAAACTTCTGTTTGAACGTATCGAGAAATTTAATGGTTCCGTTGACGTTTTTCTCAAAGAATCACTTGGCAAGTATGCTTATGTGGAAGTTCAAGTGTGGGATAGAATATCTGAATAGATGAATCACAGTATTTATATAAACTAACTTTTCATTTATCGTTCAAATGAAATGAATATGAGGGAAAATCAGATGAGTAGAAGGAATATGATTTGTTTTGTATGGATAGAAGGATATCTTACCAGAATTGGAATCCGATAATTTTTTGCTGGAAAATTATATCGGTAGATAATTAACTAAAAAATACATTTTTATTAAACATAATAGAAAACTATGGCAAATACAAATAATTTATCAGATGATAATATAAAACTAAAAAAGAAAAGTATTGGTGTTGCCAAGAGAATAATATTTTTATCGGAATTAAGCATTATTTCTATTGTTAATTGCACCGTTTCACTTATTATTTTTTTGTTATTAGGATTTGGAACATCAATTGTTGGAAATTTTATTAATGGTGATTTTTCCAAAGAATCTTTTATGTATAGAGGTGGAATCTTCACATATCCATTAGTTATTTTCATTAATCTATTTGCAATTACCGGTATATGGTATGCTTTAGGATATTTGAGATTACAATTACAGTGTAAAAAACTTGGAATTGAGCTTAATGGTGCTAAAGAAGTAAATAGTATAGCGTACGAGGAATCATTGCCCGGATCCAAAACAGCTTTTGCTGCGGCAGGTCTTATTGCGGTAGCATATATTTATTTGAAACAAAATGATCAATTGATTCCAAAACACAAGATATTTGTGATTATAAATATCAGTTTTGTCCTTGTTCAAATTGTATTAGCAATCATTTCGTTTGTGATGTGGGTAAATTATACTTAAAGTATATTTGAAAATTTCTGTTTCGTAATAGATGAGCGGATTAAGGTTTGTGTTTAACTATTAACGGGTATATTTGTCGGCGATAAAGAAATAGGAACAATATCCGGCGGAGGACGTGAAAGTTTTTATCTAATTTCTGATGTATATAAGTTGGATATGAATCTAACTTTTCCTTCTCTCGATTCCTTTTTCTTTATAATATCTTTCTTTTGCTTCATACATGAAAGCATCAGCCTTTCTCTCAAGTTCATCGATCGAACAATTAGGATATTCTTTTAAAGAAGCATATCCTACCGAGAGAGACATTTCTTTTGAATGCATTCCATGCCACTCAGATGCTTTAGTAGCGATATCATCACTAATTGATGCAGGGTCATCTGAATGAACGATGGCAAAGAATTCATCGCCACCGGTTCTATATACTTTTCCTTTTCCACGAACAGAAAGAGCGAGGCAGTCTGCAGCACCTTTTATTAATTCATCACCTGCGGCATGACCAAGGGTATCATTAACTTTTTTCAATCCATTAACGTCAATAGAGAACAAAACGAACTTCTCATTGAGACCCTGTCTTCTGAATTCACCCAAATCTTCTTCATAACAACGACGGTTATAGAGTCTTGTAAGCTCATCAGTAAGGGAAAGTCTGATTAAGTGCTCTTCACGACGTTTTTCGTCATCGACATTTCGTGTTGTAAAGATTACAACGTTAGGAATTCCGTCCAATGTTGCATCTACGGTAATGTACTGTGCACGAAACCATCCGTGTACTACATCGATAAAGTCGGCACTGATAAGTTTTTTATGTGACAGTCTGGATCTTACGGTTTTAATGTCGGTAAATGTCATGAAATCATCGAGCTGATCAGGCATAACCTTGTTTTTAATTTCCTGGTTCATAAGAGTATGAGTTTGCATACTCAAATCAATACCTTGCTTCTTTTGTTCTTTGTCGCGAATGGACATTTCAGTATTGTTTATGAAGTCAATCAGATTTACGTTATCGTAGATTTCAGCCATTGAATCCAATATTTCCATTTTCTCTTTCATATTAGCTTCATTTTGGCTTATGATAATATGCTGATTTGTGAGGCTCTTAAGATAATTCACAGTAAGGTAAACAATCATAATACCGGAGATAAGCATGATGGTGCTTTCTATCGTAAAGCCACCGATGGTGTTAAGGAAATATGCGGTAGGTGTTTCATAATTGCTTTGCATTGCCCAGTAATAAGGGGCTGTAAGGTATGCTGAAGCAGTCATGAGAATGTAGTTAAAAATGACTGAGAAAATAAATATTCTGGTTTCAACCAATAAGATACTTAATAAGGGAACAAGAAACCATGTAAGGTATATGGATACATGGAAAAGAGCCATATAAAGAATAAGCCCATCCAAAGCGATGAGAGCAAACAAGCTGGTCATAATGGAGTCCGAAAACTTTTTCAATAAAAGAAAATGAATCGCGGACATTAAGAACATAACAATAGAAATCACGATACATGTTGTATAGCTGATATCGTGAAAGATTCCTAATTTTACACCAAGAGCAATAATCGGACCGGTTCCGATAAAGAACCATAGAACGAAATTCAGATATTTATTAACTTTACTACGATTGGAAGTAATAAATTGCTGATAGTCAATTCCCTTGTTTTCTACAGTGTTTGGTGATTTCTCATTCATATTCGTTCCCTCTTGTGACACACATTTTTAGTACATTATAAGTATATATCGACATATTGAGAGAAAGTTTTATACCAAAAACCAGTATTATAAGAATGAAAGAAGAATACACATAAAAGGTAAAATGGCTTAATGTACTTTGGGCAATTGGTGAGCCATCGGTGTCACCCGTTAAGACTCTTGCTGAAGCCAATTAAAAAGAGTTATAATTTATCTCGACAGTAATGATGCACTAACCAATGTGTCATTAAGGAGAGATAGATATGGATATTACTTATAAGAAATTAACAGAGAGCGAGCTTGATAGAATCATTGAATTAAGGATTAATCAGTTGACCGAGGAATACGTTTCCGAAGGGAAGACTGTGCCTAAGGATGTGGATCTTGAGAGTTCGCTCAGAGATTTTTATAAAAGAAATATGGCTGCCGGAACTTATGTATCCTGGATTGCAATGGATGGGGATAAGATAGTCGGCACAAGTGGTATGTCTTTTGCAGAAAAGCCGCCGTACTTTACATGTGTTACAGGAAGGCTCGGAATTTTGTCGAGTATGTATACGGATCCTGATTACAGAAGAATGGGCATTGCAACGAAGTTACTCGACAAAGTTGTGGGAGAAGCTCGTGACTATGGATGCGGTACGATATACATAACAGCTTCCAACATGGGAGTTAAACTCTACGAATCGTATGGCTTCAAGCATAACGGAAACTTTATGCAATACAATTTCTAGTAATCAAGTTTTTTAATTGATAGGGGAATGAATATTATGAGACTTGCCACTTTATCTGAAAATGAGATAATAGTTACTTTGATTGCGCTTGCGCTTTTGTTAATTTCTGCATTTGTATTTGGAACGCTTATAGAAAAGATTAAGGGGCCGAGAGTGGTCGGAGAGATAATCGGTGGTATGATAGTCGGCGGAAGCTGCTTGTTTTTGCTAGCGCCAAAGTTCTCCGAGGCCATCTTCTTTGGATATCCCGAGGAAGGAAAAGTCCTCAATATCTTTTATCAGTTAGGTTTGATCTTTTTGATGTTTTTATCCGGATATAACACGGATATCAAGATAGATAAATCCAATGTAAAAACCATCAGCTTGGTTTTCGTTGGAGCAACCATACTTCCCATGCTTGGAAGTATTCCGTTTTTCAATCTGTTCAAAGAACACTTTATTGGAAGCATCAACAATGAAGTGTCTTATTCTCTGGTATTCGCCATTGGTGTAGCGATTACGTCCATTCCTGTAATTTCCAAGATATTCTTTGATATGGGAATAATGAATACCAAGTTTTCCAACACCGTATTAACCGTATCAACATTCCAGGATTTATGCCTCTGGATTCTGTTAAACGTGGCAACAAGAATCGCTCAATCCGGCAGCATTAAACTGGTTGAGATGATTGTTATTGTGGTTGTAACAATTGGCATCTTCGTCGCAATAGCATTTCTTTCACGAGTTATAAAAGAAGTTAAGAATCAGTGGAAAGCAACCACATTTTATACCCTTAGTTTTGTAATTCTCTTAACAGCTTGCGGATTATTGTATATGGCTGGTATCAACATAATGTATTCTGCTTTTGTAGTAGGTTATCTGATCAAGGCTATATTTGGCACTCACGAGGAAGCTAAGACCAGAATGGCATTTCTTGAGAAAATATCGTTCTCATTTTTTATACCGATATATTTTGCACTTGTAGGAATACAACTTAATGTTGTACACGATTTTTCAATCGTACGATTCCTCTTGTTCTTTGCAATAGCTTTTGGACTTGAGTTCATAGGCACATGGCTCTTGCTTTTGTTCTCAGGACTCAAGATGAGTACCAGATTAAACTTCGCCATTACAATGAACGCTCGTGGCGGCCCCGGTATTGTCTTGGCTACTGTTGCATATTCATATGACATCATCAGTCTCGAATTCTTCACGGTACTGATTCTCACTACCATGCTCTCATCATTAATAGCCGGTTACTTCTTGAGACTGCAGCAGAGAAAGAACAGCAATATATTCAACGAATTATAAAGTTATATATAATACAAAAAAACCACCCGTAAGCTACGCTCTTACGGGTGATTTTTTGAAAGGGAACTTAAAACTATATATGAAAAACGTCACTTAACATATATCACCTTTGAACTCTCAATACCATCATATGAACCGGTGTAGTTTTCGACATTACCTTTAGCCTCGCGATCGCTCCATGCGATGTATACTGCGCAATCCGTACCCTCGCTATTGGGAACAACACATATGATTCCGTTGTCCTTAGCGCCCTTGGATCTTAAGTACTGACTGTGGTCGCTACCCATTGCAAACAGGCTCATTCCTGTGGTTTCTTCCACATCTTTAGCAAATTCACAATTAACCCACGCGCTTCCTGCTCCATAATGATCGAGTCTGCATCCGCCTGCTGCAGGATCCATTATTCCGCCGCTTTCGAATAACATCTTCTGACTTGTTTCATCTGTTACCACATCCGGATCTGACATTGCGATAATTATTGCATCGTGAATTGTATCGCATAACTGCGTGTCAGCCGATACATTGGTTTTTTCTGTATACTTTATTAGCTGTGGAGCAATAATTCCTGTTAAGATAGCCATGATTGCGATGACGATAATTAACTCGACCAACGAAAAACCTTTGTTCTGTTTCATTTCACATATCCCCTTTTCATACTTTCTTCACTATCGAACAGTACAATTAATAAAAACTGTTCTAACAATCATTACCCGTTTAGTATATAATTGACTAGGAGGTATAAAAATCTCTATCGCAGTGAGTTATACAGTGTTATTGTTGTACTTTTAGAAAAATAAGAGGATAATAGTAGCCTAAGGATATAAAAAATAATAAAAAATAATTAAACAATCAAGTTACTTTTGCCGATATAATATAGATAATGGGGTTCGAAAGAATTCCATATGTGTAGAAACGGAGGGCAGAAATGGACATTAATTTTAATAATGTGACACTTGAAGTTGCTGCAGAATTTGTTAAGAACAATGTTGATTGTGTATTGGTTGTGGATATTAAGACCAATACATATAAATCTATAATAAAGAAAGGTATCTTTGAGGATATCATAGACGAGACCGGTGATTACCCCGATCTTATTCAGAAGTTGTGGTTCCATCTAAATGATGGCACTGAATCCATAACAGAGGACTATCAGGTCTTCATTCCTGCATTCGGTGAATTCACAGGTAAATACAGCAAGAGATTAAAGATTAATTATAATGACGATATTCATGCTGCCAACATGATGATATATCCCGTTAACAACGAGGTATATTTCATCGTGCTTGATGAGCTTGATAACAGTGAAAAGGCGCAGGAATTCTTAACCAACGAAAAGGTTAAGTCCATCCAGAATACTTACCTATTCTCCATGTATATCGATTTGGTTAAGAATGAGACAAGCAGTATCAGTATTACAGAGATTTCTGATGATACAGTGCATTCTCAGATCAAATACACCGATTGGCGCATGATGATCGTTAACATGATATGGCCCGATGATCAGGCTCTGTTCTTGGAGAGAACCGATCCCGATTATCTGAAGAACAACTTCAAGCCCGGCAGAACATCCTCATTCGACTGCCTCATGCAGAACCTAGAGGGCAAGTACATCTGGGTTAAGCTTACATTCTCCCGTGCCGAGACCAATAACTCGGAAGAAGACTTCCGTTACGTATTTATGGTTCAGGATATTCATGAGAACTCAGTACAGCTTATGTCCACACTTAAAAAGTACGAGGAACTTGCATCAAAGGATACACTCACGGATATATTTAACCATGGCAGAATTGAGACCGAACTTCACAATGCTATCGAGATTGTTGGTCGTACAGGCAGAGATATCTCGATAATGATGTACGACCTTGACTACTTCAAGAAAGTTAATGATAAGTACGGACATGCTGTTGGTGATATGACATTAAAGCATTTCTCACATATGCTTAGACATTACTACAAGGACAAGAATGCCGTACTTGGCAGATGGGGCGGCGAGGAATTCGTAGTTGTATGTTACGATTCGGATTCAGAAAAAACCAATTTCTTTGCAGAGGAAAGCCGAACAATGGTATCGGAAGAAGAGTTCAAGGTTATCGGAAAAATTACCTGCAGTGTTGGATATACTCAGATTAAGAAGGACGATGGTTTTGATCTTGCGTTTGACAGAATGGACAAGGCGCTTTATAAGGCTAAGGCTGACGGACGTAATTGCGTAAGAACCGATAAGGATATTTAATCGAATAAGTATTGATTCCCCTAGGCAGATTTAATAACTGCTTAGGGGTTTTTTATTGGCTTCATATGCTATATAATTGTATCTGTATGAGCAAAGATAATAAGAAAAAAACAAAAAAGAATATAGCAAAGAAGAAAATAGATAAAAAGAGCCTGATTCTTAACATACTTTTTATTTTGACACCCGCCATTTTATCTTTTATCACAATGGCTATTATGTGGATAGTAACAGGCAATGTGGCTCTTCCTGGAATTAAGTGGAATGACGAGGCTGCTTACATCAAGCTTATAGAGACTTATTCCAGACACTTTTCGCCCGTGGGGTACTGGGGATTTAATGGCAATCATGCATTGCTTGGCACAGGCTCAGCTTGGAGCACAGCGATACTTTTACCATACATAATACCTGCGATAGTTTTACCTGTCGGATATTCATTTGTGTATATATGCAATATCGTATACATCAGTGGTGCTAATGCGGCATTCTTATTTTTGGTTAAGCCTGATGATAAGAAAAAGATCAAGCTAATCCTTGCAGAAGTAACAAGCATTGTATTCATTCTCTATCTTAATACCAACATGTCAGAGATGTTCAGATATGCATTGGCAATATTGATAGCAGGATTCTTATACAATATGTTTTTTGACAAGAGTCCTAAATGGATAAAATACATTGTGGCTCCGCTTGTGATACTTTATAGCGTTCAGGTATACACATTCTTTGCATTCGCAATTCCCATATACGTATTTGCTCTCTTAAAAGACAAAAAACTTTGGGTAAGAATATTCGTGGCAGTTGTATCAATGGGATTCATTAGTTTTATTAGCTACGGTATACTTCATCTTATCTCGAGTAACTATAACATTGGCAAGACGGAAGCACTTCTGGCTTTCGTTGAAGCGGGCCAGATATTCAAGGCGATTAAGAGCTTTTTCAGGATGATATATGACGGCCTGGTAGGTCTTTTTAACTTAAGACTCTACATCCGTACCAACGGAGTATATATCTTCCATGTCATGATAATGCTTCTTATCATTGTGTCATCAGCGATGACATTTTTCTCAAAAACATCGGAGAAAAAAGACAAGACATTATCGCTTATAGCGATATATTCAATATGCATATTTGTGTTTATGTATATGACACTTTATACGATAGTTCCTGACACTTTCCTTAGAGGAACCGAGATACCGGTTATCTTCTCGATATATCTTTTGATGTTAACTGCTGATAAGTATTTTGCTTGGACGATTATTTTTTGCAACCTTACAGGTATGGTATTTCTTCCTGTTAATCTTAAGAATTTTGCCAAGGAAGAGAGATACTATAGCAGGGAAGAGATTAGAGAGTGGAAGCAGCTTGAGAAAGAGATAGCAGAGACAATCAGGATAAAAGAAAGCGACGATCCGTGGGATAACGCAATTCTTATGTACACCATGGAGCCCAAGGCAATTCTTGCGATGCCTAAGGGAATGGGACAAAACTACGCTATGGATTCTGATTTCTATTCAAGCGATGCAGGATATATATTTATACCCAAGTTCTCACATTACAGAGCGGATTGGCTCGAGTCCGATTACAGTCATCTTATGATTGGACACGATACCAATGTGGAATATTATTACGATACCGTCTACGATGCTAACGGTTACGTGCTCTTTAGAAAGAAATACTTAGCGGATCAATAAGGGAAAAAGATGGCAGAAAAAGTCAGTGTTGTGATACCCGTTCACAACGCAGAAAACTACATACTCAAGACTATCGACAGCGTCCTTAATCAGACCTACGACAATATAGAGATTATTCTATGCGAGAACACTTCGACGGATAATACCAAGGAAGTCTTAAAAAGTATAGATAATCCCAAGGTTAAGGTTATCTTTTGCGATGATGTTTCCGATGCTGCAGGTGCCAGAAACAGAGGCGTGAAAGAAGCGGACGGCAGATTTTTGGCATACATTGATGCGGATGATTTATGGCTTAAAGATAAGTTGCAAAAGCAGATAGATTACATGTTGGAACGCGATGCAGCTTTTTGCTTTACCGGATATGAATTCGCTGATGAAGATGCCAATCCACTTGGTAAAGTGGTAAAGGTACCGGAAACAATCACGTATAAAGAAGCACTTAGAAATACAACTATATTCACATCCACAGTCTGCTTCGATATGACCAAGCTTACGAAGGATGAGATTATGATGCCCCATATCAAGAGCGAAGATACAGCTCTCTGGTGGCAGTTACTTAGAAACGGCGTAAAAGCTTACGGACTTAACGAAAACCTGGTTATTTATCGTCGCCCCGCCAAGTCCTTATCGTCTAATAAGATAGAGGCTTTAAGGCGTATTTGGAATCTCTACAGACAGTGGGAGCACTTAAGCTTTTTTAAGAGTGTTTTCTGCTTTATCGGATGGGGATTTAGGGCCGTTAGACGCAGAATGTAATATGCTTATAAAAACAAGGCCCACATGTGCTTTAATTGTCCTTGTTTTCTTGCGATTTGACCTCTCGTGTGATATAATAAAATGAACTATGCCATGCCCACAAGTGGCCTACGCGTAGTAACTTTTAATATATTACTCGGGAGTTTTTTATGGGAAAACTCGATTCCATAAAAAGAATATTGGTTTTACAGCTTGTAACGGTTGAATACATACTTGATGTTGCAGGCTTCGCACTTATATGGTTGTTTGGATATAAGAACATGTTGGAAATTCACTTTTGGCAAAAAGGTGATGCTCTTTTGATTGCTATATACGCAGCCATTCTTTTTGGATTCTTCTTGGTATACGGCGCAGGAAAAGTCGGATACTTGAGAAGTTTTGAGATATTCTTATCACACGCTTTCTCAATACTGGCAGCCAACACCATCGGCTATGCACAGATTGCTCTTATGAACGCGCGTCTTATCAATCCCAAATACATCTTGATATTAACGGCAGCTGAGATGGTATTCTCACTTGGTTGGGCTTTCTTATCCAATCTCATATATCGCTCGGTATTTGCTCCTCGCGATCTTCTTTTGGTATGCGGTGAGAGACCTGTCGATGAGATAGTTGAAAAGTTCAAGACCAGAAAAGACCGTTTTGAGATAGTTAAGATCATGAATATATCCGAGGGACTCGATGCGGTATTAAAAGAGATTCCCAACAGATACCAGGGTGTAGTTGTATGGGATATTCCTCAGAAGTCACGTAATGATATTCTTAAGTTTTGCTACAGCAAGTCCATAAGAGTATATATGATGCCTAAGATTTCCGACGTTATCGTTCAGGGCGCGGACGTACTTCATTTCTTCGATACTCCGATTCTTTTGACCAGAGAGTATCCGCTCACTTTTGAACAAAGATTCGTAAAGAGAGCGATTGATATCGTATGTTCACTCATTCTGATTATACTTACATTCCCGATAATGATTATCACGGCGATTTTAATCAAGATCACTGACGGTGGTCCCGTGTTATATAAGCAGGTCAGAGTTACAAGATATGACAAGCAGTTCAAGATTATTAAGTTCCGTTCCATGAAGGTCAATGCCGAGGCTGACGGAAAAGCCAGACTCGCACAAAAGGATGATGATCGTATCACATGGATTGGTAAGATAATCAGAAAAATCAGAGTAGATGAATTGCCCCAGCTTTTCAACATCCTCAAGGGTGATATGTCATTCATAGGACCTCGTCCCGAGAGACCTGAGATTATCGAGGAATATGTAAAAGAGATGCCGGAATTTGCATTCAGAACCAAGGTTAAGGCAGGACTTGCAGGATACGCGCAGGTTTATGGAAAATACAACACCACACCTTATGACAAGTTAAAACTTGACCTTGCATACATTGAAGGATATTCAACATGGCTTGATATCAGGCTAATGCTTTTGACACTTAGAGTATTGTTGACACCGGATGCTACAGAAGGTGTCGCAGAGAACCAGATTACAGCAATGAAGTCAGCTAAAGCTACCGAGGAGGACAACGATGAAAGTACCGTACAGTAAAGAACCTGTTGATATTAGGTTAATGTTGTTAGTGTCTATAAAGAGAATGCGATTCGTCGTATATGGTATTTGCATCGGTGCTATTCTCTTTGGCGGAATATATTATCTTGTTAAGAATGTACTCTCTGGCGAGACACTCTTCTCATCTACATCTAGCGTATATCTCGAGTATACAGACAAGATGGAACTTGAGGATATATACATCAACAAGCATACATGGGAGACGTTAGTGTATAACGATTACATCATGACTTATGCGCAGGATGCAGCCAAGAGAATCATTCCTCCCGCAGAAGCAGAAGAAAAGGTATCGGCTACACTTTTAACTGATGCGAGAATCGTTGTAATTACAGCTCAGTCAACTGACCTTAATGAAGCAAAAGATTTAGCTGATGCTTTTGCAAAGGCTGTTGCCAAGTTTGCTCCCGAGTTAAAAGAAGTAGACTCTGCACGTATTCTTAAGAGTGCTTCAGCACCCGAGATAGTCGGATTCGAAGACAGAACTCTTAACATGGTTATCGCAGGTGCGATAGTCGGCGGAGTGATATCTTTTATAATCGTTATCCTTTACTTTGTATGGGATACATCAATATATGTTCCTTCGGTTACTGAGATCAGATACGGTATACCCGCACTTGGTATTACTACTGATAAGATGCGTCTTTACAATCGAGATTCGGACGAGAGTTATCTTGGACACATGGCTATGAAGTCTAACAAGAAGACTGAGTTTTACAGCAAGTGGCTCGAGGTTAACTACCTTAAGGTTACTTCAGGATATAAAAAGATCGCGGTTGTCGGAACTTCACTTCTTGATAATACAGATTATGTTGTCAATCATCTTAACTGCATCATCAAGGAGCAGAGAGAGAACGAGATATTTAAGATTGACTGTTGCGAGATCATGAAAGAGGATGCTTACTTCTCAAGTCCCGAGTACGAATTGATTGCTCAGGGCTCAGTAAACATGGAGCCTCAGGTAGCTGTCAATGCAGCAAAGTGCGATGCGGTTATCGTTCTTATTAAGGCTGGCGATCATAATGGCAAGCTTGTTGAGAGAGCACTTGATTTACTTAGAATTCAAGGCGCAAATGTAGTAGGTGCGATTCTTTATGATGTTAATTCATCACTTATTAAGAGATACATCTTCTCACCGTTTTGCTCTTCAACCAAGAAACTTAAAGAAGATATTTACAAGACAATTAGCAGTGAATCAGATATTACCAAGGGAGAATAGATGGGCTTAACTCTTCTCGTATCTTCACTTAATAAAGATGTTAATAAGATGATTGAAGATATGCATCTTGATTCGGATGCGATAATCGTCAACCAGTGCGATACAGACTCTCTTGAAGAGAGGGAGTACAATTCTCACAAGGTTAAGGTGATATGTTCAAAAAGCAGAGGAGTCGGTGTTAACAGAAACATGTGCATCGATGAAGCATATGGCGATTACGTACTCTTTTGCGATGATGATATCGTATATGACGACGGATACGAAAAGAAAGTAGTTGACGAATTCACCTCCCACCCCGAAGCAGACATGATAATGTTTAACTTCAATGTTTGTGAGGAAAGAAGAACTTATTACAACACAGAGTATAAGAAACTTGGCAGATACAATATCGGCAGATATCCCGCTTACAGCATTGCTGTTAAGACGGATGTATTAAAAGAAAAAGGTCTCAAGTATTCCACTCTTTTTGGAGGTGGAGCCAAGTACAGTAACGGAGAAGACTCAATCTTTTTAAAGGATGCATACGATAAAAAAGTTGCTATGTATGCTTCACCCGTTCTTCTTGGAAGTGAGACTCCTGGTGAGTCCACCTGGTTTTCGGGATTTAATGAAAAGTTTTTCTTTGACCGAGGAGTCCTCTTTGCCTTTCTATATGGCAAGAGTGCATGGCTTTGGAGACTTAGATTCATCCTTGTTAAGAAAGATATGTTTAAGGGTGAGATAGACAGAAAGAATGCCAACAGACTTATGAAGGATGGCATTCGCGAAGGATACAGATTATTACAGGAGAACAATTAATCTCAGGCTCGCAAGGAGATACGCATGGCAGTATATTTAATACTTGCTGCGCTGACTATAGGTATAGCATTCCTCACCGATAATGAGTGGATCAGAACGGATAAGTCGTTTTTTGAGAATCCGTGTCAGAGCAGAGGATATATTAAAAACAATGCAGTACTTGCACTCATATTTTTCCTGTTGTTCTCGATGTCGGCTACGCGTATAGCGGTCGGCGGAGATTATTGGAGCTACACCGATATCTTTTCTTTGCTTGCTCAAAAAAGAGATGCGTCTGTAGCCACAGAGTTCGGATTCAATCTGCTTGTTAAGTTCATCCAACTTTTGTTTGGATTCGATGGCAAGCAGTACATCATAATATTTGCGATAGTTGCATTTGTAACCATCTTCTTTTTCCTTAAGGGATTAAGAGATCAAAGCGATGATTTTGCAATATCATTTGCGCTCTTTATGCTTCTTGGTTACTATGCATCAAGTTACAACTCAATAAGAAGTTATCTTGCATTTGCAGTAGCTTTTTATTCAGTAAAATATATCTTCAAGAGAGAGTTTTGGAAGTTTTTCTTGCTGGTTATTTTGGCATCGACATTCCATATCTCAATACTGATTGTATTGGTTGCTTACCCTCTTGGACTTATTAAATGGAAGCCTTGGTCAATTGCAGTTATGTCCACATTAAGCGCAAGCTTTTTGTTCCTTCCCAAGGTGTACAGAAGACTTGTATTCCTCGTATATCCTCACTACGAGAATTCGATATATGATGTTGTGGATATAAGTTACTTTAATATCGCAAGATGCATCGTGGTATTGATAGTTGCCATCATCCTTTATAAGAAAGTAATTAAGGACAGCGAAAAGTACAGATTTTATTTCAACATGAATATCTTCGCTGCAATTGTGTATATATGCTGTTCATTCCTTCCGGTGGTATCAAGAATCGGTTATTACTTCAACATCTTCCAGTTGATTTTAATACCTGCATTCATTGATGAGATACCCAAGAAGTGGCTTAGAGTATTACTCAAGGTAGGACTTATAGTAGTTGGATTTGCATATTATGCATACTTCATATATTCCAGTGAGACTAACGGAACGAGACTTATTCCTTACTTTAACTGGGTGATTAACTAAGATATTTGGTAGATATCGCTTAACGGATTAACTAATGAAATTCAGTGTAATTACAGTTTGCTTCAACGCAGGAGAAAAGTTAGCATATACGATTAACAACATACTGTCCCAGTCATATGAAGACTATGAGATAGTGGTTAAGGACGGTGGATCAAGCGACAACTCTCTTGATTCGATTCCTGCAAATGAAAAGATTAAGGTATACAGCGAAAAGGATAAGGGCATCTATGATGCGATGAATGCTGCTGTATCACATGCCAAAGGTGACTATGTCATCTTTATGAATTGCGGCGATACTTTTTATGACGAGGATGTTCTAAAAAATACTTCGAAAGCAATAGATGATAATCCGGGCAGGAGAATATATTACGGTGATGCATATTTTGAGACTGCATCACAGATTATTTCACAGCCTAAGGAGATAACCGAGTCTATATGCTATAGACATATGCCCAATCATCAGTCATGTTTTTTTGACAGACTTTTGTGGGACGAGATATCGCTTAATACTTCTTACAAGATAAGAGCTGATTACGATTTCTTTTTAAGATGTTTCTTTGAAAAGAATATAAGGCCTGCATATCTTGGTATAACTGTTGCATCATATGAAGGCGGCGGTTATTCCGAGAATAAAGAGAATCAAAAAAGAGATAAAGCTGAACATAGAGAAATAGTAGAAAAATACATGGGCAAAAAAAGAGCGGCTCATTACAGAAGGATAATGATTCTTACACTTCAGCCGCTTAGAACATGGATAGCTCAAAAGAGTATATTTGCTCCGCTGTACGACAAGATAAAGAGAAAGATCTACTCACGCGGATAGAGATATGAGTGTAGAGATATGAGAGTATTGTGGTTATGCAATCAGTGTATTCCCGTGGTTGCAAAGCACCTTGATATGAATATAGGCAACAAGGAAGGCTGGCTTAGCGCTCTCTCCGAAAAACTGATTTTCGATAACGATTCGAATATCACTCTCGGAGTTTGTTTTCCCTGGGACAAGAGTCATTCCGATTTTAAAGGCGATTATGAAATAACCGCATACGCCTTTTATGAGGACAGAGTGAACTTTCATCTGTATGACGATGCGCTTGAAGAGAGATTCAGCGTTATCCTTGATGATTTTAAGCCCGATGTGATACATATATTCGGTACTGAATATTCGCATACGCTTGCCATGTGCAAGGCTTGTCATCATCCTTCCAAGATATTGATAGGCATACAGGGATTAATCAGTGTATATGCAAGACATTATTTTGATGCACTGCCCGAAAAGATAATAAATAAAAAGACATTAAGAGATGCTCTGAAAAAAGACGGAATAAAAGAGCAGTTTGACAAGTATACGATACGAGGCGAGCACGAGATTGAGGCTATTAAGATAGCAGGTAATGTAACCGGGCGTACCGATTGGGACAGAGAAAATGTAAAAAAGATCAATTCGAATGCCGTGTATTATTTTATGAACGAGACTCTTCGTTCGAACTTTTATGAAGGCAGCTGGAATTACGATTCGTGTGAGAAGCATTCGATATTTGTAAGCCAGGGAGACTATCCGATCAAAGGGCTTCATGTATGCCTCAAGGCATTGGCGCATATTAAGGAAAAGTATCCTGATGTAAAGCTGTATGTTGCAGGTAATAAGATTAACGGCGAAGACAGTCTTAAGAAAAAGATACTTATCGGCGAATACGGTAGGTACATTAACGAGCTAATTAACAAGAATGATTTAAAAGACAATGTTGTATTCACCGGAAGTCTTGATGCCAAGGCGATGAAGGAGAGATACTTAAAATCCAATGTATTCGTTCTTCCTTCCATTATGGAGAATTCGCCCAATTCGCTTGGCGAAGCGATGCTTCTTAAGATGCCCGTTGTCACGAGTGATTGCGGCGGAGTCAGAAATCTCATTAATGAAGATGAAGGATATATATTCCCTTCGTGCAATGCAGATATGCTTAGCGAAGCCGTAATAAAAGTGTTCGATGAAAAAGACAGCGAAGAACTTTTAAAGATGTGCGAAAAGGCATGCAATCATGCGAGAAATACGCATGATGCCAATAAGAACCTTGGCAGATTAAAAGAAATATATTCTGAGATAGATAAGAAAAATTGATGAAGTTAGCATTTGTTTCCAATTACATCAATCACCATCAGCTTCCCGTGAGTCGCGTGCTCTACGAAAACCTGGGTGATAATTATACATTTATTCAGACCGAGCCCATGGAAGAAGAACGCATCAGGATGGGCTGGGGCGGTGACTTCGACAGTCTTCCTTTTTTAAAGAAGTATTACGAGGATGAATACGAGGCCAAAAAGATAATAGCCGAAAGCGATATCGTGGTATTCGGAGGATGCGAAGACGAGTCGATTATCATCGACAGACTGAATGAAGATAAGCCCGTAATCAGATATTCCGAGAGACTCTATAAAGAAGGTCAGTGGAAATGGATATCTCCGAGAGGACTTGTGAAAAAGTACAAGGATCATACGAGATTCAATAATTCGAGAGTTTACCTTCTTTGTGCGGGAGCTTATGTGCAGGATGATTTTAATATCATCAGAGCCTACCCCGGTAAGAGATTCAAGTGGGGATATTTTCCTGAGTTCATTTCTTATAGCGATGATGAACGAAAGGAGAGAAGGGACAGACGCAGAGAACATGATGTACTTCATATTCTCTGGGCCGGCAGAATGATAGGATGGAAGCATCCTGAGAGTCTCATTGAATTGGCAACTTATCTTGATGCTGAAGGAATCGGATATAAGATTACAATAGTTGGCGATGGAGACTGTAAGGATAAGATTCAGTCAGAAATTACCAAGAAATCATTATCCGACAAGATAGAATTATTAGGCGCCAAGTCGCCCGATGAAGTCAGAGAACTTATGAATGATGCAGATGTATACATTTTAAGCAGTGACTACAGAGAGGGCTGGGGAGCAGTACTTAACGAAGCGATGAATGCAGGATGTGCGATAGTTGCATCCCACGCCGCAGGTGCGGTTCCTACGCTTATTAAGCATAGACAAAACGGGCTCATTTTCCCGTCAGGCGATTATAAGAAAATGGCTTCTCTGGTAGCCGAATTATCAAGGGATCAAAAGTGGAGACTTTCCCTGGGTGAGAACGCATACGAGACCTTGGAAGGTGGATGGAATCACGAGGAAGCTGCCAAGAGATTACTTAAACTAAGTGAAGCGATACTTGAAGACAAGCCTTTCTTTTTCGAGTCAGGACCTCTTAGCGAAGCGAGAGTAATCCGCCAAAAGAAGATGTATAAAAAACTTGTCGGGCTTGAATAAAATGCATTTACAGACTCATACGAAATGATGAGTGAATGGATGGTATAGATGACAGATAAAGTATCGGTTATAGTACCGGTATATAACTCAAGTGCATATTTGGTAAGATGCGTTGATGCAATTCTTAATCAGACTTATGAGAATCTAGAAGTACTTCTTATTGATGATGGCTCCAAGGACGACTCGCTTGATATTTGCAAAAAATATGAAGAGAAGGATAAGAGAGTAAGAGCCATTCATAAGGAAAACGGTGGCTCATCAAGTGCTCGTAATGTGGGTATAAAAGAAGCAACGGGCACATACATCTGCTTTTGCGATTCTGATGATTATTATGAATTGGATATCATTGAGAACTTAAGCAAAGTCTTTGATGAATACCCTGATGCATTGGTTGCACAGTGCATGGCGGTATGCAGAAAAGAAGATGGTACACTTGAGAGTGGCCCGCTAAAAGACAGCGGTAAGATAGTAAAGGAAACCTCGGAAGAATATCTTCGCGAACTATTACTTCATCTTGGCGACAGTTCATTTTGCTCCAAGATGATAAAAGCAGATTTCATGAAAAAGTTTTCTTTTAACGAAGGAAGACTCAACGAAGATTTTGAACTCTTGGTATATATGGCAGAGGAATTCGATGCAATATATACATACGAGATTACAGGATACAATATAATACTTCGATTCGGAAGCAACACTCGCAATACCTACAAGAATCTCTTTTATGATTGCATGATAGAGAATTCGGATATGGTTAGAAAGTTGGTTGAAGAAAAGCATCATTCACTTTTGGAAGAATCGAGAAAGTTTCAGTTATATCAGAGACTTGATTATACACTCCACACACCTTTATCCAAGATGAAGAATAATCCCATGGCGGATAAGGTACTTAAAGAGTTAAAACTTTGGAGAGTGGATATCAAGACCAATAAGTATCTTGCAAAAAAAGACAGAAGAAATCTTATGATTTTAAGTAGAGCACCTCATCTTAGTAAGTGGGTGCACAATAAGATAATGTTCCTAAAAGGAATACCTGTAGAAAAATAAAAAGGATGGGTGCTTGGCACCGCAATAAAAACAAGATGAAGATTATTAAGAAGCTCTTGAAGCTTCTGGATGGAAAACAGAAAAGATCAATAGTAGGATTAATATTTTTGATGTTTATCGGAGCAATCCTTGAAGCATGTTCCGTAGCACTCATTATACCTGTAGTAACGGTACTTTTTACACCCAATGCGATACAAGAAAAATGGTATCTCGCATTAGCATATTCGATATCACCTTTTACCTCAGAGAAGGCTTTTTCGATAGCGATAATGTTAAGTATCGTTGTTGCATTTATAGTTAAGAATTTATTCCTATATCTCGAGCAAAAGATATTATATAGATTCATCTATTCCAATCAGTTCAGAACTTCTGAGAGAATGATGAAGAATTATGTCAGAAGAGATTATGAGTATTATCTCAATGCAGACAGTGCGGTAATACAGCGTAACATCACATCTGACGTTAACAATATGTATGCGCTTATTCAGTCACTCATGCTTTTACTTTCTGAGTTAATAGTATTTGTGACTTTGATTATTGTGTGCGTAAAAGAGAGCCCACTTATGACTGCATTCTTGGCCGTGCTTTTAGGCATTACTCTTTTACTTATCAAGATTATTCTTAAGCCTGTGTTATACAAGGCAGGTAAAGACAATCAGGATTACTATGCCGGACTTTTTAAGTGGATTAATCAGACTATTACCGGTATTAAAGAAGTAAAAATCGGTGGAAAAGAAAACTACTTTGTAGATCAATATATTGACTGCGGTAGAGGATATGTAGGTGCTGTTCAAAAATATACACTCTTAAGTAATGCTCCGCGTCTTATTATCGAAGTAGTCTGCATTATCGGTATCGTTGCATACCTTATAAGCATTTATCTTCAAGGAACCAATGTTGAAGATGTTGTCAGCACAATCGGTGTATTCGGATTCGCGATTATGCGACTCATGCCTTCTGCCAACAGAATCAACAATTGCTTAAATAACATCTCATACTTCGAGCCTTTCTTCATGGGAGTATCCGATAATCTTCAGGATGATATTTCGGATGAGAATTCCAGAGTCGATGCTCTTGCAAGACCGAAGGAAAAACTTGAAGTTAAAAACATTATTGAACTTAAGAATATAAAGTACAAGTATCCAAAGACAGACGTGTACGTCCTCAATGATGCATCCATGGAGATAACCGTTGGAGCAGCAGTTGGTATCGTAGGAACAACAGGTGCAGGTAAGTCAACAATCGTAGATGTTATGCTTGGTCTTTTAAAACTCGAATCCGGTGAGATACTTGCAGACGGACAGGATGTGCTTAATCCTGATAACTACAGAAAGTGGCTCAAGAATATCGGATATATTCCTCAGACGGTATTCATGCTTGATGCATCAATTAGAAAGAATGTTGCTTTCGGTATTCCGGAAGATGAGATAGATGAAGACAGAATCTGGGAAGTATTAAAAGAAGCACAACTTGATGAATTCGTAAGAGGCCTTCCTGACGGACTTGAGACAGGCATAGGTGAACGAGGTATCAGATTATCCGGTGGACAAAGACAGCGTATCAGTATCGCAAGAGCGCTTTACGAAGATCCCGAGGTGCTTGTTCTTGACGAAGCAACCAGTGCTCTTGACGGTGATACCGAAAAAGCCATTATGGATTCCGTTAACAGTCTCCACGGTAAGAAGACACTTGTTATTATTGCACACAGACTTCAGACCATCGAGAAGTGTGATTCAGTATATAGAATCGAAAACGGTCACGCGGTAAAAGAAAGATAAAAGTTTTAAATCGGATTTAGAGATATAGATAAGATGAACACGGAATTAAGTATTATAGTCGCAATAGAAGATACACTATCGGATGAAGCAATGAAAAGAAGCATAGAGTCTGCACTTAAGCAGACTGTAGATGTATCGGTAATTTTGGCAGGCGATTATGTATGCGAGAATACAGAAAAACTTTTAAAAGAATACGAGGATAAAAATCCCGACAAAGTAAAAGTTGTTAATACGAGTGAGGAAAGATGGAGAGGTGGAGCCCTAAACTTAGGACTTAGAAATGCAACTTCCAAGTATCTGGCATTCGTTAATTGCGGAGATAAATTATCACCTGATTTTGCCAAGACTCTTTTAGAGATAGCATCAAAAGAGGATGCAGATATAGTTGCGTGCGGCTATAAGTTTGATTCATCTAACGACGAGGAAGATGAAGAGCAGGAAGAGATATTTGAACTCTGGGCTAATGCATCGGGTGAACTCGATTATGACAAGTACGGCCTCCTGGCGCTTAATCCCGGCAAAGCAGAAGCAAGGATAGTAAAAAGAGAACTCTTTGATAAGAATGGTATCTGGTTTCCGGAACATTTATCATATGAAAAACTTGGAGTTAACAGATTACTACTCTTTAGTGCAAAAAGATTCGCTTATACTGAAGAACCTCTTTATATCATAGCGGAAGATATATCATCGGATATTTCAGAAGAAGATTTATTCGACAGAATTGATGTTATGAATTTCTTTATAGAGGAGTGCTATAAGAGAGAGATACTTGAAGAGTATCCGGAAGAAATAGAAGCGGCAGTTGTGGATGACATGTATATAAAAACATTGTTTACATACATGGCCATAACACCCGGAAGAAAAAGAAAGATTACTTTCCTTAAAGAACTGGCAGATGCTATAAGCGATTGCTTCCCTGAGTTTGAAACCAATCCGTTTTACTATGATAAGTATGACGATGATATAAAAGACCTTGTATCACTTCACATGTTAAGCCCGTTCAAGTTTATCAAGGCGACGATGAAAATGGATTTTTAAAACATATATTTGCAATACGGAGGACGTATGGAAAAATGTACAATAGTGGTTCCCTGTTACAATGAAGAGGAAGCCATACCGCTTTTTTACGAAGCTGTTAATGAAGCAGTAAAAGACGTTAATCTCGAATTTGAATATCTCTTTGTCAATGACGGAAGCAAGGATAAGACCCTTGAAGTGATGAGAGAACTTGCTGAGAAAGATGACAGGGTTCATTATATTTCATTTTCCAGAAATTTTGGAAAAGAAGCTGCTATGTATGCAGGTATGAAGGAATCAACAGGCGATTATGTTGTCATCATGGATGTTGATTTACAGGATCCTCCTGAACTAATTCCTTCCATGTATGAGAGTGTACTTAATGAAGGATATGACTGTGTAGCCACCAGAAGAGTAGACAGAAAGGGCGAGCCTCCTATCAGATCTATGTTCGCCAATCTCTTTTATGCTATTATGCATATCATTGCCAAGGTTGATATGGTTCCCGGTGCCAGAGACTATCGTTTTATGAAAAGAAACATGGTTGATTCAATAGTATCCATGGGTGAATACAACAGATTCAGCAAGGGTATATTCGGATGGGTAGGATTTGAGACCAAGTGGGTTCCTTTTGAGAACAGAAAGAGAGTAGCAGGTCGCACCAAGTGGTCATTCTTCAAACTCTTCCAGTATTCGCTTGAAGGAATAGTTGCTTTCTCCACGGCACCACTTGTATGGTCATCAATCGTAGGAATGTTGTTCTGCCTTATATCATTTGCAGCACTAATATTCCTATTTATTAGAGCGTTGGTATTTGGTGATCCTGTTAGCGGATGGCCTTCACTTGCATGTATGATTACGCTTTCGGCGGGCATACAGCTTTTCTGTTTTGGAATAATGGGTATGTACATGTCAAAGACTTATCTTGAGGTTAAGGGCAGACCTATATACATCGTGAAAGAGAAGAAATAATGGAAAAACTCGTAGCGAAATTAAAAGAAGAACAATATAAGGTTCCGTTTGTTTCGGCGCTTGTTATCGGACTCATCACTCATATGACGATGATAGTTAACAAGTATCCCAACGGTGACTCGATGACCAATTTCTATTTTGATCAGAATATGGTCACCTCCGGCAGATGGTTTCTCACCGTAACTTGCGGACTCTCATCTTTTTATGACCTTAACTTTGTTAACGGTCTGCTTGCGATTATCTTTTTATCAGTGGCAGCAGTGTACGTTACCAGATTCTTCAATGTTAAAAAGAAATCTGCAATGATTCTAATCCCTGCGATTATGATGACGTTCCCCGCAGTGGCGGCAACGATGACGTATATGTATACGGTTGATGGATACATGATAGGACTCATCTTTGCGGTTCTTGCTGTATACACCTGCAGAAAGTATAAGGCAGGTATTGCGTGGGGTGCATTGTTCTTAGCGTTTAGTATGGGAACATATCAGGCATATCTTTCGATGACAATCCTTTTAGTTATCTTTGATCTTATGCTTGATGTCATTCTTAATAAAGAGATAAAAGAGACTGCCAAGAAAGGTCTTAAGTATCTTGGCATGGGCGTATCCGGCGGAATACTTTACTTTGTGATATTAAAGATATGCCTTGCGCTTGAACATAAAGAACTTGATACTTATCAGGGCCTTAATGAGATGGGCAAAATCTCAGCGTCTTCGATTCCTGAGAGATTATACAATGTCTATTATGACTTCGCAGCTTTCGTGCTCAGAGGCAGAATATTTGCGGACAATATATTCTCACTTATCGCAGTTTGTTCAGTGATAGTTATGGCACTGGCTGCTTTTATAATAATATTCGTAAAAAGCAATGCATATAAGAAATGGTATAACTACTTATCGGTAGTCGGACTAATGGCTATCATTCCTCTAGGAAGCAACATCATCCTTATGATGACCGACAAGGCTGAATATCATCTTCTTATGAGGATGCAGTGGGAGTTATTTCTGGTATTTGCTGCAGTAATACTTGAGCGCGCATTTACATACTTTGAGAATAAGAAAGATAAGCTTAATGTCGCAAAAGCCATCCCTGTAATATTGGTTGCGATAATATGTTATAATTTCTTTTTGATGGATAATATCGCATACTTCAATTTACAGGAGAAGTATGAGAAAACATATGCGTACTGTGTAAGGCTTCTTGACAGGATTGAGCAGACTCCCGGTTACTACCAGGGAATGCCCATCTGTATGGTCGGAGTAATTAGCGAGGACAGTTATCCTTCTACGGATGTTACAGAAAAAGTAACAGGCAAGATGAGAGGAGCTGACGGCGACTTTTTGATATACAGAGGCGAACAGTACGAAGCCTTTATGAAGCATTATCTTGGTGCATCGCTTAACATACTTACAGGCGATGATGTTATAGATATGTATTATTCCGAGGAGTATGAGGCCATGACTTCATTCCCAGATGCAGGCAGTATCAAGATAGTTAACGGTATTATGTATATTAAGCTCGAATAGGGATAAAAATGGGTAGATTAAGTGTAATCATTCCTTCTTTTAATGAAGAGGACAATATCGAGAATACAGCATCGGTCGTAGGCAGCGTGCTCAAAGAAGCAGGCATAGATTATGACCTTCTTTTCGTGTCTGACGGTTCAACCGATAACACATTTTCGATAGTTGAAAACTTATCAAAAGAAGACAATAGAATTCAAGGTATCCAGTTTTCCAGAAACTTTGGAAAAGAAGCTGCTATCTTCGCAGGTCTTGAGTATGCGGACGGAGATTGCGTAGCGGTTATGGATTGCGATCTTCAGCATCCTGCAAGAGTGCTTGTTGATATGTATCATCTCTGGGAAGAAGGATATGAAGTAGTTGAAGGCATTAAGTCCAAACGTGGAAAAGAGAATCCTATCTACAGACTCTTCACTAAGATTTTTTATGGCATAATGAGCAGTCTTATGAAGCTTGATATGAATGCCACGTCGGACTTCAAGTTACTTGATCGTAAGGTTGTGGAAGCGATGCTTGAACTCCCTGAAAGAAATACATTCTTTAGAGCACTTTCATTCTGGGCAGGATTCAAGAGCACATCTGTATCGTTTGATGTGGAAGAGAGAAAAGCAGGCAAGAGTAAGTGGTCATTCTCGGGACTTGTAAAATATGCAGTATCAAATACCACATCATTTACTACAGCGCCTCTTAAGTTCGTATTTGCTTTGGGAATGCTTCTTATGGTGTTCTCAGTTATATTAGGCATTGAGACATTGGTTAATTATTTCCTCGGCGTTGCTGCTGACGGATTTACTACAGTTATCTTGCTTCTCCTTATTGTGGGAGGATGCATTATGATAAGCCTTGGAATAATCGGACATTATATTGCAAGAATCTACGAAGAAGTTAAGGGTCGTCCCAGATACATAGTGTCCAAGACCACAAAAGAATAGATAAAAATGGGAAATAACAAAGCAGTTAATAAGAAAACTGAAGAGAAAAGTACTTCCAAGCGACAGCTTAACATGGAGATTCTTAGAATCGCAGCCATGTGCATGATTATCACGCTTCACTATCTTGATAAGGGTGGCGTGTTAAAAGAATTCGCAACCAACAACACAGCGGTTGGTAATGCTGCATGGATTATCGAAGCGTTTTGCATGGTAAGCGTTAATATCTATGTGCTTATTAGCGGATACTTTTTATGCGAGAGTAATTTCAAGATAAAAAAGACAGTGCTTTTATGGATTCAGATTCTATTATATTCATGGATTATAACTGCCGTATTCGCAATTGTTCTTAATGGACAGTTCAATTTTGAAGAGGGCATGCTCTATGGATTGCTTCCTCTTTTGATGCCGGTTACAGGATCTCATTATTGGTTTGCGACCGTTTATATTTTGATGTATCTTGTATCACCGTTTTTGAATATCGGTATTAAGGCAATGGATAAAAAGACTCACAGGAATCTGATAATCATTCTTGTGGCAATCTTTTCTATATGGAATACCATACTTCCTTTTACCATACCTGCGACGGACAGGAAAGGTATGGATGTATGCTGGTTTATCTGCTTATATGTGATAGCAGCATATCTTAGAAAATATGGCGAAGAGATTAAGATTAACAAGTGGCTTAGCCTTGCTATATATGCATTATGTTGCATCGGCGCATTCTTACTTGGCAAGGGCTTGCTTTTGGTGGATTCGATTACAGGTAAGTTTGGTGGATTCTGTAAGAACTTTTATGAATACAATTCGCTTACGATACTCATAGCAAGCGTTGCGCTTTTCATCTTTGTGATTAAGACCAAGATAAAAGCAGGAGATGTTGCAACTAAGATAGTACTTTTTATATCAGAAGGAACATTTGGTGTATATCTTCTTCATGAGCACAAGCTACTTAGATACTTATGGCCCACATGGTTCAATGTATCGGACTATGCGGAAAGTTTTGCTTTTATACCTCATCTTTTGCTGACGGTAGCGAGTGTATTCGCAGCAGGTGTAGTGATAGATTTTATAAGACGTATCATTACTGGAGCAATAGATACTTTTATATTTAAGAACGAAAAATAATAAATATAATACTCTGAAACAATTCATTTGAATTGCTATCATTCATGGAGGATAAAAAATGATTAAATTCAATGTACCGCCTTACACAGGCAAGGAAATGGACTATATTAAGAAGGCGGTTGAAAACCAGAAGATTTGCGGTGATGGAGAATTTACTAAGAAGTGTAATGCGTGGTTGGAGGAAAAGACAGGCACTACAAAAGCACTTCTTACAACATCATGTACTCATGCTACAGAGATGGCTGCGATTCTTTGTGACATTAAGCCCGGCGATGAAGTAATTCTTCCCAGTTATACATTTGTATCTACTGCTGATGCTTTTGTTCTTAGAGGTGCTAAGGCGGTGTTCGTAGATATTCGCCCTGACACTATGAATATGGATGAGAACTTAATCGAAGATGCGATTACGGATAAGACCAAAGTTATAGTTCCTGTTCATTACGCAGGCGTATCCTGTGATATGGATAAGATTAATGATATAGCTGCCAAGCATAATCTCATGGTAGTTGAGGATGCTGCGCAGGGTATTATGTCGGAGTACAAGGGCAAGGCACTTGGTACACTCGGAGACTTCGGATGCTTTTCATTCCATGAGACCAAGAACTTCTCAATGGGCGAAGGTGGAGCGCTTCTTATTAGAGATGAAAAGAACATCGAGCAGGCTGAGATCATTAGAGAAAAAGGTACTAACAGAGCCAAGTTCTTCCGTGGACAGATTGATAAGTACACTTGGATTGATGCGGGTTCTTCATATCTTCCCAGCGATCTTAATGCGGCTTATTTATACGCACAGCTTGAACTCGCTAATGAGATTACAGCTGACAGAATGAACACTTGGAATATGTATTATGATGCATTTGAAGATTTAGAGAAGGCTGAAAGAGTTGAGAGACCTTTTATTCCTTCAGACTGCAAGCATAATGCTCATATGTTCTATCTTAAGTGTAAGGATCTCGAAGAAAGAACCAAACTTATCAAGTTCCTTGGAGAGAATGATATACTTGCTGTATTCCATTACGTACCTCTTCATTCTGCACCCGCAGGTAAGATGTACGGAAGATTCAATGGTGAGGATGTATACACCACTAAGGAGAGCGAGAGACTTGTTAGACTTCCTTTATACTACGGACTTAAGAAGGAAGAGACAGAATACATTATAGACAAGGTTAAGGAATTCTATCATGGCTGATGTTACAATCAGACCAATTACATATGACGATACGGACAACATCATTAAGTGGCGTAATTCTGACTATGTCAGAAGCCACTTCATTGATCAGCGTCTTTTCACCAAGGAGAGTCACGAGTATTGGCTTCGCAATATGGTGGAGACAGGTAAGGTTGCACAGTTCATCATCTTACTTGATGATACACCTGTTGGAAGCGTATATCTTAGAGATATCGATCATGAAAAAAAGAGTGCTGAATATGGTATATTCATCGGTGAAGAGAGTGCCAGAGGTAAGGGCGTAGGTACCAAGAGTGCCAAGCTCATTATCGATTATGCATTTGATGAATTGGATCTTAAAAAGATTTTTTTAAGAGTGCATAAGGATAATATCGGTGCCGTAAAGAGTTACGAAAAAGCAGGATTCGTTAAGAATGACCACGAAGAGACGGTAGATATTAACGGATGTAAAAAAGAAGTTATATTCATGGAATTGGAGAAACACTGATTTGGATTCGGATAAGAAAAAACCGAAAATATCAGAGATTGTTTTTAGAGTAGCAGCGATTCTGCTGCTTGCTTTTTATTTTTACAAACTTGTTTTTCTTCACTTCAATCAAGCATATTATCCGGTAACAGGAGAGTATGAATCCGACCTGTTTGCCCATATAGAGATGGCGCTTGATGGTTGGGGATACAGTATTATGGCTGTTGTATTCAGACTGTTCTCGCTGCTTCCCGTACCGGCGTTTTATGTGATGATTGCGCTATTCTTAAGTGTATGCGAGATAGGTGCGATAGTACTTACATATATATGGCTTAAGAAACAGGAGATAAAAGAAGAAGAAGCGATTCTTTTATCTATAATTCTCGGATTCGTAATGCCACTTTTTGTGGTATGGATTCAGCCGTATAGATATGCAGGATACCAGTCGCCCAGCATATGGCATAACTCGACATATATAGTGATGAAGGTGTTCTCGCTGTTATGCATATGCCTATACCTTGGAATATCGGAAAAGTATAAGGATAATGTTAAACCTTCAAGTTTAATTATCTTTTCGATATTGCTTGCACTCACCACATCGGTTAAGACAAGTTTTATACTTGCATTTGCACCCGCTGCAATTATATTTTTACTTCTTGATATGTACCTCAAGGTACCACCTAAGAGAATACTTTTGTGCGCACTAACGGTTATACCTTCCTTAGGAGTAATGCTTTTTCAAAAGTATGTATTGTTTGGAGCAGACACAGGCAACTCGATTATTTTCGATCCTTTATATGTAGTATATATTCGTACGGACAAGCCTTACTTTACCATGATTCTGTCAGCGGCTTTTCCCGTGCTCGTATTTTTATATAATGCGATAAAAGTTTTTGCGGAAACATTTAAAGATATCAAGAAGAGAGAAGTGCTTCGACACAGAGCATTTTTATTTTCTTGGACAATGTGGTTTTTTGCATTCCTCATGTTAATTCTTCTTCGTGAATCAGGTGAGAGAGAACTTGATGACAACTTTGCATGGGGATATGATTTTGCATTGTTTTTGGTATTTGTTGTAAGTGTTGTATATTTTGTTAATAACGTAAAAAAGCTCAACGCATTACTTGACCTTAAAAAGTATGCTGAGCAAGCTAATAAAAATGCTGATGATAAAAAAGGAACAAAAAAGTTGAGTGTTGTTAATACAACATTAACGGTTCTTTATATAGAAGCTGCAACCGGAGCGTTATTATATCACTTATACTGCGGTGTGTACTTCTTTATCAGACTTACAAAAGGTGCTACATTTTTTATGTATTAAAGCACACGGAGGAAATGATGAAAATTAGTTTTGTTATACCTTGTTATCGATCAGAAAAAACGATAGGTAATGTAGTTGATGAGATTAAGACAACTATGGCAAGCATTGGCCATGAGTTTGAGATTATTCTTGTCAATGACTGTTCGCCTGATAATACTTTTTCAGTTATCAGACAGTTGGCTACGGACAATGACAATGTGACCGGTCTTGACCTTGCGAAAAACTTCGGACAGCACTGCGCACTGATGGCAGGTATGAGAGAGTCATCCGGAGATGTAGTAGTATGTCTTGATGATGACGGACAGACTCCTGCGGATGAGGTTGGAAAACTTCTTGATAAACTTGAAGAAGGATATGACGTATGCTACGCAAGTTATGGTAAGAAGCAGCATTCGGGATTCAGAAACTTCGGAAGCAAAGTTAATGAACTCATGACACGTATCATGCTTGGTAAGCCCAAGGAATTATATATTTCCAGTTACTTCGCTGCCAAAAGATTCGTAGTAGATGATATGCTTCGCTATGAGCAATCATATGCATACGTTATAGGATTAGTTCTTCGTGCAACCAAGAACATAGCTAATGTTGAAGTTAAGCATAGAGCAAGAACAGAGGGTACCAGCGGATACACACTCAAGAAATTGTTCTCACTCTGGTTCAATGGTTTTACTGCTTTTTCAATCAAGCCTCTCAGAATAGCAACTGCTGTCGGTGTCTTTTGTGCATCAACAGGATTTTTATACGGAATATACACAATAATTAAAAAGTTTGTATTGGCTAGTGATGTTCAGGCAGGTTTCTCCGCACTTATGTCAGTGCTTGTATTTATAGGCGGTATGATTATGCTTATGCTTGGACTTATCGGAGAATACCTCGGAAGAATATACATATGTATGAATAATTCTCCTCAGTATGTAATCAGAGAAAAGGTAGGACAGAATAAATAAGCATGAAGAAAGCAGTACCTTTTATAATAATTGCAATAGTTCTTATTCTCGCGTTGGTCGGTGCTGGTTTTGGTACATATATGTATCATCAAAAAGTAAGACCCGATGTTGATAAAAAGATTGATGAACTTGCTAACAGCAATGAATACAATGCTATATTCGTTAGTCAGTTTTCAACCGAAAATATAGATTTCTCCAAGTATAAAGAATTCTTTGATATGGATGTTGCAAGTGTATATCATGATGGTTGTGATGAAGAGAGACTTAATATCCATTTGGCAAAAGCACTTGAGCATAAGGACTCATTTCAAAAGATATATCTCGGTCTGGATTATCTCTTATTGGAAGATGGATCGATGATTACAGAATCAATTTTACAAAACAGTGATATCGATTGGGAGATAATCATTTCAGCGGAATGCATTGATGATATTAAAGAATGCGATAATGATTTAAGAACAGCGTCCATCAAGAAGATGCTTCAGTCATTCAGAGGTATGGACAATGTAAAAATCATATCTCCGATTTTTGATCCCGGTATTATTTTTAATGCACGTAATTTTGATGACAACGGACTCAGCAAGGACTTATCGATTAATTATATGCTTGATGATTATGTGGTAACGGACGGCAACTTGTTTTTTAACACAAAAAAATTATTGGACTTCGTAGATACTTTTGATAAGAATTCATATCCTAATTTCCAGGATAAGACTGTTATATTCTTTGGCGACAGCATCATTGCAAATGCAGGAGAAAACGATTCAATACCTGCAGTGGTTAATTATCTGTCCGGCGCTACCGTACATAATTACAGTATTGGTGGCAGTACCGGAAGTAACTATAATGATGAAAAAAATCTTCACAATCAGATAGATTCGTTTATAGCAGAGAGTAACCAAGTAAGTGATAAAAACGATTACTTTGTTGGACAGACTGTATTTGTAATCAACATGGGAATCAATGATTTCTTTGCTGCTGTTCCTTCAAGAGGAAGCAGTGAAGATACATATGAAGGTGCGATGGTTAATGGCATCAAGAGACTTCGTGAAGAGTGTCCCGGATGCGAGATTATAATCTGCGAGCCTACTTATCTTGATTATTACGAAGGCGAAGAATTGACATTCGGAACCGAAGTTATGAATGATTATCGAGCTGCAGCCAAAATAATTGCTGAAGAAAATGATTGCAGATTTTTGAATAATTTTGTAGATCTTGGAATCAATTCAGACAACTGCAGTGATTACTATGAGGATGCCGTTCATTTTAATGTTGATGGCAGACTTCTATATGCAGAGAATCTCTTGAAGAGAATGAAAGAGTGGTATGGAACAAACTAAGACTAAAAAATCAGGCTTGAACAAAAAGATATACAAGGAAATAACCATACTTGACTGCATCTTTCTTGCAGTCCTTGTTTTGTTACCGTTTTTACATCTTGCTTTCGGAGTAGAGTTCACCGATACCGGATACAGCCTTGGTAACTATGAGAACCTTGAGCACATGAATCTTACTTGGACCATAGCTACTTTCTGGGCCAACATGGTAGGTAAGTTTTTCACAATCCTTCCGATAGGACATACATGGATAGGAATGAAATTTTATACTACTTTAGTTCCGGTATTTACTCTCGTTATTTCCTATACGTTCTTAAAAAAATACATTAATCGAATTATTGTTTTTGTTGGTGAGATACTTGCGATATCTTTATTCTGGTGTCCTACCACAATTCTATATAACTATCTTACTTACTGCCTCTTTACGATAGTAATTATTCTTATCATCAAGGGCCTTGAAGAGGATAAGTGGTATTTATTATTGATTGCAGGTATCGTACTTGCTTTCAACGTATTCGTAAGATTCCCAAATATAACCGAAGCACTTCTTATTCTTCTTGTTTGTTTCAAGGGAATAATCGATAAAAAGAAGTTTTCCAAGACACTTGCAACCGTGGGTATATGTATCGGCGGCTTTATCGCGGGTGTTGCAATTAACGTGCTTATTATCGGACTGATGTATGGGTTTGATTCGATTCCCAACATGATTACGTCTTTATTTGCTATGACGGATGATAATCAATCATATAAGCCGATGCATATGGTTTTATCCATTTTTAACGGCTACGTATCATATGCCAAGGCATGCATATTACTTATTGCACTCACAGTATTCAGTTTTGCCGCAAGTGCTCTTATCAAACGTCATATGTTTAGAATTATAACCATCATTGTTCAGGTTATCTTATATGGCGTGTTCCTTTTCTGGGCATACAAGAATCATGTGTATACGGTTCATTATAATGATTATTCTTCAATGTACTTTTGGATGGTTGCGTTCCTTATGCTGGGTAATATTTACTCAGTATGGACTATGCTTCGAAAAAAGAATTCGAGTGTTCACAAGCTCATGGCGCTTGCGGCTTTAATCGTAATCTGGATTACACCGCTTGGAAGCAACAATGCACTTTATCCTTCTATGAACAATCTCTTCCTTGTTGCGCCGATTGTTTTATTCATGATATGGAATGAACTTTTCAGAAGAAGAAACTTTTATGAACTCTTGGATCTTGAAGCAAAAAATACTATGGTATCTTCAAGAGTAACCATAGCTCTTTTGATGATAAGCGTTATGGTTCATTGTTCACTCTTTGGATTCTGCCATGTATTTAGAGACTCGGGATTCCCTTATAACAATCATACTGCCATTAATGGTAACTCGGTTCTTGTAGGCATGCATACCAACAAGGAGAGAGCTGAGACAATAGAAAAGTTAACCGAATATGTAATGAATGAAAGACTCATCAATGGTGCAGAAGCAATCTATTATGGTAATCTTCCTGGACTTGAGTACATACTTGGTATGCCATGTGCTATATCGCACACATGGCCTGATCTTGGATCATATTCAGATAAAACATTTGAAAAAGAATTAAATGATATTGCAACGAGTGGAAAATATGAGTATGCCGAAGCACCTACAGTATTCGTTAATACTGATCTTTGCCCGGACATAATGAATCCGGGACCGGATGTTTCGTCAAAAGAAATAATTCTAAAGAACTATTTGGAAGACTATGGTTATTACTTGGCTTATGAAGTTGGAGAAATACAAGTATACCGTACGGGATATTTTCACGTATATGAATAACCAACTTTTATAGGTTAGTCCATCTACCTGATGCGCCGCAAGGAAGAACAAGCCCTGTATCAGTCACAGGAAGACCGATTTCACCTGACTCAACTTTACCACCGAACTTAGATACGATAGCAGTATTAATCATATATGTTAATACAGCAGGCTGCAGACCTGTAGTATATGAATTGATAAGAAGGAATGTTGAGTTCTTATCGAGAAGCTCTGTACATAATTCAATAAAAGGATAGATACTTTCTTCTATCTTCCAGATTTCACCTTTGGGTCCCCTTCCATATGAAGGAGGATCCATTATTATTCCATCGTACTTATTACCACGACGTATTTCTCTCTCAACGAATTTAACACAATCATCAACAAGCCATCTGATTGGAGCATCTGATAGACCTGACGAGACAGCATTTTCTTTTGCCCAGTTAACCATGCCTTTTGACGCATCAACATGAGTTACATGCGCACCTGCTTTTGCAGCTGAGAGAGTAGCACCTCCGGTATATGCGAAAAGATTGAGCACTTTAAAAGGCTTATCCGGGTTTTCTTTTACCTTGTTTTGGATAATCTGAGAGAACCAATCCCAGTTAACCGCTTGTTCGGGGAAAAGACCTGTATGCTTAAAAGCAAAAGGCTTGAGGTTGAAAGTAAGAGAATTATACTTAATACTCCATTCGTTGGGCAGGTTTTTGAATTCCCATTCTCCGCCGCCCTTAGAGCTTCTGTGGTAATGTCCGTTTTCCTTTTTCCATAGAGGATTACGCTTTTTTGTATTCCATATAACCTGAGGGTCAGGACGAACGAGGATATACTCACCCCAACGCTCGAGTTTTTCACCATCAGATGTATCTATAACTTCATAATCTTTCCAATTATCTGCAATCCACATAATAATCTCCAATAGGCTTAATCTCAGTAAATTATATTATACTCTCTTTCTTTTCAGCAATAGAAAAAACTGATAAAATATTTGTGATTAAGCATTTCGATATTTGATTGGTTTTTGCTAATACATAGTTTTAAAGAAACGTTGGATTTGAAAAATGGGAAAAAAGAAATCGGATAAAAAGAAATCAGAAAAGAAAATGCCAATAGGTGTAACACTTTTGCTTATATTGCTGGTCTCCGCCGCTTTCGTAGCATTTTGTGTTGGCACAGGATTATTTATAGATGCGGTTGTGGCATTTATTATAAAAGATGTTGAACAAGAGAAAATGTTGCAATATGTATTAATAGTTGCCGTTATGGGGTCACTGCATCTTTTCTTCTTTGTTTCGCTGATACTTGGAAGAATGCCTTTTGTTAAGAAGAAAGAAGGCGAATCTTACAGAGAAGATATAATGGGAATGTTCGCTATCGTGCTGGTTTTATCGGCAGTTTTCTTGATTGCTTTTGCAAGCATGAATGATAGAGATATCGATCTCATTATTGCGGCTGCAATGCTTCCTACTGCAGGATTTATAGTATCGCCTGCAATTATCAAACACGAATTAAAGAGTCAAAAGAAATGGGATTATATCTTTTATACAAAAGGCAATCTACATAACTGTAAAAATGATGATGATTTTTACAGAATGGATAATCCGGTACCATTTGAAACGAGTATCTTTTTTGCGGTTATTAAACAACAAGTGTTGGGAACTGTTGGAGTCATTGCATTTATAATTGTGTCTATTGCTTTAACAATATTTTGGATTACGTATGGATACAATCATATGCCGGATAACCTCCTGGCTGGATTATTTTTTCTTGGATTAAGAAGAAAAACCGGCTTTATGTTTATCTTATCAGTATTTTTTATAGCGTTTGGTCCTGCAATAGCTTCTTTTTACTTTACCGGCTTTATCTACAGACTAATGATTGTTATGAAACGTAAGTATATAGCTTGTCATGCAATTGTGAGAAAAGTTGATAGCGGAAAAATTAGTTTAAGCAGCGATAAGTATCATTACTCATATAATTATGCTACATGTGTTGGAATACTTGAAAAGAATGTTCATGATACACCGGCTACATTGATATTCGTTCCGGATAATGTTTATGTCTTTCCGGATGAGAAATTCCTTAATAATTAATTTAATGTGCAGTCGAAAGAGTAATAAGCTTTAGTTTTAGGAGGACAGATATGATCTCAGGATTACATCATATATCTTTGAAGTGCGCTACACTGGAAGAATTTGAAAAAGTGAAAAAGTTTTATGTGAATCTTTTGGGCTTTACAATAGTTAGAGAATGGCCTGAAGGTGTAATGATTGACTTTGGTAATGGGATGCTTGAGATTTTTAATAATGGAGAGGGCATTAAGACAAAGGGCGCATTAAGGCATATAGCTTTTGCAACAGATAATGTTGATGAAATAGCAGATATGGTTAAAAAGGCAGGATACGAGGTGTTCATTGAGCCGAATGATATCGTAATAAAATCAAATCCGGTATTACCTGCAAGAATGGCATTTTGCTTCGGACCGCTTGGAGAAGAGATAGAATTCTTTCAAGAACAGAGGTCAAGAATTTCTGATGATAAAAAAATGAAGTGTGGTGATTACACAGTATTTAATAATCATGAGTATCTAGTCTCTCAGTCATATGATTTGGAAAATATGAAGCGAGTAGTGAAGATATTTACATATAACATTGATGACATTGATGATTCGTTCCAGTATGACGAAACATATAAATACTATTATAAGATCGTTGATCCACACGATTTAGGTGACGTATTCTCATATTCAATAGATCACTATTATAAAGGACACAAGGTTCAAAAATGTGTTGGCAAACAAGGCCAAATCACTTTATTTACCAACGATAGCAAATTTGCCATGGAGAATGGTTTTGAAGAGCATGACCCCAGAGATAGGGATTATCTTAAGAAGGATGTTTCGGAATCTGAGATAGAAGCAGTACAAATTGGACCAACATTGAATGCGCGCTATAGGCCGTAATAAGGGCATATTACCTAATTTCACAGAATTTTCACAAAATTATTAGCACTCACTCTTGACGAGTGCTAATAAAGTGATATAATGTAGTCATAACAAAGGAACAGAGCAAATTAAACAAAAGGTTTAATCTCAACTCCTTGTCCCGATGCGATGAAAAACAATTGTATTTGAGTGAAGGAGGTAATAGATATGTTAGCACCTAGCATTTTTGGAGAAAACTTATTTGATGATTGGTTTAACTTCCCGGAGTTTGATAACTTCAGCAACAGAGCAGAGAGAAAGCTTTATGGTCACCATGCTGACAAGTTGATGAAGACGGATGTTCGTGAGAGCGAAGATGGATACGAGATAGATATTGATCTACCCGGATTCAAGAAAGAAGATATCACACTTGATCTTAACAATGGTTACCTTACAGTATCCGCTGCCAAGGGACTCGATAATGAAGAAACTAACAAGAAAGGTCGTATCATACGTCAGGAAAGATACGCCGGAGCAATGCAGCGTAGCTTCTATGTAGGCGATGCATTAGAAGAGGAAGATGTGAAAGCATCATTTAAGCACGGTGTATTGAATCTTACATTCCCTAAGAAGGAAAAGGCAAAAGTGCCTGATAAAAAGACAATAATGATTGAAGGTTAACCGATAACCTCATACCATTAGAATAATCACTCCCTATAGAGAGTCGGCTTTGGCCGACTCTCCTTTTTTCTTGATTTTTGTGTATTTTTTTAGTTTTAAGGGACTAACACGAGACATTGATTGGTATTTTTGTAGAAAATGTTTAAAAATCCTTTTAGAAACGCTAAAAAACAACGCTCGTAAGACTCAAAAAAATATAAAATAATCCGATAAAAATATATAGAAAATGCCCAAAAATAAAGAAATTGAGTTATAATGATACTGTGTCATCACATGACATACAGAGTGAGAAAATGAAAAACAATAAAATGAGACAACTTAAAAATATTAAAGGCTTCACCTTGGTGGAGCTTATTGTTGTACTCATTATTGTGGCTATTCTTGCGGCAATCGCCGTTCCTACATTCCTTGCTTTTATGGATAGAGCAAAAGAAAAAGACTATGAAACCAATGCTGCGAAATGCCTTGCTTCGACTCAAGCCGCACTTTCGGAGATTTTTTCTGATGCAAGTAATAGTTTCTCTATCAAGAAGAGAGAAAGCGTTCGAGATCTCTGCGACAGTGAGAAGAAGAGTACAGAGTTCATTGTATGGACAAAATCTGCTCTCGATTCCAAAAGTGTTAGAGCTCTTCCTGAATACATCGCTTCTTACACAATAGAAAAAGCACTCTATGAAGAAGCGGGTTGTTATCTTGCATATGACGGAGAAAAGTGGAAGGTATTTAATTCTAACAAGGCTAGAGAAGAAGCCCTTGCATTTTTATCACCTGACAATGACAAGGCAATCTATATGTGGCCTTATAAGCAGGACTTAGCTTATTATCCAGAAATTGGCGAAGGTGGCGGAAACGTAGCCGACGACTCCGATACAGTAAGAGTCGTTAATCTTAATCTTGATACAACATGCCTTAACTATGTGTACTATGCACCCAAGGGTAGCGATGGTAATTCCGGATTGAAGACAATGAAGGTCATCTTCTGGAAGGATTCCGCAGGTACTGTGCAGAGCACATGGACTACAGAAGGTGGCAAACAATATTTTTCCTATGATGACAGCACAGTATACGAACTACATGAAGAAAGATATCCTGTAAATGGTTGGCTTCTTGACGGAGGAAATGGTACTCCGTACACAGGACCCAGTGAAGTGGCTAGTTACATATATGGAAACGGTCAGACAGATAAAACATATACCTTTAATATTAGTCTTGGTGATGGTGGAGAGTTTACGGTTACAGATGTTTACATCAGCAAGTCAGCTTTCTCTAACGTTTTATCAAATGCAAGCGGAGTAACTAATACAGAACTAGTAAGCTTAAGTACAATTAAAAACGAAAAAGGTGTTCCTGCCAATGCAACAAGAATAGATGATACCACTGTAAAAGATGGTTTCGTATATGCTTGGTATGATGGTAATACTTTTAAATGGTGGACCAATGCAGAGCATGCATTTATGCCTGCAGATTGCAGCGGATTATTTAAGGGTAAGACAGGAGTAGTTAAGTTTTCTCTTGCTGGTTTCGAATGTGATAATGTCACTAACATGAGTGAGATGTTCGCAGCCAATCCCAATCTTAAGGAAGTAACAGGAATCGGTGTAACAGGAAGCTTAACCAATACTTCAAAGATGTTTAATGGTTGCACCGCATTAGCGAGTGCGGAATTGTCCGGATTGACCGGCAGCATAACATCTATAAGTGGAATGTTTGACGGATGCAAATCAATATCAAGTATTGATTTTAATGATGCATTTGATACTTCTTCAGTCTCGGATTTTTCTAATGTGTTTAGAGGATGTGAAAGTGCTACATCAATAGGTACAAGAGGATTTGATCTTTCATCTGCAAAGAATGTTGATTCAATGTTTGAGGGATGCAAGAGCGTCGCTTCCATAGATGCAAAGAGTTGGAACCTTAGAAAAGTTGAGACGATGAATGCAACCTTTAAGGGCTGCACTTCGTTAACTTCACTTTCGACATCATCAATTACAACATCAAGACAGTTGAAAGAATTAAAAGAAACATTCGCTGGCTGCTATCAGTTGACAACCATAGATTTATCTGGCATCAGCGCAGGCAATGTTACAACTATGGAGAAGATGTTCTCCATGGAGGATTGGGTATCTGATGCTGGATTTAGTTCCAATAACAAACTTTCAACCATTAAGTTCAGTACAGAGTTCGATGGTGCTAATGCTACTTCGATGGCAAGCATGTTCAATCATTGTAATAAACTTACATCGATTGAAGGAATCGAGAATGTTCATACCAGAAAAGTAACTGATATGAGCTACATGTTTGCATACACAGATTCACTGACTGAACTTAACATTAAGTCATTTGATACATCAAGTGTTACTAATTGCAACGGAATGTTTGCATTTGACTCATCAAGTAATAAACTCACCAAGGTGTATGCTTCTAAAAAATTTATAATAAAAAATAATGATTCTCAAAAAGTATTTGCATCAGCGGACGGAGTAAATAAACTTACGGGTAGCAGATCATCGAATGCTTCAAGTATTAAAGCTGAAGATTCATCAGGATTCGATAGTGCGAGATATGCGAGAATAGATGGACTTGACGGAGTAAAAGGATATTTCATCTTAGATGATTCTTCCAAAGTATATCTAAGCCAATCTAAATTCAACGAATTGGTTAATGGCTACGTAACGGACAAAGTTGTTCATGTTGAAACGTCAAGGTATTCACTTAGCGAAGTTCAATATATTCCTGGCGTAAAAGACATTGAGAGCACAACAGATGGCGAAAAGACTGACTATTACATATTTGGATGGCGAGAAGGTAATACAGTTTATTGGTGGAGCGATGCCGAGACGGTATACATTAAAAACTGCAACAGATTGCTCATAGGATCATCTATTAAGGAATTCAGTTTTGAAGGATTTGATGTATCAAAACTTGGCAGCATTGCGAGCTTGTTTAAAGGTCAATCAACATTGGAAAAAGTTACATTTGGAAATATGTTCTATGCAGATTCACTTACAGATTCAAGCAACTTGTTTAATGGATGTACTGCACTCAAGACCGTAGACATGGAGAATTTTAATGCGCCTAAAGTAACCAATATGGGATATATGTTCAGTGGATGCTCATCGTTAACATCTCTTGATTTGTCATCGATTAACATGTCCAAAGTAACCAACGATAATAGTATTAGGAATATGTTTAATGATTGTGTAAAATTAACAACAATATATGCAAATGACACATTCGATTATTCGAATAAGAATGTTGAAATGTTTGCAAATTGTTCGTTACTTGTGGGTGGAAGCGGAACCGCATATTCCGCTATGCCTACAACGAATAATAATACGAACCAGAAAAGATCCAAATACGCGTGCATAGACAAAGGCGATACAAAACACGGCTATTTTACAAGAAAATAGAATGAGTGGATTGATATGACGAAGAAAAGACAATCACAATTAAATACTCAAAAAGGCTTCACATTAGTGGAGCTTATTGTCGTGCTCGTCATAATGGTTATTCTGTTATCGCTTGGCATTGGTGGAATTCTAGCTTGGCAGGATTGGAGCAAGTTCAAGAAAGAGAATACGGCAGCAGAGACTATATTCTATGCATTACAGAATCAGTTTACCGAATATGATGCATCAGGAGTATTTGATGACAAGATAACTGATGAGATTGCAATTGATACATATCTTGTTGCAGAAAAAGATACAAGTTCACCTAAGTATAAAAAGTACTTTGATAACTCTTCAATTACATACGAAAAAGACAAGTATTATAAGTGGGAGCCTGACTCCAATGATGGCATTGCTTTATGGGCTAATACCCCTACGACTACAGGTATAGACAAGAGCATATATCAGGGAGATATTTATTGTATATATGCCAAGAAAGATGATTATGACAGATACCTTGCTAAGGATGCAACACTCGATAAGGGAACAAAGCTTTTATTTGATTGTGTTACTCCTTACATATCTGATACATCCGTTCTTAATGGTGCGATATGGGCCGAGTTTTCACCCCAGGCAAGACAGGTATTCTCTGTGGGTTACAGTGATAAGGTTACAGAGTTTTCTTATGATGCTTCATCATCGCAGATGAGTATGCTTGATAGAACTGAAGACACCAGAAGAAAACATCAGATAGGATATTATTGTGCTGAGAGTTTATCTATTCCTATAAAGGGTAAAGACAAGATTAAACTTGGTGATTTAACCTTGGTTAATGGAGGAGTTCTTGAGTTAATCATCAAAGAAGATCCGGGTAAGATTACCAGTACATCCCATTACATAGTATCCTTATATTCTTCTAAAGAAAAATTCGAGAGTACAAAGACGGATGCAAACGAAGTTAACGAGGAAAACAAAGCTCACATTGATATTGATGAATTACTTGCGAGCATGGATTTCACAGTAAGTGGTTCATACGACATTCATACTCTTGCGGCAGCAGCTGCTAATCCTCAATCAATTCAATGCTCTTTCTTTGAAGGTGCGTATACTGATGAGAAGAAGACTCTTCGTGTTCCTGTATATACAGATGATTTGCACACTGAAATTCATATAGTTCTCGATGCGGCTGACATCCAGGCGCAGTCGTTTATGTGTGCCGATAGAGATAATCCCGAAACGGAATTCCTCAACACATATAGCTTCTATCGTTTAGGTCTTCCTTCTTCATTAACAGAGCATATAGGATGTTCTATATCTCCCGATGGCGACGAAGATAACAGTAAATACAGTAATAGTGATTGCGCTACTTTTGCTGAGGTAAGCACATCATCATCACCTAAAGTATATGATATCGAAAATGGACGTCATCTTTACAACGTAAGATTTGAAACCGATTTCAAGGAACTTAACAATACAGCAGCGCAAAGAGAATTTGTTGTTAAGCAGGATATTGACTGGGCAGTATTTACCAACAAAGCTAGGGAAGCAGGAAAAGAGAACTATTATCTTACATCATACTCGCCTACTCATAGTGTAGTTTCAGGTATTGATTACGATGGATTGGATTCAATAATCAACAAAGCAGATGTTCCTAGTTCCAGTAATCAGTACGATACATCGAACTATGCTTTCCCCGGATTCAGAACTCTTGGACTTAACGATACATTTAGAGGCGAGACAATTGGATCAAGACATGCTACTATCAGCAATCTGACAATCAGTTTTGCTGCTAATATGCGTTGTGGCGTGTATGGTAAGGATGCTTATCTTGAATGGAAGAATAATGCTGATAAGTTAAAAGACTATGGTAAATATGATGGCATCAATACAAGAGTAATAAAGTATGATAACAATAAAAAAGTCGACTGGGACTTGGTTCAGAGATTTGATTGCAATACTTATTCGGAGATTCATCCTACGCATGCCAATGTACAAAAGGGCTTATATCCTCTTGGCCTCTTTGGAGAAAACCTTGGAACAATTACAAATCTTGATCTTAACTCTCACAAAGTACTCGGTATGGAAGCAATTCCTATAAATGGTCAAAAGGTTGTCATATACACTAATATGGTTGGCGGTTTTGCAGGCAACAATTTAGGAGATCTTAGTAACCTTAAGTTAAGAAATATTGATACATCATCTCATTCACTTGATGATGCGGATTCATATGCAAACGAAAGTAAGAACGGAACTCATATCAACGGAAAAACAGATGTAGGTGGAATTCTTGGACGAGAATCATGGAATGCCAATGGAAAAACATCTATCACATTACAGAATCTTGAAAACTATGGTCATGTTACAGGTATGGAAAACGTCGGAGGCATTGTGGGACGTGCATATCTTATTCGTGATTTTAATCAAGATATTACATCATTAAAAAATGCGCATGTATATTATGGCAGAAGATTGCTTTATGACGACGGTTATGATATTTATGGCGAATTTTCTGAGGATGGAAAATTAAGAGCTGGAACGCAAAAATCTATAACCGGAAAAGATGTTATCAGAGTTGAAGAACTTACAATTAAGGATTGTATTAGTCATGGCGAAGTAAGAGGCGATGATATCATTTATGATGTACAGAATTATGGCACAGCAAATGAGACGATTATTTACCTTTATGAAAACGATTTTGGACCGATAAGTAATGGAGGTAAATCGTCACCGATTATTACATATTGTATGGATATGTCCAATTATAGGCATGCCTGCACCAATATAGGCGGTATAGCAGGAATTACAATGGATGGAATCTACTATGACGCCAAAAACTATGATCCGGACAATCAAGTATCATGGGGAAGCAACGTGGATATAAATAAGAGTAAGCTGAACGTAGTTAATTGCAACGCTTACAGAATATACAACAATTCTGAATTATCACAGCTTAACCTTGATGGAACAGGAAAGATGAAAAATGGTTCCCTAAAAAATATGATTCAGCATGACTTTTACAAAGGAGCGTTAATAGGATATTGTAAGTATACTAAAGTTACTGATTGCACAACAAATGTTTCTTCATCGGATAATACAAGCGGGAAACCTTATGTATTTGGTCGAAACTATGTAGGAGGCTTATTTGGATGCTTTGATTTTTCTTGGGTTGGAGATCAGCCCCAAAATGGTAAAGCTTATAATATAGTCAACACTAATAATGTTATAGGTGTTATGTATGTTGGAGGCTTTGCAGGAGGATGTGGAATAGGGTGCTGTAAGATGGAAAATATTTCTTATAGGCATCCTTCAATGAATGCAGGTTCTCAGCCTTCTCAGGTTCATGGAGGCGAATCAAAAGGGACAATAAAATATGTTGAAAATACTGCGGTGGTTTTAGGAATAAAAAGAGATGCTCTTGATAATGGTGATAATGGAATCATAAAAAAACAGGATGTTGCTATTTACAGACAGGATTATTCGACGGGAACTTCGGCATGGCAAGATATGTATACCGACGAATATGATGGAGGTATAGGAGGAATCGCCGGAGTATCAAGACTTCAATTTGATCATGCAGATAATATTCAGTCAGCCGTAACGAAGAATTATGCGTTGCAGCTTCTTAACGGGGGCGCACTTAATTACGATAACATCACAATTGAGGAATGTGATGTTATAAGAACTAAGACCATATATGGCGGTAATGGCGTAGGCGGTATTGTTGGTATTAGCATCGGATATGGAATAGCTAATAACAGCAAAGTTGATGCTGTAGTTTATGGAAACGACGTAGTCGGTGGATTATTTGGCGGTGGAACAAATATTAGCGGTACACAAGGAAAGACTACATCTAAGAATACAGCTGAAAATAGCCTCGTAATAGGTCGCAATATGGTTGGAGGATGTATTGGCATAAACACCTTTGATGGTACTAATGCTAAAGCGGATAATATCAAGGTGATCGGTCAATATGCAGTTGGTGGTATGGTCGGTATAATTACTGAAGGCACAAAATTAGAGGGAGATGTAAACAACTCTAAGGTATATGCTAAAGCATTTGCCGGCGGATTCTGCGGCTTGATAGGTAAAGAACCGAACGTATCAAGAGCAAGCATAAGTAATGTTGAAATTAATTCGAAATACTTTTCGGGCGGATTTGCTGGGGCTGTATATACCAGCGAAGAGATAAAACTGAATAATATTAAAGTTGAAAAGATTCAGGATACGAGAATTAAAAGTACTATGTTTGCCGGAGGATTGATAGGTTTTTACAATTCTAGACAGAACACAAAGAGTATAAGTATAAGGGGAAGAAAGAATATTGATGATAATCTTGTGGGATTAATTAATCGATTTGAGCATGAGAATAAAACCGGAGATGAGTTATATCCATATGTACTTGGAGTTCTTACAGGAAATGAAGTTGCGTTGAGTAATTCTGCTGTGGCAAATATTACATTTGAAAAAAGCACTGTTAAATTGGAAGATACATGTAATGCCAATGCAAATATCGGAGCAGGCGGAGTATTCGGATATTTGCCTAAGGGATTGCAGGCTACTATAGATTTAAATCCCTCCAAAGTTCAGAATGAAACCTTGATAACTACCGGTAATGCTATTGCTCCCTTGGAAGGAGAGTCTACTTCATTCTCGTATTCAGGTGGAGTATGCGGCAGAATACCTGAAAAAACAACAATTATAAATGCGGTATTTAAAGGTAAGATAATGTCTGCTTCATCGGAAAATTATGGACAGATTGCAGAGATTAACTTAGGAACAATAGATGCATGTTCATACACGAGTGATATCGGAACAGGCGCGAAAAACGTCGGCGGAATATGTGGTATCAACAAGGGAACTGTAAAGAATATCGATGTTTCAAATGTATCGGTATCTGCTGCTAATGCAGTTAATATCGGAGGAATAGCAGGTATTAATCGAGGAACGATTACCGCATGTAAAAACCATATGAATATTCCCGGAGGAAAGAATGCAGGCGGTATTGCAGGAAGCTCAGCCAATTCAACATTTGAGAGTTGTTCCAATTTTGCTGAGATAACAGGAACAGACGTAGCTGGCGGGATAATGGGTGCTGTCGAAAATGGTGCCGATACATTCGCATTTAAAGATTGTGTTAATACAGGTAAGGCTACAGCGACAGCCAATGCAGGTATAGCTGCAACTGTAGCGGGAACAGCAACGTTTGAACTATGTAGAAATTACGGCGAAGCTGATTATGCATTGACCGCAACAGATGTTTCTACTCTTACAGCATATACCATCACAAAGTGTCTTGAGGCAGGAGGAAAAGGCGGTGACAGAATAGCCAATAATGCAACTTCCGATAAGCTGGTGAGAAGTTTTTATCTTATTGGAACAAGCGATAAAGTACCTGACGAAGATCCTTCAATATACGATGAGACACAGGATACAAGCGAATGGGCGGTTAATCTTAAGAGAATTGCCGATGGAAGTATTGTATTTGAGAGAGGTAATGTGTATTACACAACAGGGATAAACACCGGTGTTGATATTACAGCTGCATCATATGATCGCAATGCTTTATATGCGGATATAGATGCAGGATTCAAGTCGATGGCGGACAAGGAGACAGATTATCCCAATAACGATACCACAGACAAGAAGGGATTCGTTAAGACTCCCGCGTCACCTTAATAAACGATAAAAAAGGGTCTTGATAAAAAGACGGGAATTGATGATGAGCAAGAGAAACAATCACAACAACAAAGGCGCCGCCATGATTATGACTGTAATTATCATTGCGATAATTATGGTATTCTGTTTTTCGCTCATTCTTGTCTCATACAACTTATATGCATCACAGAACAAAAACCTTGCTACTATGCGTAATACTGAAGCAAGTGAATCACTGGTTCATGCATTGGATGCGGAACTGACAGACAACGAAAACATTGGAAAGAGCCCGCTCTGGAAATACATTCGAATGAATGTAGCATACAAGACAGATTTTACATCTGATCCTGATTGGAAGGATTGGCCTTATTATGATCCGAGTGCTTCATTAGGACCTCATAGTGAAGCTTCAGCAGTCAGAGAGTTTGCGCTTACGGGCAATCCCGATATGCAGGGTGTACCTGCAGATGTAAGAGTATATATGTATTGGATGATTCCGGGTTCCGTAGATGATTTCAAAACAAAAGTTGAAGGTGGAGGATATCCTAATGGAGTTCGTCTTCACGTTAAGGTAGTGTCTAAGACAGCGAACCAGACATATGAAGCAGAGGAAGTATACAAGCTTACTGTCAGAAAAAATGACAATGAAGGAAAGGCAATCTTATCAGCGATAGATTCATCTTGTAATCCTGGTGGTCATACAATTGATTCTAATGAAAAGTGGATTTGGAAGAGAGTTAAAAAGTAGTTTGTTATGATGAAGAACAATTTAGAGACTAAATTGAATATGTCTTTCCTAAAGAAGAATAACAGTGGTTCTACCATGGTAGAGACACTGGTTTCGTTCGTCATTCTTTTCCTCATTCTTGCATCTCTTTACGGTATAGTTGCATTCTCATCTGAGCTCTATATGCGTAGTGTTGATACCTCAAGACTTCTTCAGAAGTTCACCAGAGAGATTAATAAGAAAGATGAGCTGATTGGAATCGATTCAACTTCTTTTATCAAAAAAGAAGAATACAAGGCCGGCTACACCAAGGCAGGAAGTGATGGAAACTTTGCAGCGCTTGAACTGACACTTGTAGTAGATGATACCAATTCATCATTTACAGGTTCTGATGCGATGAAAAATAGCAGAATTAAGCTTAACAATACTGCTACAACAACATATGTGTGCAACGATTCTACATTCGAGGAGAAAAAGATAATTGTGCCCAAGGCAATAAGGTATGAGTATGAACATGATTAGACTTATCAAAGAAAAATTGAATATTAAGTCTTCTCGTTCGGGAAGTACTCTTATTGAGATGGTTGTCAGTTTCACTTTGCTTGCTATCTTTTTATCTACTGCAACAGTTATCATCTCCAACGTGACTAATCTTTATTACCATGTCAGAGGTGAGAGCTATGCGAGACAGGTTGGAGATATAGTAACTCAAAAGATTGTATCAGAGATAAGCGGAGCGAGATATTCCGCAACCAACAATAACTACAATCCGGTTATATATACAGAGTCAGAATTATCCGTAGGCGATGGAGAAAAAGTAGTCGGCAACTCGATAGCTTTTTATGATGGAACGGACACGAGAGTTCGTATCTTTGCATCAGGCTATGCAAGTGGAAAAGACCCTAATGATGACGGTATATTCCAAATCTTTTATTATCCAATTAAAGATGAGACCGATTCAACAAATGACAGGGTTGGTACCTACTGGGGATTTGATAAAAAGATTTATAACGGATACAAAATCACGAGAATGAACTTTGCGCAGGCCAACACATCTCTTAATGAACAGTTGGCAGCAGAATATAACATTGCGGATGTGCACAAGGATCAATATCCTTCCAATGTTATGGCAGTATACATGACTCTCAAGAGTGAGAAATACGGAGAGTACAATATCTGCAGATTTGTTAAGATGTATGATTATCCTGAAGACGTGGATGATTTTATTATAAAAGCAAGTGAGAATTAGACTATGAGTTCTGATGGTATGAGAGACAAAATCAACGTAGCTTCTTTTATACGTGTCATATTGATAGTGGCAGGCGTTTTAATCTTAAGCGCTGTTGGTTTTTTCGTGGCTAACACTCAGATACATGCGAGAGCAGCATTCAGAGATGCCAAGAATGTATACCTTGCGCTTTCCGCAACCGAGATTGAATACTATGCAGCAGGACAGACGATTTATGATCCTACGATGGAAGGCAATCTCGCAGAGGGTGTTAGAGAACGTGTTGAGAAACTTGCTGATAGTGAGGGAACTTACAAGATAGTTTCTTATGATGTAAAAAATCATCGACTTACAGGATTGCAGTACAACAACGGCAATTATTATGTTGATTATACATACAAAAAAGGTCAATCAAAATGGGAAGTAAAGTATATGATGACTATCAGTCGTTATGATGACTGATTGACGGATTTATGATATACTTTTTATAAGTGTGACTAAGCACGAAGGGGAAAGAAAATGGCTAATTTTCGATACAAAGCCCAGGACAAAGAAGGCAAGATAATATCAGGTACTCAGGCAGCCGGCAGTGAGAACGAGTTGCATGAGAAGTTAAAAGGTGATGGACTCTTCCTTATTGAAGCCAAGGAAACTAGTGTAGGAAAAAAACGTTATAAAAGACTCAAGTACGACAGACTGTCGGACTTTTCACGTAATCTGTCAAAACTTTTGGCAGCAGGTGTTACTCTCGTTAGAGCTCTCAAGATTATATCCGATGATGAATCAATTCCTCAAAAGGAAAGAGAACTCTATGCAGATGTTCTAAAACTTGTCAGAACAGGTATGCCCTTATCGGATGCTATGGAAGAACAGGGCGATACCTTCCCTTCATTATTCGTCAACATGATTAGATCTGCTGAGTCCTCAGGCAACCTCGATGATACCGCAGCTAACATGGCTGAGTACTACAGCAAGGAATATAAAATCAGTCAAAAGATTTCAAGTTCCATGACTTATCCCAAGATACTTTCAGTATTGATTGTACTTGTAGTAACAGTAATTATGGGATTTGTTCTTCCACAATTTGATGACCTCTTTGCTCAGATGGGAGAACTTCCTCTTGCAACAAGAGTGCTTATGGCGATAAGTGGCTTTGTTGCTCACAGATGGTATGTTCTTATTTTTGCAGCAATCCTTTTATTCATGCTTTATAAGATTGTATTCTCCATTCCAGCTATTCGTTTTTGGATAGACAGAATTGAGATTCATCTTCCTAAGATTGGAAAGTTAAGACGTATTATCTACACAGCAAGATTTGCAAGAACTTTATCCAGTCTTTATTCCGCAGGTATTCCTATTATTACCTGTCTTCAGATTGCAAAGACTACGGTTGGTAATCTTTATATAGAGAGCCAGTTCGATGATATGATAGCCAAGGTTCGAGGCGGTGAGAATCTCAGTGCCGGAATAGACAGTATAGATGGATTTGTAAAAAAACTCACGTCGAGCGTCAGCGTTGGTGAAGAGACAGGTGAACTTGACAGTATGCTCGTATCCATCGCAGACCAGATGGATTACGATGCGGAGATTGCTACAGAAAAACTTGTGGCTATGATTGAGCCCGTGATGATAGTTATCATGGCAGTGATAGTAGGCTTCATCATGATAGCAATTATTCAGCCTATTTATGGATCATATCAGTCGATAGCTGATACAGCAATGTAAATAAAGGACTTCCTTTATATATAAAATGATTTAAGAATAAAAGTAATTAGACTTCCGAGGAAGGGAGAGAAAAAGTGAGCGTAAGCATATATCTGAATAACATTGAAGTTCAGATTGTACAGGGCAGCCGCGGCAACAAGGGATCATTCCAAGATTCCGTTACCGTCAATGCACCCGAGGGCAGCATCATCAACGGAACCATCACAGATTCCGCTGCTTTTGTTGACTTCTTAAAAGAAATCTGGGCGTACTACAGATTCCCTAAAAATGACGTACATCTGGTAGTCGGTGGTAACAAGATGCATGGTCGTAACCTCGAGGTTCCGGCAATGTCAGCAGCCAAGACTCAGGAGTTCATTGCACGTGAATTATCCGATATGGGTAAAGAGGGCGAGGACAGTATTATCTGTTACAACGTTCTTTCAGGAAAAGCAGGTAAAAAACTCAAGAACTATTATGTTGAACTTGCCGACAAAGAACTTGTAAAAGACTACGTCGAGATTTTTAAGGAAGCAGGCATTACTCTTAAGAGCCTTGTTTCATCAGAAGGAAGTATTATCAGTCTGGTTGACAAGACTGTTAACGGTCAGTTTAAGACCTTCGTGTTACAGATAATGAGCGGTAACATGGTATCCAACATCTTCTTTGTTGACGGTACCTTCAATTATATCAACTCGGTTCGTATTTTTAACGAAGCAGGATCTGCAGCATATTATGACGACTGTGCGAGATCGCTTAGTAACCTCAATCAGTTTATTCAGGCTCACAAGATTGAACAGAAGGTTGAAAAAGTTTTCATAGCCGGCTCGGACAAAGTCGACATGTATTTCTATGGAGATATAGTTGCTCAGTATGGGCTTGATGCTCCAATCGCTATCATGAATCAGGGCCTTGGACCCAATGCAGACAAGAATCATAAGGCACAGCAGGTTATCTTCGCTTTGTCAGGTCTTTACACAGATGGCAAAAAGGAGAGCAACTTCCTTTCAAATATTAATAAGAAAGAAAAGCAGTCCAAGATTAACCCTGAACTTAAAAAGAGTATATCCATTGTTGCATCAACATTGGTTATCATGCTTTTGTTGTTCTTCATTACGTTTGGACTTCGTATGATTAGACAGGTCAAGTATAACAGACTTATCGAGTACAACGAGGATCCGACCATTATGATGCAGGTAGGTCTTTTTGATAAGTTCTCAGAAAAAAGAGATGCACTTGCAGCAAGAGCCAATTCAATAGACAACATGCTCAATACGATTCAGACATATCCTATTTTGACAAAAGATGTTGAAAAGATTTTATTTGATACAGCTAAAGGATATGCGGAGATTGAGATAGGCAGCTTTGATGCTGAGAACGGACTTGTTAATGTTACAGCTAAGGCGAGAGACGTAGAACTAATCAATCAGTATATATACCGCTTGCAGGATCAGGATATATTCAGCAGCGTAAAATACTCCGGATATACATATAATCAGGACGGAACCTGGAGCATCAATGTAACTTGTATGTTTGCAGAGGGCGTCGGAAGGGAGGCTAAGGATGAAGAATAGTTTATCCCGTAACGATAAGAGACTCTTACTTTTCATGTTCCTCTTTGTAGTAATAGTAGGTATTGGATACTGGGGAATATTCCCCCAGATCAAGGCTTTTAGAACCCTTGAAAAAGATATCGCCAGAGAGGAAGCATTACAAGCTGTTAATGAGCAAAAGGTTGCTAACGAGGTCTTCGTTGAGAGTCAGTGCAAAGAGTACGAAGAGATGATGTCAAAGGACAAGGATAAGTTCTATGACATGATGAACGAGGCTGACATTGATCTTTTACTTACTAGCAAGGCAATTAAGAATAAGCTCGAATCTTTTAACCTCAATATTGATATCGATTCAGAGCCTTCAGACAGAAAGGCATACAGATACTCAGAACTTTACGAACAGCAACAGGTTTGGGAGCGAGAGAGAGCAATTGCCGAGAGTATGGAGAGTGAATCTGAGGAAGACGAAATACTCGAAGACTTTTCAGGCAGCAAAAAGAAAAAGAACTCCGATGAAGAGGAAGAAGAGGAAATAGATGAGACAGTAGATATCTTTGGTAATTCTGAGTTAGTTGGTGCCAATACAGATATCTATGCTGCTAAAGTAACCATGACTATCGGTGGCGACAGAGCTAATCTCGAAGCATTCCTTAAGGAGATTATGGAATCCGACAAAGAGATTCTCATCACATCATTTGCTTGGAGCAAGTATCGTGTTCAGAAGACAAAGCAGGGAGTTATAGTTACAGATAAGAATAAGAACTCTCTTAAAGCAGAAGACTATGAACTCGTAGAACTCGACGCACTTACTATTACAATGGAAATATACATGTGCGATAAAGATTGATATTCAGCATAGGGGAAATACAGATGGATATTAAGAACAACAGAAATATTCGTATAGGTGATGTACTTAAGGAATTCGGCTATGTATCTGACGAACAGATAAGCGATGCCATTGAATACCAAAAGCAGCACAACGGAGTCAGAATGGGTGGCGCGCTTATTGAGCTTGGCTATATTACCGAGTCTCAGATGCTCGAGGCGCTTGGCCAGAGACTTCAATACAGACTCGTCAATATATCGGATTTGTCATTTGATACCAACGCCGTTGCGATGATTCCTCGTGCACTCGCAGAAAAATACGGAATATTGCCTTATAAGTTTGAGGATAATGTTCTCTATATTTTGACCAACGATCCTCTTAACTTTTACGGCATTGAGGATGTAAGACAGGTTGCAGGTACGGATATTCATATTGAACTCTCCGAAAAGCAGCCGCTTGATAATGCTATACATTATTACTATTCGGAATTGTCAGCCAAAAAGGCTGCGGACAAGGCATCAAAGTCAAGCCTTGCAGAAGTAGATGAGATTGAAGTTAACGTTGAGGAAGGCGATGATGATGCACCTATCATCAACCTCCTTAATTCACTCGTTGTCAGAGCATACAACTCCAATGTATCCGATATTCATATCGAGCCATTCGAAAAGCACACGGCAGTTCGTATGAGAATGGATGGTGTCATCGTAGACTTCATGACACTTCAGAAAAACATTCACAACTCACTCATTGCACGTATTAAAATTTTGGGTGATTTGGATATTGCTGAGAGACGTATTCCTCAGGACGGACATTTCAAAACTAATATAGAAGGAACTCCCGTCAACATAAGAGTTTCAGTTATACCTACAGTATTTGGTGAAAAGGCAGTACTTAGACTTCTTGCATCTGCTGCTACAATCGATCATTCCGGAACATTCGGTATGAACGAGAAGAACTACGATATAGTCAGCAAGATGCTTCGTTCACCAAATGGTATTATATATGTAACAGGACCTACAGGTTCAGGTAAGTCTACTACGTTATATATGATTCTTCAGGAACTCTCACAGAGAGCGGTTAATATATCTACCATCGAGGATCCTGTAGAAAAGAACCTACCCAAACTCAATCAGATGCAGGTTAACAATACAGCAGGACTGACATTCGAAGTTGGACTTCGAGCCCTCCTTCGTCAGGACCCCGATATTATCATGCTTGGTGAGACACGTGATGCCGAGACAGCATCCATATCGGTTAGAGCCGCTATCACTGGTCACTTGGTTCTCTCGACACTCCATACCAATGATGCAGCGTCATCCGTTACCCGTCTTATCGATATGGGTATCGAACCATTCATGATGGCCAACTCGCTTGTTGGTATAATAGCTCAGCGTCTTGTCAGAAAGGTTTGCCCGGACTGCGGACAGTGGGGCACGCCTACAGAGGAGGAGCAGAGAATAATCGGCTATCCTATATCTCAAGTGGTTCACAGGGTTGGATGTCCTAAGTGTAACAACACAGGCTACAGAGGCCGTATCTCAATCCACGAGATTCTTCCTGTAGATAAGAACATCCGTAGAATGATAGCTCAAAATGCTACCGCAGAAGAGATAAAAGACTACGGCAGAAAGAATATAGGTATGCTTACACTTAAAGAAAGCTGCGTAGAACTCGTAGAACAGGGCATTACAACCGTCGAGGAACTCGCAAAAGTGGCATACTACGAGGACTAATTAAGATTTCTTAACGGCTCAAAGTATTGAAAATGCGATGATTTTCATTGTGACTGAAAAGATTTTTTCAGAAAAATAATTTTTTGCTTAAGTCAGACTGAGGTTCAGTCGATATAATTAGTGCAGGGAAGCTTAAGACATAAAAATTGAAGCTTTCAAATATATAAAAAATACTCATTAGGAGGATAAAGATATGAATAAGAAGAAAATGGAAAACAAAGGTTTCACACTTGTTGAATTAATCGTAGTACTCGTAATCCTTGCAATCCTTGCAGCAATCCTTGTACCCGCATTACTCGGATACATCGA
>JAEEGJ010003763.1_pt1 | contig 55349 bp, 52 predicted proteins | sample 8958761 | NCBI WGS metagenome assembly JAEEGJ01 (sample SAMN16246546, study PRJNA631951) | gut metagenome | biome: gut microbiome; feature: rumen; material: RS-attached | host: Bos | place: Iran: Karaj | collected 2018-10
GTAAAAATGGTCAGTCAAGATGTTGACCAGATTGTTGACCAAATAGAAAAGTAACTCTAAAGATTAAGATTGGATTAGATGAAGACAGAATTAATTACGTAAGTGACAATTTTTGCAGAAGAATACGGGTCAGAAACGTGCAGAACGTGCAGAACGTGTATGATTTGCATTCGGAATGTTGACCAGTCCTTTCGTAAGTCATTGATAATCAGCATCCGTTAGCCGCCGCGCAGGCAGCTGTTGAGGAGTAATTAGTGGAATCAGGAAATAAACAGGTTAGGCGGTTAGTCCTTAGAATGTAAGGGCTTTCGCCTAACTTTTTTTGTGATAATTTGTTTATTAAAGAAAAAAGAGTTATCTTTGCAAACTGAAAACGAATGCGTTGCAATGTAACGAACGTTATTTGGGATGTAAATTAATATACAAAACGTATCCGAATGATGTGTTTTGAAAAAATCCCTACTTCTGCAAACCTGATAATTAATCACAAGAAGTATAATATTTATGAGAAAGAAATTTTTTTCTGCATTTATTGCACTGGCCTGCGCTACAACGGCAATGGCTGCTGACAACGTGAAGGCAACAGTCCACGCTGACAAGGCTGGGGCAAAGATTAACCGCGAAATCTATGGACAGTTCTCCGAACACCTCGGAACGTGCATCTACGGTGGTCTCTGGGTGGGCGAAAGCTCTCAGATTCCCAACATCAACGGCTACCGCAAGGATGTGTTCGAGGCATTGAAGGCGCTGAAGGTTCCTGTGCTGCGCTGGCCGGGTGGCTGTTTTGCAGACGATTACCACTGGATGGATGGTATCGGACCTAAGGACCAGCGCCCATCGCTGCGTAACAACAACTGGGGCGGAACCATCGAGGACAACTCGTTTGGAACCCATGAGTTCCTGAACCTCTGCGAGATGCTCGGCTGTGAACCCTACATCAGCGGCAACGTCGGCTCAGGCACGGTGAAGGAGATGGCTCAATGGGTGGAATATATGACCAGCGACGGTGATACACCGATGGCTCGTCTGCGTCGTCAGAATGGCCGTGATAAAGCCTGGCAAGTTAAATACTTCGGCATTGGCAACGAGGCTTGGGGCTGCGGTGGCAATATGACGCCGGAATACTATTCGGACGAGTTCCGCAAGTTTAACACCTATCTGCGCGACTATACAGGCAACAAGCTCTACCGCATCGGAAGCGGTGCCTCTGACTACGACTACAAGTGGACGGAGGTGCTGATGGACAAAATCGGCAATCGCATGCAGGGTGTGTCGTTACATTATTATACTTGCTCTGGATGGGAAGGTCCGAAGGGCTCCGCTACGAAGTTCGACAACGACCAGTATTACTGGGCTTTGGGTAAGTGTTTGGAGATTGAGGAAGTCATCAAGAAGCACAAGGCCATCATGGACGAGAAAGACCCCGAAGGTAAAGTTGGACTGCTCGTTGACGAATGGGGCACATGGTGGGACGAGGAGCCAGGCACTATCAGCGGCCACCTCTACCAGCAGAATGCCCTGCGTGACGCTTTCGTAGCAGCGCTCTCGCTGAACGTATTCCATAAATATACCGACCGTGTGAAGATGGCGAATATCGCGCAGATTGTGAACGTGCTGCAGTCAATGATTCTTACCGACCAAGAAGGTACTGGCCACATGGTGCTCACCCCGACCTACCACGTGTTTGAGATGTACACCCCATTCCAGGAAGCCACCTATCTCCCAATCGACCTCGAGAGCGAGACCATAGCGGTGAGCAAGGCTTACTTCAAGGAGAAAGAAGGTGCGAAGGATGCAGGCTATCGTCCTTGCCCTATGCTCTCTGCTTCGGCTGCGAAGACCACCGACGGCAGCATCGTGCTGGCCGTTACTAACGTCTCATTGGACAAGGCTCAGACCATCGACTTCGCTTTGGAAGGCTATGCTGCAAAGACTGTCAGCGGTCGCATCCTCACCTCGAAGAACGTGGCTGACTTCAACGACTTCCAGCATCCTAACGTGGTGGCTCCTACCCAGTTTAAGGATGCCAAGCTGAATAAAGGTGTGCTCACGGTGAATATACCGGCAAAGTCCATCGTTGTACTCAAAATCAAGTAGATGCAGGAACTATGATCAACGATGGTAGAACAGCCCCGTAGGCTACCATTGAGGATTAAAACACTCAGATATAATTTGCAAAGGGATCTGTCTATTTGGCAGATCCCTTTGCTTTATCTTTTGCCTATTATACGGCTTATTTGCATATTTTTGAGTGAAAACGTTGCATAATATGCGTTTTTTATGCGGTTTTATTTGGCGATTTGACATTATTATCGTATTTTTGTCGCAGAATTTGCAACGATATAACTTATCATAAAGTAAATCTGTTCAGTAAAAAACTGTTTGTATATGGTTGCAAGCAATAGAGGATAGCATAATAAACAGATAAATAGGTATTTATAAAAAGAAAGGCAAATCATATGAGACAATATGTTGTGGATGCTTTCACAGACTCTGTGTTTCACGGCAATCAGGCTGCCGTTTGTGTTATGGAGAAGTGGCCAAGCGAGGAAATGATGATGAACATCACTCGTGAGAACAATTTCTCTGAGACCGCATTTACGGTCAAAGAGGGTGACAAGTGGCATTTGCGTTGGTTCACACCTGGAGGTGAGATTGATCTTTGTGGACATGCCACATTGGGAACAGCTTTCGTCTTGCTCAATTATTATGAAAAGGATGCAGATCAGGTTGTATTTACCACTTTAAGCGGCGAATTAATCGTGACACGCAAGGGTAACTTATATGAGATGGAGTTTCCTGCCTATGAATTGAGGCCGACAACCGTAACGACTGCCATGGAGGATGCTTTGGGAGTTTCTGTCAGAGAGGCTTATATTGCCCGTGATTTGCTATGTGTACTGGATGATGAGCAGGCTGTTTTGAGTCTGAATCCTGATTTGGAGAAAATTAAACAGATAGATGGTCTGCTAGTTCATGTTACGGCCAAAGGAGAGAAGGAAGATTGCGTTTCACGTAGTTTCGGTCCGAAGCTTAACATTCCTGAAGACCCTGTTTGCGGTTCCGGCCACTGCCACATCATCCCCTATTGGGTAGACACGTTAGGAAAAGAGGAGTTGGTGGCCTTCCAGGCATCAAAACGTGGTGGAATACTTTATTGCAGGAAAGAAGGCAACAAGATATTTCTTGCAGGCAATGCTGTTTTATATTCTGTTGATGAATTGTATGTAGATGAGGATTAATTGAGTAAAAACGCGCAGAATGTGTCGGATCTCAGGTTTTATGTGATGACTCCATCACGAGAGACGAGGAGAGATCATTTCCTCTATCTCATCGCGATGTTCGAAAAGTGTGCAGCCGCCTGTATGCTCCCATCCGAGTGCACGTGCTGCACGAATCTTTCGGAAGAGTGGCGATTGTAGGGCTTGTCGTACGCCCATCTCGGCCACATTACTATCACTGAAAGGAGAGAACGGACATGGCTCTGCGCTACCATCTGGCCCGATATGGAAGAAACCGCGACCTGAGGCCAGACAGCCTCCAAGAGCTTTTTCGTCGCCAGGGAACGATAGGAAGATGATGTCTTCGTACTCCTCACGGCGGGCTTCAAGCACCTGTTCCATCTCAGCCACATGTTCATCGCTGAATGCCAGATGCTCAGTTCCAGCTTCGGTTGGTACGTATTCAATGTAGAACACGATCTTGCAGCCGTATGAGCGTAGCTGGTCGATAAACTCGGACGAGGTTACCATCTTATAGTTCTCTGTGGTTACCGTGATGCTTGTGCCAAAGAACAGATCTTCCTGTTTCAGCTGTTCCATCGACTGCATGGCACGTTTAAACACACCCTGTCCGCGTCGTTCGTCGGTTCCCATAGCTGTTCCCTCAATACTGATGATGGGCACCATGTTCAGATGCTTGCTAAGGAATTCAATATATGAGGGGCCTATGAGGGTGCCATTGGTGAAAATAGGGAAGATCATATCCTTCACCTTGGCCACAGCCTCCAGAATATCCTTACGCATCATAGGTTCACCACCCGCCAATAGCGAGAAGTTGATGCCCATATCGGCAGCTTCGGTGAAAATTTGCTGCCATTGTTGGGGTGTCATTGTTGCCTTGCGTTCGGTCTCTTGGTCGTTAGCTATACCATTACTGCGGGCATAACAGCCTTTGCAATGCAGATTGCAGGTTGTTGAGATACTGCTAATGAGGAAAGGGGGGACATCTATGCCCTCCTTTTCCTGTACTTTCTTGCGTCTTTTTTCCGATTTGGCAAACAACTGTTGCATGCGGAATGCAAACTTTGCCTCGCGCGGATTCGACAAAACGTTCTTATAGGCCTTTGCCATGATGCGGCTGATGCTGCCGTTCATGTAGGTCGCCAAGTCAATTTTTACTTGTTCCATTCTAATGATTTGTGTCTTCCCTTTTGAATTTCATCCAATTTTTCACCCGATTATATCCTTCGACTCCAAGAATGGTTAGTCCCCCGTATTGGCACGTCTTCGCCATTCCGAAAAGTACTGTCCAAAGGATGCCTTTTGCTGCAGCACTGATAGGAAGCAGCATCTGGGCGAAGGACAGGATATAGAAGGGGATGCAACACGACAGGACGATGACGCCTGTCTTGAACGAAAGGGATTGCAGCCACTGTTTTATTCTCTTCATGCCCACTCGAAATTCTCTTTACCTGCGCCCACTTCGAAATGATACTTTACGATACCCAGATCCAGCTGAGCATAGCCTATCATTGAGAATCCTTTCTTGGCAATCACCTGAGGGCGACCGTTCTTTCTTCCTGCTAATTCAAAGGAGAATTTCTGCTGGTTCACAGCAGTTGGCGCGAGCAGGGCGGCTTCTATGCCCTTCTTGAACCATGATGGAGTCACATCGCTGGCGTTGCTCACTTGCTCAACGGTCTTCACCTTATGGCCTTCACCCTGCGTCTCTCCATAGCCGAGCGCGATATAGCAGGCAATCTTTTCTCCATCTTCGAGTACGTAGGTTCCAGGCACTTTTGAGTAGCTGAGTCCTACCCAGCAGGTGTTCAATCCTAATGTCTGGGCCAGCAGCACCAGTTGCTCGCCGTAGTAACCTACACGTTCGTTCAAGTCGTTCGACTTTTTTCCTGCCATAACAAAGTAATTGCGCACTCCGCTAAACTTACCATATTTAGCCAGTTTCCCTTGGAATGCCTTGGGTTCGTTCAGGATTAGCTGTATATGCAAGTTGCCCAGTTTGTTGAGTTCTGCAATCTTCTCTCTCAGCACTTTGACTACTCCTTCTGTTAGTGGCTGTTCCTTGTAAGCCCTTACACTGTGACGGGCTTCGATAGCTTCTTGTATTGTCATAGTTATTTATTTTTTACAATCGTTATACATTTCTTGCAGTATTTCCAGCCACCTGTCGACCACAGGGCGAGGAATATGAGTACGGGCTGGAAGAAGAGTCGGATGAAACGAGCCTGATCGGTGTCGAGTCCGAAGGCATCGATGTGATTCACATACTGGTTGATGTTGCCAGGGAAGATGAGCACATAGAAGAGTGCGAGCAGCGCACCGACGAGTGCTTTCTTTTTCCAGAGGAATAACATACCCAGTCCGAGGCATATCTCTACTACGCCTGATGCGAGTACAACGAAATCGGTGAACCCATCGCTGAACTGTAGCCATGTGGGTACCTGAGCTACAAACTCCTGACGCGCGATGGTCAAATGGCTGAGACCTGCATAGGTCATAAAGAGACCTAATAGCAAGCGGAAACATAATTTTATATACTTCATTTCGTGTTGGTTTTATTTCTTTAATGTGTTAATAATCGAGTCGAGTTGCAGAGCCAGGTTTTGATAGTCATCGAGCTTCAGCGGACAGGCAGAGAGTTGTTCACCCATGCCGGCTGGAATCTTCGCATAAGCCTGTTCTTCCATCTCTTTGCCTTTCTTTGTCAGGCTGACAATCTGCTGGCGCTTGTCCTGTTCCCCTTTCTTGCGGCTGACGATTCCCTGTTTCTCCATACGCTGAAGCAACGGAGTGACAGTATTCGTTTCTAACAACAGCCGATGGGCGATGTCGTTTACAGGTTGATTATCCTTCTCCCAAAGCACCATCAGCACTAGATACTGCGGATAGGTGATACCCAGTTCCATCAGCATTGGTGTGTAGGCCTGCGTAATCAGTCGCGCTGCCGTATAGAGACGGAAGCAAATCTGATTGTCAAGTTGTAATTCTGCGTGCATAACTTTAAACTTTTAACTCTCAACTAAGCCAGCATGGCCTCTACGTCCTTCTCAAAGTCCTTTGGATCGGTAGTAGGAGCATAGCGGTTGATGGTCTCACCATCACGAGAGATAAGGAACTTTGTGAAATTCCAAAGGATATCGCTATCCTTCTCCACACTCTTGCTAAGTTGTTTGAGCAAAGTATGTGTAGCCTTGGCCTTCAAACCATTATACTCTTCTGTAGGAGCCTGAGCCTTCAGATACTCGAAAATGGGTTCTGCTGCAGGACCATTCACGTCACCTTTCTTCATGATTTGGAACGTTACACCGTAGTTCAATTGGCAGAATTCTTCAATCTGTTCATCGTTGCCTGGATCCTGCTCTTTGAATTGGTTGCAGGGGAAGCCGATAATCACCAGACCTTTATCCTTATATTTCTGGTTCAACTCCTCCAGTCCTGCGAACTGGGGGGTAAAACCGCACTTGCTGGCTGTGTTCACAATCAGTAGCACCTTACCCTCGAACTGTGCAAAATCCAGTTCCTTACCTTTGCTCGTCTGAGCCTTATAATCATAAATCTTTGCCATACCTTACCTTTTATTAAATTATATTATTTATATCGTTTGCGATGCAAAGGTACGACTTTTGTTTTATATCGCAAGCGATTTATGTTTATCTTTAAGCTTATTTAACAGTAAGTCGCGCGCGATACAATTGGTCTTGAATGTAAAGAAGATCAAGGTTCTCGTTAATTTAAAGTTCGAATGTAAAAGGCACCAGCCGCCATCATGGCAGTTGGATGCTCTTTGTTAGCGTCAGACCGTGAAACTTGAATCCTACAGTTCACTGGTTCATGATCCATGCAACTCGTGACTTCCAGTTGAAAGGAAAATGAAATGAGAAGGGATTAAATAGTTTTATCTTCAGTGAAAAGAGAAATCTTAGCGGGGGGATTTGTAGGAGAAGGGCAATAGTAAGAAGGAAGTTACGAGTTTTGGGATATAGTTTTTCACAACGATAGACTGGATGATATGTATGATGAGATGGATGGAGAAAGCCATGAAGATTGCCAACCATATCTCTGTGGCATACGCCATATTTCCAACTACATATAACGTTTCTCTAAGTAATCTAATAGTTCAAAGGTTCCTGCATCCTCCTCGACATTGAGGTTTGGTACTTTCTCCACCATTCTTATTGTGCCACTTGTCTTATTGACATAGAAATGCACAAAGGAACCAGTATAGCTGCGGAATACAACTTGATATGTAGAGTCCGTCTCTTCGCCCATTTGTACATACATGATATCGGGGTTGTCTTTTGCTACACTCCAGTCATATTCTTTATGACAATAGTTGTTTACGCCCTCGTAAGCCATTTTTTCTGTAATGGTTCTTAGCGTATCTTCTGTTCGTACGTCGGAGGACTGTGTGTCATTCACCTTGTTACTATTGCATGAACATAAAAACAAGGCTATGAATATGAATGTAAAGGCATAATACTTCATCTTATATCACAAAACTTATTTATTTCATCGCAAAGATACACAAATCTCCATGTTTATTTGTATTTTTGTACCCAAGATTAGAATACTTTAAGAAAAATGAAGCATTTCGAGTTGAACCTGCGAGATCTTGGTGGAATACCTTTACAAGATGGTAAGGGCAAAACTCCTCATGGCTTGTATATACGTTGCGGCAAGTTAAGTGTGCTTACTCCAAAAGAATGTGAAGTTCTGTGTCAGAAGTATCACATCGAATATGTCATTGACCTTCGTACACCTATTGAGGCCCAGGAATTCCCTGATCCGCTGCCTGACACTGTTGAATACGAACTGATTTCCCTGCTGAAAGATCCATCCATTGGAATCACTCATGAGATAGGTTCGGATCCTATGACCATCATCCGAAGTCTGCGTAAACAGCCTGAGAAGCTGAAGCAGATGGTGCCAGATTTTACATCTCTATATGAGCAGATTGTTACTGACGAGTTCAGCCGTAGGCAACTTGACTTGGTGGTGGAACATCTTAGAAAGAATGCAGCAGATGGGAAATGTACGTTGTTTCATTGTACGGCTGGTAAGGACAGAACTGGTCTCGTAAGTATGGCTTTGTTGAAGTCGTATGGTGTAAGCGACAAAGAGATAATCCGCGACTATATGCGAACCAACCGAAATGCTTTCTGGCCGACAATTAAGAAGTGCATAGTTGTTGCTATTCTTACTAAAAACTGCGATTTGGTTAAAACAGCCTACAATTCCTTTTTGGCCGACCACAAGTTGATAAAAACAGCAATAAAACACTATATGTAAAAATGGTACAGCAAATTGAAATAACTCTGAATCCTAAGCGTCGTGGATTTCATTTGGTTACGAGCGAGATAGTGAGCCAGTTACCGAAGCTGCCGAAGACGGGCATTGTGAACATTTTCACAAAGCATACAAGTTGCGGACTAAGCATTAACGAGAATTGTGATCCTGATGTTCGTGTAGATATGGAAACAATATTCAATCGCTTGGTCCCTGAAAATCGTCCTGAGTACGAGCATACTCTAGAGGGTGCCGATGATATGCCCGCTCACGCCAAATCAACGCTGAGCGGTGTCAGTATTACTATCCCTATCACCGATAGCCGGCTGAATCTTGGCATATGGCAAGGCATATACTTATGTGAGTACAGAAACTTTGGAGGTTCTAGAGAGTTGGTTGTAACAATTATGGGAGAGTAATATGACTTTACGTGAACTTATTCTTTTTGTTGACCTTATGTCCAAAACTCTTTCTCGCCTGTCTGTTCCATCTTGCCTTGACATTTTGGGCAGGTGTGTTTATCCCATATCTTGATATTATTACTGCCACATTGCAAACACAGACGGCCTACCTCGCTTCTGAAGGAAGGTGCCACGTCGGCAATGATTCCACCCACCACAATATTCTGGATAGTCTGACAGTCTGGGCACAACACGGCTGTAATTTCCTGACGAAAGAGACCACGCCCCTCGTACACATCGGCTTCGTAGCCACATTGCTTACAGCGATATTTCAGTTTCCAAGCCATTAGTTATTGTTCGTTCCCCATTTGACTTCGTCTTCGTCCTTTACGACTCGGCCATTCATGCAAGCATGATGGCTCTCGCTGCTCTGTCCAGTCATCTCCTCACCTTGTTTGTCATACTGCTTACGCTTGCCGACAGGAGGCTCTATCAAGGTGATGCGTACTACGGTAGTCCGGTCAAGACTGCGGGCAATGGCATCATTGAAAGCATCCATATGGTGAGGAAGAAAACGCTGGCAGATGGCTCGCATACCAGCAATCTTTTCTTTGCGGTCTGTCACAATCTCTGCCTTTCCAACGGCTGTTGCTGATTTATATTGTAACGTAAAACTCCCATCTTTAGGGCCAACTGTAGGCATACATTTGGTAACAGCCGACAGGAATACCATTGGATGATGTGCTATGCAATCCAATTTATCCCCCTCCGAAGCACAATGGAAATAGAACGTTCTCTCATCTGTACGTGCCAATGATAGGGGTAATCCGTATGGAGTCCCGTCTGCTCTAGTCATGCTGATTGTTACATATGGAGCCTTATCCAAAACCTCCAACGCGAAGGCCGCATCCATCTCTCTGCTTGCTTTTCTCATAATTAACTTATTATTGTGGTTCCACATCTGAAAGACTGTAGTTGTTTGCCCATCACGTCTTTCATCACACCAAATACTATGTCACCAGTGCAATGGCTGGTGTAGAATAGTGTATTAGGGTAATTGACTTTTAGCTTTTGACCCAAAGCTTTTATTTCTTCCTCCGTCTCTTGTCCGTCAAGCAAGTGGAAACCACCGACAACGGTACTTACTGGCCAAGGGCAAGCAGCCAGAATGTTCTCCAATCCACTATGAGCACAGCCAGTAAATAGCAGACCATCGATATACAGAACTAACTCATGACGGAAATCGTCGTGGATATAATTTCCGTCGGTATCCTGCACATAGAGATTCTGATTTCCTTTGGGCATCGGATGAATTTGAGGAATATGGGCAATCACGCAGATGCCAGCTTCTACCTCACAGGTATGCTCTATTGAGATAAGTCTTTTATCATCAATCTCAGGCCATTCCGTCGTAATATTATGAAAGTTCCCTCGTTTAGATAAGAACTTACCATTCATTGCATCAGGTGAGACAATAACCTTAGCCTGTCGATTACATTCAAGCAAATATCGTAAACCTCCTGCATGGTCACAATGTCCGTGAGAAATGAAAACATAGTCCACATCGTTAAGATCTACGCCCAACAGCTCTGTGTTTCGGATAAACACGTTGCTTGCTCCAGTATCAAGCAGGATATTATGTTGCTCCGTTTGAAGAAAGATGGATAACCCATGCTCTGTAAAGAGAGAGTTATCATTACTTCTATTATCTGATAATACAGTCCATCTCATATTGTTATTTCTATTTGGATTCCCTCTGGTCCAAGGATACAACTCTCGAAATAACCGTCCCCAGTGGTACGTGGACCGCTTATTACCTGATAACCAGCGTCGCGTAGCTCGATGGTCTTTGCATCTACAGTTTCCTTATTGCCTAAAGCAAACGAGATATGGATGAATCCGATGTTGGGCTTCGATGGGTCTGCATTGATAGTGTTTGGTTGCTGCATCAGTTCCAGTCGTGCACCACCATTAGGAAACGTGAGAATGTACGTCCGTAGTCCAGTGCGAGGATTATGATACTGCTCGTTACTCACTGCTTTGAAGTAGTCGAGGAAGAATTGTCGCATCTGTTCAAGATTTTTACAGAATAACGCTATGTGCTCGATTCTCATACCTCACTTTATATCTAAATATTCATTCTTCCACCTCGCAATGCAGGAATCCCATTTCCTTAGCCTTTTCTTCGTTCATTAGGAAGTAAATGGCTTCGCCCTCGTTGCAGAGTTCACCCTTCGAATTGGTTATCTCTGCACTGATATGGGCAAGGTTCCGTACTAGTTTCGTGACTTTGGCTCTGATTGTCAGCTCTGGCTCCGTTGTAGGAACAGCCTTGCGGAACTTCACGTTCAGTTGAACGGTATAGCCACTGGTCTGTAGCTTGCGGGTGACCACCCAGCCGCACACTTCATCTATCAGTGTACTCAGAATACCGCCGTGCATTGTATTCACCCAGCCCTGATAGTGGGTACTGGGATGCCAGGTGCTTATGATATAATCGCCATCCTCGTAGAACTCCATGTGCAGTCCTATTGGGTTCTCTGGGCAACAGCCAAAACAGTTATATTCAGGATGATTGCGCCAAGGGTTAATGAGTTTTTTCATACGTTATCTATTACTTGATTTAATTCTTCTATACTATCAATGATATAGTCGGCTCCAGCCTCTTGAAGTTCTTTTCTGCTACCATTGCCCCATGTTACGCCACAGGTCTTGGTGCCGGCATTGGCTCCCATCAGAATGTCTACTGCCATGTCACCCACAACAATTGCCTCAATGGGATCAAAATGCAAAGCTGCTAACGTTTTTAATACGGGCTCTGGTTTGGGCTTTGCCTCTTTTACATCATCTGCGCCAATTAGATAGGAAATATAATCAGCAATGCCCATGTCGCGAGTGAGCTCTGCAAGAGAATTGTGCGAACGTGATGACGCTATTGTGAGTGTATAGCCCTTATGATGTAGGGTAGATAAAGTTTCAACTACACTAGGGAAGACCGTAGGTTTGATTCGTTTCAGATTGTCATTGAAAATCCGCCTATAAGTCTCTTCAAAACGAAGGACAAGCTCTTCTTGAATATCGGGGAACAAGGTTCTGATGCATTCAGCCAATGGTAATCCTATGGTAGATGCACATTCAGCCTCACTACGTTCTGGCAATCCAATTTCCTTGATGGTCATGCGCATGGTCGTTGTGATATTCCGACGTGTATCACCCAGCGTCCCGTCAAAGTCGAATATTATCAGTTTTATGCTCATTATCACAATTTTATTTGCAAAGGTACGTATTTTTATTTGTTCTTTAAATCTTATTAAAATGGACTGCAAAGATACATGATTCTAATCTAATTTTACTATTTTTGCACCATAGATTAACAATAGTTTTGGAAAATGATAGAAGTTGGATTGAAACATACAAGTGAACTGATGGTAACAGATGCTGTTACCGCTATTCATATGGGGTCTGGCGATATGCCTGTACTGGCTACTCCAGCTATGATGGCATTGATGGAAAATGCAGCCATGCTCGCCGTTGCTGATGAACTGCCTGAAGGCTGTACTACCGTTGGCGGTCATATCGAATCCTCACATCTTAAACCCTCGAAGATTGGTGATAAGGTATCAGCTATAGCCGAGGTGACTAAGGTTGATGGTAAGAAAATTGAGTTTAAGGTGTCTGCCTATTGTGGCGATGCACTACTAGGCGAGGGCAGTCATCTGCGATTCGTCGTTGATAAAGAACGATTTATGTCTAAACTTGGCTAGGTAATTATAAAATGAGTAGTACAGATAATAATTTAAAATGGGTGGCCTGTTGGGGAAACGCCACTTCAATAACAAACCGCCAAGAAGCTATATATGCCAAGAATATTACGTTGCGTTATCCTATCAGGATGTGTTTTAGTGGCAGCGCATTGCGTTTCCGTTTCTCTAATCTTACAGGCACTGAATCTGTAACCCTGTCGAAAGTGTTTGTGGGGCATACCCCAATTACTTTTGGTGGTGAGACTTGCGTGTCTCTTTTGCCTGGTAAGGAAACAGAGAGCGATGCCATCGACTATGCAGTTAACCGTGGTGATACGATAGACGTAAGTTTCTATCTTGCTGATTATGCACAGATGAACAGTGGAACGCTTGTTACTGGTCCGTTATCCAAGGGCTTCTATGCTTATGGTGATTATGCTGAAGCTGATGAGTTGCCCCTCGATCTGACACGTCATACTAACTGGTTCTACTTCCTGAATACTATTGATGTGCTAACATCAGCAGAGAATCATGCTGTAGTTTGCTATGGTGATTCTATCACGGCTCAGTCGTGGCCCGACTACATGGCACAGCTAGCATTTGGTTCCAATGTGTCAATTATCCGCCGTGCTGTTAGTGGTACACGTATTCTCCGACAGTACGACTGTATTACCTATCAGGCCTATGGATTGAAGGGGACCACGCGTTTCCCAATTGAAATGAATGTGGCAGGGGCAACCGATGTTATCATCCAGCATGGTATTAACGATATTATTCACCCTGTGGGCGAAGATGTAAATCCTTTCCGTCCGTGGAGCGACCTGCCAACAGTTGAGGAGATGGAACGTGGTGTAGAGGATATCTATGTAAAGCCCGCTAAATCGATGGGCCTGAAGGTCTGGAGTGGCACCTTACTGCCTATCTATGGATGGCGTACATATAATGAAAAGCGTGACGCTATGCGACACGCTTTCAATGAGTGGTTACGAACATCTCCTATTTTCGACGGCTGTATTGATTTTGATGCTGCCGTTCGCTGCACAACCAATCCAAAGGCCTTTGCCGATGGCTTTGATAGTGGTGATCATCTACATCCTAGCGAACGTGCTTATGAGGCTATGGCACAGGTCGCAGCCCACAAACTGATTCGACACATCCCATCAAGATACGATCACGAAGAGTTGTATTAATATTGACGGAGAGCGGCTATAAGTTCGCTGTTTTCGGTCTTTGTTCCGATAGTGACACGGAGGCAGTTCTGACAGAGTTGCACACGATGGCGATTGCGAACAATGATACCCTTGTCTACCAGATAGTTGTATATCTTTGTCGCATCAGTCATCCTAGCTAAGAAGAAATTGGCTTCGGTGGGATATACTTTTTCGCAGATGGGTAGCAGCGCAAAAGCATCCATCATGCGGGTGCGTTCTTGCAGCAAGATCTTTACCCAGTTATCGACCTCGTAGGGATCTTTCAGTGCTTCGAGAGCCTGCTGCTGAGTAAGCTGATTGACGTTATAAGGGTACTTTACCTTATTAAATATAGAGATGATCTCTTTAGATGCGAACGCCATTCCCAAACGGATTGCAGCACATCCCCATGCTTTCGACATGGTGTTGAGAACGATGAGATTTGGATATTTGCCTAACTCAGCGCGTAAGGGCTTTTGAGTAGAGAAATCGCTGTAAGCCTCGTCAACGATGACAATGCCTTCGAAACCTTCAATGACCTTGATAACCTCATCGCGATTCAAACAATTACCTGTGGGATTGTTGGGTGTGCAGAGCCAGATAATCTTAGTGTTTGCATCGGTAGCAGCCAACAAAGCATCGGCTGTGGTCTGGTAATGTTCATCGAGCATTACAGTACGATATTCTGTGTCGTTGATGTCGGCACAAACTTTATACATACCATAGGTGGGCTCGATAGCTACAACGTTGTCTATCCCAGGCTGACAGAAACAGCGGTAGGGTAGGTCGATAGCCTCGTCGCTACCATTGCCGAGAAAGATATTCTCAGCAGGAACGCCCTTAACCTTAGAGAGTACAGCCTTTAGTTCAAGCTGCAACGGGTCGGGGTAGCGGTTGTATGGCTGATTATATGGATTCTCGTTCGCATCAAGAAACACACGTGCCTCACGGCCTGCGTACTCGTTGCGAGCAGAGCTATATGGAGCCAAAGACCATATGTTCTTTCGTGTAAGTTCTTCTAACGGTTTCATTTTAAACTGTTTATTCTAACTGTCATGGCGTTCTTATGGGCATCGAGCTGTTCGGCTTCCGCCATCAATTCTACAGCGTGACCAATGCTGTGTATGCCATCAGCAGTAAGATGCTGAAATGTTACTTTTCGGCAGTAGCTGTCGAGATTGACACCACTATAGGTCGTTGCATAACCATGAGTCGGCAATGTGTGATTAGTGCCACTTGCATAGTCACCAGCGCTCTCGCAGGCGTATTCACCGAGAAATACGCTACCGGCATTGATGACCTTGCGCGCCAACTTGTCGTAATCCTTAGTCTGAATGATAAGGTGCTCAGGTGCATAGGCATTAGAAAGGTCGATGGCCTCTTGTTTATTGTGAACAAGCACCAAGCGACTGTTCTCAAGAGCTTTCTGAGCAATCTCCTTGCGAGGCAGTAAATCGAGTTGGCGATTCACCTCGGCCTGAACATCAAGGATGACCTGTTCTGAAGTCGTAATCAGGAAAACCTGTGAGTCAATACCATGCTCAGCTTGTGACAGCAGATCAGCAGCTATGAATTCGATGTTAGCATGCTCGTCGGCAATGACACAGACTTCGGAAGGACCTGCGGGCATGTCGATAGCCACATCGTGGAGGCTCACCTGCTGCTTGGCAGCCATGACATATTGGTTGCCTGGACCGAAGATTTTATAAACCTTAGGTACACTCTCTGTACCATAGGCCATGGCGCCGATAGCCTGAACACCACCTGCTTTGAATATCTTGCTGACGCCAGCGATACGAGCAGCTACAAGAATAGCAGGATTGACCCTACCATCGCGTCCTGGCGGAGTGCACAGCACAATCTCCTGACAACCTGCAATTTTGGCAGGGGTAGCAAGCATTAGCACGGTAGAGAAGAGAGGAGCAGTACCTCCTGGGATGTAGAGACCTACCTTTTCGATGGCGATGCTCTTCTGCCAACAAGTGACGCCAGGCTGAGTCTCAACCTTCTTGCCTTTGAACTGTTGTGACTCGTGGAAAGCGTGGATGTTGTAGTGAGCTACCTGGATAGCGGCTTTCAGTTCGGCACCTACCAGCTTCTCAGCCTCGTCCATCTCTTCGGGTGTTACCTCAAGCGATGCAAGATCTACGTGGTCGAATTTCAGCTCATAGCCTTTTACTGCATCGTCACCACGCTTTTTGACATCGGCCAGTACTGAGGCCACAGTCTCGTTGAGTTGTGAAACGTCCAGATGGGGACGCTCCACAAGTGTGCTCCACTCACTTCTTTCAGGATACCGGATAATATTCATCTTATACCTTATTTATATTAAAGGATCATTTTCTCGATTGGTGTAACGAGGATGCCTTGAGCTCCCATCTCCTTGAGCTTTCCGATAATGTCCCAGAATTGCTTCTGGTTGAGCACGGTGTGAACAGAGCACCACTCTTCGTCAGCCAGAGGAATAATGGTTGGACTCTTCAAACCAGGTAGCACGTCGATGATCTCCTGCAGGCGAGCCTTGGGAGCATTCATACGCACATATTTCTTATCTTCAGCATCTTTTACTGCCTTGAAGCGGAAAAGCATCTGTTCAAGAATGAGACGTTTCTCCTCTGAGAGCTGTTTGTTGCCGATGAGCAGTGCCTCACTCCACATCACCACCTCAACCTCGCGGAGGTTATTGCTGACGAGGGTAGAGCCGCTGCTGACGATATCGAAGATACCATCGGCCAAGCCTATACCAGGGCTGATCTCTACAGAACCTGTGATGACATGAATCTCGGCTTTAATACCTTTCTCATCAAGGAACTTCTTTAGAATGCCAGGATAGGAGGTGGCAATCTTCTTACCATTAAACCACTCGACACCCTTGTAGTCAATCTCCTTGGGAATGGCCAAAGACAAACGGCACTTAGAGAAACCGAGACGGGAGATGATATCGGCATCTTCACCGCGCTCTACGAACTCGTTCTCACCAACCACACCGATGTCGGCCACGCCGCTGGCTACACTCTGGGGGATATCATCATCGCGAAGGTAAAGAACCTCCAGCGGGAAATTGGACGACTGGACCAACAGGGTACGCTTCGATGCACTGACCTTGATATCAGCCTCGGCTAACAGATTCATCGTGTCATCGAAAAGACGTCCTTTAGATTGTACTGCAATTCTTAACATATACTCACGTTAAAGTCTATAATTCGGGTGCAAAATTACAAAAAAATCTCTAATCAGCGCAATCTGTGGGCTTAAATTCGTATCTTTGCACTCGATTTTGATTTAGATATCAAGAAATTGAGCCAAGATTGGTATAAATATTCAGTATTTGTAGTGGCTTTGCTATTACTTGTCTCGTGTTTTGAGAAAAAGCAAGAGCCGATTATTGCGCCATGGGGAGCCGTGACGGATACTACGGCTGTAGATGATGACTTCGATCTGCACGATATTCAGACTAGTGGTGAACTGATTATGGCTACCGTCAGTGGACCAGAGACTTACTATGATTATCATGGGCGTCATCTCGGCACTCAGTATCTGTTGTGTCAGCGTTTTGCTGACTCGTTGGGGGTACATCTTAGGGTGGATGTGTGTCGAGATAGTTTGGAGCTGGTTCAAAAACTTGACTCTAGTGAGGTCGATCTCGTGGCGTGGCCTACACCTGGAAACATTGCGGCCGACAGGGAAAAACCTGATTTGGTGGCTGAGTTACAAGCGTGGTATCGCCCAGAACTGATAGATATGGTAAAGAAGGAGGAGGCAGCACTGTTGACTGTTAAGAAGGTACGTCGCCGCATATTCTCACCGATGCTTGACGCCAAAGGAGGTATCATCTCGCATTATGATCAGTATTTCATGACCTATAGTCGCGATATACGTTGGGATTGGCGCTTGATGGCGGCACAATGTTATCAGGAATCGACATTCGACCCCAAGGCTGTATCGTTTGTGGGGGCAAAAGGATTAATGCAGATTATGCCTGGTACGGCCGACCATCTGGGAGTTCCTCGTAGCAAGCTATACGAGCCTGAGGCTAATATTGCCGCAGCGGCTAAATACATTAAGCAGTTACAAAATACATTTGCCGATATTCACGACCATTACGAGCGTACCAATTTCGTGCTTGCCAGTTATAATGGTGGAGCGCACCACATACGCGATGCTATGAACTTAGCCAAGCGTGACGGTAAGAATCCACACCGCTGGAGCGATGTGTCGCCATATGTATTGAAATTGGCAATACCGCAGTACTACAACGATCCTATTGTTAAGTATGGATATATGCGCGGATCAGAAACTGTTGACTATGTTCAGCGCATACGTCAGCGCCACGCAGGCTATCAGGGTGTGAAAACTCCTCACTTGGGTTTCCATGGTGTTGGCAAACCCCGCAAAGCCGAGCGGCGAAAAAGCAAATACGATATAAAGGATTGAATTAGGCACGGATCAACACGGCTTAAAAAGATTAAAGACACGGCTTTCTTTTCGTAAAGAGCCGTGTCCTTATAATAATAAGGCTGTGTTAATCCGTGCCTAAGATAATTACTTCTGTACGGGGATTTTATCCACGCGCTTCTGATGGCGACCACCTTCAAAACTTGCGGTGAAGAATTCGTCCATAATTTTGCGAGCCATGTTATTGTCAATAAAACGACCAGGCATGACAAGCACGTTAGCATCGTTATGCTGGCGGATGAGGTGTGCAATCTCTGGAATCCAGCACAAACCAGCGCGTACTTGCTGGTGCTTATTCAGTGTGATCGAGATTCCCTCGCCACTGCCACAGATGGCAATACCAGGATAAACCTCACCACTCTCAATGCCCTCGGCCAAAGCATGACCGAAGTCAGGATAGTCAACACTGGCGTCGCTCCATGTACCATAGTCCTTAACGGGGTAACCCTTCTCCTCCAGGTACTGGAGTACAAATTGCTTTAAAGCGAAGCCTGCGTGATCGCAAGCTACTCCAACTGTTTTAACTTCCATAGTAGTAAAATTTTAAAAGGCACGGACCTTAATCCGTGCCTTGATTATTATGCTAACAGGGCTTTAACCTGCTTGTAAACATTCTCTCCGGTGAAGCCGAGCTTCTCGTCGAGCACCTTGTAAGGAGCAGAGAAACCGAAGCTCTCGAGACCCCATACAGTACCGTCGGCACCTACCAGACCCTCGAGGTTAACGGGCAGACCAGCGGTGAGACCGAACTTCTTAACACCAGCGGGCAGTACGCTCTGCTGATACTCCTTGCTCTGGCTGCGGAACAATCCCTCAGAAGGAACGCTAACCACGCGAACCTTAACGCCATCCTCGCGGAGCAGCTTAGCACCAGCCTCGAGGGTAGAAACCTCAGAACCTGAAGCCAGCAGAATCACGTCGAAGTTCTCGTCTGATCCAGCTACAACGTAAGCACCCTTGGTAGCTTGGTTGTAGTCGTTGCCCTCGGGCAGCATGTCGATATTCTGACGAGAGAAGATCAGCGCTGTTGGGGTATCAACATTCTCCATAGCCATGCGCCAGCAAACGGTGGTCTCCTCGGCATCGGCAGGACGAACTACCAATACAGAGTTCTTACCGTGGTGGTTCTTCAGTTTCTCCATCAGACGGATCTGTGCCTCCTGCTCTACAGGCTCGTGGGTAGGACCATCCTCACCTACACGGAAGGCATCGTGAGTCCAGATGAACTTAACAGGCAGCTCCATGAGGGCAGCCATACGTACGGCTGGCTTCATGTAGTCAGAGAATACAAAGAAAGTACCGCATGCGGGGATAACACCGCCGTGTAGAGCCATACCGATACAGCAGCAAGCCATGGTGAGCTCGGCTACACCAGCCTCGAAGAAGGCACCGCTGAAGTCGCCACGAACCAGGTCGTGAGTCTTCTTCAGGAAGCCGTCGGTCTTATCTGAGTTGCTCAGGTCGGCCGAAGCACAAATCATGTTGGGAACCTGCTCGGCGAGGGCAGAGAGTACAGTAGCACTTGCACCACGTGTAGCGGCACCAGCCTTCTGCTCTACCTTGCTCCAGTCGATAACAGGAGCCTTACCGCTGAACCACTCCTCAAGCTGCTTGGCCTGCTCGGGGTGACCCTTAGCCCACTCAGCCTTCTCGGCGTAGCGCTCAGCAACAATCTTCTTCAGTTCCTCGGCACGCTTAGCGTACATCTCCTGAACCTCGGGGAAGATCTGGAATGGGTTCTCGGGATCGGCACCCAGGTTCTTCATGGTGTTGATGTATGCATCGCCACCGAGAGGAGCACCGTGAGTAGCACAGTTGCTCTCATAGCTGCTGTTGTCGGCCTTGCGGGCACCCTTACCCATTACGCAGTGACCGATGATGAGTGATGGGCGATCCTTCTCGGCCTGAGCCTTCTTGATGGCCTCGCGAATCTGGTCAACATCGTTACCGTTAATCTTCTGTACAAACCAGCCCCATGCTTCGTACTTCTTGGCGGTATCCTCGCAGGTAACCACCTCGGTCTTGGTAGAGAGCTGAATATCGTTAGCATCGTAGAACATGATCAGGTTGTCGAGTCCCAGGTTACCAGCGATACGACCAGCACCCTGTGAGATCTCCTCCTGTACACCACCGTCAGAGATATAGGCGTAGATAGTCTGGTTCATCACGTTGCCCAGACGAGCCTTCAGGAATTTAGCGGCGATGGCAGCACCTACTGCGAAACAGTGACCCTGACCAAGAGGACCAGAGGTGTTCTCAATGCCACGTGCAATCTCACGCTCGGGGTGACCAGGAGTTACAGAACCCCACTGGCGAAGATTCTTCAGGTCCTCGAGGGTGAACTTGCCGATAAGAGCGAGCTGGCTGTAGAGCATTGGAGCCATGTGACCAGGGTCGAGGAAGAAACGATCGCGACCTTCCCACTCGGGATGCTCGGGATCGTAAACCAGGAACTCACTGTACAGGGTGTTAATGAAATCTGCGCCACCCATGGCACCACCGGGGTGACCAGACTTCGCTTTCTCAACCATTGAAGCAGCGAGAATACGGATATTGTCGGCTGCCATGTTCATTACTTTGTTGTCGTTCATAATAAGCTGTTTATTTATTGTTTAAAATGCTATTTTGCGAAATAATGGCGCAAAGTTACAAAAATATTCCGAAACAATCGACTGTTTCGGAATATTTCTTTCTTTCTGTCCTAAATAAAGGAAGATTGGTCAATCCGTTATTCGGATATCTGTATGCTGACTGCAGTATCCTCTGGTGTTGCAGGCAGTTTGCAACTAACGGTGCGACTCTCACCAGGAGCCAGTGTCAGATAATTGTCCGACCAGTAGGTGGGGCATACGAGCTCGCCTTTCTCGTCCTTGGCTGTCAGCCGAATCATAAATGCCACTTTGTCTGTTGGATTGCTGACTGTTACTTCGTACTTAGCTCCATCCTTCTTAATAGAAAGTTTGCATGACTTAGAACACATTTCGTCGAGCATGGCATAAGAGGCGTACTTCGTGATGGGAGTGTTCACCCAAGAAGTCTTCTCCCAGTTGTAGGTGTCGTTTTCGGTTACTATGAAATACTCATTGGTAGCAATCTCGTCTCCGTTGTTATCTGTCAGCTTCAGGAACAGGAAAGCGGCAGCTGCATCAGTGGTATCGATATCGAAAGCCTTGACTACTGTACCTGGGGCTACCTCTATCTCTTTGCTGTCCTCGGTAGTCTGACCTCCCTTCAGCAGTTTCATCTGGGCCTTTGCCTTAGCCATCTCCAGTGTCTCGTTTACGGCATATACCGTCTTGGTATAGTAATCGTAGATCAACTGAACAGGGGCGTTGGCTTTCTTTACGCCGTAGTAGGCTGCATTGGGCTGTTTGTAGTAGTCGTACAATTGCCAGTAGATGCCGGGACGGGAACCGTTGAGCATCCATTGGATGATACCTGTGGTATGAGGCCAGCGGGCGCGGAATCCCTCAAACATGGCTTTGGTACTCTCATAATTCAGCATGTCGGCACGGCGCAGATATTCATCAATATCCTTCGCATCACCAAAACGGTAGTGGATAACCTCATTCAGTTGCCTGAGCGAATTCATGTCAGCTCCTGAAGCGGTACAGAATATGTTCCAGCGGTCGTCGATAGGGAATAGCTGTTGGCCCAGCATTTTCTGTAGCGACTCCTTTACAGGAAGCTGAGCGCCAATGCCTGTCTCGGTGTTAAAACCGAACGCGCCACCTGGTGCTTCTGGCAGATACCAGTATTTGGGGTCTACATACTCATAGGGACCCGCCATCTTTGTACCCGAAGGTCCTGATATCTCACTGGTCTGATCCTTGGCCGATATCAGATAGTCGCGGTCATCTTCCTGACTGAGGAATTGCTGATAGCATTTTTCAAGTTCGGGTTTGGGCAACATGTCACTTCCGACAAACCAACCGATAATTGACGGATGATAGCGTAGCCACATGACCTGATCCTCAAACGATTTAGCAATAAGATCGATGTTCTCTTTGCTGAGAATACCGCCATATAGTTCATCGCATGGCGAGCCAAGGTAGTCGGCCCATTCCCAATGGCAGCTCCATCCTACGAGAATCAGAAGTCCCATTTCGTCGCAGAGGTCGTAGAGGTTCTGAGAGGTACCCCAGAAGCCCTCTAATCGGACGGTGTTCATGTTCATGTCGCGAACGTATTCCAGTTGCAGACGGTTGCTCTCAGGCGTGTCTCGCAGATAGATGTCGTCGGTCCAACCGGCACCGCGAATGAGAATCTTTTTCCCGTTCAGTATGAATCCCCGATAGCCCTCATCGGTCAAGTAGCTTTTTATTTCGCGAATACCAAATCGCACATCTTCGAAATCCGAAATTTTGTGGCCTTCTGCAAACTCAATGTGCAGATCGCACAGTTCGGGCTTGCCCATGTTGTGGCACCACCACAGTTTAGGGTTGCTGATATGTATTTCGGCAGGGCTCGTAAAGCGCTTCTTCTCGCCAGGAGCCAGTTTTACAGGGTAGCTGAACGACTGCCCGTCGGCGGTGCCTTGCACGCAGCCTTCGATAGGCTTGTCTGATAAGTTACGCAGTTCGGTAGCGATGGTCAGCCATGCCTCGTTAAGCGTCTTGGTGTTTATGCGCGATCGCACAGCCGAATGTGACAGGGCCACGTTGCCGCAGGTTTTTACCCGCACCTCGCGGTAGATGCCCATGTTCTCATCAGCCGGACGCGGATTCCAGTCGGCAAATCCTATGTTAGGCTCGCCTGGCTGTGCACGAAACACCTCTACCTCCAGTTTGTTATCTGTTGCAATCTGTTGTGTTACATCAAACTCAAACTGGCGGAATGCGCCGTACATCTGTTCTTTGTTGGCTATCTGATTGCCGTTAAGCCATACGTTGGCTCGGTAACTGATGCCATCAAAGTTGAGCACCGCATGTTCACCCTCGTTCAGTGAGGGCAACTGGAACGTGGTGCGATACTTCCAGCTTTTCTCAAACTGTGTCTTGTTAATTCTAGCATAGTCGTCGGCAGTCAGCGCTTCGGGCTCTATGCCGTTGGCTGTCAGTGTACCCATCAGGGTGCCAGGCACTTTGGCGGGTATCCATCCGTCGGGTGTTTCTACCTCCCAGTTCATATCCAGTGTCTTATGTTCGGTACATGCCATCAGTAGGAGTGAAAAGAGGCATGTGAGAATCGAAAAGTATTGGTGATGATATGTTTTCATCATTTTAATGTTTAATGTTAATGTTTAATGTTTAAAGTAACAGCGACGCTCCTAGCATTGCTGCGTTCGCTAAGGTTGATGGCTCTATGCGCGTGGCTGCCACGTTCTCTGGATAGGGGAATGTGCTCAGCAGCTGACGCATGGCCTTCTCGTAGAGAGAAAATGCGTTGGCTATACCGCCACCGATGATAATGGCTTCGGGGGCGTAGGTGAAAAGAACGGCTTTGATCAGTTCGCCAATATTCGCTCCAAACTCCTCCCACACGGCGATGGCTTGCGGATCGCCAGCCTGAGCACGCTTGCCGAAGTTGGCTCCCGTGTCGCCATGTAGCTGGCTGAAGAACCGGCTGCTGCAGTAAAACTCATAGTCGGCGTCTCTGAATGGAAGTGAGCCGATTTCGCCAGCACCGGTATTTACGCCGTTATACAGTTTTCCGCCGATGATGATACCCGAGCCGATACCTGTGCCTATTGTCAGTCCGACCATGTCGTTGGTGCCTTGGCCTTCGCCATAGCGCCATGCGCCCAGGGCAAAACAGTTGGCATCGTTGTTCACGGCTACAGGTACGCCAAATTCTTTCTCAAGGATTTCCTTCAGATGTACCTCTTTCCAAGCGGGTATGTTTGCTACGTTGTATACGATACCCTGTTGGCAGTCAACCACCGATGGCACACCCACGCCGATGCCTGTCACTTCTGGTGTCATGAGTTGTGCTATCTGGCGCTTTAGTTGACTGAGCACCACGTCTTCTGCCTCCTTGGCGGGACAGGGCTCTATCACGGTATTGACAACCGTTGCCCCGTCGGTGAGACCAACACGCATGTTGGTTCCTCCTAAATCAATCGCTATCTTCTTCGTCTTCATATTCATCTTGGGTTTTATATCTCATGTTAGCTTCTTTCAGTATGTTACGGTAATAAGCACTCACGTCCTTCCAGTGATAGAAGGGGTAGCAGTCGGTCTTGATGGGGATGGAGGTCTCGTTCTCATTCATGAGGAACTTCACGAGAATATCGTCTGACCCCTGCTTACGGAAAAAGATGATCTGTACGTTGCCTGCCATCGGAATCAGACGGATGATGGAGAACGTATTGTGCAGATTGTCCATGTTCTGAGTGCCGTGGATGGCCTCGTTGACGCCAAGGATGAATGAGAAGGGCAGCACAACGCTGTCGTGACCGAAGCGCAGGCGTACCTGCTTCTCGCCCGAGGCGATTATCAAGTCGGCCTCGTCGAGGAAATTCTTCAGCAGCGGATAGATGGCATAGTAGTTGGGGCGCGAGCCTGGCATAAGTCCCTCCCACAGGCACCAGCTGGCGTTGTAGACGAAGAAGCCGTCTATGAGTTCGTCGTCCGTAAAGAGATCGTTGAACTTCAGCCCGAGTTCTGGCAGACATTCCATATCAGATACAATGTTCCACAGGGCGTCGCAGAACTTATAGCCGTCGATCCAGCCTTCTACGGCCTTCGGGTCCTTGAACAGCAGGGCTATCTGGCGGCGACCGTTCAGTTTCTCATGGCGGAAACTGTCGAGTTTCTCATAGAGCGCGTTGTCGCAGCCCTTTCCCGGGATGAAGATGCTGTCGTTGGGAATGAGATAATACATGTCGTGCTCGCTGGCATCCATCGTGACGTTGAGCTGTGGATTAAGGGCTTTCAGTTCCTGACAGAAGTTGGCCATTGAGAGCATACAGCGGCGGACGGTCGATGAGTTTGCCTTCACCGTGATGGGTTGCATCAGCAGTTCGGGATAGTTCTGACTCAGTCGGCGGGCGATGCCCTGATGCTGGCGTGCACCGAGTCGTGTCAGGTCACCGTCTCGATGCCAGGCGTCAGCGGCAGCCACCTTCACACGGGCCAGAATCTCCTCGCCTTTCTCGGTCAGCCATCCTTTTGTCTGGGCAGAATCCATCTTCCCAATGACATACTTGAAATGTTTCGATCCCGTCATGTAACGTGCGCCGTGACGACCGTAATGGCTCACGTAGAACGGTTCATAACCATCGGGGGCAGGCGTAATCTGTTTCGTTGGCAGTGGATAGTTGCAATAATTGCCACTTGCCAACTCCATGTGTGCCATCAGTTCTGCCTTTGAAGTTTGTGACTTAGCAGGCGTTGCAAACCATATGCCTGCCGTTAAACTCATAATTGTTAGAGTAATAAATCGCATAATGGATAGTAGTTTATGTTGAAAATACGGCTGCAAAGATACAAATAATTCTGTAATAAATGAATAAATCTGCAAGTTTTTTATCATTATAATCCTGCCCGTCCCATGTCGGAGAATATTTGTTTTTGTGTATCATAACGTCGTCTTGTTTGTCAAAGAACGGCCGCTTTATTGACAGAGACTATTCCTTTGATTGCAATTTAGACTAAATTGCTGACCAATTTAATCTATTTTGCTCTGCAATTTAGTCTAAATTGGTTGGCAGGATGTTATGTGTTACAGTCAATCGTAATAACTATGTCATAGTTATAGCCTATATCCGTCAGTAAAAACTTTACCCCCGAAAACACTTTTTTCCCGAAAAAACACGTATAATTCGAAAACTTTTCGTATATTTGCCATCGAGATAAAACTATTAAGCATCGATATATACAATCTAAAGAACCAATTAACAATGAAAAAAGCTACAACATTTATGATGATGATGGCTCTGCCGATAGCGCTGGGCCTGGTATCGTGCAAGGACGATGACAATAATGTTGTCCTTGGCAATGACGGAGTAGAAGAGGCGCTGAATCTCACGGAGCCTGCTGAGGACCAGATGAGTGTCACTGTGACTGCCAACCTGTCGACCGCTGTGCCTGTGACCTTCGAAGAGAGCAGTACAGGCGCAGCCCTCGTGAAACGACTGCCGAGAGTGACAGCCGCCATCGAGCCCGACACGAAGATGGTACTGCTGCCAGGTAGCGTGTTCGACGCTAACGACACCAACATCAGCCCGGAAACCATGGCGGCCGTGTTCCGCACCTTCTTCAATGGTGGCTACCTCGCCATCGAGCGGCCTACCAACATGCAGATAGCGAGCTTTGTGTTCGTTATGTTGGCCGAGCTCATAGAACTGGAAGAACTCACCTACGAGGAATTGTATAGTCTGACCCACGAGGAGGCACGAGCCGCAGCAGCCGCTTCGCCCCGCATTGACCGCATGAAGGCCCGAATGGAGAACATGCGCCGCTATGCTACTCGTGCTGACGGCGGTGACGGCCTCGACGACCTGTTTGCCGAAATGGTGATCATGGGCCCCGACGACTACTTCATGCAGGAACCGCTCGACGAGCTGACCACCTATATGTACTCTGAAGACAGCGAGGGCAACACGACAACCGCCCAGACCGTCACCTCGACGCCGAAACGCACACAGGCCGTCAGTGGCACCCTGGCCGATGCTGCCGCCGACTGGCTTAACATCGTGGAGAAGGAGAACGAGGCGAAGCAGTATGTTGTCGCCGACACCCGTCGCCTCAGCATGACACGTGCGGGTAGCGGACCTATCAACGACCTGATAGACGCCAGTGAGACGTTTACCTACAACGGCTGCATCAGTTGGAAGGACGACGACACGACAGTGCACAACTACTCGAACCGAGTGAACATACGTGTCAGTTCGTGGGGCGTCCACAACATCGAGGCCAACAAGGACTATTACTACCTTAAGCAGAACGTGACACTGAGGATGGGTAATGATAACGGCTGGAAGATATTCTACCCGACAAGCAGTGAGAATAGCTGGTACAAGGCCACCAATTATGGCAACTATAACCGCTGGTACGGCTCATTCCTCTCGCAGTACGAGACGTCGATGAACCTCACGGGTAGCGGCACTATCCATCTGGAGGCAGCGGCGCCCAACACCGACAACAACTCGTCATCTACCAGCGTAACAGTCGGCTCGTCCTCCTCGAGGTCTGAGACCGTGGGCCTCTCGTGGAGTGCAGGCGCCAACATGTCGGGCCCGATGGCATCCGTCGGTGGCAGTTACAGCGTTGGAACTACGCAGGGCACATCCTTCTCGATGGGCATGTCACAGACCAACAAGGAACTGGGCGTGAAGAAGAATACCTCGGGCTCGAAGGTGACGTGGACCTATAAGGGGGCGCTGCCACAGTACTATGAGAACGTGGGCTCTACCATCTACTATTGTCACCAGATGGCGGCCAACATTCTGGTCAACGACGCCGACGTGGCCAACGAGATATGTTGGTCTGTCAGCAACCCCTCGGGACAGTACACAGCCGAAATCACCTCGGTGCCGCAAACAGCCTCCTTGCTCTACGAATATAAAAAAAAGGATGGCTACAAGAATGCGCCGCACAAGTATGAATACTGCACGGCCGAGACAGCTACCTACACCCACACGCTCCTGGAGCCCAGTCGTGCTATGCAGACGTGGCGCATGAACATCACCATCGACCAGTGGGATGGCACGCCAGTCGTCGGAGCGCTAGGCGATCTGGAATCGAATATTCGCAATGCCTTCCCCGACCTCTATGCCAACGTTTTCAAGGTGGCTGACAAGACGCCGACCAGCCTGACGGGCATCACCGCTGTTGTGAACTACACGAAGAGTGTGATGGGCAACCGCCTTGACATTCTGCAGAGCTATGCCCGCTCGTGGGGCATCAAGCAGTTCACCATCCACTGGAGCTGCGACGACCTGAACGTCAAGACTCGGGAGGGCTTCGTCGTGAAGGTAGACTGAAAAAAGAATCCCGCCAGATAGTCTGGCGGGATTGATGGATATTGGTAAGTTGTAAAGGGCTTACTTAATGTTCAATACAACGAGCGACTTGGCGGGCACTTTGACTGTGAGAGTGCCCTTCTTCAGTTTAGCATCCTTGTACTCCTTGGGAGATACAACGTCGGGATGCTGGAAGTCGTTGTAATCAGCCACGTTCTTTGAGGTTAGGATACGGCCAGAGACTGTCTTAGCATTGAAGCCGGCAAAGTTGAAGTCGATGGTCTGATCCTTGTCGAGGCTCACGTTGGTAATGGCCAGTACTACAGAGCCGTCCTTCGTCTTGGCTGCCGAAGCGGAGAGCACGGGGCAGGGGCGGGTAGTGTTGTCGGCAGTCTTGGCCTTTTCCTTGAAGTATTCCTTGCTGCACTGGATGGTCTCGCTCTCAAGGTCGACGGGCAGATAGGTAGCCTCCTGGAATGGTGTGTACATCTCGAACACGTGGTAGGTCGGGGTAAGCACCATGTGGCCTGTGCCTTCCTGGTCGGTGAGAATCATCGATTGGAGCACGTTCACCACCTGAGCGATATTGGCCATCTTTACGCGGTCGGTGTATTTGTGGAACACGTTGAGGCTCAGAGAGGCTACGAAGGCATCGCGGAGTGCGTTCTGCTGATACAGGTGACCGGGGATGGTGCCGGGCTCCTCGTCCCACCAGGTGCCCCACTCATCAACGAGCAGACCGATGGTGTTCTTCGGGTCTTTCTCGTCCATGATGGCCTTGTGCTTCTTAATGACCTCCTCAATCTCCAGACACTTGCCCAAAGCCCAGTAGTACTGGTCGGTGTCGAAGTTGGTGGCAGAGCCCTTGGGGCCGTTCCAACCTGTGCAAGTATAATAATGTAAGGAGATACCCTGCATCTGGTGGCCGATGTTATCCATCAGCACGGTAGTCCAGTTGTAGTCGTAGTCGCTGGCACCGGAGGCAATGCGATAGAGGCGGTTCTTGCCCTGGTCGCGGAGGTAGGTGTTGAACTTGCGATACTCGTTAGAGTAATACTCAGGGCGCATGTTACCGCCACAGCCCCATGCTTCGTTGCCTATACCGAAGTATTTCACATGCCAAGCCTTGTCACGGCCGTTCTGACGGCGCAGGCGTGCCATTGGGGTGTCACCGTCGCTGGTCATATACTCCACCCACTGAGCCATCTCCTTTACGGTACCAGAACCTACGTTGCCGCTGATGTAGGGCTCACAGTCGAGCATCTCACAGAGGTTCAGGAACTCATGGGTACCGAAAGAGTTGTCTTCGATGGTTCCGCCCCAGTTGTTGTTGCGCAGCGAAGGACGCTGATCCTTAGGACCGATACCGTCCATCCAGTGATAATCGTCGGCGAAACAGCCGCCAGGCCAGCGGAGTACGGGAATCTTTAGGGCTTTCAGAGCCTCGAACACATCTTTGCGGTAACCGTTGATGTTAGGAATCTGTGAGCCTTCGCCCACCCAGAGGCCGCCGTAGATGCAGCTGCCCAGGTGCTCGGAGAACTGACCATAGATCTCACGGTTTATCTTGGCTCCTGCCTGATCGGCGTGAACCGTTGCCTTCACGTTCTTCGCTTGCGAAGCGTCTCCTGACGTCGCCGAGCGGTTTGCGGCCATTGCTCCTGTGGCAACGGCCAGCGCGATAGTCGCGGTAAATAGTATTCTTTTCATACTTATTTGTTGGTGATTAAATTATATATTATATTAAAGATTTATTTGCTTGTAGTTCCTATTTTGGTTCTACGTGTACGGCGACATGTGTATCCTCGCCGTAACGTTCTCTCAGTACGTCTTCAACCTCTGAGGCCTTGTCGTGAGCTTCGTTCAGGGTAATACCTCCATCCATCAGGATGTGCAGCTCGATGGCGTAATGATTGCCTATCCTACGGGTTCGCAGATCATGAGGATCAGCCACACCAGGTATTGATGCTGCCAATTGCAGAATCTCGTCTTCCACACAATCGGGTAGCGACTGTTCCATCAGGTCGCCAATGCCATTGCGTAGCAGGTCGGCGGCCACCTTTATGATAAAGACGCCTACGATGACTGAAGCTACTGGGTCGAGTACTGTCCATTGTTGCCCTAAGAAGATAGCACCACCAATGCCAACAGAGGTGCCGACAGATGATAATGCATCGCTGCGATGATGCCATGCATTAGCTTCTACGGCTGGTGAGTTAAGTTTGCGGGCCTTAATCATGGAGTAATGGTAAACGGCTTCTTTTAATACGATTGATATGAGAGCAGCCCAGAGGGCTAAAATGCCTGGAGCTTCAAGTTTTGAACCGTTGGTCCATGCAATGATTTTCATCGTGCCGTGGTAGAGAATGCCTATGGATACAGCCAGAAGGGCGACGCCTATCATGGTCATGGCAAGTGTCTCGTACTTTCCGTGTCCGTAGTCGTGCGACTTATCCTTTGGCTTGCCACTGATGTGCACAAACACCAGTACGATTATATCGGTGACAAAATCGGATAGTGAGTGAACAGCATCTGCCACCATAGCGGCACTATGGCCTAGGATACCGGCCACGAACTTAAACAGCAGCAGTATGACATTGACTGCTCCTCCAACCAGCGTTACCTTATAGATTTCTTTATTTCTTTCCATGACATTTAAGAACCGCCTCTTCATAGTAAAGGGGCGGTTCTTTTTTGCACAATCACTTACTTGTTGTCTACAGCTGCCTGTTCGATGGGGAGACAGCGCTTGTAGTTCTCAATGTACTTCTCGAAACCTGCTACATCCTCAGCAGTGGGGGCGATAGAGATTCCTGTGTTGCCAGAGAAGACAACGCTCTCGAGATAATCGGCAAGGCTGAGCTTGTTGGGATTATTTACGGCATAGCCAGCCAGCAGGGCAATACCCCATGCTCCACCTTCACCAGCAGTCTCCATCACTGATATTGGGCTGTTCAGGGCTGCAGCGAGCATGCGCTGACCTACGCCTGCTGTCTTGAAGTAACCTCCATGACCCGTGATGCGGTCTACCTTGATCTTCTCTTCCTTGAACAGAATGTCGTTACCTATCTTCAACACGCCGATGGCACCGTATAGGTGGGCACGCATGAAGTTAGCGAGGTTGAACTTATCGTTGGCAGAACGTACGAACATGGGACGACCTTCGCTAAGACCTGTAACGGGCTCACCGCTAACATAATTGTAGGCCATCAGTCCGCCGCAGTCGGTATCACCTTCGAGAGCCTTGTTGAAGAGCTTACCGTAAATTTCGTTCATATCTACCTTAACGCCAAGAAGTTGCTGGTATTCCTTAAACAATCCCACCCAGGCGTTAATATCACTGGTACAGTTGTTACAGTGAACCATTGCTACGAGGCTGCCGTCAGGTGTAGTTACCATGTCAATCATCTCATATGGCTTGCTCAGTTCTTTTTCCAATACGATCATTGAGAAACTGGAGGTTCCTGCAGATACATTACCTGTGCGCTGTTTTACAGCGTTGGTAGCTACCATACCGGTGCCAGCGTCACCTTCTGGGGGACATACGGGGATGCCTGCCTTGAGGTGACCAGAAACATCGAGCTTCTTGGCACCTTCAGGTGTCAGGAAATCTGCGCTCTCACCCGCGTTGAGTGACTTTGGCAGAATGTCGAGCAGCTTCCAGGAGAAGCCTTTCGGAGCAATGAGCTCGTCAAACTTCTTTACCATGGTGGCGTCGTAAGTCTTGGTCTTCGGATCAACGGGAATCATACCTGATGCATCGCCTACGCCCAGAACAAACTGACCGGTTACCTGCCAATGCACATAACCAGCGAGGGTGGTGAGGTATTTGATGTCGCTGACATGCTCCTCGTTGTCGAGAATAGCCTCGTAGAGGTGTGAGATGCTCCAGCGCAGGGGGATGTTGTAGTTGAAGAGCTTTGAAAGTTCTGCAGCAGCCTTACCTGTGTTGGTATTACGCCAGGTACGGAAAGGAACCAGAATCTCCTGCTTCTCATTGAAAGCCATATAACCATGCATCATAGCAGAGAAGCCAATGGCGGCAAGGGCTTCGATTTCGCAGTCATATTGTGCCATAACATCCTTGCGGAGTTCTGCATAACAGTCCTGCAAGCCATACCATACAGCCTCAGTAGAGTAGGTCCAGAGACCATCTACTAACTGGTTCTCCCACTCGTGTGAGCCTTGGGCTATGGGCTTATTGTCCTCGTCGATGAGGACGGCCTTGATTCTTGTAGAACCGAATTCGATTCCTAGGATAGCTTTTCCAGCTTGTATCGTTTCTTTTGCTGTCATAATCAATTATTTTTTGCACGGATTAACGCGGCTTTTTATAAAAAACACTGCTTTCAATAAAGCCGTACCCTTACTCATAAGGCCGTGTTAATCCGTGCCTAATTATTTTTATCTCAGCGCCTTGTTAAGCATGTAGTAAACCTCGTTGTTGCGGAGGTTCTGCTTGAAGTCGGCAATGTTGGTCTGCTTGTTGATGCGGACATATTCTATGCCGGTCATCTCAGCAAAGTCCTCCCAGTACTCCTCGTTGATATCGTAAGAGAAGGCACTGTGGTGTGTACCACCGGCAAGGATCCATGCAGCGGCACCAATCTCAAAAGTAGGCTGTGGAACCCACAGAGCAGAAGCTACAGGGAGCTTTGGCATGGGCTGTGGCTCGATGCACTCTACCTCCTGAGAGATCAGACGGAAACGGTTGCCCAGGTCGACAACGGTAGCCTTGATACCAGCACCGGTCTTAGATGTAAATACCAGACGGGCTGTCTGTTGCTTACGGATACCGATACCGAGGAAGTGAACTTCGAGTTTGGGCTTGTCGGTAGCAATCAGCGGACAAATCTCGAGCATGTGGCTCTGCAGACAAGAACTCTTGTCGCCAGCGAAGTTGAGGGTGTAGTCCTCGAGGAATGAGCAACCAGTAGGCATGCCCTGCTGGATGACCCACAGAGTGCGATAGAGACAAGCAGTCTTCCAGTCACCCTCGGCACCGAAACCATAACCCTCTTCCATGAGGCGCTGCGAAGCCAGACCGGGAATCTGGTCGAAACCGCAGAAGTCAGGTGCGTCGATATCGGCATCGCCCAGGTCGTCGAAATTGGTGGTGAAAGCAGTAGCACCCTCATCCTTCAGAACACGGCGAAGAGCGATCTCGGCCTTGGCTGCATTCTTCACCTTCTCCCAATAAACCTGCTCACCGCTCTCGTCAATCTTGATGGTGTAGAGGTTCTTGTACTCCTCAACCAGGGCGTCGGCCTCGGCGTCGGTTACCTTCTTGAAGTACTCCATCAGAGAAGAAACAGGGTAGTAGTCTACGTGATAACCCAAACGCTGTTCGAACTCTACGCGGTCGCCATCGGTAACGGCTACATTGTTCATGTTCATACCGAACATCAAGCAACGTACGTTGTGAGCATCGGCTACACCAGCTGCCACACGAGCCCAAACGGCAATCTGCTTCTGAGCCTTCTCGTCCTTCCAGTAGCCGCAAACCACCTTACGGGCCACACGCATACGAGTACAGATGTGTCCGAACTCGATGTCACCGTGAGCACTTTGGTTGAGGTTCATGAAGTCCATGTCAATCTCACTCCAGGGAATCTCGGCATTATATTGGGTGTGGAAGTGGAGGAGGGGCTTCTGCAACTGCTGCAGACCCTTGATCCACATCTTAGCGGGTGAGAAAGTATGCATCCAAGTGATGATACCTACACACTTCTCGTCGTTATTAGCTGCCAGCATCACCTGCTCTACTTCCTTAGAGCTATTGGCTGTGCCCTTATATACAATCTTCACGGGGATGTTGCCGCTCTTGTTCAGACCGTCAACCATCTCCTTAGAGTGTCCATCAACTGCAACCACTGCATCACCTCCGTATAGAAGCTGTGCACCAGTTACCCACCAAATCTCATAATTATCAAATGCTTTCATTTATAGTATAATTGTTTTCTTAAATATGTAATTAATGCTTTTGTCCCTTCTGTCCGTAATAGGCATTAGGTCCGTGTTTGCGCATATAATGTTTCTCAACTAACAACGGATTCATCGTCAACTTTGGGTTTACCGAGAATGCTATAAATGCCATCTTGGCGCACTGCTCCATAACCTTAGCATTATAAACGGCGTTGTCGGGAGATGTTCCCCATGAGAACGGACCATGGTTTTTGACTAAAACGGCGGGAGTGTGATCGGGATTGATCTTGCGGATGTTTAATATCTCGTCGACAATCACGTTTCCTGTCTCCAGCTCATAGTTGCCCTTGACTTCTTCTTCCGTCATATCACGTGTACAGGGGATATCCTGATAGAAGTAGTCGGCGTGAGTTGTACCAATGTTGGGAATATCTCGGCCAGCTTGAGCAAAGGCCGTGGCATAAGTGGAGTGTGTGTGTACTACACCTTGGATATTGGGAAATGAACGGTATAAAACCAGATGGGTCGGGGTGTCGGATGAGGGATTCAACTCTCCATCGACAACTTCGCCAGTCTTGAGATCAACCACTACCATATCTGATGCTTTCATTACATCATAATCAACGCCAGAGGGCTTGATGACAACCAATCCGTGTTCGCGGTCAATACCTGACACATTTCCCCACGTGAAGATGACAAGGTCTTGTTTCACGAGGTCAAGGTTTGCCTTGAATACTTTTTCTTTCAGTTCTTCTAACATATGTCTTATAATTTAAAATTCGGGTCTTCGTTATAAGCTCGCTTGTTGAATCGGTAGAGGTATGCTCCGCGTTTAGAGCCTTTCTTGTCAATGAGCTCTGTCTTTTCAATGAAGTCCATATCTTTAATACGTTTGCGGAAATTTCGCTTGTCAAGTTCTTCGCCGTTCACAGCCTCATAGAGCCTCTGCAATTGAGTTAGGGTGAACAGTTTTGGAAGCAGACGAAAGCCTACTGGCTCTTGCGAGAGTTTCTGTTGCATCATCTTCCTTGCCTTCCTAACCATCTCGTTATGATCAGAGTATAGCTTGGGAACTTCATTGACGTCCATCCACTCGACACCGTGTGCCTCGCGAAGCGTATCGTCATAATCGCTGACATTGATAAGAGCGTAATATGCAATAGATACCACTCGCTCACCAGGGTCACGGTCGACGTTACCAAAAGCACCGACTTGGCGCATGTATAGGTTCCGAAGTCCGGTTAGTTCGTAAAGTGTACGACTGGCAGCATCGTCAACGCTTTCTTGGGCGTTAACGAAGCCTCCGTAGAGGCTCCATTCGCCACGGCCGGGATCCATCTTACGTTTGCCTATCAGTATTTTCAACTTACCTTCGTCAAAACCGAAGATAATGCAGTCTACCGATAACCAGACCTTGGAATGATCGCCATAGAAATTTGTCATTTCCTTGTTTTTTGATTACCAGAAATAAATATAGAAAGCTACTGTGATAGTCAGGATAATTACCGTATGAATAACATCCCAGTGATTCCAACTGGCACGTGTAGCTGCACGCTGCTCAGGTGTGGAAGTACCAAATACCAGACCTTGGATCTTCTGATTGTCAGGAGCCTCGGTAATCAGTGATACAATGATTACGATGAGACAGCAGACAATCAACATGACTCCGCAGAAGAACAACCAGTTGAAGTCGTAGAACACGGCCTTGAACCAGTTGTCGGCTGCATCTGTCGCGTTGCTGTAGTAAACCTTGGCGCCCAGACGGGTCAGACCAATGATAATACCAGAAAGCAGTCCCCACATACCACCCTTGGCTGAGGCACGCTTCCAACAAATACCAAGAAGGAAAGCTGCTGCGATACCAGGAGCAAGTACAGACTGCACATCTTGCAGATAGTTATAAAGCACGTTACCTACGGAACGCATGATGGGAATCCACAGAATACCCAGAATCACAATAACAACAGTTGCAGTCTGTCCAATGCGTACAAGACTCTTCTCCGATGTCTCCGGCTTCAGGCGTTTCCAGAAGTCTATGGTGAACAGCATGGCTGAAGAATTAAACAGAGATGCCAGTGATGACATCAGGGCTGCGAGAATACCACAGACAACAAGACCTTTCACACCTGCAGGAAGAATCTTTGCAACGAGGGTGGGGAAGGCGGCATCGGCATTTGGTGTACCGTCAGCAAGCAATGGAAGGAAACCACCGTCGCCGATGTATTTCTGATGCAGGGCAAATGCTATCATACCGGGAATCAGGAAAAGAAATACAGGAAGCAACTTCAAGTATGCACCGAAGATAGTACCACGACGAGCTTCCTTCTCATCCTTACCAGAAAGAACACGCTGTACGATATATTGGTCGGTACACCAGTACCAGAAACCGATAACGGCAGAACCAATCAGTGCACCGAGCCAGGGATATTGTGGGTCGCTGTTAGAACGCATCAGATGGATCATCGTACCTGTGGCTCCTTCATAACTAGGCTTTACATCACAGAGCTGCAGCATCTGATCCCAACTGCCTAAGGCCTTCATGCCTAATACAAGGATGATGAGTGAACCAAGTAAAAGAATGGGTGTCTGGAGGACTGATGTATAGAGTACGGACTTCATACCTCCGAAAATGGTGTAGATAGCCGTAATAACTACCAGTCCGATGGCTGCAATCCAGAAAAAGTCAATTCCCCAGAGTTCTTCGATTCCGAATACCTGCTGGAATACCAGACCACCTGCATATACTGTCACAGCAACCTTTGTCAGCACATAACTGATGAGAGAGATTACAGAGAGAATGGTACGACTCTGTGTGTTGTATCGACGTTCCAGGAACTCAGGCATGGTGTACACCATTGAACGAGAATAGAAGGGTACAAATACCCATCCTAAGATTAGAATCATCCACCCCTGAATTTCCCAATGGGCCATAGCCATTCCTGAAGAGGCACCTGCACCTGCAAGTCCGATGAGATGCTCAGAACCTATATTTGACGCAAAGATTGATGCACCGATAGCAATCCATGTTGCGTCTTTACCACCTAAGAAATAGTCTGCAGAGTTGTCATTTTTCTGTGAAACAACCCATAATACAATGCCGATTAGCGCACAGCAAAAGACGCCAATGACAATCCAGTCTAATAATGCCATGTTAGTTTAGAATTTTATTTATTTTGAGTTATACATTTTATTTCACAGAGAATCTGTATGCAGCGTGACTGTAGTACTTTTCACCAGGATTTAAGGTCGGCTGTACCCAGTTTTTCTTATTGGGTGAGTCGGGATACTTCTGGCTCTCAAGACATACGCTGACATGTTTTGGGTAGGTGATACCATGCTTGCGGGCAATGTCCTTATCAGCACCCACACCTTGGAAATTTCCACTATATACCTGTACACCAGGCTCGTTGGTAAACATTTCCATGAAGATACCCGTTTTGGGTGAATAAAGACTTGCGCATACCTGAGTATCATCGCCCTTGCCATCCTTATAAGTGTTCAGACAGAAGTTGTGGTCATAGCCTGTAGCGTTCTGAATCTGGTCAAACTGTGACTGGATGCTGTCGCCGATAGCATGTGGAGTGCGGAAATCCATTGGAGTACCCTCAACAGATTTGATCTCACCTGTGGGGATATAGAGTTTGTCACTTGGTGTGAAATTATCAGCGTTTACATAGAGTACCATATCATAACCAGGCTGGGTGAAATCACCGCTTAGGTTATAATAATTATGGTTGGTCTGATTGATAATGGTTGGCTTGTCAGTCTCTGCCTCCCATGTCATGTCGAGCGTGTTGTCGGCTGTAACTTTATAGGTGGTAACGGCCAATACTTTACCGGGGAATCCGTTCTCACCATCAGGTGCAACAATTGTCAGTTTCAGGATAGAGTCACCAATCTGTTCTGCATCAAAAACTTGATGCATCCAGCCAGAGTTACCGCCGCCATGCAGACTATTGGGTCCATCGTTCTTTTTTAACTGATATTCTGTATCTCCGATTGTAAACTTGCCTCCTTGAATACGGTTCGCGTATCGACCAACGCTTGATCCATAGTCACTAGGGGTATTAATGGTGTCTGCATATTGTGCGATGTTATCGAAACCAAGTACAACATCTGTCAAGTTCCCGTCCTTATCTGGCACGCAGAGTGATACGATACGTCCACCATAGTTGGTGATGCATACTTCCATTCCATTCGCATTCTTCAGCGTGTAGAGCTTAACTGGCTTTGACTGGATAGTTGTGTCAAACTTGGCAGGGTTGAGACCTGAAGCTGTCAACTGTGCAGCCTGCTGGTTACCAGCACAAGCAGAAAGTATCAGCGTAGCAACGCCGACACCCATCATTGTTTTTTTTAGTGATTTCATCTTTACTTGTTTTTAGTTGTTATTTATGTTTGATTGTATTTTGGGCGTAAAATTACAACTATTTTCTGAACTAACAAGTAAAAATATAATAAAAATGAGTGGTAAAGTGTAATATTTACACCCTACCACTCTTATTTAACCTTTATAAACACTAAATATGGTGTTTATGTCATCTCGGACTTAGCAAATCTTACGTGATCCGTCGCCAATAACTACATCATATACTTTGGGCTCATGTCCGTATTTAGCGGCAAACTTTTTCTTTGCATCTTCAACAAACTTTTTATAGAGATCGTTGCGTACAAGATTGATAGTACAGCCACCGAAACCACCACCCATGATGCGGCTACCAGTAACGCCATTTTCTTTGGCGATGTCGTTCAGATAGTCCAGCTCTTCGCAACTAACCTCATAGTCCTTTGAAAGACCTTCGTGAGTCTCGTACATCAGTTCACCGACTTTTTCATAGTCACCTTCGTTGAGTGCGTCACAAACAGCCAATACACGGTCTTTCTCTCCAAGTACGAACTTGGCACGTTTGTAGTCTTCCTCACCAACCTCGGCACGAACTTCGTCCAGTTGCTCCCACGTGCAATCACGTAGTGTCTCAAACTTGCCCTCTGGGTGTTTTGCCTGAATATGCTTAACTACGTTCTCACAAGAGTTGCGGCGATCGTTGTATGGAGAACCTGCTAACTGATGTTTTACTACGGAGTCTAGCAAAACAAGACGATAACCGTCTGGCTTAAATGGGAAGTACTCGAACTCGCGGCTACGACAATCGAGACGCATCAGACATCCTGCCTTTCCAAAGACAGAGGCAAACTGATCCATAATACCACAATTAACACCGCAGTAGTTGTGCTCAGTTGCCTGACCTGCTAATACCATATCCCACTGTGATACTTTATTCTCACCAAAGATGTCGTTCAGACCGCAGGCAAAACAGCTCTCCATCGCTGCAGAAGATGACATGCCTGCACCAAGAGGTACGTCACCTGAGAAAGCGATATTAAAACCTTTAACAGGGACACCCAATTTCTTCATCTCCAAGGCAATACCGTATATATAACGTGCCCAAGAGGCTTTTGGGCCTGCAGGGTCTGAAAGTTTGAAATCAACGCGATCCTTCAGGTCGATAGCATAAGCCATTACGGTATCTTCTGTACCATTGGCACGCATTTCCGCCATAACACCTTTATCTACAGCACCGGGGAATACAAAACCTCCATTATAATCAGTGTGCTCACCTATGAGGTTGATACGTCCGGGAGATGCATATACGCTACCAGTCTTTCCGTCAAAATGCTTGATGAAACGACTTCTTACAAATTCAATGTCCATAATCTTAAGAGTTTTAGAAGTTAAAAATTAATCAACTTTGATATCCTTGTTTACATTCTTACAGCCGATAAGGGCATAGAACAGAATATAGGCCAACATAGCAATAACAAGCCAGTAACTGAAGATTGGGCCAGTAGACTTGGCAATAGCTTCTTGAATTAATGGCATGATGCCACCACCAACAACCATTGTCATAAAGATGCCAGATGCTGCTTCTGTGTATTTGCCAAGTCCTTCAACAGAAAGGTTGAAGATACCGCCCCACATGATTGAGGTGCAGAGACCACAAGCGGGAATAAGGAAAGCCTTAGCAGGTACGTCATGTCCGCTGAAGCCGATGGTTACACTCTCTGGCATGAAAATGGCAATCAGCAGGAGTAAGATGGCGACAGCACTAACTGTTGAAAGTTGCAGTTTGGTAGAAACCTTGCCAGAAATAGCACTTGAGCATGCACGACCTATCATCATCAGCAACCAATAGGCAGCAGCTAATGTACCGCCTACTGCAGCAGCACCTTCGAAAGGAAGATCTGTCACATAGAAGTTCAACTCCATAGGAATACCGATTTCGATACCTACATAGAAGAAAATAGCGATGACGCCAAGTAGGCAGTGGCGGAAGGCCAATGGACTATGCTCATACTTGGGCTCAACTTTTCCGAGAGTAGGCTCGGGAATTGATACACGACTGATGATGATGAATGAAATGGCAAATACAGCCATACCAATGAACAACAGGGGAGCAACATCGCTCATGCTGGTATCCTTGGTCACTGTACCAACGAGAATACCTGCTAATAGTGGGGTAAGTGTACCTGTCAGTGAGTTCAGTGTACCGCCTACCTGAATGAGTTGGTTACCCTTGTTACCACCGCCACCAAGCAGGTTTAGCATTGGGTTAACTACAGTATTCAGCATGCAGACACAGAATCCACAGATGAAAGCACCCAAAAGATAGATGATCAGATTGAGAGCTACTGGGATGCTGTCGTATGTAAATACGTATGTGCCTGCGCCAACCAGACTTGAAAGATATTGGAACATTAATCCAACAATACCTACAATAAGTGCGATTAGCGCAGTCTTCTTGTACCCATACTTAGTTAGCATTTTTCCAGCCGGAATACCCATGAAAAGATAAGCGGCAAAGTTCATGAGATTACCCCATGCCTTAGCAAAAGGATATTCAAAGCCCCAGATGTTGCCAAATGGAGCACCCATGTTTGTTACGAAGCTAATCATCGCGAAGATGAAGCACATCGTTATTATGGCAATCAACTTGCCATTGTTTTTTGTTTCAGTCATATTGTGTTAAAATTTTAATGTTTGGTTTCTTATTATTCTACTACTCCAAAACGATAAATTGTTTTTTGTTTATACTGCTGGCCAGGACGAAGCACTACAGATGGGAAATAAGGGCGATTGGGGGTGTCAGGGAAGTGCTGAGCCTCAAAACATACAGCAGATCGGCGTGGGAATGTCGCACCATTGGCACCCTTATAGCCATTTGCATAGTTGGCTGTGTAAAGTTGAATGCCAGGCTCGGTTGTAAATACTTCCATCGTACGTCCACTCTTTGGCTCAATAACCTTTGCGGCATACGAGAGTTCGCCTTCTTCCTGTTTGTTCAGTACATAGTTATGATCAAAGCCTTTACCAAACTTGATCTGCTCATGGTCTGCATCAATATCTTTACCAAAAGCTTTTGGCTTGCGGAAGTCAAATGGGGTACCTTCAACTTTGAGAATCTCACCTGTAGGAATTGCGGTCTCGTCGGTGGGCAGATAGAAATCTGCATTGATTTCGCAAATCTGGTTTTCAATCGTAGGAGTGGGATCTGCTGTACCTGCCAGACTGAAGAAAGCATGATGAGTCAGGTTCACGATGGTCTTTTTATTGGTGGTAGCAAGGTACTCGATGATCAGCTCGTTCAAATCTGTGAAAGTGAATTCAACAGTTACGTCAAGTTCGCCAGTAAAACCTTCTTCACCATATGAAGATACGCGGTGTAAAGCTAACGACCGAGGTCCCATCTGACGAGCATCCCATACCTTGGCATGGAAACCTGTAGGACCACCATGCAGGTGATTAGGTCCATCGTTAAGTGCCAATTGGTATTCTTTACCATTCAGTGTAAACTGCCCCTTGCAGATACGATTACCCCAGCGACCAATGAGTGTAGAAAGGAAAGGCTCCTTGCCGCTGGTGAGTTGCTTGATGCTGTCGTGTCCTTGAATCACGTTACCCACCTTACCTTCTTTGTCTGGTACCATAATAGCACAAATGGCACCGCCGTAGTTGGAGATTGCCACTTCATAACCCTTACGATTCCTGAGGATGTACAGGTCTGTTTTCTTACCATTGATTGTGGCCTGGAAGTTTTCTCTCTTCAGACCACACAGATTCGCTGTTTCTGTTGAGTTTACCATATTGAATATATGTTTTTAGTTACTAAAATTATTACTGTCTGCAAAGTAACTAAAAATATATCAAACGGGCAAATGATTCAACGAAAAAAATGTTTTTGATATATTAAAAAAGCCTAAATGCAGTTTTTTAGGAAGTCTGCGACTACATAACTGCTACCTCCGATAAACACAAAGTCGTTATTTTCGGCTTGTTTCTTGGCTGTCTGGTATGCTGTTTCCACGTCAGGATAGCTCTCTCCTTCGAGTCCTTTTTCTTGGGCATATAGTTTAAGAACATTTTCAGAGAGTGCTCGTTTGTTATCTGACTTTGTAAAATAGTAGGTCGCATCTTTTGGCAAAAGTGCCAGAACGCCTTCGACATCTTTGTCCTCTACCATTCCGAATACAATGTGTTTTTTTCGACAGGGTACCTCGCTAATCTGTTTGCTCAGGAATTCCCATCCTGCCACATTGTGCCCTGTGTCACAAATGGTCAGAGGTGTATCTTTTACAGTCTGCCAGCGTCCTTTCAGACCTGTCAGGAAACAAACGTTTTTGAACCCTTCTCTGACCTCTCTGTTTGCACAGATTTTATTTTCGGGGCAACTAACAGCCTGCATATACCCCATTTTTTCTAGCTGCTTTACAGCGCAGAGAATGGTGTTGGTATTTTTCTCCTGATAGCTACCTGTCAGTTCTCCTGTCAAGATTCCAAAATTCTTTGTGTGGTATTCGATCTTCTTGTGAGTACTGCTTATGGAGCCAATCTCCTGCTGGTCTTCTGCATAGATGATGGGAGCCTTGAGTGATGAAGCCATTGCTTCAAAAACAGGACGTGTTTCTGGTTTCGTTTCACCAATAACCACAGGAATGCCCTGCTTGATAATACCAGCCTTCTCTACGGCAATCAGTTCAAGAGAATTACCGAGGAATTGAGTATGGTCCATGCCGATATTAGTGATAACCGATAATATTGGCGTGATAATGTTTGTACAGTCAAGGCGCCCTCCCATACCGACTTCAATAACAGCAATATCAACTTTCTTGTCGGCAAAGTATTTGAAGGCCATCGCTGTAACAACCTCAAAAAATGAAGGATTTAAAGGGGCAAAGAATGTTTTTTCTTTTTCAACAAAGTCTACAACATATTCTTCTGAAATTGGCAGTCCGTTTACACGGATACGCTCACTGAAGTCAACAAGGTGAGGTGAAGTGTATAATCCTACTTTGTAGCCACATGACTGAAGTATGGCGGATAACGTGTGTGCACATGAGCCCTTGCCATTAGTACCTGCCACGTGGATGGTGCGGTACTTGCGGTGAGGATGCCCAAAATGCTGATCAAGAGTATGAGAATTTTCTAACCCTTCTTTATACCCGCTGGCGCCCTGTCGTTCAAACATGGGCATTTGGTTATAGAGATATTCACACGTTTCCTGATATGTCATACCTTAATTATTAATTGAAGTAATTTTTGAATTTCTGGAAAATAGAGTCGCGCGTCTGTTTATCGCCCTTGAAATTGTCGCTGTTTTTAAACTGCTCGATAGCTTGTTTCTCTTCGCGGCTGAGAGTTTTTGGAACATACACACTGATATTAACAACAAGATCGCCCTTTCCGCTACCATAGCCTTGAACTGCGGGCAGGCCTTTACCTCTCAGACGGAGTGTCTTTCCTGGTTGTGTTCCATTTTCCAACTTTACCTTTAACTTGGTGCCCTCGATGGTCGGAATCTCGATTTCTCCCCCAAGAGCAGCTGTCGGGAAGTCAAGCAGTAGGTTGTAAATCAGGTCGTTACCGTCACGGACAAATGTGTCATGTGGAGCTTCTTCGATAAACACTTGAATGTCGCCGTTGATACCATTATGTTTTCCGGCATTTCCTTTTCCGGGAACATTAACGACCATACCTTCAGCTACGCCAGCGGGGATGTTGATCTCAACAACTTCCTCGCCTTTCTCGACGCCAGTTCCACCACAGTGCTGGCATTTGTTCTTGATTACCTGGCCTTCTCCGCCGCATACAGGACATACGCTCTGCTGCTGCATCATACCGAAGATGCTCTGAGTGGTGTGGGTGATGACGCCCGTACCATGACAGGTTTGGCAAGTTTCTTTACCGCTACCTTTCTCTGCTCCAGAACCGTTACAGTGTGGGCAGTGGATGTCTTTGCGTACCTTGAATTTCTTGACGACGCCTGTATTGATCTCCTCTAATGTGAGTTTTACTTTCAGACGAAGATCGCTACCTCTGTGCTGTTGTGGTCGGCGTTGCCCACCTCCGAAGCCTCCAAAACCGTGTCCTCCAAAGATGTCACCGAACATAGAGAAGATATCGTCCATGTTCATCGATGTGCCGCTAAATCCGCCAAAGCCTCCGAATCCGCCACCCATATTGGGACCATCAAAGCCAAATTGGTCATATTGCTGGCGAGTCTTCGGATCGTGTAGTATGTTATAAGCCTCTGCAGCCTCCTTAAACTTTTCCTCGGCTTCTTTGTCACCAGGATTGCGATCGGGGTGATACTTGATGGCTATCTTTCGATAGGCTTTCTTAATCTCGTCTTCTGTGGCGTTTTTCTGTACGCCCAGTACCTCGTAGTAATCTCTCTTCTGTGCCATTGCTTATTGTCCTACGGCCACTTTCGCGTGGCGGATTACTTTGTCATTCAGCTTATATCCCTCTTGCAGACAGTCGATTACTTTACCTTTCTTATCGTCGCCCATGCCTGGTACCATAGCTACAGCCTCATGCACATCGGTATCAAAGTCGGCGTCTTTCGTCTCGATTTTGCTGACTCCCTGCGCTTCCAGTGTTTTCATGAACTTCTGATGAATCAGAGTCATGCCTTCACGCAGAACTTCAGGATCGTCTGTCTTTGCTCCATTCTCAATAGCACGCTCCATATCATCGATGATGGGCAGAATGGCAGAGATAACCTTCTCGCCACCATTAAGAATTAGCTCTGCGCGTTCTTTCAGGGTGCGTTTGCGATAGTTTTCAAACTCTGCTACAGAACGAAGCCACTTATCTTTCAAATCAGCAATTTCCTCTTTGGCTTTTTCTAAAGGATCCTTCTCTTCCGATTCTTCTTGTGTTTCCTCAGTAGCTTCTTCTGTCTCTTTGTCAGTTTCTTCAACAGGAGCCTCATTCAAAGTCTCCTCGTCTTCGATGTTGATATCTTTTTCTGTCATAATTGCTATGTTTTATTGTCTTTGACAAACCTTATGCAAATTCCGTGCCATTAAACATACATCTTAGCCTTCTGTTCTTTTATCTGCTCATCGTAGATGTAGTCATCGTAAGTCGTCAGCTTATCGATGGTGCCTTTCGGTGTTAATTCGATGATACGGTCGGCTACAGTGTTGATAAACTCATGGTCATGTGAAGCAAACAGAATATTGCCTTTAAACTGAATAAGGTTGTTGTTGAATGCCTGAATGGACTCAAGGTCGAGGTGGTTTGTGGGTGTGTCGAGAATCAGACAGTTTGCGTTCTTAAGCTGCATACGGGCAATCATACAACGCATCTTCTCACCTCCCGAAAGCACGTTTACATGCTTCAGCACATCCTCTTCCTTGAACAGCATACGACCCAGGAACGACTTCATGGTAACCTCGTTACCTGGTCCCCACTGGCTCAGCCAGTCGACCAGATTCATCTCGCTCTGGAAGAACTCGGTGTTATCCAATGGCAGGTAGGCGGTAGTGATGGTAACACCCCACTTATAGGTACCAGCATCAGCTTGACGGTTGCCGTTGATAATCTCGAACAAGGCAGTCATTGCCTTTGGGTTGTGTGAGAGGAATACGGTCTTCTGTCCCTTCTCAATGGTGAAGTTTACATTGTCGAAGAGTACTGTTCCGTCGGTATCTACAGCTTTCAGTCCTTCAACCTCAAGAATCTGGGTTCCTGGTTCACGCTCCATAGAGAAGATGATGCCAGGGTATTTACGTGTTGATGGTGTGATTTCCTCTACATTCAACTTTTCCAGCATCTTTTTACGTGATGTGGTCTGTTTCGATTTCGCCACGTTGGCAGAGAATCGGCGGATGAACTCCTCAAGCTGTTTCTTCTTTTCCTCAGCCTTCATCTTCTGGTTCTGAGCCTGGCGCAATGCCAACTGCGAACTCTCGTACCAGAAAGAGTAGTTACCTGAGAATAGCGTAACCTTGCCGAAGTCGATGTCAACCGTTTGGGTTGATACTGCGTCAAGGAAGTGACGGTCGTGAGAAACAACGAGTACACACTGCTCAAGGTTTGACAGGTATTCCTCTAACCACTGTACGGTGTCGAGGTCGAGGTCGTTGGTAGGCTCGTCAAGTAGCAGATTGTCGGGATGCCCGAACAATGCCTTGGCTAGCATTACACGTACTTTTTCATTGTTTGAGATCTCAGCCATCTGCTTGTAGTGCTGACTGTCCTGTACACCGAGGTTCTGCAACAGCTGTGCGGCTTCGCTCTCAGCCTCCCATCCGTTCATTTCGGCAAATGCCATCTCGAGGTCAGCGGCTCTAACGCCATCTTCCTCGCTCATTTCTGGCTTGGCATAAAGGGCTTCACGCTCTTTCATGTTGGCCCAAAGGGGCTGATGTCCCATCAGCACAGTATCCATCACGGAGTACTCGTCATATTTGAAGTGGTCCTGTTCCAGAACGCTCAGGCGTTCGCCTGGCTGCATCTCAATGGTTCCCTTGTTAGGTTCCAGATCGCCACTGATGGCACGCAGCAGAGTAGATTTGCCAGCGCCGTTAGCACCGATGATACCATAAATGTTTCCACTTGTGAACTTCAGGTTTACGTCCTTGTAGAGGACCTTCTTTCCAAACTGAATCTGCAGATTTGTAACTGTTATCATTTCTTTCTAATACCTTATTTATAATAATTGGGGTGCAAAGGTACAAATAAATTCTGATATTGCCAAATTTTCATCCGAAATCTATAGCAGGCCTTTCGTTGATGGTAACTCGTAGTGGTAGATGTCTCGTCGTATAGCCATCTTCAGTGAACGGGCTAGTGCCTTGAATATTCCCTCTATTTTGTGGTGCTCGTTTTGCCCCTCGGCTTTGATGTTCAGATTCATCTTTGCGGCATCACTGAGACTTTTGAAGAAGTGTAAGAACATTTCGGTAGGCATTTCGCCAATTTTCTCTCGTCTGAATTCTGCGTCCCAAACCAACCATGGGCGGCCTCCGAAATCCAGCGCGACACTGCAAAGGCAATCGTCCATGGGCAAACAATATCCATAACGTTCAATTCCTCTCTTGTCTCCGAGGGCTGTCAGTAAGCACTCTCCCAAGGCAATCGCTGTATCTTCTATTGTATGGTGCTCGTCTACCTCAAGGTCGCCTTTTGTGTGGATGGTCAGGTCTATCATTCCATGTTTGCCAATCTGTTCCAGCATGTGGTCAAAAAAGCCAAGTCCTGTCGAAATATCACACTTGCCAGTGCCGTCAAGGTTTACTCGGACTAAAATGTCGGTTTCCTTCGTCTTCCGACTTACTTTAGCCGTACGTTCGCCAGCAAACAGTATTTCTGAGATCTTGTTCCATGACATTCCTTCGTCGCTAATAATCAGCGATTTGCATCCGATATTTTGAGCAAAGGTTCGGTCTGTCTCTCTGTCTCCGATAACATACGAGTTTGCAATGTCGTAGTCTGGGTTTTGCATGTACTTCTCGACCAGACCTGTATTGGGTTTGCGAGTTGGGGCGTTGTCTTCTGGAAAGTGGGGGTCAATTAATATGTCGTCGAAAGTGATGCCTTCGCCTTCCAAGGTCTGCAATATGAAATTGTGAACAGGCCAGAAAGTCTCTTCTGGGAAAGCGTCGGTTCCGAGTCCGTCCTGATTGCTTACCATGACAAACTCGAAGTCCAGTTTCTCGCGAATGAAAGCGAGATTGCGAATCATGCCCTTTATGAATTTCAGTTTTTCAAAGCTGTCAATTTGCTCGTCGGCAGGTTCCTCAATCAGTGTTCCGTCACGATCAATGAATAAGATTCTTTTTTTCATAATTTTTCTTATTGAATTCTTTTCTGTCTTTTTCTTGGCAGGCTATCGATGCGTGTACCAGATGAAAAGGACATATAACTGTTAGCCATACGTATGCTTGTAGGAATCCTGCAATGAGGAATGCACCTATTGAAAGCCATGTTACATAACCAGGCATGCCTACTGGATCGCCGCCTATCACGCCTATCTGCGACTCCCAGTTAGCAGCCATCATAATGATGGTGGGCAATGCTGTAAAAAGTGTCAGTACCGAGACGATGAGCAGACAGACTATTCCAACAAGTATAACCATGCCCAAATGGCGTATCCAGCCATTTATACCAGCCTCCTCTATTGGCTGCAGGAATTGTCGTTTGCGTAAGAGTCTGTTTGCCGTCCACAAAAAAAGTATCACACTAAGCACTTCAAGTAAAAAGGCTGGAAGCACTAATGTCGGTGAGACCAGAACGGGTAGGGCGGAAGCGGTAGCGGTAATGAGTGCAAAAATGATAGCAAGTGCCCATGTGTGGCGGAAGATACGTCTGAAGTTGGCCGTGTAGAGTTGATAGCCGTCCTTGATACAAGCCTGACTACTGCGTATCTTCTTTATGAGGTTTTTTTCTTCTATTTCCATTGTTCGTTTTTTATTTTCGCTGCAAAGTTACAAAATAATTGAGAATTGACAATTGATAATTGATATTTTTTAGTATCTTTGCAGCCAAATAGATAAGATATGAGAGTGTTGAAGTGGGGATTCATCGGTTGTGGTGAAGTGACTGAGAAAAAAAGCGGGCCGGCTTTCAGTTCTGTTGAAGGTTCAAGTGTCGTGGCTGTGATGAGTCGCACAGAACATCGTGCTCGTACCTATGCAGTCGAACACGGAATTAATAAGTGGTATACCGATGCTCAGGAACTCATTGACGATCCTGATGTAAATGCCGTTTACGTGGCCACACCTCCATCAAGTCATGCTACATATGCCATCATGGCCATGAAGGCAGGCAAACCTGTCTATGTTGAAAAACCTTTGGCTGCTAGCTATGAGGATTGTGCTCGCGTCAATCGTATTTCCGAACAAACTGGTGTACCTTGCTTCGTTGCTTATTATCGTCGCTACCTGCCATATTTCCAGAAAGTCAAGGATATAGTGAGCAGTGGCCGTATCGGCAAAATCCTGAATGTACAGATACGTTATACAGAGCCACTCCGTGATGCTGATGCCGAAGCTATCAAAAATGGCACACCTCTGCCTTGGCGTTTGCAGCCAGAGATTGCTGGAGGTGGCTATTTCTACGATATGGCTCCTCATCAGCTCGATTTGCTTCAGGATATGTTTGGAGTCATTCTTGAGGCGCGTGGTATTTGCGCCAATCGTGGCGGATTCTATGGAGCAGAGGATTCGGTGAGTGCTTGTTTCCGCTTTGAAAATGGCCTTCCAGGTAGTGGATCCTGGTGTTATGTAGCTCACGAAAGTGCTCGTGAAGACTGTATCGAAATTATAGGTACAGAGGGACAAGTCAGCTTTTCTGTTTTCGATTATCTGCCCATTCGCTTACAAACCAGCGAGGGAGATGAGAATATCACGGTGCCTAATCCGCCTTATGTTCAGTATCCGCTTATCAAAAATGTCATTGAACATCTGCAGGGATTGGCAGTTTGCACTTGTACCAGCATATCGGCTACACCAGTTAATTGGGTAATGGATCGTATATTAGGCAAATTCTGATACTAAAGGGATGAGTAGATTGATGCTGGGTTTGGTCTTGATGTTAGTTTGCGCTTCTGTCGCTGCTCAAGATTCGTTGCGTGCCGACGTTCTGCATGCGGAGATGCAGCGCGCTGACATTCTGAACTCCGATTCTTCAATGAGGTCTCATGAGCTGAGCGTCCTCCGCAGTACTATCCGAGGTCTCGATCGCCTACAAAAGGATTATATTGAGCCTCAGCATTACGAGTTTACTGTGATGGCTCAAGTCACTCGTACTTACGAGAGCTTTATTTTGGGTAGCAATGGGCAGTCTATTCTGTTGGCTCCTGATGGACAAACAAAAGTTGGACCTTATTTTGGTTGGCGCTGGTTCTTCTTTGGCTATACGTTTGATATCAAGAATATTGGGTTTAGTCAGAATGGTCTGCGAAAGGAGTTCGATTTCAGTATCTATACCTCGCAGGTGGGAGTCGATTTGTTTTATCGTCGAACGGGCAACGATTATAAGATACGCGATGTGAAACTTGGCTATGGTATCAATGGACAACTTTTCGAGGATATGCCCTTCGCAGGGGTTAATGTGGGGATTACGGGTGTCAGTGCATATTATATTTTCAATCATGGCAGGTTCTCCTATCCAGCCGCCTTTAGTCAGTCTACTTGTCAGAAAATCAGTTGTGGTTCATGGTTGGCAGGAGCAGGCTACACTCACAATACACTCGATTTGGATCACGACGAACTCGAAAAAGCGCTTAATAGCCGCATGCCGAAAGGGCAGGAAGTGAAACTTGATAGTGGCATGATGTTTCGCGACATCAAATACAATGACTTCATGCTTTCTGGCGGATATGCATACAACTGGGTGTTTGCCAAGAATTGGTTATTGGCTGTCAGTGCCCAACTCGCTTTGGCATATAAGACTAGTTATGGGAAGGTTGCCGACGAGAAGCATGGATTTGATTTTGAAAAGGTGAATGTCGATGCCATAGGCCGTTTTGGTATGGTCTATAATAATACCCGTTGGTATGCGGGCTGGAGTGCGATTGTGCGGACTAACAATTACCATACTTCGCGTTTCACTGCTGAGAATGTGTTTGGCTCGTTTAATGCCTACATAGGCTATAACTTTATGTTAAAAAAGAAATATAGGAAGAGGAAAGTATGATGCTTCGATTTGTGATTTACATGATTCTCGTCTTTGTATTGGCTCTGCCTACTAAGGCTCAGACTAAACAACTTGCAGTTGATAGCGTCACCGTGTGCCAATTATTGCGAGAGGCTCGACATCTGCCAGCCTCGACAAATTTGCCGCTTTTCTTTGCCCGTAAGTTTATAGGTCGCCCATATGTGGCAGCAACCCTTGAAGGGAATGATCCTGAATGTCTGGTAGTCAATACTCGTCAACTCGACTGTACTACGTTAGTTGAGAACGTGGTGGCCCTTACGCTCTGTGTACAGCGTCGCGACTTTAGCTATTTTTCTTTTAAACATGCTCTCATTGATATGCGCTATCGTGGAGGCATTATCAAGGATTATACAAGCCGTATCCATTATTTCACTGATTGGATTACCGAGAATAGCCGTGCTGGAATTATTCGTGAGATTCAGTCGTCTAATCCGCCATTTTCCGCCCTACAACGTGTTAGTGTCAGCTATATGAGCCAGCATCCGCAGGGTTATGAGGCTCTTCGTCAACATCCCGACTTTATACGCGACATTCGCGCTATAGAACAAAAAATCTCAGGTCAGCAGTTCCGCTATATCCCAAAATCTGTTGTTGGCAATAGTAAACTACTGCGTCAAGCTATTAAGGATGGTGACATCATTGCTATTACATGCAAGAAACCCGGACTCGATATTGCACATCTCGGTTTTGCGGTATGGAAGAACGACGGGTTACACTTGCTAAACGCTTCTCAACTGCATAAAAAGGTTGTTGAAGAACCCATGACCCTCTATCGCTATTTGCAGAAGCATCCTTCTCATACAGGAATACGAATAATCAGAATAAACAAATAGAAACTTAACCAAAACAAAAAAGATGGAATTACCCGATTTTATGAGTTACGCCAGCAAGTTCTCAAAGCCAGAATTTGCAGAGAAAATCTCCCGCATCGCTAAGCGAGCTGGAGCCAAGTTGGTTTATGCTGCACTTATTCTCTACTACACACTACAGAGTGATAAGGTGGCCAAGAGCGATAAGGCAATCATTATTGGTGCTTTAGGCTACATGATTAGTCCGCTTGATGTCATTCCAGATGCTATCCCCATTGCAGGACTTACTGACGATTTGGCCGTTCTTCTCTATGTTTTGAAGAAGGTTTGGACGGGCATTGATCCTGAGATTGTGGAGCAAGCCCGTAAAAAGCTCTCTAAGTGGTTCGACGACGACGAGATTATTGAAGTGCAGAATCTCTTCGATGCAGAAGATTAAGAATATCCCCGTCAGCAATTGGCGGGGATAATTGTATATAAAAGAAGAAATCCTCACGAAAGTGAGGATTTCTTGCGAGGTGCCTGGCGGATTCGAACCGCCGTAGACGGTTTTGCAGACCGTTGACTAAGCCACTCATCCAAGGCACCAATTGCGATTAGCGGGTGCAAAGGTAGTTATTATTTTCGACACTGCCAAATGTTTTCCCGATTTTTTCGCCATGTAATGCTCTTTTTCTGCTTCTTTGAGCATTTTTCTGCTAATGCGCAGCCTCTGCAAGCTTCGCTTACATCGGTTAGAACCTTATATATCCTGTATCCTGCATAACTCATCGCTGCAGTTAGGATGATAATTACAATATATAGCTGAAACATGAATGGGCTTAAAGTTTCGTAAGTCTGCGTAGCATCACCTTGTTAACTCTTTGAATTCGTTTACCACGCTTCTCTATGTCCTCACGTACATTATTTATATTATTAAAGAAATCGCTGAAAGCGTTTAATACAGGGTTAGGTTGCCCGTCGTCTTCCGTAGCCTCAGGATTTGTTACAATCTTGATACCGCCAGACTCAATCCTTACATCGATATCTGTGCCCGTCATGATGGGGTCGCCGTCAAAATGAATGGCGCCTGGTTCCTTGCGATGTATGTGCAGTTGCTTTGTGCGGAAAGTTTTTATTTTCGAGTTGTTAGCCAGCGTTTTCATAAACAGGTCAGCTGCTATCTGTGGCGCATCAAGCACGTCGAAAGGCTCCATGATAATCACATCCATCTCTCCGTCCTTCATTGTTGCGCCAGGCGCGATATAAGCATTGTTGCCATATTGCGATGCGTTGGCACATGCTATGAGAAAAGCCTTATATTTCTTTGCCCCTGTCTCGTCTTCCACTTCGTAAGTAGCAGGCTGGTACTTTAGTCCTTCCTTCAAGACATTTTCCACGTAGGTGATAGGACCACGTTTACCTGCTTCCGCAAACTTTAGCGAGATAAATGCGTCGAAGCCCATGCCGCAGGTACAGAAGAAGGGTAGCTCGTTGATAACGCCATAGTCGAAAGCTTCTACTTTATATTGGTTAATAATGCCAATCGATTTTTTTACGTCGAGCGGCAAACACAGATGTCGTGCCAAACCGTTGCCAGACCCGCAAGGTATGATGGCTAAAGCTGTGTCGGTGTGAATCAGTGAGCGAGCCACTTCGTTCACAGTACCGTCGCCACCTACTGCCACCACCACATTATCCCCCTCGTCGGCACATTTCTTAGCTATTTCAGCCGCATGTCCGGCATATTCGGTAAATCGTATGCTGGGCTCATACAATTCTTTGTTGAGCATCTGTTCAATCATGGCAGGTATCTCATCCTTCGAGTGAGTGCCCGATATAGGGTTTAGTATAAATGTGATTTTCTTCTTTTCTGTCATATTCTGAGTGCAAAAATACGAAAAAAGCCTGAAAAAACGCATATTGATATAATAAAAATGCCAAAAAGTGACATTTTTATAAAAAACTTGCACGAATTGCCAAAAATTGTGTAACTTTGCAGCCTGAAAAAAATAAATAATGTAGAATTACCTAATATTAATGGGACAGTTACAAGAGAAATACAAGCATTATCGTGAGCCACAGAAATTCATGGAGGCTGACGTTTACCCTTATTTCCGTGCTATTGAAGGAAAGCAGGGAACGGAAGTGGAAATGGGTGGTCACAAAGTGCTGATGTTCGGTTCAAATGCTTATACAGGCCTTACAGGCGATCAGCGCATCATCGATGCAGCTAAGAACGCACTCGAAAAGTACGGTTCTGGCTGTGCTGGTAGCCGTTTCCTCAATGGAACGCTTGATTTGCATGTTCAGCTGGAGAAAGAAATCTCAGAGTTTATTGGCAAAGACGACTGTCTTTGCTTCTCTACAGGTTTTTCAGTAAACCAAGGTGTATTGGCAATGGTAGTTGGTAAAGACGACTACATCATCTGCGACGATCGTGATCATGCAAGTATTGTGGACGGTCGTCGTCTTTCATTTGCCAAGCAGCTCCACTACAAACACAACGATATGGAAGATCTTGAGCGCGTACTTCAGAAGTTGCCTCACGATGCCATTAAGTTGATTGTTGTCGATGGCGTATTCTCTATGGAGGGCGACCTCGCCAAATTACCAGAGATAGTTGAGCTGAAGCACAAGTACAATTGCTCTATCATGGTAGACGAGGCTCACGGTATTGGTGTCTTTGGTCGTCAGGGTAGGGGCGTGTGCGATCACTTCGGACTCACCCACGAGGTTGATCTCATTATGGGCACCTTCTCAAAGTCGTTGGCTTCTATTGGTGGTTTCATAGCTTCTGATTCAGATACCATCAATTTCCTGCGTCATACCTGCCGTACTTATATCTTCTCGGCTTCTAATACGCCCGCAGCCACAGCTGCAGCTATGGAGGCCCTTCACATTATCCAGCAGGAACCCGAGCGTATTCAGGCCCTTTGGGATGTAACCAACTATGCTCTGAAGCGTTTCCGTGAAGAAGGTTTCGAGATTGGTGAGACTGAGAGCCCCATTATTCCACTCTATGTTCGCGATGTAAACAAGACATTCCTTGTTACTGCTCTCGCTTTCAAGGCAGGCGTGTTCATCAATCCTGTTATTCCTCCCGCATGTGCGCCTACAGACACGTTAGTTCGCTATGCGCTGATGGCTACACATACCAAGGAACAGGTTGATCGTTCGGTTGTTGCTTTGAAGAAAATCTTCGTAGAACAGGGAATTATTAAATAATTCGATAAAAATTTGCGGAAAAATTTGCAAGGGTCACAGAAAATGTGTACCTTTGCACCCGCAAAAACGAGGTGTAGCGCAGTTGGTAGCGTTCCTGGTTTGGGACCAGGCTGTCGCAGGTTCGAGTCCTGTCACCTCGACTTCTTTGTAAAGACCGCTGGATTTATTAGAGTCCA
>JAEEGJ010003764.1_pt1 | contig 55345 bp, 47 predicted proteins | sample 8958761 | NCBI WGS metagenome assembly JAEEGJ01 (sample SAMN16246546, study PRJNA631951) | gut metagenome | biome: gut microbiome; feature: rumen; material: RS-attached | host: Bos | place: Iran: Karaj | collected 2018-10
CAATGCCGTACGCCACATTGAGATAGTTCCGCTTTACGCTATATCTCAAATGTAAGAATCAGCAGGGGGGTAAGTGTTAAGTGTTGGCTGCGAATTAAGAAAAGCGGAGAGAACAGGATTCGCTTTGCCTCAAGAGCTTTGAATCCTTTTCTTCCTGCGGAGAGAACAGGATTCGAACCTGCGAACCGGTTTTGCCGGTTACACGCTTTCCAGGCGTGCCTCTTCAACCACTCGAGCACCTCTCCAAAAAATACTTTGCAGCCGCAAAATTGCGTTTGCGGCTGCAAAGGTACGAAAAAACATGAGAATCACCAAAAATAATCTCTGTTTTTTAATTGCGGAACACCAGACCATTGCCAAACTCATCGATGATGATGGGCTTTGAGCGGTCTACCTGGTCAGCCAGAATCTTTCGTGACAACTCGTTGAGTACGAGGTTCTGGATGGCCCGCTTGACGGGACGGGCACCAAAGTCGGGATCGTAGCCCTCCTGTGCCAGATAGCTGACTGCCTGATCGGTCATCTGTAGCGTGATGCCCTGCGGTTCCAGCATGTCGGCGACACGTTTCATCTGCAGGCGTACCACCTCAGCAATCTGCTGCTGGGTGAGCTGCTGGAAGGTGATGATCTCGTCGATACGGTTCAGGAACTCCGGACGCATCGTCATGCGCAGCTCCTCACGGGTAGCATTAGACGTCATGATGATGATGGTATTCTTGAAGTTAGCCGTACGACCCTTGTTATCAGTCAGACGACCGTCATCGAGCACCTGCAACAGGATGTTGAAGACATCGGGGTGTGCCTTCTCGATTTCGTCGAACAGCAGCACCTGATAAGGCTTACGACGCACAGCCTCTGTCAGCTGGCCTCCCTCATCATAACCTACGTATCCCGGAGGGGCACCGACCAGACGAGAGACAGTATGCTTCTCCTGATATTCCGACATATCGATACGCGTCATCATCGTCTCATCATTAAAGAGGTATTCTGCCAGAGCCTTGGCGAGTTCCGTCTTACCGACACCCGTCGTGCCGAGGAAGATGAACGAGGCGATGGGGCGCTTCGGGTCTTGCAGACCAGCACGGCTACGACGTACCGCATCAGAGACAGCACTGATAGCCTCATCCTGTCCGATGACACGGCGGTGCAGTTCGGCCTCGAGGTTCAACAGTTTCTCACGTTCACTCTGCAGCATGCGGGTGACAGGGATACCCGTCCAACGGGAGACGACCTCAGCAATGTCGTCGGCGGTGACTTCCTCGCGGACCATTCTGCCGCCGACAGAATCGGCGGACGCACTATCCAGCTGTGCTTGAATGGCAGCGATGTCGTCTTCGAGGGCTTTTAGCTTCGAATAGCGTATCTCGGCAACCTTGCCATAGTCACCCTCGCGCTCGGCACGTTCGGCCTCGTACTTCAGCCGTTCCATCTCCTGCTTGTCCTGCTGGATTTTGTTCACCAGCTGGCGCTCGCCTTCCCACTTAGCACGGTACTGCGTCTCCTGCTCCTTGAGCTCGGCAATGTCCTTATCCAATTGGGCGAGCTTATCTCCAGCGGCAAAACCGCTGGACACACTACCGGCAGAGCCAGCCTCGCGCTTGATACTCTCGCGCTCGATTTCCAGCTGGGCCAGACGACGCATAATCTCATCCAGTTCCTCGGGGACGCTATCGCGCTCCATACGGAGCTTGGCAGCAGCCTCATCCATCAGGTCGATAGCCTTATCGGGCAGGAAACGCTCAGAGATATAACGTTCCGACAATTGCACGGCGGCGATACACGCATCATCCTGGATACGTACCTTATGGTGGTTCTCGTAACGTTCCTTCAGACCACGCAGAATGGAGATAGCCGACAGTTCATCCGGCTCATCGACCATCACTGTCTGGAAACGACGCTCCAAGGCCTTATCCTTCTCGAAGTACTTCTGATACTCGTTAAGCGTTGTGGCACCGATGGCACGCAACTCCCCTCGAGCCAGCGCAGGCTTCAGGATGTTGGCGGCATCCATGGCCCCCTCGCCACCGCCAGCACCCACCAAGGTGTGTATCTCATCGATGAACAGCACGATACGTCCTTCAGCCTTCGTCACCTCGTTGATGACACTCTTCAGACGTTCCTCAAACTCACCCTTGTACTTCGCACCAGCTACCAGTGCACCCATATCCAGCGAGTAGAGTTGCTTGTCCTTCAGGTTCTCAGGAACATCGCCACGCACGATACGCTGGGCCAAACCCTCGACGATGGCAGTCTTACCCGTACCCGGCTCACCTATTAATATAGGATTGTTCTTCGTACGACGCGAGAGAATCTGCAACACACGGCGTATCTCGTCGTCGCGGCCTATCACGGGGTCGAGCTTCCCCTGACGGGCCAGCTCCACGAGGTTCTTGGCGTACTTCTCCAGCGACTGGTAGTTGTCGTCGGCCGACTGTGACTGCACCTTCTGTCCCTGGCGCAGCTCCTGGATGGCCTTCTGCATACCGTCAACGGTGCAGCCGGCATCCTTCAGGATGCGTGACGCCGTCGAGTTGACGCGCAGCAGGGCCAGCAGCAGCGGCTCTACGGAGACGAACTCGTCGCCCTGCTTCTGAGCAATGTCCTGTGCCTGTGTCAGCACGAGGTTGGCTTCGTTCGAGAGGTATGGCTGGCTGCCGCCCTCCACGCGTGGCAGGTGCTGCAGCTCCTGGTCGACGAGCAGTTCTATCTGCTGGGCGTTGACGCCAAGTTTCTGAAAGACGAAAGTGGTAACGTCCTTCGCCTTTTCGATGACGCCTTTCAGCAGGTGTACCGGCTCAATGGCCTGCTGACCATTGAGTTGTGCGCGGTTCACGGCCTGCTGTACGGCCTCTTGTGCTTTGATGGTAAACTTGTCTAATGTCATAGTTTTGTCCTCCTGTTTTTTTAGTTTGTTATCTGCCAATAAGCCAACAAACTCTGTGCCGAGGACCATATATACGACAAAATGGCGGATAAGTCCGCCATTTTGTCTGTTATCTCGTAAGGTTTTATGCTCCTTACATAAAGTCTTTACTATGCTTGGACGATATCTTACACGATGCCCTGAGCGGTCATCGCTGTAAACCTTGGCTTCGCCGAGCTTACACGATGCCCTGAGCCATCATGGCCTTGGCAACCTTCATGAAGCCAGCCACGTTAGCACCCTTGACGTAGTTGATGTAACCGTCAGGCTGAGTACCATACTTCACGCAGTTCTCGTGGATGTCGTTCATGATGCGCTTCAGGTAGTCGTCAACCTCCTTAGCCGTCCAGCTCAGACGCTCAGAGTTCTGAGACATCTCAAGACCAGAGACAGACACACCACCGGCGTTAGAAGCCTTACCAGGAGCGTAGAGAATCTTGGCGTCCTGGAAGATCTTGATAGCCTCGGGCAGCGAAGGCATATTGGCACCCTCGGCAACAGCGATCACGCCATTCTTCACCAGAGCGGCAGCCTCGTCGCCGTTGATCTCGTTCTGCGTAGCGCAGGGGAGAGCGATGTCGGCCTTCTCGTACCAGGGGCGCTTGCCCTCGTAGTACTTGGCTGTGGGATACTCCTCGACATACTCCTTGATACGTCCGCGCTCTACGTTCTTCAGCTCCATGATGTAGTCGAGCTTAGCGCGATCGATGCCATCGGGATCGTAGATGTAACCGTCAGAGTCAGACATGGTCATGGGGATAGCACCCAGCTGCAGACACTTCTCAGCAGCATACTGAGCCACGTTACCGGCACCAGAGATCAGCACCTTCTTGCCAGCGAGCTCGATGCCACGGGTAGCGAGCATAGAGGTCAGGAAGTATACGGTACCATAACCGGTAGCCTCAGGACGAATCAGCGAACCACCGAAGGGGATACCCTTACCGGTGAGCACACCCTGGAACTGGTGGGTGAGCTTCTTGTACTGTCCGAAGAGATAGCCAACCTCACGGCCACCAACGCCGATGTCACCAGCGGGAACGTCCTCGTCCGGACCAATGACACGATAAAGCTCGTTCATGAAGGCCTGGCAGAAACGCATCACCTCAGCGTCGCTCTTGCCACGGGGAGAGAAGTCGGAACCACCCTTTGCACCACCCATAGGCAGTGTGGTCAGAGAATTCTTGAAGGTCTGCTCGAATGCAAGGAACTTCAGGATACCCAGATTCACGCTCTTATGATAACGAAGACCGCCTTTGTACGGGCCAATGGCGTTGTTGTGCTGGATGCGATAACCCATGTTGGTCTGAACCTTGCCCTGGTCGTCAACCCAGGTGATGCGGAACTCACACACTCTGTCAGGGATGCACAGACGCTCGATCAGGTTGGCCTTCTCAAACTCAGGGTGCTTGTTGTACTCTTCTTCGATGGTGGGAAGAACTTGACTGACGGCCTGGATGTACTCCGGCTCGTTGGGGAAGCGCTGCTTCAGCTGCTCTACAACTTGTGCTGCATTCATAATTTTTTGTTTCTTTTTTGGTTGTTATAATGATAAAAATTCGTTTGCAGGTTGAATTCGGTTGCAAAATTACATCAAAAAATTGAAATAACAAACATTTTATCAATTTTTTCCTTGAATTACTGTCTTTTTGCTACTTAATTGATATAAATCAAGGCAAAAGGTCAGTTGGAGTGTCTCAAAGGGGATGCGTTGCTTCTTGAAAAATATAATCCGAGAAATTTTGTATTTAGTTCGATTTTTACTATCTTTGTCGCCTGAAACATCATATATAATATAAATAGGTATGAAGGACTTTAATTTCTACGCTCCGACGCGTGTGGTGTTCGGACGCGAGGCTGAGGAGAATCTCCCTCAGTTGATTCAGCAGTATGGTGGTGGACGGGTGCTTGTTCACTATGGTGGTGGTAGTGCCAAAAGGTCGGGGCTGCTCGACAAGGTGTTCGGGATGCTCACTGGAGCCGCTATCCAATATGTGGAGTTGGGTGGGGTAGTGCCTAACCCGTTGCTGTCGAAAGTGCGGGAGGGAATAGACCTCTGCCGGAAGGAAAACGTCAACTTCATCCTGGCCATAGGCGGTGGAAGCGTGATCGACTCGGCGAAGGCCATCGGCTACGGTGTGGGCTATTCTGGTGACGTATGGGATTTCTGGGATGGTAAGGCAGTGCCGCAGACGTGTCTGCCGATAGGTGTGATGCTGACTATTCCCGCCGCGGGAAGTGAGATGTCGTCGAGCTGTGTGATTACTAACGATGAGGGTATGTTGAAGCGTGGCGTGAACAGCGACCTCTGCCGCTGTAAGTTCGCCATCATGAATCCTGAGCGCACCTATACTTTGCCTCCATACCAGACGGCCGCAGGAGCTACCGATATTATGATGCACACGATGGAACGCTACTTCTCTAAATACGAGGACGCTCTGCTGACTGACGCTATTGCAGAGGCACTTCTCAGGACGGTAAAGGATGCTGTGCCTGAGGTGCTGAAGAATCCAGAGGACTACCGGCACCGTGCTGCCATCATGTGGGCCAGCTCGCTGTCGCATAACGATCTGACGGAGTGTGGAACGGAGAAGGACTTTGCCTGTCATAAACTAGAGCACGAGCTGAGCGGACTCTTCGGCGTGACACATGGTGCAGGATTGGCTGCCATTTGGGGATCATGGGCGCGCTATGTGATGGATAAGCACCTGAACCGCTTCGTGCAGTTTGCCGTGAACGTGATGGGCGTAACGAACGACTTCACAGATCCTCGTGCCACAGCCCTGAAGGGAATCGAGGCCATCGAATGTTTCTTCCGAGCCATCGGTATGCCTGTGAGCATCCCAGAGTTGATAGGCCGTGAGGCTACCGACGAGGAGATCGACGAGATGGTGCGCAAGTGCAGTCGCGACGGTAAAATGAAGATTGGCGCGATGGAAGTGCTGATTCCCGTAGATATGCTGAAGATTTATCGTATGGCAAACAAGCATTAAGCTGACTGTGTAATAATGTGAAAATGTAAGCCCGTTGCGTAAAAAAGTGACGAATTATTTGTTTGTTACAAAAGAAATGCTTACTTTTGCAGCCGAAATCAAATAATTGAGTACAAAATGAAGAGTATGATTCTACTTAATGGCCTTATTATTATTCGACTGCAGGGTGTGGTCGGAAGTGATTAGGTGCTAGTAGATTTCATTAATAACTGAACATAGAAAATTGAAAATGATAACGAGCCTTTCTCACTTCCAAGTGTGAAAGGCTTTTTGTTTAAGACACAGTAATAGATTAACAAAATAAAAATGAACGACAGACTTTACATTTTCGACACGACGCTGAGAGACGGGGAACAGGTGCCTGGATGTCAGTTGAACACTGTTGAGAAGATTCAGGTGGCAAAAGCCTTAGAGCAGTTAGGCGTGGACGTGATCGAAGCAGGATTCCCTATTTCAAGTCCTGGTGACTTTAACTCCGTGATTGAGATTTCAAAAGCCGTTACGTGGCCCGTGATTTGTGCGCTGACACGTGCTGTGGAGAAGGATATCGATGTGGCCTTCGAAGCATTGAAATATGCCAAGCACAAGCGTATCCACACGGGTATCGGCACCAGCGACGAGCACATCCTGTATAAATTCAACTCCACCCGTGAGGAGATTCTCGAAAGGGCAGTAGCTGCCACGAAGTATGCCAAACGCTTCATCGACGACGTGGAGTTCTATTGCGAGGATGCTGGCCGTACGGATAACGAGTATCTGGCTCAGGTTGTAGAGGCTGTTATCAAGGCCGGTGCTACGGTAGTAAACATTCCTGACACCACGGGCTACTGTTTGCCGCAGGAATACGCAGAGAAAATCAAGTACCTGAAAGAACATGTCGACGGTATAGACCGTGCTATTATCTCCACCCACTGTCATAACGACCTTGGTATGGCTACGGCCAACAGTTTGAGTGGCGTGATGGCAGGAGCCCGTCAGGTGGAGGTGACCGTTAACGGTATCGGAGAGCGTGCCGGCAATACCTCTTTAGAAGAGATTGCCATGATCCTGAAGTGCCACAAGGGACTGGATATTGATACGAATATCAACACCACGAAAATTTATCCCACGAGCCGTATGGTGTCGAGTCTGATGAACATGCCTATTCAACCCAATAAGGCTATTGTGGGTCGTAATGCCTTTGCCCATTCCTCTGGCATCCATCAGGATGGTGTGTTGAAGAACGTGCATACCTATGAGATTATCGACCCGAAGGACGTTGGTATCGATGACAACAGTATCGTCCTCACCGCTCGTAGCGGCCGAGCTGCATTGAAGCACCGTCTCCATGTAAACGGTGTAGACCTTGACGAGCATAAGCTTGACAAAATCTATGAGAAGTTCCTCCTGTTAGCAGACCAGAAGAAGGAGGTTAATGATGCCGATGTGCTGATGCTTGCTGGGGCAGACATGGCAGATGCTCATGCCGTAAAACTCGACTTCCTGCAGGTAACCACCGGCAAGGGCGTGAAGAGTGTTGCTTCTATCGGTCTTGATATCAGCGGTCAGAAATTCGAGGCAGCAGCAAGCGGAAACGGTCCTGTAGATGCCGCCATCAAGGCCCTAAAGAAGATTATCATGAAACAGATGACGCTGAAGGAGTTCACCATCCAAGCCATCTCGAAGGGCTCTGACGACGTGGGTAAGGTTCACATGCAGGTGGAGTACAACGGCTCACTATATTACGGCTTCGGCGCGAATACGGACATCGTGACGGCTTCCGTAGAGGCATATATTGACTGTATAAACAAATTTAAAAAGGAAGACGAATGAATACGTTATTTGACAAGATATGGGATAAGCACGTGGTGCAGCAGGTGGAAGATGGTCCCACACAGTTGTATATCGACCGTCTATACTGTCATGAGGTGACCTCGCCGCAGGCCTTCGAGGGTATGCGCGCCAGAGGACTGAAGTGCTTTCGTCCGGAGAAAATCTACTGTATGCCGGATCATAACACTCCTACTCACGATCAGGATAAACCCATCGAGGATCCCGTAAGTAAGAAACAGGTAGATATGCTGGCCAAGAATGCCTCCGATTTCGGACTGACACACTATGGCATGTTCTCGAAGGACAATGGTATCATCCACGTTGTGGGTCCTGAGAAAGGTCTCTCGTTGCCGGGAATGACTATTGTCTGTGGTGACTCACATACCTCCACCCACGGAGCAATGGGAGCCGTGGCCTTCGGTATCGGCACCTCAGAGGTGGAGATGGTAATGGCCTCACAGTGTATCCTGCAGCAGAAGCCGAAGTCGATGCGGATTTCCATCAACGGTAAGTTAGGAAAGGGAGTGACGGCAAAGGATGTGGCCCTCTACCTGATGGCCAAACTGACCACCAGCGGTGCTACAGGTTATTTTGTCGAGTATGCGGGTGATGTCATCAAAGCCTTGTCCATGGAAGGTCGCCTGACACTCTGTAACCTCTCCATAGAGATGGGTGCCAGAGGCGGATTCATAGCACCCGACGAGACCACATTTGAGTATATCAAAGGTCGAGAGTTTGCACCAAAGGGTGCGGAATGGGAGAAGGCTGTCAATAACTGGAGGACACTAAAGAGCGGCGATGATGCTGTGTTTGATAAGGAACTGATATTCAATGCTGAAGATATCGAACCGCGAATAACTTATGGAACTAATCCTGGTATGGGTATTGGCATTACTGAAGCGATACCAGTAAGGAGTCAGGAGTCAGGAAACAGGAGTCAGGAGAAAGCTCTCGATTATATGGGTTTCCAGCCTGGACAGAAACTTTTGGGTACGAAGGTGGACTATGTGTTCCTCGGTGCTTGTACCAATGGTCGTATTGAAGACTTCCGTGCCTTCGCTTCCATCGTGAAAGGTAAGAAGAAGGCACCAGATGTTGTAGCATGGCTCGTGCCCGGATCATGGGCCGTAGACCGTCAGATTCGTGAGGAGGGGCTCGACAAGGTGTTGGCAGATGCAGGCTTTGAGATCCGTCAGCCTGGGTGCTCTGCTTGTCTGGCTATGAATGATGATAAGATTCCCTCAGGGAAACTCAGCGTCTCTACCTCTAATCGCAACTTCGAGGGGCGTCAGGGACCCGGTGCCCGCACTATTCTGGCTTCGCCCCTCACTGCTGCAGCAGCTGCTGTTACTGGGGAGATAACAGATCCGAGAGAGTTGATGTAATTGTAGATTGAAAAATGAACATTGAAATGAAACAGAAATTCGATATCATCACAAGCACTTGTGTGCCACTGCCGTTAGAGAACGTGGACACCGACCAGATTATACCCGCCCGATTCCTAAAAGCCACAACTAGGGAGGAGAGTTTCTTTGGCGACAACCTGTTCCGTGACTGGCGCTACAACAGTGACGGCACACCCAACAAAGATTTCGTGCTCAACAATCCCCGTTATTCGGGCTGCATCCTTGTGGCAGGTAAAAACTTCGGCTCTGGATCGAGTCGTGAGCATGCCGCTTGGGCGATTGCTGGTTATGGTTTCCGAGTAGTTATCAGCTCGTTCTTTGCTGATATCCACAAAAACAATGAACTGAACAACTTCGTACTGCCCGTTCAGGTGAGCGAGCCGTTCCTCGCAGAACTATTCCAATCTATCCATAAAAATCCTGAGACGTTGGTGGAGGTGGATTTACCTAATCAGACGGTTACTAACAAAGCTACAGGCCATAGCGAGCATTTTGACATCAACGGCTACAAGAAACACTGCCTGATGAACGGCCTCGACGACATAGATTTCCTGGTGCATAACAAAGAAAAGACAGAACTATGGGAACAGATGAACAAGTAGGACAATATAAGCGTTTGCAGCCGTTTGTGGAGATTATGGACTCTACGTTGCGCGACGGAGAACAGACAAGTGGTGTCAGTTTCCTGCCGCACGAGAAACTCATCATCGCCCGTATGCTCCTCAACGATCTGGACGTAGACCGTATCGAGGTGGCCTCAGCACGGGTGTCGGAAGGTGAAAAGGAGGCTGTGGGTATGATCTGCCGCTTTGCGGAGAAGATCGACAAACTCAGTCAGGTTGAGGTGCTTGGATTTATCGACGGCGGTCAGAGCATAGACTGGATCAACTCCTGCGGCTGTAAGACCGTCAACCTGTTGGCGAAGGGTTCTCTGCGGCATTGTCAGGAACAGTTGAAGAAAACCCCCGAGGAACATTTTGAAGACATTACCCAGACGGTGAAATACGCCCGTAGTAAGGGAATGTCAGTAAACCTCTATCTGGAAGACTGGTCAAACGGCATGAAGGACTCGCCCTTCTATGTATATGAGATGATGGATGCCCTATGCGATATTGGCATCCGCCGCTTCATGCTCCCCGATACACTTGGCATTATGAATCCCCTGCAGTGTATCGAGTATTTCCGTAAGATGATGAAGCGATACCCTGACACTCACTTCGACTTTCATGCACACAACGACTATGACCTGGCCGTATCGAATTCCCTCGCTGCCGTGCTTAGCGGTGCAAAGGGTCTCCATGTGACGGTGAACGGCTTGGGTGAACGTTGTGGTAATGCGCCTTTGTCGAGTGTGCAGGTGATCCTGAAGGATCAGTTCAATGCCAAGACGAATATCCGCGAGGACAAGCTCAACGACATTTCCCGTCTGGTGGAGAGTTATAGCGGCATCGCCGTAGCCCCCAATCAGCCTATCATCGGTGACAACGTGTTTACACAAGTGGCAGGCGTTCATGCCGATGGCGATAAGAAAAACGGCCTCTATCAGAATGAACTTGTACCAGAACGTTTTGGCCGTCGCAGGGAGTACGACCTGGGCAAGAACAGCGGTAAGGCGAACATTATCAAGAACCTTGAAGAACTTGGTCTGGAACTGACGCCAGAGCAGACCCGTCGCGTCACCCAGCGCATCACCGAACTTGGTGACAAGAAGGAACGCGTGACACAGGACGACCTGCCCTTCATCGTCAGTGATGTACTGAAACATGATGCTCCCGAGGATAAGGTGAAACTCGTCAGTTATGTGGTCTCTACGGCCTATGGCCTGAAGCCGGGTGCTAATATCAAGGTGCAGATCAACGGTCAGGAGTATGAGGCGAGTGCTACGGGCGACGGTCAGTATGATGCCTTCGTGAAGTCGCTGAGGTATATCTATAAAAAGTACCTGAACCGCACGTTCCCCATTCTGCAGAACTACGCTGTCACCATCCCCCCAGGCGGACGTACCGATGCCCTCGTACAGACGGTCATCACCTGGAACGACAATGGTAAGATTATACGTACCCGTGGTTTGGATGCCGACCAGACGGAGGCGGCGATTAAAGCTACTTTTAAGATGCTGAACATTTACGAAAACGAGCAAGTTGATATAGTTTAGAATTTAGAATTATAGTTTATGAAATTGAAGATTGCGATTCTTGAGGGCGACGGTATCGGCCCAGAGATCATGAAACAGGGTGTGGCAGTACTTGATGCAATTGCCAAGAAGTGCGGCCACCAGTTTGAATACGAGCGTGCCATCTGTGGTGCTCATGCCATCGACGAGGTGGGTGATCCTTATCCCGACAGTACTCATGAAGTGTGCATGCGTGCTGATGCTGTGCTTTTTGCGGCCGTTGGTGACCTGAGATACGACAACGATCCTACGGCTAAGGTACGTCCAGAGACGGGTCTGCTGGCCATGCGTAAGAAACTGGGGCTTTTCGCCAATGTGCGCCCAGTCGCCACCTTCGACTGTCTGTTGCATAAGTCGCCGTTGAAAGACGAGCTGCTGCGTGGTGCCGACTTCGTAGTGATCCGTGAACTGACGGGTGGTATGTATTTCGGTGAGAAGTATCAGGACAACGACAAGGCTTACGATACTGACATCTACACCCGTCCTGAGATTGAGCGTATCTTGAAGGTGGCTTTCGAAATGGCTATGACACGTCGCAGACATCTGACGGTGGTGGATAAAGCCAACGTCTTGGCATCCTCACGTCTGTGGCGGCAGATTGCCCAAGAGATGGAATCGCAATATCCTGAGGTGAGGACCGATTACATGTTCATCGACAACGCTTCTATGCGTGTACTGACGGAACCTCGTTTCTTCGATGTGATCGTGACAGAGAACACCTTCGGCGACATCCTCACCGACGAGACCTCGTGCATCACTGGTTCGATGGGGCTGCAGCCCTCGTCATCGCTGGGTGAGCATACGCCCTTGTTCGAGCCTGTTCACGGCTCTTGGCCACAGGCAGCAGGTCAGAACCTTGCCAACCCCTTGGCGCAGATACTCTCCGCTGCCATGCTCTTGGAGTACTTTGGACTGGAGAAGGAGGGTGCTCTCGTCCGTGATGCTGTAAACGCTTCACTCGATGCCAATGTCCGTACACCAGAGATTCAGGTTGAGGGCGGTGCGCATTACGGCACCAGTGAGGTAGGAGAGTGGATCGTGAATTACATTATTGAACATGGATAAAGAATAATGAAGATAGGTTTATTGTTTATTTTCTTATACTCATTCATTAGCTACGCAGGTGCGCAGACACGTCAGGAGTGGCGTGACTCCTTGGAGACGCTCAATGCGAACCTCAAGCAAGACCCCAACAACATCGACCTCCGTCTGCGAAAGGCAGAGGCCGATATCCAGTTGGAGCAATGGGACTATGCGCTGGCAGAGTATGGCCGTATCCTACGGGCTGACGAACAAAACCTAGCGGCCCTCTTCTTTCGGGCTTACGTGCACGAGAAACAGAAACACTACGATCTGGCAAAAGTAGACTACGACGCATTCCTGGCTATTGAGCCCGTGCATCTTGAGGCACATCTCGGACTTGCTCATGTGTTGCAGAAGATGGGACGAAAACAGGATACCACCGACGAGCTGAATCGTATTGTTCAAATGTTTCCTAACAGTGCCGACGCTTATGCAGCCCGTGCTACCTTTGAGACGGAACAGCAGCAGTATGAGGTGGCTGTCTATGACTGGAGCGAGGCTGCACGCCTGAAACCAGATAATGTGGACTACACCATCTCTATGGTCGATGTGATGCTGCGTCTTGGACGTCAAAAGGAAGCGCGTGAAGCCCTCGATCGTCTTGTGGACAAAGGCACTCCGCGTGGTCTCTTAAAAGAATGGTACGATCGCACAAGATTATAAATCAAAAACTTAAATTAATATGAAAAAGTATTTATTGATGGTCGCAGTCGCCATGATGGCTGCAGTAAGTGTGAAAGCCCAGCATAGGGAAGGTGAGTATAGCATCCAGCCCAGGGTGGGTGTCACGTTCTCGACATTAACGAACACCGACGATGCCAAGATGAAAATCAACCTGACCTATGGCGCAGAATGCGAATATTACGTTACTGACCAATTCGGTCTGGCAGCAGGTGTGCTGTTCACTAATCAGGGAACCAAATTCAATGATGACAACAGCACGCTCAACAACTATTATTTCGCTGTGCCCCTTACGGCAAACTATTATGTGTTACCGGGACTGGCCCTTAAAACGGGTTTACAGCCGGCCTTTAGAGTGAAGACCAATATGAAGGTGGATGGGCAGACATATGATTTCGACAGAGTCATGGACTTCCTTTTCGATAGTTCTGACGTCAAGATGAACAAGTTCGACCTGTCAATTCCCGTTGGCATGTCCTACGAGTATAGTGGCGTTACCCTCGATGCTCGCTACAACTTCGGTCTTATTAAGTTGTTCTCCGGCGTTGATGATACTGTTCTCAACCAGGTTATCGCTATCACATTAGGTTACAAATTGTAATAACGTATCTTTTACTATCGTGGTTTAGTCTACCTGGATGGCGATGCTTTCTGAGATCGCCAGATGGGTGTCAGTGACCTTGAGGGTGAGGATGCCTGGCTGGCGACCGCTGCGCACGATGACGACAAGTTGACCATTGAAGAGCTTCATCGTTGGCGACTTGAAGGATTCCAGACTCGTGGCATCACCATTACAGACAGCCTCGAAAGTGCCTGCACCCATTACCTCGAACGTCAGTTGGTCAGCGGCATCAGAGATGATGTTTCCGTCGGCATCGATGAGGGAGACGGTGATGAAGGCGAGATCATCGCCAGAGGCGTTGAGAGCACACACGGGGACAGACCCCATTTGTGCTGTCCAAACATCGAGTTTCAGGGCAGAAGGCTGGCCGGCGGTGCGAAGAGTTTGTTCGCCTGCCTGACGGCCTTCGGCGTCAAAGACAACGACTTTTAATTCTCCCGGCTCATACTTCACGTTGTTCCAGCGCAGACGGTAACGGTCGAGGCGCTCCTGCGGATTCTTCGTGATTTTGCCCTGACTCTTACCATTCAGGAAGAGTTCGGCGGTAGGGTAGTCGGTATAGCAGTACACGGGCGTTACCTTGCCAATACGATTACCTTTATCTTTTTTCGAAAGTCCCCAGTTCCAATGGGGCAGCAGATGGATGGTGTGTTTCTCTTTATTCCAACGAGAACGGTAAAGATAATAGCGATCCTTGGGCAGTCCGGCGAGGTCGCAGATGCCGAAGTAACTACTACGCGAGGGCCAATATTCATCATAGGGCGTGGGCTCTCCAAGGTAGTCGTAGCCCGTCCACACGAACTCCCCGATCACCCACGGCTTATCGTCCTGCCACACCCAGTCGTCGTCGGGTAGATTTGACCATGAGCAGTATTCCACGTCATAACTGGAACATTGACCGTCAGCCTTTTTAATGGCTGTAGGGTCGTAGGTGGGTGCCCATGAGGCATACTGAGAATTGTCTGTGACTTCTACAGGAAACTTATATACCCCTCGGCTGCTCACCGTTGAGGCGGTCTCTGAGCCGAGGAGGAATCCCTGCGGCAGCTGTTCGATGTTGTTCTGGTATTTATGGACGCGGTAGTTGAAGCCCGGCACATCCATCACTTGGGCAAAACCGCTTTTCAGTGCTTCTTCTGCTCGGTCCATGCCCTGAGTGACAGGACGGGAAGGGTCGAGGCTGTGGCAGAGATTCTGCAGCTTCTCTGACAACTCACGGCCAAGTTCGCTTTTTTGTTCAGGAATCTCGTTACCAATACTCCACATGACAATGGAGGGATGATTTCGGTTGGCCAACACCAGGTTTTCAATGTCTTTCTGCCACCAGTCCTCGAAGAAACGGGCATAACCGTTCTTGCACTTGGGGTATATCCACATGTCAAAGCTCTCGGCCATCACCATCATACCGAGGGAATCACAAAGATCCATCTGCATTTGTGAAGGCATGTTGTGAGAGGTACGGATGGCGTCGCAGCCCATGTCTTTCATTGTCTTTATCTGACGGATAAGGGCACTCTTGTTGATGGCAGCACCCAAAGGACCAAGGTCATGGTGTAGGCAGACGCCCTTGATCTTCCTTGTCACCCCGTTCAACTGGAAGCCGCCTTCTTTCGAACATTTAACCGTACGGATACCGAACTTTTGGGTTACTTCGTCGAGCAACGTGCCTTTTCGCATATATCTGATGTGGGCGGTATAGAGATAAGGTGTTTCGGGTGTCCAGAGTTTTGGGGTATCAATGGTAAAGACCATGTTTGCCTTGCCCAAATTATTGACTTCGGAGTTATGTTTGTGACCCACTAACTGACCATTGGCGTCGCGCAGTTCCACCTCAAAGGCCAAAAAATCATCGGGCATACTGCCTGTGCCTACGGTCACTTCCACAACAGCCTTGTCGCCGTTAAGTTCGGTAGTGCGGATGAAGGTCTTCCATGGGTCTATCCAATCATCACCTGTCGTAATAAGTTTCACAGGACGGTAGATGCCTGCACCCGGATACCAGCGCGAGCTCTCTTCCACGTTCTTCAGATGAACTTCCAACAGGTTTTCGCCGGCCTTCATGAATGGCGTGATATCCACGCGGAAGACATTGTATCCATAGGCCCAATAGCCTGCTTTTTGTCCGTTGAGAAAGACCGTAGGCTCCGACATCGCACCATCGAACACAAGTTCGGCGTGCTTGCACTCTGTGGGAATCTGGATCATCCGTTTATAGTAGCCCTCACCGATCCAGGGCAGAGCGCCAGAGCGCCCGCTCTTCTCTGTGGCATCTTTTTCACCGTTCTGTTCGATGGCCACTTTCTGTAAGTCCCATTTCTTGTCGAAGGGTCCTGCGATGGCCCAGTCATGCGGCACAGTCACGCTTTCCCACGTCTGTCGGTCGTGAGAAAAATGCCAGTTGTCACTAAGCGTTATCTCCTTGCGTTGCTGTGCGAAAGAGCCTAAGGCAACGAACCACGCTATTGAAAGTAGTGATAGTTTCATATACAAAATTGGTTTTAGTTTGTCATTCTGTGTGCAAAATTACGAAAAAAGAATGAAAGTATCACAAAAAAAGCGTATATTTGCACCCATAATCACTAAAACTTTTAGATGTATGAAACGAGCAATAGTTTTTTCCCTGCTTACAGCCTTGATGCTGTCGGTAAGTGCGCAGTCCTCAGAGGAACCTTTTTGGTTGGGGGCAGACATTAGTGGCACGACCGGAATGGAGGCACAAGGTATACAGTTGACAAATACCCAGGGTGAGCCCCGCGAGAATACGGCTCTGATGAAGGAACTCGGCCTGAATGCTGTCAGACTGCGTGTGTGGGTAAATCCTAAATACCATTTCTCCAGTAAGGAGGATGTGCTTGTGATGGCCAGACGTGCCAAGGAACATGATATGGCCCTGATGATAGACTTCCACTACAGCGACTGGTGGGCCGATCCGGGCAAGCAGAACATTCCTGCTGCGTGGGTGGAGATGAACTACGAGGAGATGTGCAAGGCGTTGGCAGAGCATACTCGTGAGACATTGCAACTTCTAAAAGACCACGACATCAATGTACGCTGGGTACAGGTAGGCAACGAGACGACCAACGGTTTCCTCTGGCCGATGGGTAGGGCTGAGGACCATATGTCACAGTATGCCGGACTGACAAAGGCCGGCTGTGAGGCGGTAAAGGCGGTCTATCCTGACGCCAAGATCATTATCCACCTCGATGGTGGTTGCGATCCAAAGCGTTATAATTTCATCTTCGACGGACTACAGCAATACGATTGTCCCTGGGATATCATAGGCATTAGCGTCTATCCCTACTGGGACATTGAGGCGAAACTTGAGAGTTCTTGGCAGGGAACCATTCGTGACTTTACTGCTAACATCCGGGCTCTGTATAAGAAATATCATACCCCACTGATGGTGGTAGAGACTGGCGTGGAGTCCAATAAGCCCGAGGAGGGTAAGCAGATACTGGCAGAGATCATACGAGCCTCGAAGGAAGATTGTGAGGGTCATTGCCTGGGCGTGTTCTACTGGGCACCTGAGGCTGAGGGCCATTATCCGCTTGGGGCTTTCCAAGACCATAAACCTACAGTTATCATGGAGGCTTTTACAGAAGCCTCACAACAATAAAACAGAAATTATTTGTCGTTTTTGTTGGCTATTTAAGGGATTTACTGTAATTTTGCACCTAATTTAATTAGATTAAATACATAAGTTTATGCGACATCAGTTAAGAAGTGCTGTCTGCACCGAAGGCAGAAGAATGGCCGGTTCCCGTGCTTTGTGGGTGGCCACAGGTATGAAACGTGAGCAGTTTGGCAAGCCGATTATTGCCGTTGTGAACTCTTTCACACAGTTCGTTCCGGGTCATACGCATCTGCATGAGATAGGTCAGATCGTCCGAAAGGAGATTGAGAAGCTGGGCTGCTATGCGGCTGAGTTTAATACGATAGCTATCGACGATGGTATAGCTATGGGTCACGATGGTATGCTCTATTCGCTGCCCTCACGTGATATCATTGCTGACTCGGTGGAATATATGGTTAATGCCCATAAAGCCGACGCAATGATATGCATTTCAAACTGCGACAAAGTGACGCCGGGCATGCTGATGGCATCCATGCGACTGAATATCCCAACAGTGTTCTGCTCGGGTGGTCCAATGGAGGCTGGACGTTGGCGCGGCGAGAATGCTGACCTGATCACGGCGATGGTGAAGGGTGCCGATCCCTCCGTCTCCGACGAAGATATACAGGAACTTGAGAACTGTGCCTGTCCGGGCTGTGGTTCGTGTTCGGGTATGTTCACAGCTAACTCGATGAATTCTCTCACCGAGGCCATCGGTCTCTCGTTACCCGGTAATGGTACGATCCTCGCTACCCATACCAACCGTGTGGAACTCTTCAAAGCCGCAGCCCGTCAGGTGGTAAAGAACGCTTTCGCTTATTATGAGGACGGCGATGAGAGTGTGCTTCCACGTAGCATCGCCACCCGTAAAGCTTTCCTTAACGCTATGAGCCTCGACATAGCGATGGGTGGCAGTACCAATACCGTGCTTCATTTGTTGGCCGTAGCTCAGGAGGCTGGCACAGACTTTACAATGAAGGATATCGATGCCCTGAGCCGTAAGGTGCCCTGCCTCTGCAAGCTCGCACCAAACACCCAGAAATACTCTGTCCAAGAATGCAACCGTGCTGGAGGAATCCTTGGTATCCTTAACGAACTGGATAAGGGCGGTCTCATCGACGGCTCTGCCAAACGCGTAGATGGTATGACGCTCGCTGAGGCAATGAAGAAATATAGTATTTCTGGTGATTCAGAATTCTCCGAGAATAAGATATACTTTTCCGCCCCCGGCAACCGATTCTCCACTAAGATGGGCTCTCAGAGCGAACTCTATCTATCGCTTGATTCCGACCGCGCCAACGGTTGTATCCGTGACCTTGAACATGCCTACACAAAGGACGGTGGGCTGGCTGTGCTCTTTGGCAATATCGCCCAGGATGGCTGTGTGGTGAAGACTGCTGGTGTCGATGAGAGCCTTTGGCACTTCGAGGGTCCTGCCGTCGTCTTTGACTCCCAGGAAGACGCCTGTGAGGGCATCCTCGGTGGGAAAGTGAAGAGTGGCGACTGTGTGGTCATCACCCACGAGGGTCCGAAGGGTGGTCCCGGCATGCAGGAGATGCTTTATCCTACATCATATATCAAGTCGATGCATCTTGGCAAAAAATGTGCCCTGATTACCGATGGTCGTTTCTCTGGAGGTACGAGTGGCCTTTCCATTGGACATATCTCTCCCGAGGCTGCCAATGGTGGTAATATCGGTAAGATAAAGGATGGCGACATCATCGTAATCGATATCCCCTCACGCAGCATCAACGTGAAACTCAGCGACGAAGAACTCGCAGCCCGTCCGCAGCAGCCCCTAAGGCGTAATAGAGTCGTATCCAAGGCATTAAAGGCCTATGCCCAGAGTGTTTCCTCTGCCGACAAGGGGGGTATAAGGATTTTGACAGATTAATAATTAAAGACTGAATAACATATAAGAATAATATGTAGTCAGATAATATCTTATTATGTCTAAAAGATAATTAGTATGCTAAAAGATAGAATTACAGGATCGAAGGCGCTGATGCGGGCGCTGAAGGCCGAGGGTGTGAAGACCATCTTCGGTTACCCTGGCGGCAGCATCATGCCCGTCTATGATGCGCTCTTCGACTACACTCGAGGTGAGAAAAAATGTTTCGACCACATACTTGTACGTCATGAACAGGGTGCCACTCATGCTGCCGAGGGTTATGCTCGTGTCTCAGGTGAGGTGGGAGTGGCGCTGGTGACCAGCGGACCTGGTGTGACAAACACGTTGACGGGTATAGCCGATGCTATGCTCGATTCTACGCCCATCGTCGTCATTGCCGGACAGGTGGCCATCTCTACCCTCGGTACAGATGCCTTCCAGGAGGTGGATCTCGTGGGTGTGGCACAGCCTATCTCGAAGTGGTCTTACCAGATACGTCATGCCGAGGATGTTGCCTGGGCTGTCAGCAGGGCTTTTTATATTGCCCGTACCGGTCGTCCTGGTCCTGTGGTACTCGACTTTCCGAAGAACGCTCAGTTAGAGGAGATTGACTGGGAACCGATGAAAGTGAACTTTGTACGCTCCTATGTTCCTTATCCAAAACTTGATGCCGAGACCGTGCGTCAGGCAGCAGAACTTATTAACAATGCGAAGAAGCCGTTGGCACTCGTGGGGCAAGGTGTCGAACTGGGTAACGCTCAGAGTGAACTTGTCAAGTTCCTCGAGAAGGCAGACATCCCCGCAGGACGAACAATGCTCGGACTCTCGGCCCTGCCCTCTAATCATCCGTTGAATGTAGGTATGCTCGGAATGCACGGCAACTACGCTGTCAATTTGAAAGAACAAGAATGTGACGTACTTATCGCCATCGGCATGCGTTTCAGCGATCGAGTGACAGGTAACCTGAAAACCTACGCTAAACAGGCGAAAATTATTCACCTCGACATAGACCGTAGTGAGATTGACAAAAACGTGAAGACCGATGTGGCGGTGGTAGCCGACTGTAAGGAGTCATTACCCGCTATCACGGCATTGATCAATAAAAACGACCACAAGGAGTGGCGCGACTCTTTCCGTCATCTCGACGAGATGGAACGCACGAAAGTCATCGAGCCTGCCATCCATCCCAAGGATGGTCCGCTGCTGATGGGAGAGGTGGTCAATGCGGTTGCCGAACAGAGTCCAGATGATACCGTACTCGTGACGGATGTAGGTCAGAATCAGTTGTTTGCCACTCGTTACTTCAAGTATCACCATAATCGTAGCATCTGTACCAGTGGTGGTTTGGGTACCATGGGCTACGGCATGCCTGCTGCTATAGGAGCCACTTTCGCAGCCCCCAAACGTACGGTGTGTTGTTTCATGGGCGACGGAGGTTTCCAGATGTGTATCGAGGAACTCGGAACTATTATGGAACAACAGGCACCTGTGAAAATGATTGTGATGAATAACCACTATCTCGGTAACGTTCGCCAGTGGCAGGATATGTTCTGGCTGCGTCGCAAATCATTCACGAAGATGCTTAATCCCAATTATGAACTCATAGCTCAGGGATATGGTATTCCATATGCTGCCGTTACAGACCGTAAGGACCTTTCAGCCGCTGTCAACAAGATGCTCTCTACCGACGGACCGTTCATTTTGGAGTGTGCTATCCTTGAAGACGACAACGTATTGCCGATGACGCCTCCTGGAATGGATATAGACAAAATGATGCTGGAGATATAGTGAATTATGAAATGTGATTAGTAAATAGTTATGGAAGAAAAGAAACAACTATACACACTGTTGGTGTATTCTGAGAACGTAGCCGGTATATTGAACCAGATTACCGCCGTTTTCACGCGCCGTCAGGTGAATATCGAGAGTCTAAACGTGTCTGCTTCTAGTATTCCTGGAGTCCACAAGTACACCATTACCGCTTGGAGCGACGAGGATCAGATACAGAAGATTGTGCGTCAGATAGAGAAGAAGATAGATGTGGTGAAAGCCAACTACTTCACCGACGACCAGCTGTTCATCCGTGAGTCAGGGCTCTACAAACTCGCTACGCCGATGGTTCTGGATAATCCAGAGATCTCGCGTACCATACGCCGTTTTGGTGCCAGCATCATCGAAGTGAACCCCACCTATACCATCGTCATGAAGCATGGCATCACAGAGGACATCATCTCATTGTTCCGTGCTCTCGACACTTTCGGCTGTGTGTTGCAGTACACACGCTCAGGCCGTATCGCCGTTACCCGTGGTATGGTGGAGCAGGTGAGTGAGTTCCTTGAGCAGCGAGAGAACGATGAGTTTTAAGTTAAGGTTAAATATTTACAGATGATTACATTTCTCATCATTCTTTCCTTTTTCCTTTTTATTCCCGCCTCCGCGCAGCAGCGCTATGTAGGCGGTGACGTTTCTGTTTTGCTGAAATACGAGGAACAGCATGCCACATATTTGGACAAAGACGGTGGTAATATCTCCGACTTGTTGGTCTATCTAAAAGAGCAGGGTTGGAACACGATGCGCGTGCGTATTTTTTCTGACCCCTCGAAGGATGCCGACAAGAATTTGTGTCAGGATCTGGAGTATGTGAAGCATCTCGGCAAACGTATCAAAGATGCCGGACTGTTTTTTATGATTGATTTCCATTATAGCGACACCTGGGCTGACCCGGGACAGCAAACGGCACCTTTCATGTGGGCTACCTATAGTTGGTATCCGGATGAGACATTCTATAGGTACACCAAAGAAACCCTTGAGGCGCTTGTTGAGGCAGGGGCTTCGCCCGATTTGATTCAGACGGGCAACGAGATATCCTTTGGCCTGCATTGGGGATTCAAGGACTCCACAGGACAGTACCACGACTACGGACAGTTCAGCGGTAAGCTGGATGCAAACAGTGCCTGGACAGCCTATAAGGATACCAATTGGGACAACTTCGCCAAGTATCTGAAAGCCGCCAGCAAGGCCTGTCGTGAGGTATGTCCAGATGCGAAGATCATCATCCACACGGAGCAATGTGCCAACAACCCCACACTAGATGTGGCTTTTTTCAAGCGCATCGCCGAGAACGGCATTGACTACGACATCATAGGCACTTCATACTATCCTTATTTCAAAGGGCCGCTCTCCAATCTCGACAAGGGACTCTCACAACTCGAGAGCAACTTCCCCGACAAGCAGATACAACTTGTGGAAACGGGCTATCCCTCGAAGTGGGAAGTGGGAGGTTCCTCCTATGATTACACAAAGACATATCCCTATAGTCACGAAGGACAGCGTCAATACACCGCAGACCTCATTACCATGCTCAAGAAACATCCGCAGGTGAACGGTCTTTCGTGGTGGTACGCCGAGGCTAACGCCAAAGGTTGTACGGGTAGTCTCTCCTCAGGCTGGTACAACGCCTCGCTCTTCGACAACGAGACGGGTCGTGCCCTGCCGGCACTCTATGAGATGAAGGCCTTCCTCGACGGCGCCTCTGCCATCTGTAGCGTTAAGCCCGCAGGCGGCAACAACGACTTGTGGTACACCATGCAGGGCTATCGTCTCAGTTGTACGCCCGTACGCCCGGGGATTTACATCAAAAACGGAATCAAGACATGGATAAAATAGGATCTTACGAATTCATAGCCGAGCCCTTCCATTGCGACTTCTCGCAGCGGCTCTTTATGGGGCACCTCGGCAATCATATGCTTAACGCCGCAGACTACCACTCCTCGGCGCGTGGTTTTGGCATGAAATACCTCATGACTATCAATCGCTCGTGGGTACTCTCACGACTGGCCATCGAGTTGGATGAGATGCCACAGCAATATACCAAGTTTCGGGTGGAGACCTGGGTGGAGTCGGCCATGCGCTACTTCACTTCGCGTAACTTCTGCGTCGTCGACGATGATGGTAAGGTGTATGGCTACGGCCGTAGCATCTGGGCGATGATCGATACGGAGAGCCGTCAGCCGACTGACATTTTCTCTATCGACAATGGTGCCATCAACAACTGGATTGTGAAGGATAAGGAATGTCCTATCGATAAGGGCGGACGAGTGAAGATGACTGACGAGGCCCAGCTCGTACGCACCATTGATACCTATTATAATGATGTAGACATCAACGGTCATATCAACTCCGTGAAGTATATCGAGCATGTGCTCGACCTCTGGCCCCTCGAGTGGTACCGCCATCACCGCATTCGCCGCTTCGAGATAGCCTATGTGGCAGAGGCCCATGCAGGCGACAGCCTCTCCTTTTACAAAGAGTCCGTAGAAGACCTCTCATACAACGTTCGCATTGTCAAGACCTCTCCCGACAGTCCTGACCACGTTGAGGTGTGTCGCAGCAAGGTCGTTTTCATCACTGAGAAATAAAAAAATAATTATCATTATGAATACAAAATTGTTTATTTTACTCCTTAATCTGCTCTTCTGTTGTGTCGTAGTCAATGCACAAAACGACCAGAAGAGCGACCTCCACAAGCGTGCCGAGGCCGTAGACCCGGTACATAACATCGCTAATGCTCGTTCAATGTTTATTCACGCCTTCAACGACTACTATAACAAGGGTCAGATTATGCTCGGCGTGGAGTGTGCCGTTAAGGCAACGGCTCTCTATTACAGGGAGAACTACTACAAGGAAGCCTTCGACCTCTTGCGTCGTGCTGATGAGGTCATCAACGCCGCCAGTGCCAGCGGCAGCGAGAAAGCTGCCATGCATTACCCCGTTACTAAGGAGCGTCTGCAGATGTACATCAAACTTAGGAAGAGTGATAGCGCCAAGGACCAGCTCACCATCCTTGAGGGGCTCGCATCACAATCGGGACAGGAGAGTGTGAAGAACGATCTCCTCTACACCAAGGCCATCTACTACTACACTTTCGGCATGAACGCCCAGGGCAACGCCGTGTTCAAGGAGATGGCCGACAAACTCACCGCCAAGAAAGACTACGACAAGGTCGACGAGGTGTATAAAACGCTTATAGCCAATGGTCGCCGTAGCAACAATGCCAACATGGTGGCACAGTCATACAGCAACTACCTCGCCTGGAAAGACTCCACCAATGCCATGAAGCATGCAGACGAGATAAAAGCCCTTAAGCAGCAAATTGCTGACAACGAGGCTTCCATCTCTGAGAAAGACAGTTCACTCACCACACGTCAGCTGATCATCATCGGACTCTGCATCCTTGCCGCAGCCCTTGCCGCAGCCCTTGCCGTGGGAGCATTCGTATTGTTGCGCTACATACTCCTCACACGTAAGCAGAAGAAGACCATCCGTCTGGCCAATGAGAGTAACGCCCTAAAGGCCAAGTTCATCAGTAATATCTCAGCTCAACTTGACCCCACATTAAGGAACCTCGACAGTAGCATTCCAGAGGTGAAGGCCTTGATGGATTTTTCACAACACATACAGACGCTTTCCCAACTAGAGAACAGTACAGATTCCATCGAACTGGAAGACACCCAGATGCCGCCGTTCTGCGAGGGTCTGATGGACCAGATCCGAGATAAGGTGAAGTCTGGTGTCACGCTGTCAGTCAACGCTCCTAACATGAGTGCCAGTATCCACCGCGACTACGTCTCCCACATCTTGCTTCACCTGCTCAACAACGCAGCCATCTACACTCCTGAGGGAGGAACTATCAGTCTCGATTTCAAGAAACGCGGCCCACACGCCTACCAGTTCCTGGTTTCCGACACAGGTGAAGGCATCCCCGAGGAGAAGCGTGAGGACATCTTCAAGCCCTTCCTCGAGATCCGTGACCTCACCACCGGCGATGGCCTTGGTCTGCCTATCTGTAAGCAGATGGCACTGAAGATGAACGGCGACCTTGACCTCGATCCCAAGTTCACCCGAGGCACCCGCTTCATGCTCGACCTCCATACCTGACAAACATGTATATCGCGGTAGCAGGGAATATAGGCAGCGGAAAGTCCACACTGACCCAGTTGCTCGCCCGCCACTACGGGTGGGAGCCACGTTACGAGTCAGTCGACAAAAATCCCTATCTTGAAGATTACTACCGCGATATACACCGTTGGTCGTTCAATCTCGAAATTTACTTCCTCAAGGAGCGCTTCCGCGACCTGCTGGCCATCCATCAAGCTGCCCATACCATTATTCAGGATCGTTCCATTTACGAGGGTGTTTACGTCTTCATGGCCAACAATAAGGCCATGGGTAACCTTTCCGACCGTGACTTCGAGACTTATATGGAGTTGTTCCACCAGATGACGTCCATCGTACGCCCTCCTGACCTCATGATATACCTCCGTGCCTCCGTACCCCACCTTGTGGGCAATATACAGATGCGTGGTCGCGACTACGAACAGACCATGAATCTTGAGTATCTGGAGAACCTGAACCAGCGTTATGACGACTTCATCTACCACAAGTACCCGGGTCGCGTGATGACCGTAGAGAAAGACGACCTTGACTTCCTCAATCGTCCCCACGACCTCGCCCACATCATTGACCGCATCGACCAGACCCTCTTCGGTCTCTTCCCCGAATATCCAGAAACCCCTAAAACAATATAACTTATGCACATCGCAGTAGCAGGAAACATCGGCAGTGGCAAGACCACCCTCACCAAATTGCTCTCCCACCGATACGGTTGGACGCCACGTTTCGAACCCGTTGACAATAATCCCTATCTGGCCGACTTCTACGCTGATATGCCCCGTTGGTCATTTAACCTCCAGATCTACTTTCTCAACAAGCGTTTCAAGGAAGTGGTGGAAATCTCCAAATCCCAGGATACCATTATACAGGATCGCACAATCTTTGAGGATGCTCGCATCTTCGCACCCAACCTCCACGACCAGGGCATGATGTCAGACCGCGACTTCGATAACTATTCCGACCTCTTCGACCTCATGATATCGCTCGTCAAGTTGCCCGACCTCATGATCTACATCCGCTCTTCCATTCCAACCCTTGTGGCACAGATCCAAAAGCGTGGCCGCGATTATGAGCAGACCATGCGTCTCGACTACCTGCAGGGTCTGGAAAAGCGCTACGAAGATTGGATAGCCACTTATCGTGGTCCGCTCATTATCGTTGATGGCGACACCTGCAAGTTTGGTGATAATCCCGAACACCTCAAGCAGGTTACCGACATGATCGATGCCAAGCTCTACGGTCTATTCCCTATGGAGTAAGATTATTTCTCTAACCAAGGGCTGAAGAAATCGATAATACCGGCCACCTTGTGGCTGGGATATTGAGTGTGACAGGTGATACCGCTGATAGAGTCGCCGGTGTTATAGCGCACGAAATAGGTATTCTGCGTTGCCTCCTCGTCCTCGGTGAAGTAGTCATACATTTTACTTTTAAGATTTACGGAATTCGCTCTCTCTTGCAGCTTCTGCAAAATGTCGTTACCGACACTCAGGGTCTTGTCGATGCCCCGTTCCGCGTCATGAAGGGTCATTGTAGCCTCCTCCTCGCCGCGTTTTAGTGTAAACTCCATGTCACGCCCTTTGTTGTTCTTGCTGGTGAACTTGAAATAGTCAATCGCCAATACACCCTTTTGATGATTGCGCCATTTCTGGAAATAATCTGAAAGAGCACGACGCATCTCTCGGTAGTTGTCAGGCCAAGCCATGTAACCACCTGAGCTGACGCTACGTTTTGAGTCATATTTATAGTACAGACTCCACGAATCGCCGTCGGTAATCCGCCCCTTGGGTTTATAATTCTCTTTGTACTTGTCCGTCTTGTAGGTTTCCATAATGGCCAGCAGTTCATCAAAGATGACGGAGTCGCTGAGGTAGAACTCCTTCTCGCCAGAAGAACCCTCGTCGATGACGACATTGATTCTTCCGTCTTTCGTGTAACTGACGTCATATTTCTCACCATGCATTGACATGCTGTTGTGGTGGTCGAAACTAAAATAGGTGAGTCGGTCTTTATTCATTTCGTTGTTGTTTAGCTGGGGTGACACGCATGAAACAGCCAGTCCCATCAATCCGGTAAATATAAGAAATCTATTCATATGGGGCATAAATAACATGTTCTGGTTGCTGGAGAAGGGTTAGTTATTGCTTGCTGCTTGAACTCAGTGGGGATCCCCGCATTATAGTCTCATGCCGACAAAAGCTCGGGCACGCCATTTGTTCTGATTCACCGTCAAGTCATTGTCGATGAAAGAATTGCTCATCGTAAGGGTGGCTCCTGCGAAGTAACGAGGCGAAAAGTTATAGATAACGGCGGCTCGTTCGTTAAAGATCATACTGAAACTCAAGTATTTGGCATCCTTACGCTCACCATTTACGGTCATGTAGTTATTATTGTAGATGACGAAGGTTGGGAGCATGGACAAGTGGATGAGCCACTTGCCAAGTACACAGTTGTAGCCGTAGCCGCCACCGATACCGAAGAGCCCGATGTGGATATAAAGGTCGTTGGCTTTAGGTGTTTTCTCTTTGAATTCGTCGGTGGTCTCGATGCTACCGCCCTGATAGCTGATACCTGCGAGCCATGAGCCAGCAGAACGGCGTTGGAGGTAACTCTGGGTAAAGGCGGCTGGATAGGAGAAGCGACGGTGGTTGAAGACGTAGTAGCCGGCGAGGTTGGCCATCTTCATTTTAACGTCTCCAGCCTCCAGATGTCCAATGGCATTACCTCCTTTTATATCACCAGCTAGCGTCGTGGATCGATGGTAGCTGGCATCTAGGCTTAGATGGCTGCTATAGTAAGCGAGGTTGAACTCATAGTCTTTATAGACGCCTTTTATCTTGGCAGGGTTGATGGACAAGGCTGCCGAGATTCCTCTGTACGAGGCTCCAATGCTCATGGTGGTCTTGATGTTAGTGTTCAGATCGGCTTTGGAATTGACTCCGTCCTTGTCGCCCTTTACGTGGAAATTGTCGCCCGACTGGTTCAACCTTACCTTCAGCGTCAGGCGTGCATCAGGCCTTACGACATAGTTTGTGTCGTAAGATGTCTTATAGTATCTGGCTGTGAGTGCACTGTCAATACTCGCCTTCACCAGTTGATGGTGGCTCTGAGCATCGGTATCATTTGAAATGATAATAAGAATAGCTACAAATAACCAATAATATACGAATTTCATTCTTCAGTGGTTTCGCGTTATGCGAAGTTTCCATTTATTTTGCTAATTCGATGGCCATCTGCTGCTGGAGCTCGCGGGCTTTCTGGGCAGCAACCTCAGCGAAATCCTCACCATTGGAGGCGTAGATGATGCCACGGGAAGAGTTCACGAGCAGTCCGCAGTCCTTCGTCATGCCATAGCGGCACACTTCCTGCAGCGAGCCTCCTTGGGCTCCAACGCCGGGAACGAGGAAGAAGTGGTCTGGGGCGACCTTGCGGATGTCCTCGAACATACGTCCCTGCGTGGCGCCAACAACGTACATCATGTTATCGGCATTTCCCCACTGCTGGCTCTGTCTCAGAACTTTCTCAAACAGACGTTCACCATTGGCGTCTTCCGTCAACTGGAAATCGTGAGAGCCTTTGTTTGAAGTCAGAGCGAGGAGGATGACCCATTTACCGTCGTAGCCCAGGAAGGGCATGACGCTGTCTTCACCCATGTAAGGGGCAACGGTGAGGGCATCGACGTCGTTCTGCTCGAAGAATGTCTTGGCATACATTTTTGACGTGTTGCCTATGTCACCACGCTTGGCATCGGCGATGATGAAGTGTTTGGGGTACTCCTCTTTCAGATACTCTACGGTGGCCTCGAAAGCTAGCAGACCGTCAACGCCGTAGGCCTCATAGAAGGCTAGGTTGGGCTTATAGGCGACACAGTAGGGTGCTGTGGCATCAATGATGAGGGCGTTGAACTCGCAGAGGGCGCGGAACACGTAGTCCTCGCCGTCCTTGGCTTTAGCCTCATCGATGATGCACTGTGGGATTTTGTCGATATCCGTATCGAGACCAACGCAGAGAAAACTCTGCTTCTCCTTAATCTGCTCTATCAGTTCTTTGCGTGTCATATTATTTGTTTTTTAGATAACGATAAGACAGGTAAAAAAGGACTACAAGCGCCCACCAAAGGATGAGGACACCGAAACCAACCCAGAGGTTATCTAGTTCTCTGCTTATCCATCCACATGGGATAATTCCCAACGCTCCCATGAAGTTCATGATGAAATGTTCTTTATTGAACTCCTCTTTCATGGGTGCCCAGAACTTTTTCAATTTATCGCTCATATTACAGCTCTGTTTCTTTCATGCGTTCAGCGTTTTCAGCTACAGTCAGTGCATCGATCATGGCTTGAATGTCACCTCCGAGGAAGCCCTGTAAGTCATGGGTGGTGTAGCCGATGCGGTGGTCGGTGACGCGGCCCTGGGGGAAATTGTAGGTGCGGATCTTAGCACTTCGGTCGCCCGTCGAGACAAGACTCTTTCGGCGCGAGGCGATGTCATCCATATACTTTTGGTGCTCCTTGTCGTAGATAAAGGTGTATAGACGCGAGAGGGCACGCTCCTTGTTCTTCGGTTGGTCGCGCGTCTCGGTACACTCGATAAGTATCTCCTCGGTCTCGCCAGTGTTGGGATTTTTCCACATATAACGCAGGCGTACACCGGACTCCACCTTGTTTACATTCTGACCACCAGCACCGCTGGAGCGGAAAGTGTCCCATTTGATCTCACCTTCGTTCACGTGCACCTCAAACTTGTCAGCCTCGGGCAGCACGGCCACTGTGGCAGCAGAGGTGTGCATACGTCCTTGAGTCTCTGTGGCGGGCACTCGCTGCACGCGGTGAACACCAGACTCGTATTTCAGCGTGCCATAGACATCGGCTCCTGATACGGCGAAGTCGATTTCCTTGAAACCGCCCACAGCTCCCTCGGAGACACTGGTGATTGAGAGCTGCCAGCCCTTCGACTCGCAATAGCTCTTGTACATCTTGAACAGGTCGCCAGCGAAGAGACAAGCCTCGTCGCCACCAGTACCGGCACGAATCTCCATCTGTACGTTCTTCGCATCCTCTGGGTCTTTGGGAATCAGTGCTATCTTGATTTCCTCTTCAAGTTTTGGTTGAAGCTCCTCATTGGCTGCAAGTTCCTCGCGGGCCATCTCCTTCATCTCAGGATCGGTCTCATTGGCAAGGATGTCCTTGGCCTCCTTGATGCCGTTCAGACAGTTGATGTAACGCTTACGGGCATCCATGATGTCACCTAGGTCTTTGTATTCCTTAGTCAGTTTTACAAAACGGTTTTGATCGGCTATCACGTCGGGGTCTGTAATCAGTGTAGACACCTCCTCGAAGCGTGCCTCCAAGCCGTCGAGTTTCTGCAATATACTGTTATTGTCCATGTTTTCTGTTGTTAATAATCAAATGTGCCGAACTCGGATTGGATGGTCAGACTCTTGGATCCTTCTTCGATATGACCTACAACCTGAGCGTCGATGTTAAATGTTCTGGCTATGTTTATAACCTGCTCGGCAATCTCGGGACGGATGTAAATCTCCATGCGATGCCCCATGTTGAACACCTGGTACATCTCGCGCCAATCGGTGCCGGAACACTCGTGGATAGCGCGGAAGAGTGGGGGCACGGGGAACATGTTGTCCTTGATCACCCGGCAATTGTCATTCACAAAGTGCAACACCTTTGTCTGAGCGCCGCCAGTACAGTGAACCATTCCATGGATCTCAGGACGCAGCTCGTCGAGCAACTTCTTAGTGACTGGGGCATAAGTGCGCGTAGGCGACAGTACAAGCTGTCCTGCATCGACAGGAGAGCCTTCTACTGTGTCAGTAAGGTGGTATCTGCCACTGTAAACAAGCTCGTCAGGCACAGTGTGGTCGTAGCTCTCAGGATAGTTCTCTGCGAGGTATTTGGCGAAGACGTCATGGCGTGCGGAGGTGAGGCCGTTTGAGCCCATACCTCCATTGTAACGCTTCTCGTAGGTAGCCTGTCCTGTAGAGGAGAGGCCCACAATGACATCGCCAGGACGGATGTTCGCATTGTCGATGACGTCAGCGCGACGCATGCGGCAGGTAACGGTGGAGTCGACAATGATAGTGCGCACGAGGTCGCCAACGTCGGCCGTCTCACCACCTGTGGGCCAGATGCCAATACCCATCTCACGGAGTTCTGCCAGCAGCTCGTCGGTGCCGTTGATGATGGCTGATATCACCTCACCTGGGATGAGCATCTTGTTGCGGCCAATGGTGCTGGAAACAAGAATGTTGTCCACGGCTCCTACACAGAGCAGGTCGTCAGTGTTCATTACGATGGCGTCTTGGGCGATGCCCTTCCAAACAGAAAGGTCACCGGTCTCTTTCCAGTACATGTAGGCGAGTGCCGACTTCGTGCCGGCGCCGTCAGCGTGCATAATGTTACAATACTCGGGGTCGCCGCCCAGAATGTCAGGGATGATCTTGCAGAAAGCCTGTGGGAAGATCCCCTTGTCAATGTTCTTTATCGCGTTGTGTACGTCTTCCTTGGCGGCACTCACGCCACGCATCATATATCTGTTGTCCATCTCATTCTTTATTTGTTTCTATGTTCTCTTATTTTTCGTGCCAGAATTCCCAACTGACAAATGCTTGAAGTAACAGCATTTCAAGGCCGTTCTTGACGTCGGCACCATGTTCAGCACCCTTGCGCATGAAGAGCGTCTGGTCAGGGTTGTAGATAAGGTCGTAGCAGATGGTGTGGGAATCCATCGCCTCGTAGGGCAGATCAGGACACTCTTCAGTATGGGGATACATGCCTAAAGGTGTGCAGTTTACGATAACATTGTACTCCTTGATTACTTCTGGTGTGATGCTCTTGTACTGTATGGTGTCAGGCCGTTCGTAGCGGCTCACCAGAACTGGCTCAATGTTCAGTGACTTCAAACCATAGCAGATGGCCTTCGATGCACCTCCAGTGCCGAGTACGAGCGCCTTATGGTGCCATTTCTTGTCAATCATCGGCTCTATGCTCTGTGTGAAGCCGATGACATCACTGTTGTAGCCCTTCAGGATGGTCTTGTTGCCCTGGTGGGTCACGCGGATAACGTTCACGGCTCCTATGGCCCTGGCCTCCGGCGTGATGTTATCGAGGAAAGGCATGACTTTCTCCTTGTAAGGAATGGTCACGTTCAGTCCCTGCAAATCAGGGTGACTGTCAATGACCTCCGGTAGGATGTCTATGCTCGGAATCTCGAAGTTCTCGTACTTGGCATTGATGTTCTCATCGGCAAACTTCTGGTTGAAGTAGCTGATGGAAAAGGAGTGCCCCAAAGGGTAGCCAATTAAACCGTACCTGTCCATAATTGTGTTATTTTGTTGCAAAATACATCGTGCAGATGCCGAAGGTGAGGCGCTGGAAGCTGGCCTCCCTGAATCCAGCTTTTTTAAGTATCTCCACCATACGTTCGCCTTGTGGGAAGGCCTCGATGGTTTTCGTCAAGTAGCTGTACGCGCTATTGTCCTTAGAGATGAGCCGTCCGTAGACGGGCAGTACCGTATGGGCATACACGTGGAACAGCTGCTTCATCGGGAATGCTACGGGTGTAGTCAGTTCGACGATACTCAGGTGTCCACCTTCTTTCAGCACGCGGCACATCTCGATTAGTCCCTTGTCGAGGTCAGCAAAGTTTCGTATACCGAAGGCCGCCGTCACAGCGTCGAAGGTGGCATCGGGGTAGGAGAGTGCTGTGCAGTCCTCACGCTCGAAGGATATGATGCTGTCGAGACCTTTTTTTCTGACCTTCTGCCGTCCTACTTCCATCATTCCCTCGCTGATATCTGCTCCCACGAGTCTTGTGGGTCGTAGCATCTCTGCTGCGAGGATGGCGAAGTCGCCAGTGCCTGTGGCGATGTCGAGCAGTGTCTGAGGCTTGTGTGGCTCCAGTTGGCGGATGGCCTTCCGTCGCCAGCCTTTGTCAATATTCCACGACAGGCGGTGGTTCAGCTTGTCGTAAGAGGGGGCGATGTTGTCGAACATCTGCTCCACCTGCTGCGCCTTGCCTTCCTCTGCCCCATAGGGCTTTATAGCCTCCTGCTCGTAGTTCATAGCGAATTATACTAGTTTTACTAGTCGGACTAGTTTACTAGTTATTTGTTCTTAAAGGCGTTCAGCCAGCTGCTGACGTTCTGCTCGATACGTGCGGCGATGTCTCCTTCGGTGGCCTCACGCTCGAAGCGCTCGCCGACGATGTGCTCGTAGAGCTCGATATAGCGGTCGCTGACGCTATCTGCATACTCGTCGGTAATCTCAGGCATCACCTGTCCGGGCTCGTTCATGAAGTTGTGCTCGATGAGCCACTGGCGCACGAACTCTTTCGAGAGCTGACGCTGGGGTTCGCCCTTGGCCAGTTTCTCCTCGTAGCCCTCGGCATAGAAATAACGGCTGGAGTCGGGGGTATGGATTTCGTCGATGAGATACACCTTACCGTCGCGTTTGCCGAACTCATACTTTGTGTCGACGAGGATCAGTCCGCGCTTAGCTGCGATGTCTTGTCCGCGCTGGAAAATCTTACGGGTGTAGTCCTCCATCACGGCATAGTCCTCTGCCGATACCAGCCCTTGGGCGATGATTTCCTCACGGGAGATATTCATGTCGTGCCCCTCGTCGGCCTTCGTAGTCGGGGTGATGATGGGTTCAGGGAAACGCTCGTTCTCCTTCATACCGTCGGGTAGCTTCACACCGCAGAGCTCACGACAGCCGTTCTTGTACTCACGCCAGGCAGAACCAGTGAGGATGCTGCGGATGATCATCTCCACGCGGAAGCCTTCGCACTTCAGACCGACGGTCACCATCGGGTCAGGTGTAGCGAGCTTCCAGTTCGGACAGATGTCCGTCGTGGCGTCGAGGAACTTGGCAGCAATCTGGTTCAGCACCTGCCCCTTGTAGGGAATGCCCTTAGGCAGCACTACGTCGAACGCGGAGATGCGGTCAGTGGCTACCATCACCATCAGGTTGTCGTTGATGTTGTACACGTCACGGACCTTTCCGTGATAAACGCTCTTCTGTCCCTCAAACTGGAACTCAGTCTTTGTTAATGCTTTCATATCTTTGTAACTATTCACTTTTCACTTCCTTGTCGTAATTCTCGTAGGCGTTGACAATGCGGGTGACGAGTTTGTGGCGGACGATGTCCGAACGGTCGAGGTTTACCACGCCTATTCCTTCCACATTATTTAATATATGTAGGGCCTCGATGAGACCGCTCTTCTGGGAGTGGGGTAGGTCTATCTGAGTCATATCGCCCGTGATGATCATCTTCGTGTTCCAGCCCATGCGAGTGAGGAACATGCGGATCTGTGCGGTTGTGGTATTCTGTGCCTCGTCAAGGATGACTACAGCGTCGGAAAGTGTGCGTCCGCGCATAAAGGCCAGTGGCGCAATCTGTATCACGTGCTTCTCCATCATGTCCTGCAACTTCACCTGTGGCAGCATGTCCTCCAGCGCGTCGTAGAGCGGCTGCAGGTATGGGTCTATCTTTTCCTTCATGTCGCCAGGCAGGAATCCAAGTTTCTCTCCCGCCTCCACAGCGGGACGCGAGAGGATGATCTTCTTCGCAGTTTTCTCCTTCAAGGCCTTCACGGCCAGTGCTATGGAGAGATAGGTTTTTCCCGTGCCTGCAGGTCCTACGGCAAACACCATGTCGTTCTGATGGTAGGCCTCTATCAGCCGTTGCTGGTTCTTCGTGCGGGCCTTGATAGGACGTCCGGACATGGTGTAGACCACTACGTCGTCAGGCACTTCGTCGCTCTTGCGGTGTCCCTTTACGAAGTCGAGGATATCCTCGTCCTTGATGGCATTGAAGCGCAGCACGTGCTGGCGCATCCCTTCCACCGCCTCTTCGAACGAAGCCATCTGTTCCTCATCGCCCAGCACCCGTATGACGTTGTCGCGGGCCACTATCCGCAGCTTGGGATATAGTGAACGCAACATCTGAAGATGTACGTTGCTCACCCCATAGAAAGTCAAGGGATCAATATCCTCCAGTACGATATGCTTCTCTGTCAATGCTTTCTAACTTATTTTGCGTGCAAAATTACAAAAAAAGCCACAGATTACATAGAATTCACCAAAAATTTTGTTATCTTTGCGCCCAAATTGGTGTTTTTTCTAATGAAACTGACAAAAAAAGGTTATCTGTTAGGTTTTCTGGCGGTGGTACTGCTGCTTGCTTGCGTACGATGGATCTGGCCAGAGGTGGCCGTCGCCCGTACGCCATCAGCCACTTCTGCCTCAGTCTCTTCGCATAGCGAAGATCATTCTTTTGTAAACCATAAACAGACCGTACATAAGATCCGTTCTGTGTCCAGTTATGCCGAAGCCTTTCCCGATACCAACGGCTTGCAGCTGACGGCTGCCAACCGCTGGGGAGTGACACCAGTCATGAACCGTGAAGATGCTGAGTCGCGTAAGCGTGAACTGGTATATGTAGGAGCGAATCCATATTTTCATGTAGACCCGCTCTACTCGAGTATTCCCTATCTCGTGCCGAGGGCTGCCGTACTGCTTCAAGATATTGGACAGGCGTTCTTCGACAGTCTCTATGTGAAAGGCGTTCCTCTTCATAAGGTAATCGTTACCAGCGTATTACGTTCTCAGGAAGATGTGGTTAAGCTTCGTCGTCGTAACGGGAATGCCACAGAGAATTCCTGTCATCTCTACGGCACTACTTTCGACATCTGTTACAACCGCTACAAGACGGTAGAGAACCCCGATGGTCCACCTCGACGAGAGGTTCGCAATGATACGTTGAAATGGGTACTCTCCGAGGTGCTGCGTGATATGCGGGAACAGGGCCGCTGCTACATCAAATATGAAGTGAAGCAAGGTTGCTTTCATATGACGGTTAGGTAATATAATTGTCAGAATAACAAATATTTAAACAATAAATAATAAACATTAACTTAAAAACTGAAAATTATGAAATTAGACGGAAGAAGAGAAAGTTCCAATGTGGAAGACCGCAGAGGAATTAGTGGAAAAGCAGTGGCCGGTGGTGGTATCGGTGCAATCATCATCGCAGCATTGTTCGCCTGGATGAGCGGAGGCAACCCTCTTGAGGCAGGACTGCAGGCTGCCCAACAGCAGATGTCGGTTCCAACGGAGACTGTCGGTGAGGAGAACTTCACCGAGGAAGAGCAGGCTCTGGCCAGCGACTGCAAGAAGATCCTCGCCTCTACGGAGGATGTGTGGGGTCCTGTGTTTGAGAAGATGGGAGGTACCTATACCTCTCCGACGCTCGTGCTGTTCACCAATCAGGTGAACTCTGCCTGTGGTAACGCTACTGCTGCCGTAGGGCCCTTCTATTGCTCAGGTGACCAAAAACTCTACATCGACCTTTCGTTCTTCACCCAGATGAAACGTCAGTTGGGGGTTGAGGGTAACACCTTCGCTTATGCTTATGTCATTGCCCACGAGATCGGACATCATGTGGAATATCTGACAGGTACACTCTCTAAGGCACATCAGGCAATGAATTCAAGTGATAAAGTCTCCGCCAACAAGATCAGCGTACGTCTGGAACTGCTGGCCGACTACTATGCCGGCGTATGGGCACACTATGAGGATGCTATGAATCATTCTATGGAGTACGGCGACCTTGAGAAAGGACTCGAACTGGCTAAGGCCATCGGTGATGACTGGCTGCAGAAGAAGGCTCAGGGCCGTGCTACACCCGAGTCGTTCACCCACGGTACCAGTGACCAGCGTAAGCGTTGGTTGAAAAAGGGCTACGATACGGGCGACATGCGCACCTCAACCTTCGACGTACAGAATTACAACGATTTGTAGTCAGAGCAGAAAAGTCATATTGACAATAATAGTGAAGGGTGGCAGAAATAATCTGTCACCTTTCTGTGTTATAAAAAAATCATCTATTTCTTTGGTCGTTTAAAGGTTTTTTAATAATTTTGCAGCCGAAATAAATAGTAAAAAACATAAACTAAATTAAGATTATGTGTGGAATTGTAGGATATATTGGCAAACAGGATGCTTTTCCTATCCTGATTAAAGGTCTTCGTAGGTTGGAATATCGCGGTTACGATAGTGCCGGAGTGGCTCTGCTGAACGATGACGGTGATTTGAATGTGTATAAGACAAAGGGTAAAGTGGATAACCTGACGGAGTATTGTGCCGACAAGGACGTGAACGGAACGGTTGGCATAGCCCATACGCGTTGGGCCACACACGGAGAACCTTCATCGAGGAACGCCCACCCGCACTATTCTTCATCGAAGAACCTGGCCATCATCCACAACGGTATTATTGAGAACTACGCCGATCTGAAGCATAAGTTAGTAGCAAAGGGCGTTACCTTTGTAAGCGATACTGATACCGAGGTGCTTGTGCAACTGATTGAATACATTATGGTTAAAAAACATCTCGACCTGCTGGAAGCTGTTCAGGTGGCTCTTTATCAGGTTATCGGTGCCTATGCCATTGCTGTGCTCGACAAGAACGACCCTGATCAGATTATTGCGGCCCGTAAGCAGAGTCCGCTGGTGGTGGGTATCGGTGAGGATGAGTTCTTCCTCGGCTCTGACGCAAGCCCAATTGTGGAATATACAAATAAGGTTGTGTACTTGGAGGATGGTAATATCGCAGTAATACGTCGCGGTCAGGATCTCCACGTGTTCAGTATCCTCGGCGAGGAACAGGAGCTGAAGGTGAAGAAGGTGGATATCGACCTCGGACAGATTGAGAAGGGTGGTTATCCCCACTTCATGCTGAAGGAAATCTTTGAGCAGCCTGAGTGTCTGAAGAACTGCATGAGAGGTCGAGTGAATGTTGAAGCAGACCACGTAACACTTTCTGCATTAATCGATTACCGTCGTCAGTTGCTCAATGCAAAGAGAGTGGTGATCGTGGCCTGCGGTACTTCTTGGCACGCAGGACTGATTGGCAAACAAATGATAGAGACACTCTGTCGTATCCCCGTTGAGGTGGAGTATGCCAGCGAGTTCAGATACAGGAATCCCGTCGTGACGAAGGACGACGTGGTGATTGCCATTTCTCAGAGTGGTGAGACTGCCGATACGTTGGCAGCAGTACAGTTGGCAAAGGAAAAGGGAGCATTTATCTATGGCATATGTAACGCTATCGGTTCCTCGATACCAAGAGCTACTGATACAGGTACCTATATCCATGTGGGTCCTGAGATCGGTGTGGCCTCTACGAAGGCGTTCACAGGTCAGGTGACAGTGCTTACGATGTTTGCTCTTGCACTGGCTGAGGCGAAGGGTACCGTTGACCGCCAGGAATACCTGAAGATTGTCAAGGGCCTGAGTGAGATCCCTGTGAAGATCCGTGAGGTGCTACAGACGAACGACAAGGTGGCCGATCTTGCACGTACTTTCACTTATGCACATAACTTCCTGTATCTTGGTCGAGGCTTCTCTTATCCTGTGGCTCTGGAAGGTGCCTTGAAATTAAAGGAAATCTCATATATCCACGCTGAGGGGTATCCTGCAGCCGAGATGAAACACGGTCCAATCGCACTGATTGATTCGGATATGCCTGTGGTGGTCATCGCCACACACAACGCCATGTATGAGAAGGTACTGTCGAACATCCAGGAGATCAAGGCCCGTCAGGGTAGGGTCATCGCTCTCGTCTCGAAAGGCGATGACACCATAGCGAAAATTGCCGATGAGGTGATAGAGTTGCCCGATGTGCTGGAATGTCTTGAGCCGCTGGTGTCCACAATACCTCTGCAGCTGCTGGCATACCATGTGGCCGTGTGCAAAGGCAAGAACGTAGACCAGCCGAGAAATCTCGCAAAGTCGGTGACAGTAGAGTAAAGTTAAAAAAATCTGCCAAATATTTGGAGAATTCGTTTTATTTACCTATATTTGCACTCGAAATAACTAATTTACTCTGACTAACCATGGATGCAATAGAGAGTTTAGAGTCAAAAATTAACCGAAGCGATTATAAGATATTAATCGTCGACGATGTAGTCAGCAACGTGTTGCTGCTCAAGATATTGTTGACTAATGAACAGTTCCAGGTTTGCACAGCCAACAACGGTACAACCTGTATTGAGGTTGCCAAGACGGAACATCCAGATCTTATTCTGCTCGACGTGATGATGCCTGATATTAATGGTTTCGACACGGCGGTGGTGCTGAAGAAGGATGCGACGACCAGGGATATCCCCATCATCTTCCTGACGGCCCTGAACACCCCGCAGGATCTGGTGCGAGGTTTCCAGGTGGGAGCCAACGACTTCTTGACAAAGCCCTTCAACAAGGAGGAGCTCGTGATGCGTGTGATGCAGCAGATCTCACTTGTGGCAGCTAAGCGTATCATTGAGAAACAGAACTCCGAACTGCGTGCCACGCTGAATAACCGCGACAAGATGTACTCAGTGATAGCCCACGACCTGCGTTCACCTATGGCCAGTATCCGAATGGTGCTTAACCTTGTGGTGGCATCGGCATCGCCTGAGACAGTAGGTGAGGAACTTTACACGCTGCTCGACCAGGCTAACCGTGAGTCGGAGGAAGTACATGATCTGCTGGATAACTTGCTGAAGTGGACGAAGAGTCAGACGGGCAGGCTGACGGTGGTGAAACAGGAACTGAACCTCAACGACATCATCCCTGGTGTAGTGGAGATATTCGATATTATCGCACAGACGAAGCGTATAAAATTGGACTATCAGCCATTGGACGGCGACGTGAAGGTTATTGCCGACAACGATATGTTGAAGACCATCGTGCGTAACTTCCTGTCCAACGCCATCAAGTTCTCACCCGAAGACTCCACCATAGAAATCATCTTGAAGGAAGAAGGCGATTTTGCGAAGGTGAGCGTATGCGACCATGGTGTGGGTATTGCTGCTGATCGTTTGGGAAGCATCTTCCACAAAGGAGAGACCACCTATGGTACAGACGGTGAAGAAGGCTCCGGACTTGGACTGCAACTCTGTCAGGACTTCGCTCGTAAGAACGACGGCGATTGCACCGTAGAGTCGATAGAAGGGCAGGGGAGTACGTTCAGTGTTCTTATACCACTAAAGAAATAATGCCTACACCTATTTATATTATAGAGGAACGGAAACTTCGCCGCAACCTGACGCTTATCGCCGGTGTTGCGGCGAAAGCAGATATAGAGATTATCCTCGCCTTCAAGGCCTTCGCACTATGGAAGACCTTTCCCATCTTCCGTGAGTATATAAACGCTACGACGGCCAGTTCGCTGGCTGAGGCAAGACTGGCATATGACAGGTTCGGTGCTCCAGCACACACCTATTCGCCAGCATATACCGACGATGAGTTTGATGAGATCGTAGCCTGCTCATCGCACCTGACGTTTAACTCGCTGTCGCAGTATGAGCGTTTCCATAATCGGGCCAAGGACTGTTCGCTCGGACTGCGTGTTAATCCTGAGTATTCGGAGGTGGGCACACTATTATATAATCCCTGTGCTCCTGGGACACGCTTCGGCGTTTCTGCCGACAAGCTGCCAGAAACCTTGCCTGACGATATCAGAGGCTTCCACTGCCACTGTCACTGTGAGAGTGGGGCTGATGTCTTCGAACGCACACTGAAACATATCGAGGAGAAGTTCTCGCGCTGGTTCCCACAGTTGGAATGGATCAATTTCGGAGGTGGACATCTTATGACGCGTAAGGACTACGACGTTGACTTGCTTATACGTCTGATGCAGGACTTCCGCAGTCGCTATCCTTGGTTGAAGGTGATTCTGGAGCCTGGTAGTGCCTTTGCCTGGCAGACGGGACCGTTGGTGTCACACGTAGTGGACATCGTAGAGGATAAGGGAATCCGTACAGCCATTCTCGACGTGAGTTTCACCTGTCACATGCCCGACTGCCTGGAAATGCCGTACTTCCCCGACGTCCGCAACGCCACACACATCCCAGAATGTAATCATAAAGTTCAAAGCTCAAAGTTCAAAGTTCAAAGTTACCGTCTTGGGGGCAACAGTTGTCTGAGTGGCGACTATATGGGATATTGGCGCTTCGATCATGAATTGCAGATAGGCGAGGAAGTTATTTTTGAGGACATGATCCATTATACTACCGTCAAGACGAACATGTTCAACGGTGTGCGTCATCCCTCCATCGGCATGCTCCATGAGGATGGTAAACTGGAAATTCTTCGTGAATTTGGCTACGCAGACTACGAAAACAGGATGGATTAGAAGTTTTTTTGAAAAAAAACAGCGAAAAAGTTTGCCAGTTCCAAAAAAAGCATTACCTTTGCACCCGCTATCGAGAGAGATAGCCGAGAGAAAGCGGAATTATCGCGTAAGCCGAGAGTAAAATATCTTTTTTTTGCTGAGGTGAAGCCGAAAATACCGACACTCGAAAAAAGGCGGAAATAGCTCAGTTGGTAGAGCACAACCTTGCCAAGGTTGGGGTCGCGGGTCCGAGTCCCGTTTTCCGCTCACATGTTGAACAAAAAAGAGACATCAGGGAATGGCCCTGTTGCGAAAATGCCCAGGTGGCGGAATTGGTAGACGCGCACGTTTCAGGTGCGTGTGCCGCGAGGCGTGCAGGTTCGAGTCCTGTTCTGGGCACTCTTTTTTATTCAGCGTTTTGTTGGAGAGGTGGCGGAATTGGTAGACGCGCTACTTTGAGGGGGTAGTGTCAATTGCGACGTGGGAGTTCGAGTCTCCTCCTCTTCACAAGCGGAATTTTCGCGCAAGCCGAGTGCAGAAAAACCTTGTTTTTATGCCAAGGCGCCGCCGAAAATCTCGATTGTTCGAAGACAAGCGGAAATAGCTCAGTTGGTAGAGCACAACCTTGCCAAGGTTGGGGTCGCGGGTCCGAGTCCCGTTTTCCGCTCTTTTTAGGAAAACAACTTTTTCAGATGAATTTATATCTTAGATATTTTGACCGTGAAACGCTCGTTTCCACAGTAGATGAGGCTATTGACTTCCTCAAGGCTATTAACGAGATAGAGATGACACCCGAGCTGGAGGCAGACATTAGAGATTATGTCGCCAGTAGTGTGTTTTATCCCAAGCGCTATAAGATTCATCCCCGTGTGTACTTTATTATTATAAAGACCGATGCTGCCACCATGCAGGATTTCAAGGAAAAGAAGGCAGTACACCCTGATAGTGTACCTGCAGCAAAGGCTGTCTCTCCTGCTGTGGCGAAGCTCAACGAACTGCGCGATGGATGGTATGAGGGCTCGGTCAATTTCAAGAGAGTGCTGCTCGTACCTGGAACGGGCAAGTTCCAGTATCGCGACACGTTGTTCGTTGCACGCGTGAGGGCAATGTCGGGTATGGAATGCTATGAGCGTATCATCGAGCATCTGCGTGAGCGTGTCGATGAGCGCAGTCAGTTCCCCTCGGCTAAGGGAAAGAATTTCAAGTTCCGTTTCCTCGGAAATGCAAAGAGGTAAGTTTTTGAAAGGAGGCAATTATGAATAAGGTGATGCTTATTGGCAATGTCGGACAGGAGCCCGAAGTAAGATACGTAGACCAGGGAGTGGCTGTAGCCAGGCTTCGTTTGGCCACAACTGAGCGAGGCTATACCCTGCAGAACGGCACTCAGGTGCCTGACCATACCGACTGGCACACGATAAAATTCTGGAAGGGATTAGCGGAATATATTGAAAAGTATGTTCACAAAGGTGATAAACTATACATAGAGGGACGTATTCGTTATACCTCATATGATGATAAGCAGGGACAGCGTCGTTTTGCAACAGAAATATGGGCTGATAATTTGGAGTTCCTTGGATCGCCCAAATCTGTAACGGCTACTGTTAATGAACCGTTGGCTGCTCCTCAGCCCGATAAATCACCTGAAGAGGTCCTGCCGTTCTGATCATGGACTATTTTCAACAACTCCTGAATGAAGTTTGTTTTCTGACTCCCACCACTGGAGCCATAGTGTGTGGGGTGTTGGCATGCTTGCTACTGGTGTTCTCAGGCTATGCATCCGGTTCAGAGATTGCTTTCTTCTCTCTGTCGCCCAACGACCTCAACGAGCTCGATGAGGAGAAGAACGACGACGACCGCCAGATTACTGAGTTACGCGAGGACTCTGAGCGTACGCTGGCCACTATCCTCATCACCAACAACCTGGTGAACGTTACGATCATCATGCTCTGCAACTATTTCTTCAGCCACGTCATCGACTTCGGCAACGCCTATTGGTTGCAGTTCATTGTGATTACCGTCCTGCTCACATTCCTGCTTCTGCTTTTCGGCGAGATCATGCCAAAGGTCTATGCAGCACAGCACGCATTGGCCTTCTGCCGTTTCTCGGCTTCTGGTATTATGCGCCTCAGGACATTTTTCTACCCGCTTGCCTCAGTGCTGATCCGTTCAGGAGTGCTGGCAGAGAAGGTGGTACAGAAAGAGAATCACGTACTCAGTGTGGACGATCTTGAACAGGCACTTGAACTCACAGGTGAGAACGAACTGAAGGATGAGAAGGATATGCTTGAGGGCATCGTGCGTTTTGGCGACGAGACCGCAAAAGAGGTGATGACTAGTCGCCAGGATGTCGTAGACCTCGACTTCCGCTCTTCCTTCCCTGATGTCCTGAAGTGTATCGTAGAGAACAACTACTCGCGTATCCCCGTCTATCAGGGATCAATCGATAATATCCGCGGCATCCTTTATATCAAGGATTTGCTGCCGCATCTCTCAAAACCCTCCACATTCCGTTGGCAGTCGCTGATAAGACCACCGTACTTTGTGCCTGAAACGAAGAAAATCGATGACCTGTTGCGCGACTTCCAGGAGAACAAGGTGCACATCGCAATCGTAGTGGATGAGTTCGGTGGCACCAGCGGTATCATCACCCTTGAAGATATCCTCGAGGAGATTGTGGGTGAGATCAACGACGAGTACGACGAGGAGGAAAAGAACTATACCCGAATCAATGCCAATACCTATATATTCGAAGGCAAGACGTTGCTCAGCGACTTCTTCAAGATTCTCGATCTCGACGACGAGACTTTCGAGGATGTGGAAGGCGACGCCGATTCATTGGCTGGCCTGCTGCTGGAGATAAAAGGTGACTTCCCTGAACTCCACGAACGTCTGGACTACAAGAACTTCACCTTTGAGGTGGTGGAACTTGACGGTCATCGAATATCCAGAATTAAAGTAATTATACATGAACATGCTGAAGAATAAAATATATATCCTGCTGGCCTTGCTTATTGCCACAATGGCTATTGGCGAAGTGTCGGCTAATCAATCGAAAACAAAAAGAAAGCATCGCGTAAAGACGCATAAGGTCATCAAGAAGAAAAAGAAGGTAAGCCGCAAACGTACGGCTGTTGTGAAGCCAATAGACCCTCGACTTAACGATCCCGACTACGATCCCTTCCTGTCATGTGAGGACACCTGTGGCCACATTCACGGCATTGACCTGTCGCACTATCAGGGACAGGTGTTCTGGGAAACGGTAGGCGAGAACACGAAGATGGCGTATGTCTATCTGAAGGCTACAGAGGGCGGCGACCGTATCGACGAGCGCTATGAACGGAATATCGAACTGGCTCACCGCTATGGACTGAAGGTTGGCTCCTATCACTTCTTCCGACCGAAGACTCCCTTACTCCAGCAATTGGAGAACTTCAAGACACAGTGTCTGCCTGGAGAACAAGACCTTATTCCGATGATAGATATCGAAACCACAGGTGGATTGCCTGACTACGAGTTCTGCGATTCCTTGTTCCGCTTCCTTGGGATGGTGGAGCGCACATACCGTCAGCAGCCGTTGTTATATACCTTCCGCAACTTCTACAACAAACATCTGCTGGGACAGATCGACGACTACAAGCTGATGATAGCCATGTATACGGACGAAGAGCCGGAACTGGCCGACGGAAGGGACATCACGATGTGGCAGTACACCAGCAAGGGACGTATCGTGGGTGTTAATGGTTTTGTGGATAAGAGCCGTTTCCTCGGCCGTCATGGTCTTCGCGAAATCCGCTTCCGACATTAGACATTAAGCTTTGAACTTTGAACTTTGAGCTTTATGATTACTTCTTAAGCAGAATATAGAGAAGACTGTGGTGGGCATTTTTCTGCCTCCAATGATATCATAAAGTTCAAAGCTCAAAGTTCAAAGTATTCTATTCCTCAATATGGGACAGCGAGTGTAAGAACGACGCGAAGAAGTTCGTGACGCTCTCCGATGGATAATAGCGGAAATAGCGTGCAGACCGCCTTACGTGACTGAATGTGGCTGAGGAATTGCTGTTATGCACAAAGATACCACCGTCCTGCTGTGAGAAATACCAGTTCTGTGAACGTGTGTTGGTGAATTCTATCAGTTCCTGGGCGATACGCTCTACAGGTTTATCCTTATCTTCCTTCAAGAAAGGAATCTCATCTTCCGTAAACTTGAAAATCTTTATCAGGAACTCCCCAGTGAGTTGAGTCATCTGTGTGAGATGGAGCCGTGCGGTCCATCTGTTGAAGGTGATGTAGTTGATGTGGTTGTTGGGGTCACGCAGGAATAATCCCAGCTCTGTGAGTTGGAGTATGGGCATACCCTCGTTGAAAAGGTGGCGCACGATACGGATGATGATCAGCAGCAACTGTCGTGTGGCTATGTCAGAGTATTCGTCGTCGAGTATCTCCTGTAGACGGTTGTTGAGCAGAGGATTGGTAAGACGGTCAGGACGCAACAACTCGTCCTCATCCATCTCGTTATGCTGCTGTTCGGCCAGAGCCATCTCTTCGTGCAAGGTCTGTTTCCAGTCTTTTTCCTGCTTCGCGGTCAAATGCACAAAGAACTGACTGCGGCAGCGTTCTATGCCGTCATATACGTATGGTACGATATGGTGCATGATGGCACATTGATATAGCCGTGTCCATTTGAAGGCCGACATGGGCTCTATCTCCTCTGCAGTGTTGAAAGCACCGCTTCTCAGAAGCCGGAACAGATTTCGTTGTACTATATCCACTTTCTTACTTTGAGCTTTGAACTTTGAGCTTTGAACTTTATGATTACATTCATTAGCTATGAATAGCGGCGCGGGTAGCGCAGGAAAATCGAGAGCAGGGCCACGATGCCCAGCACGAAGGGATAGTAGAGGTAGGGCAGGATGCTGACAGGATTCAGTGATGCCAGTCCTGCGGCAATCAGCATCTGCGCACCGTAGGGGATGAGTCCCTGGATGGTACATGAGAAGGTGTCGAGGATAGAGGCACACTTCTTGTTGTTCACCCCGTAGCGGTCGCCAATACGCTTTGAGATGTCACCAACGGTCAGGATGGCTACCGTGTTGTTGGCGGTACAGATATCCACGAACGACACGAGTGCCGCTATGCTCAGCTCTGCGCCGCGCTTGTTGCTCACGCGTTTTGTGAGCTGTCGGATGATAAAGTCGATGCCGCCCTGCTGACGGATGAGTTCCAACATGCCTCCCGCCATCATCGTCACGATGATCAGTTCCCCCATCGACAGTATCCCTTCACCCATGCTGCCGAACCATCCGTAGATGTCGAACGAGCCGGTGAGCATGCCTATGACGCCCGTCAGCACGATGCCAAGCGTCAGCACAGCCATCACGTTCATGCCGAAGATGGCCGTTGTCAGCACCAGGAGATAGGGTATCACCTTCACCCATTCCACATGCTGTATCTGTTGGGGTGCACTGACGCCTGAGCCCATGAACAGATATCCGATGAGTACCATCAATGCGGCAGGAAACACGATGAAGGCGTTGACGCGGAACTTGTCGCTCAGACGGCATCCCTGTGTCTGTGTGGCCATGATGGTGGTGTCGGAGATGAACGAGAGGTTGTCGCCGAAGAACGAACCGCCCACGATGATGGCTGTCATCATCGCCACGTTGATGCCTGTCTCGTCGGCTACGCCAGCGGCGATGGGCACGAGAGCGGCGATGGTACCAACGCTCGTTCCGATGGAGATGGACACAAAACAGGCAGCGAGGAACATGCCCGCGAGGATCATCTGTGGCGGCAACAGGGCCAGTGTCAGGTTCACGGTAGCGTCGATGCTGCCCATAGCCTTGGCCGAGTGCGCAAAGGCTCCTGCCAGCACGAAGATCCAGATCATGAGCATCATCTGCTCCGTTGCCGCACCTCGGCTGTAAGTGTCGATACGTTGTTTCAAAGGCTTTCCGCCACAGATGATGATCGCATAGATGCTCGACACCATAAACGCCACGGTGATGGGTATCTTGTAGAAGTCACCAGCCACAATGCTTGTCAGGAGATAAAACGTGATGAAGACAAACAACGGACTTAGGGCAATCAGACCTTTTTTCATTTACGATTTACAGATTTACGATTTACGATTGATTACTCTGAGAGTTTCTGTTTCATCGTAAGGATTGAACTTGAGATAATCTTCAAAAGTTCCTGACTTTCAGAGAAGAGATTCTCTACACGCTTCTCAGGCAGAATTTCACAGGCAATTATCAGGTCAAGCCAATGGCATGTCTCGTCTAATTCTTCCTCTACCATCTTCAGTTTATTCACAAAGTCTTTCTCTGACTTGGCCAAACAGGCGGCTCTATAATTAGCTGAAGGAGACGTTCCGGATCTGACAACTTGTTTTGCGATTGCCATAGATGATATGGTAGATGGCATACTATCTACCATCTTGATAATTCTAATACTGAATGATCGTAACCTCGACTTTAACTCCAGCTCAGTCATTTCAATCGTAAATCGTAAATCCGTAAATCGTAAATCCGTAAATCGTAAATCGTAAATCGTAAATCGTAAATCCGTAAATCGTAAATCACAAGGTTACTCCGTTCTTGAAGATGGATATTTCGCGATAGTCGTTCTCTTCATTCTTGGAAGGTTCTCCGCTGGCAACAGCCAACACCTTGTCGATAAACTCCGGCACGAGCTCCTGCATAGTCCTTCCTTCTATCAGCTGACCGGCGGAGAAGTCTATCCAGCTCTGCTTCCTGCGGGCAAGGTCGGGGTTCGTGGCAATCTTCATCGTGGGGACGAATGTGCCGAAAGGCGTACCGCGGCCCGTGGTGAACAGCACGATATGACAGCCACAAGAGGCGAGGGCAGTAGCCGCCACGAGGTCATTGCCTGGGGCGGAGAGCAGGTTCAGGCCAGTGTTCTGCAGACGGTCGCCATACTCCATCACGCCGCTGACGGGAGCCTTGCCGCACTTCTGTGTGCAGCCCAGCGCCTTGTCCTCCAACGTAGAGATGCCTCCGGCCTTATTGCCTGGGCTGGGGTTCTCACCCACAGGCTCACCGTGAGAGAGGAAATACTCCTTGAAGTTATTGATCATGGCTACCGTCTGGTTGAACAACCCTTCCGTACGGCAGCGGTTCATCAGGATGGTCTCGGCACCGAACATCTCAGGCACTTCGGTCAGCACGCTGGTGCCGCCCTGTGCCACGAGCCAGTCGCTGAACTCACCTACGAGCGGATTGGCGGTGATGCCTGAGAAACCGTCGGAGCCACCGCACTTCAGACCGATGCGCAGTTTGCTCACGGGCACCGTCTCACGTTTGTCCTGACGGGCGATGTCGTAGAGTTCACGCAGGATGGTCATACCAGCCTCCATTTCGTCGTCCACCTTTTGGGTGACGAGCAGCCTGATGCGGTCCTTGTCGTAGTCACCCAGCATCGCCATGAAATCGTCGGGCTGGTTGTTCTCACAGCCGAGACTCAGCACGAGCACAGCGCCTGCATTGGGGTGCAGACAGATGTCGCGCAGCACCTTACGGGTGTTCTCGTGGTCGCCTGACAGCTGCGAGCAGCCGTAGTTGTGATGCCAGGCATAGATGGCGTCAACGCCACTTTGAACTTTAAACTTTGAGCTTTGAGCATTATGATTACTCTCAAGTCCAGTTTCATGGCGGAGTTGTGCCACCAGCCGTTCGGCAATGCCGTTCACACAGCCTACAGTGGGCACCACCCATATCTCGTTGCGTACACCTACATCGCCATTCTTGCGTACATAGCCCTCAAAGGTGCGGTTCTCATTTTTAATGCTCAGTTCCTCGCCTACGGGATTGTATGTGTACTCAAGCGTTCCTGAGAGATTGGTCTTCAGGTTGTTCTCGTTCACCCAGTCACCGGCCTTCAGGTCTTCGCGTGCATGACCGATGGGATAACCGTATTTGATGATGTCCTCACCCTTGGCGGTATCCTTGATGAGGATCTTGTGACCAGCGGGCGTATCTTGGTTCACCACGACCTTTCGACCGTCCACCTCAATGATTTCCCCCTTTTTCTTCTCCTGCAGACAAACCACCACGCTGTCCGCCGCATTAATCTTCAAGTAAGTAGCTAATTCCATTTTTATTTGTTTGTTTTAGTAATCAATCGTAAATCGTAAATCTGTAAATCGTAAATCAGATCGCCGTTCTTCTGTAGAAGTCCACGTTCTCCTTCGTCAGGATCTCGATCGGCATGTAGTTCACAGGGTTGACGGCACGCTTCATGACGATGGCATTAAACAGCGCGTCCACGCTCGAGTATCCCTGCTGGTATGCATGCTGGGCAATCAGGAACGAGATACTTCCCTGCCGCACGCACATCTCGTTCTTCGGCACCATATCGTATCCCATGATCTGTATGTTGCGGCGGTTGCTCTTTTGCAGGAACTGCCCCACGATGTGAGCCTTCGAGTTGAACGTGATGCAGTGGTGTACCAGCGGATGCTCCTTGAAGAATTTCTCCAGTATGCCGTCATACTCCTTTTTCTCCTCGTCGAGCGGCAGGTCCACCTCCGTAATCTTGATCTCAGGGAAGTGGTCCACCATATAGTGACGGAACCCCGTCTCACGGTTAGCCTGCTGCTTGGAACCCACCTTTCCGTCGCGTGTCTGCTTCACCAGCGCAATCTCCTTTTCCTTGCCGGCGATGAGCATCAGCATCTTTGCAGCGAAATAGCCGCTGGCAAACGAGTCCTGTCCGAAGAAGGTCAAGGGCTTCAGGTCGGGCATGTACGAGTCGAGCAGCACGTAGGGAATCTGCCTCTCCGTCAGCTTCTCCGTGAAGCGTGCCGTCTGTTCCAGCGTCGTGGGCACGATGATCACGCCGTCGATCTTTGCCGTGAAGAACTCCCTCACCATCCTGGTGAACGCGGCAGCGTTGAAACGCTCGTAATACACGAACTTCAGGTTGATGCCGAAGTCGCGACGGAAGTCCGCACAGGCCAGCGCTCCCTCTTCAATCTCGTCCCAGTACGCCTCCTGCTCGTGCTTCGGCAGCACGCAGTAGAAGTTATATGTCTTGTTGTAGGCGAGGGCAGAGGCGTACATGTTCGGACGGTAGTCCAGCTCCTCCAAGGCCTTGTTCACCTTGTCGAGAGCCGTCTTGCTCACGTTCGGACGCTTGTGCAGCACACGGTCCACTGTTCCTGTCGACACACCTGCGCGGGCAGCGATATCCTTGATGGTAATGTTCTCTTTCGGCATAATCTGTGATTTTTCTGCAAAGGTACAAATTATTTCCGATACAGCCAACACTTTAATAGAATAATGTGTGCGAAAACGTTTCCGTTAGTCAAACAAGCAGAATGAAGTGACTGGCACCCTCAAAGATGCCAGTCATTCTCGTAGTTTATCACGTCTGTATCAGTCGAACCTTACGCCTGTTACCTGATGGCCTTACGGCGAAGTGTAGCCAATAGCTGCCCTTGGGCGAACGCTCCAGCAGGAGTTCGTCGAAGTCTTCGTTGTTCAGGTCGCTGATGTCGAGCAGGATGGTGGCGTAGCGGATGAGTTGCTCGATACCTGCCACGCGGATGTCGGCAGCGCAACCTGTCAGGTGGTTCGAGCCTTTCACACCGCCTACGGCCTTGTTCACCGCCTCAGAGCGATAGCCAGAGTTGATGACTATTGGATCATCGCCTTCGCCATAAATGTTGTTCCATCGCCTTCTCAGTTCTTCCAACCAGCCACAAAGGCGCTTCAAGTTCTCGATATGTACGTGCGAAGGGATGTTTCCATCCTGCGTTTTCGCACTTGTCTTGCAGAGTTCCCCCAGCGTGAAATGCTGGGAGAGTCGTGCTTGCTTGTTAATACTTACTTCTTTCATAATTTTCAATTTTCAATTTTCAATTATCGAAATGCAACTGCGTAACTGCGTAACTGCGTAACTGCGTTGGCAGGGACAAAGCCCTGCCCGCAGTCCACGTCAAATCATCACAGCTCCAGTCTTCTTGTACTTAGCCTTAGTGGTGCCGTTCTCCACAAACTCATCCACCTTCTCTATCAGACCATCCTTCAGCAGACGGAACACCCTGGCGCGAGCCGAATTGTTCTGTGTCAGACCAAAGCAGCGCATCACATCGTCGATGGTAAACTCCTCAGGCAGACGGTTGAAGGCCTCAATGGTCTTGGCCCTGCGCGGCGTGTTGGCAGCAGCATCGCGCGTCTTGTCGTCAAAATACTTCTCGGCAAGCGCTCCAAAGTAATGACGCTGACAGGCGTACTGGATGTTCACGATCAGTTCTGCCAAACGCCAGTCCACCTCGTCCGTCTCAAACTCGCCACACCAGTACTGTCCGTCCTGATGAATATCTGCCCAATGGCGCATCACGATAAACGGTGCTGAGAAATTAAGCCCATGATAGGCGCAGCGCTTCAAAAGCATTTCGTCTGCACGCGAGTTGTTCTCCTTGGCATCCATCATGCGGCGAGCCGTCCAGTCATAGAGTCCAAGAACCCCAAGTACACTTTGTCCAAAACGCAGTTACACAGTTACGCAGTTGCATAAGGTGTATCTGCGCTGTAACTTTTTGAGAAAAGAAATAATTTATATTATATATATATTATAATATATATATAATATAATATATAAATACATTAGAAAATGAAACTTCGCCGACGGTAAATGAAACTGCGTAACTGTGTAACTGCGTAACACCGTCAGTGTAAAAAATCTCATATCTTTACAAATTAACATTTCAAATAAATCTGAAATAAATGAGAAAAAAGCTTGGTTTGCATCTGAAATTTTCGTACCTTTGCACTGTCAATGAGAACGACGGAATTGGCGCGGAAGACACAGAAAATTATCGCTCTGGCCAAGCAGAAAATTTTCCCTGGGCAGGCCGCAAAAATGAGGTCCTATCGGAGGCACGAGACAATAAACCTATGTTTAACTAAAAAATTTACAAATTATGGCACTTAAAGTAAAAGCAGTTGAGAAGAAGATCAAGTTCGACAAGAACCCTAATAACCCTGGCGTGTGGCGCTACGTGATGAGTCCTGAGCTCTACACTCCGCTGAGTCAGGCGAAGGTTATCAAGGAGGCCGCCTTGCGTAGCGGTGTGAGCCGAGGCGTGATGCAGGCTTGCTGGGACGCAGCCGGTGAGGTAATCAAAGCGTGGGCAACCGAGGGCCACAGCGTGGCTCTGCCCGGACTGGGCACGATGCGCTTCGGCCTGCGTTCGAAGGCCGTGGAGGACGTTAACAAGGTGAAGGCTGGCCTGATTACGACTCGCCGCATCATCTTCACTCCGAGCGTCGACCTGAAGGAGGAGCTGGCGAACACCGCCGTGCAGATTACCTGCTACGACCGCGACGGCAACGAGGTGAAGCGCGTGACCTCGACCGACGATGGCACCGTGGAGGATCCTGAGAACGAGGGCAGCAATACCCAGAATGGCACCGAGAACGGTGGCCAGAATCAGGGTGGCACTCAGAACGGTGGCGGCAACAACGGCGGCGATGACGACGACACTGGCGAGAACGATTAGAGAGAGTAGCGCCTAGGCGCACTCTCTTTACAACGAGAATGTTTAACCCTTAAAATCTAATGCTATGAAAAAGGAAACTTGGAAGACAATCATTCAGTTCGTCATCAGCATCCTCACGGCAGCCCTGACTGCCCTCGGAACGACGAGCTGCCTGGGTCACGGACCTATCACATTCTAAATTCAATCTCTCCATGGAGACCGACCTCACCCGAGGCCGGCCTCTTTTTTTGCCCCGAAATGCCTTTTTATGTCCGAAAATGTGATTTTCAGCCCTAAAAATTATCTAAAAATGTGATTTTTTACCAATAAAACTATCCAAAAATGTGATTTTTCCGTATCTTTGCAGTCGTTTAACATAATAATCCCGCAGCTAAAATGAGAGAGGTCAAGAACGGCTTACTTCCCCTTCTGATCAGGCTTAGCCGTTCAATTACCTCTCTCTTTCTGTTGCGATAACTCAGAAACAAAAACCATATGAACAATAAGACTTTGATAAACGTAGCTTTGCGCTACCGTGCCGTGTTCCTCGACATCAACCGTGAGGCCATTAACATGAAATCCGAAGCTTCCGTGCCTGTCATGGCATTCATCGCTCGTTTGAAGGAGAATGGCTTCTGCGTCAGTGAGGAGCTGCTTCATGCCCTGAATGCTGTTCCTATCGACCGTCTCGCAGAGATTACCCAGTGCATCAACGATGTGATGGGCGTGAAGCTCAACTGGGCACCGCTCGTCAAGGGCTGGGATGTACCAACAGGTGAGAGCCGTGCCGACCATCTGATCACCTGGATTGCCAACATCTTTGGCAAGGAGACAGGTTTCAAGGGAACGACACTTCCTTGCGGTCATCTTATTCCTGATGGAACTTTCCCTATGGAGCGTTACAATGGTTGCCCGTTCTGCGGCACACCGTTTAAGACTGCCGATTTCGTCTATAAGGGACAGGCCAGCCAGTTGAAGGAGCTGCGTCTGTTCACTGTCGAGGACATGAAGCACGTGTTCGCATCCCTTCTGGCATCGGCCACTCCGCTTGACGGCACACAGAAGGACTCGCTGGAACAGCTGCTCCGTGAGTTCTCTCTGCCCGAGGATGCCAATATCACCATGAAGGAAACGGCCATGCTCGTCGTCAAGCTGTTGGTGGAACAGGATAAGGCAGACGAGGCATCCAGGCTGTTGAAGACTCCTACCGACGTGCTCCGTTACCTCTGGTACGAAAAGACTGGCTATGTGCAGATTATCGAGCCGAAGACACTTGTTGCCCATGCCCGCAAGTTGTACTTCCACATGTGGGGACCGCTCGACGAGGGTGCTGAAGCAGCAGAGGGCATGAAGAAGAAGCTTATGCTGAAGTACGACCGCAAGGCCTGTCTGCATGTGGCACAGTGGTTGAATGCCATCCCAATGACAGCCAAGCAAGCCGCTGAGAACATGAATCCCAAGCGCGGCATGTGGGTTCGCATGATCCGTGCCCTCCGTCTGGCTGAGTACTCTCACAAGAAAGGCTTTGACCATCTGGCAGAGATCCTCGATGTGTTCTACAGGCAGGACTACTCTACATGGCAGGGGCGTGTTGACAAGGCCCGCTCAGAGAACGATGCCGACAAAACGCTGACATTGCTGAAGGAGCGTCCCGGTCTCTTCGCCCGTTGTCTGTTCGCATCCATGCTCCGTTTCGGTAGCGATAAGGTACTTGCAGCCTTTGAGGAGATTGCCGACAAGATGCCTGCTCGTCTGCTGCTCTCACTCGGCAATGCGGCGGATGCATATTTTGACCCCAACGAGGTGCGTCTGGCCAGGCCCGTCACGGGTGTTACCCATCGGATTGAGCCAAACAAGCTGCTGGCGCTCTATGATGACGAAACCCGCAAGGCGATGACGGCAGCCGTGAACAACCTCTATAGAGCTTCGATGGCAAGACGTTTCGCTGCCCAGCAGACAGAGGCGAAGACCATCTTCATCGATCCTGCGCTGTACAACATTCCTGTCAGCGTGGGCGACCGTTCGGCAACCGTTCAGGATGCATCGTGCGCCCTGATGGGAACCCGATTCCCTGTTGAGGGTGATGCCGTCCGTCTGTTCCTCCAGTGGGGAAAGGGTTTGCATGCCCAGCACCTCGATATGGACTTGAGTGCTCGTATCACATTGCCAGATAATGAGATTGAAGAGTGCGCCTATTACAACTTGACTTGTGTAGGTGCCAAGCACTCAGGCGACATACAATCCATCCCTGAGATGGTAGGAACAGCCGAATATATCGAACTGTCATTGCCTGAACTGGAGGCAGCTGGCGCCAAGTATGTCGATTTCTCCTGCAACGCCTACACTACAGGTGCTCTTTCGCCCAATATGGTCGTCGGTTGGATGAATTCCGCCCATCCGATGGAGGTTTCTCAGAAGGATGGGGTAGCCTACGACCCGTCTTGGGTACAGCACATGGTTCGTGTCAGCGAGGGAAAGCTCTCCAAGGGGCTGATATTCGGTGTGCTCGACGTGG
>JAEEGJ010003765.1_pt1 | contig 55340 bp, 56 predicted proteins | sample 8958761 | NCBI WGS metagenome assembly JAEEGJ01 (sample SAMN16246546, study PRJNA631951) | gut metagenome | biome: gut microbiome; feature: rumen; material: RS-attached | host: Bos | place: Iran: Karaj | collected 2018-10
AATCTTTTCGAACAGGAAACTAGTCCATAGGCACTTTCATGACGACCTTCTTCACAGGAGCGCAGACGCCTCCGGCGGCGAGGCCGGGCTCATGGGCATCATCCGAGAAGACCACGAGGAAGTAGCCCTCGCCGATGACCAGGTCGGCCCCGGGGCAATCGGCATAACGCGCGGCATCCTTGGCCTCGTCATACGGGATGGTCTCCACCACCTGCGGGAGCGGCTTGCAGCGGATGAGTTCCGTGCCGACGACAGCGAGCTGGATGTCGGCATACCGCCGATGGGCCTCATACCCTTTCGGGTTCACGAGACTGGTCTCATACGCGCTCACCACCGCCTTGACCCCAAGGTCCAGCGGATGCGTCCCCACTTCCACCTCGGGCGTGACATTTTCGATATACTCAAGCGCTAAATCCAGTGCCGGCGACAGGCCCTTGTACAGGCCGATATTCTTGATCTGGTCGTAAATCATAATTCTGTATCTTTAATAATGTCTCAATCCATCTTCGTCAAAAAAACTTCCATCACCTTCCTTGCTCCGTGCATCGGCGAAGGCTGGCTTTCCGGTGCGGGGTAGCCTACGTTGATCATGGCCACAAGTTCATAGCCATTGGCACCGGGAAGGATGTCATGCAATAGAGCAGGGTCAAACGAGCCGACCCACAGGGTCGCAAGCCCTTCATTCTCGGCAGCAAGCATCAGGTAGGTAGCGACGATGGAGGCATCCACCTCCGCCCCATTCTTGCCGTCATATCTTCTAACCCAGGCGTCGGTGGGGCGGCAGCCCACAACGAGAATCAGTGGAGCGCCATAGTTGGAGCGGGTAACACCTTTGATGGCTTCCAACGTACCCGGATCAGAGATGGCCCACAGGTGAACCGGCTGCTTTTTCACGGCTGTCGGCGCAATCCGCCCGGCTTCCAGGATGCGGTCGACCTTCTCCTGCTCGACCGGGGTCGGAGAGAACGCCCGGCAGGAGTATCTTCTTTGTAAGACGGTATTGAATTCCATAGGATGAATGTTTCGATGATCATTTGATGAACGGCCAGGCAATCGTGCCGATGATGTCGTACCCGAGACGGATGAGCCAATGCTGGGGCCAATTCAGGTCCGCGTGCGCCGTCTGCTTGCGCGCAATGCCCATCGCATGAAGTGCATTGTGCGCCGCCCATTCCCGCTTGAGTGAGTCCATGGACCGATTCCACACGAGACTGTCCGGATACTGCTCGCGAAGCCTCTTCAGCTCGCGCTCGAAATCCTCCTTACTGATCTCGAAGGACGACTCCATGTGGATATTGTTGGGAGAGACTGTGTAGTTTCCGTCATTCCCGGCCAACCTTTTGTCATTCACGGCTTGCCTCTTGTCATTCCCGACCTGACCGGGAATCTCATTTCTTCTTGTCATAAATCATATGATAGAAGAATGGCGCCAAAACATACGCGAACACCTCGAATATCCCAATGATAAAGATTCCCATGACAATCCATTTCCCGATTTCCTCGGCCAGCGTATCTTCCACGACCCTCCCGAAGAGCAGGCCGAGAACAGCAATGATGACCGCCACGATGATGGCGGTCCAGAGCATGAAACGTTTGCAGAAAACCAACTTGTCCATAGAAGTAGGTTAATTAAAAGATATAGAGAATCCGGAATCTTGGTAAAAAAAACGGAAAAGTGGTATAATAATCCGGAAAAGTGGTAGGATGGACGTCGATTCTTCTTCTTATTTTTGCACGGTCATACAAAAAACACACTAAGATGAGAAAAGAGTATACTTGTCCGGAAGCCGACTTAATCCAAGTACAGGCTGAGCATCAGTTCTTGGCCTCCATTCAAGGGAGGAGATCCGTCCCAGATGCGGAAGAGGGAGACACCGATTCCTGGGGTGATTGGTCATAATCAAAAGCACAAGAATTATGAAAAGATACTTGGTTTACCTCGCAGCAGCTATTCTTTCTGCCTGCACGGCTGATATCCTTCCGGAGAAGCCCATCGATGATGATTCCATGTCAAGAATGGAGCCCGTCTCAATCGATGTTCGACTTACTACCCCAACGACCCGTGCTGTTATCAACGATTCCGGCACTGGTGCAGCTTCTTTTTCCTGGGAAAACGGAGATGAAATCGGCATCGTAGTTAACAACAAGTACTATCGCTTCACCCTTTCTGGTAAGAGTGGAGAAGAGACCGGTACTTTTACTGCAGAATTACCTGCTGGCAGTGTCATTGCTGAAGGTGCTCAGGTAGCGTATCCCTATATAGCTGGAGACTATGACGAAAACACCCATACCTTCAGCCTAACCTATCCGACGGATTATACTTCCGCCAAAGAAGGGGACTTCAGACACCGCTGGGCCGGGACCCTCGTCAAGGATGGGAACAGTTACCTGGCCGAATTGTCTCACCAGTCTGCCATTCTGCGTATCACTTATGAGAACGTTCCATCAGAAGCTACTGCAGTCAGGCTCACTGCCGATCAGGATCTCGCTGGAAGTAGTAAGACCATCACGACCAATTTCTCGTGGTATGCCTCGACGATGAACTTTTATTTCCCTGTCCCCGCTGGGACTTACAACAGCTTCACCATCCAACTCCTCAACGGGTCCAAAGCCATTGAAGGAACCCAAAAAACGATGGCAAACGGATCCATGGTGTTAGAAACAGGAAAGATTTACCGTACGCCTTCCGTGTCTATCGGTCCCAAAAAGATTCTAGTAGCTTATTTCTCCTTTACCAACACGACCAAGTCAATCGCTGAATCAATGGCCGATATTCTGGGAGCCGACATCTTTGAGATTACCCCCTCAGAAGCATATACAAGCGACAATAGCAACTACTATGATGACTCGACTCGTGCATATAAAGAGCAGTATGGTCCCGCGACCACTCGACCAGAAATCAATACCAATCTCTCGAGTACCGATTATGATATTGTCCTGCTGGGATTCCCGATTTGGTATGGGAAAGTGCCGCGTGTCGTACTATCATTTCTGGACGCTTACAGTTTTAGCGGAAAGACTGTTATTCCTTTCTGCACTTCCGGTTCCTCCAGCATTAGCGCTTCACAGACTGAACTTCAGAACACCTACACAGACATCAACTGGAAGTCTGGAGCACGACTCAATGGATATACTGCCGATCAATTGAAGACTTGGCTAGCAGATCTTGGCATCCAAAATACACCTTTTCAACTGTCTATCGGGGGCACTGTGTTTGCTGGAGAACTGGCCAACAATGCAACGGCTCAGGCATTTAACTCTCTACTGCCTATGACGCTTAACATGTCCGAATTAAACGGCAATGAAAAATACCACTATCTCAACAGTACCTTGCCAACCAATGCCGCCTGTCCCGGGACAATTCAAAATGGTGACATCCTGTTGTACGGGAATAACTGTGTGGTGGTCTTTTATAAGACGTTCACTACTAGTTACAGCTATACCAAGATAGGACGAATCACTGACCCTTCCGTTCTAGAAGGCGCTGTTGGGAGCGGTTCTGTGGCTATCAAATTCAGCCATTAAGTATTACTAGTATCACCTCCAAGAGGGAATTCCCTCTACATCTTCAACGACGCCGGCTTCATCAAGTGCGCACCCAACTGCACAAAGAAGGTGCGGAGCATGGACTCGGGATAGACGAGACGATGCTTCCAGGCATTGTGTTTCCAACGGCGGTAGCGCCACCAGAGGCTGCTGAAGAAACGGCCCTTTGGATTCTTGTCAGTGAATTCCGGATCGAAAATGTCTTCCACTACGCGAAATTCGGCGTCGGAACGACCGGTAGGAAAGAAACCAGCCGAAAAACCCAGCCAATTCACACAGATCCCATTTAAAACGTCCATGAAAGGGCACATGCCGACACTATCGACAAACGCGGTAAGACCGTCCCAATCAATCCGGTCATGATACCGCTGTACGAAAGTGCCCCAGTCCAGGATTTGTCGAAGAGTTATCTTCTCTGCGGCGAAATGAGCTGAAGTATGGCGCAATAAGAACAACGCATTGAAATCTGGATTAGGGAGATAAACGCGCTGTCCGTCGATATCAAACGCCTCATCTCCCTTGAAGGCCAATTCCTTCAAGCGTTTCTCAACGACCTTACTGGAAGGATGGGCATAGACGTTCACGAAATCGTAGTGGTTTTCAAACATCTGCCCCTCGAAGTGAAAGACTGTGTGATGATGGTGAGAATTATCGATCTTGATGCCTCGTTCATCATGTAGCGCCTTGTCAGCCCGCTTATATTCCCCATAGTTCCAGATGTCAACATCTCCACATGGCCGATGCGACGGGGTGGGATAGTTCAAGCTCAGTCCATACCCCTTCAAAACCATCATCTTAATTCCATGCTTCGCATAGAAAGATGCCAGATGGCCAATGGTTGCCCTATACGTGGGATAATTCCACTCATGGGACTGGATTACTCGCCCGATCCACTGCTTCTTGACCTGCTTATCCATGTCAACTGAGACCATCCCGGACTCATACAATCGTGAATACCCATCCCACGCAATGGCAACCACACCTTGCGTCCCAGCCAGGTCAAGGACTCTTTGCCAATCGATGTTGGCCGGAGTCGGTTCCTCTTCCACATCGGGATGAATGCCCAAGCGGAGAAGGGTTAAAAGGAAGGTGGACTCTTGAGTCATTCCGTTCAACTCATGCGCTCATGTCACGGGCGGGATGTCAGATGCGAATCCACCGGAACCCACGACGACATCACCGATGTTCGCCTACAGATCCATCTTATACACATTCGTATCCCGCTGCACAAAGCCGAGCGCCTGGTAGAGCGCGTTGGCCTCCGTACGAGAGGGGTTCGAAGTGAGGCGAAGGTCGATGGGAGAGAGTTTGGTTCCGGCGAAATCGATGATACGCTGCAGGAGGGTACGGCCGATCCCCTGGCCCCGATATGCCGGCAGGACCACGACGTCCTCGATGCTCGCCTTCCGTCCCGTAGGTGACTCAAAGACACATAGCGTGGCGCAGCCGATGATATGCTTTTCATCGTTCTCCGCGACGAAGATCCGCGTTCCAGGCGATGCCACTGCACGCTGCTGCATCTGCGGAGTAACCGTCAAATCGGCATTCAACTCCTTCATAAGTCCCAGCAGATCATCGATCTGGGATCCGGTCAAAGTACAAAGTTCGAGATATCTCATAGTATTTGAAAAAAGGTTTTAGGAAATCAAAATAACTTCCTCCCCGGTCGGCCAATTCAGTACATCCTGGACCTTCAGCAGTTCGAAGGCATGGGACATCCGATGCGGCAAGTCCTCTAGGAAGTTGAAAAGGTCAAGGTTTATCCACAGGCGGGGCGATGCCTGAGCATGGGCTGTCAAGGAGTCAAGATTGTGTTGGTCGATAATCAGGCCAAGCTTTATCAAATCCTTTAATCTTCTGGCACGCAGCCTCATAATACTTATTACTTCCAGAGGAAACGATGTCAACAACCATAGAGAGAACCATCATGTTTCCAGACATTACACCATCCGCATCAATGTCAGCGGGGTCCTTATCATCAAAATCGGGATTCGTAGGAATTTCAATTTCCAGGATCCACCACCTCTCAATCTTGCAGAAAAGGTTATACATCTTGAAGAAGTCCACCATGAAAGCCTCGTCCAAACCTTTTGCCAAAGAAGAGAACATCTCATGCGTCAATGAATTCCGCCGAATCTTGCAATTGGAAAAAGCCTCGATATCCTCTTCCGTTATCGCCTCAAACTTCCTCAACCACAAAAGAGAAGAAATCAGCACCTTGTTCCCTTTTCTAATCAACGGGCAACGTGCAGGATCATATTGAGACAAGACATCTGCATTATACCCTTCCTCGTCCAGTGCATCAACGGCAGTATAGAAAACCCTTGGCTTGTTGATAATCGTATCCTCCAGCATCTCATACAATGTGATAAATAGCGCAATCAACTCTAAATTAGGCTTTAACCTGTCCGGATCCATAAAGTTGGTCCACTGCTGGAAGAATTCCTTATCAACCATGTCATTCGTTCGAGTACTCCTCGCGATACGACCGAAAATCCTGATACGTATCACTCATGATTATTTCGTCCAGATCGATGCTGAAGTAATCCACGGGATCATAACTGTATGTATTCGTGTAGTGCAACGGCAGATTGGCCGCTTGTAACTCTGCATAGGAAGACAAGCGAAGACCACATACGTGACAGTAGAAAGAATCAGGAATAACATTTTTCTTAACAATCACCTCATCTTCATCTATCTGTTCGCGACTATTACCTGACTCGCGCCCATGGATACAAGCTTTATTACCACAACACGGACAATCCACAACATGATAACCTTGATGACTAAGCGAGCTAACACTACGGGTTGAATCCGCAATCCTCTTCGCAACTTGCTCCTTATCATTCACAAAATCATCTAAATACGTCTTCTTTCGAGCACTAATCAAATCCATCACATTCTTTTTTACCGTGTCATCACATTCTCGGATCAAAACCTCCGCTTCCTCGGCACGGTCTCGCCCGAATAAACTCTCCAACGACTCCCCCATTGTTTCCGCAAGCACCTTGCATGCTTTGTAGAAACCACTAATCCAACGATCCTGATTATAATCCTGAAAAGCAGCACTACCTGAATGCAACTCCTCATTGCGACGATCCGTCATCGACTTCGCTATTTTCTCAAGATCGGAGTTAAAGGTCGGGAACAAATCGCAACATAAGGAAAGAACCCTATTCGTTGCAATCGATTTCGGAGAGCTGGCGGCATCATTTAGTCCTAGCGCATATATTATATTCTTCTGGGATGCGTCCGGTTCTGCCAACAACGCTGGATGTATACTGGCTACTGCCGCTCTTGCCAACAACTCCAAACCTAACGCGGAAAAGATGCCATAATAAGGAGAATCCTTATCCTCCCCAATTGCCTTTTCCATGAATAATTTCGCCTTTGAGAACAAGGCATCCTTAGACCAATTCATCGATATAGATTCGTTTTAACAGTCGAGACGGATCATTGTGAGCATCCTCACGAGCATGAATGTATCTCCAATTGTCCATAACAATCACTTCATTTCCAGTCCACACATGCCTCATATAACTCTTTGAGAGGAACCCTGAGATAAGAGTCCGAAGAAGAACTGCTTCGTCATTTACAGGTCGATAGATATGGAAATCAAGTCGATACCCTTTCCCGTCAATGCGAGGAGAGAGATAGTGTCTTTTACCAGGAACATCCAGAAGGAATACTGCCCTTTCCATCAAATAATCAAAATCAGGAATCGCTGCCTTAATTACCTCAAATGACTGATACGTAGTAGCACATGGACTCTCCACAGGGGAATATAACAATAAATATCGCGCCGGCCTATCCCAATAAGCCGTATCTGTATGCCAAGGGAATGATCCGTATCCCACCGAAAAACTAAAACTACCAACTGGCCCTTCACCTTTCCGCCGGGCAAGGAGATTCTGTACCATTTCACCTCTCGCTCCAGGAACAACACGTCCAAGCCCCTTCGCATAATCAAGTAATCCTTGGTCAGAGTCAAACGCAGCATCAATCACAGCAAGGCCGCGCTTGATTAGTTCGCTTTTATATCTATCCAGCCCAGTCATTCTGCTTTTAATCACTTCTTCCCAATCTCCACCATCTTCCTCATAGAAACCACAAATTCTGTTTCCATCGGAGCAACGTCGAGAAAAACATTGATAAGCTATTACCCATTATCAAAAGGATTACAATCAATGATAAAGAAACCACTCCCATGACCTACAATTCCCCAGGGGGAAATGGGAAAGAATGCCACGCACAAATTCCTGCAATGCTGATCAGGTCTCCTCAATCAACTACATCCCCGGCCGCCGAATCACCAACGGAATCGCACCCTCCGGGAAGGCATCGCGGCCGGAGCAAACAAGGGCAAGGTACCCTCCCCCACCGGCGCCAGGCATCTTCCAGGCGAGGACCCCGGGCATGGCGGAATACTTGTCGATATACTCCTGCACGCCCGGCTGAATCATCGCGGGAAACATGGCGACCTGCGACTCGAACGAAGCCTTGTATGCCGCGGCAAACCCGGGAAGATCCCGCGAAATAATCGCATTCCAACAATGGTCAGCTGCCGATGCAAGCGCCCGCACCTTCACCTCATTAATATCCTTCCCTTCCACCACTGAACATCCGGGGCGGCGCGGGAACATGGGTATCATGCAAAGATGATCTTCCAGCCAGGTTAGGATCTCGTCATCGTAGCAAGTCTCGATCTTTTCCGGCCAGAATCGATTGTCATAATAATGCCGGCACAACCCAGGGATACAAATTCCAATGGAATCCTGCGCCCCAGAGATAATCCCGTCGGATCGTTCTGGATCATTCTCAAAGCAGAAGACCAACTTTGCCAACGTCTCCGGGTCCATATTCGGAAGCTGGTATGGCCAAATCTTCTTGATCATGTTTCGGGTAGACGTCGAAAGCCCGCACCGTTCCCGGACCTCGAAGGTCGGTTCCAAAGAAATCGTAATGGCCCAACCCGGTGCAAAGCAAGACACATACGGCTGATCGATCCAAGTACCAGCCAGATCCAAACGGGTAGGAATCTGGCTCTCTGTCTTCTTCAAGTCTGTGCTGGAACGAGCCTGAAGGCCCTCCTGTGGCGTACGTTGAAGGACAATGTATTCAATCCCCCGTTCCTCGCAGAAACGCCGCTTCTCATCATTCCCTCCATCCTCATTTACCACAAGGATGTCCGGATGGAGCATGTCGACGGTCGGGACAAAGTCCATGATCCCACTGCCGGAATTAATAAAAGCATCCTTGACATACCGGATGCTTTTAACCATAAAGAGTCGCTCTTGCTCGCTATAAACAGTCTTGTGGTGCTTGTAGTCCAGAATGGTCGCATCGGAGCCGATGCCCACATACAAGTCGCCATAAGCCGATGCCTGCCGGAAAAACTCCACATGACCACTGTGCAGCAAGTCGTAGCAACCGCTAACGAATACTTTCTTTGGCATGAATCTAATTCAGGCTAGCCTTATACCAATCAAACAGTTTCTGCACACCCTCCTCAATCTCAATCTTGTGATGCCAACCAAGCCTGTGCAACTTGCTCACATCAATCATCTTGCGCATGGTGCCGTCAGGTTTGGAAGCGTCAAACTCCACCTCGCCCTCAAAGCCCACAGCCTTGACCACCAGCTCGGAAAGCTGACGGATAGTCAGTTCTTTACCGGTACCGACATTGATGTGACAGTTACGAATCTCGCCCAGAGAAGGAATTGCACCACCACGTCCGGAAGTGTGATCACGGTCCACGATGCCGTCGGCGGCATTACCGTAATGGACACTGGAATACTTCTCGATGCCAATCACATCTTTGAAATCAACCGTGGTCAGGATATGGACGCATGCATCAGCCATCTCCTCGCTCCAAAGGAACTCACGGAGCGGGGTACCGGTGCCCCACAGGACGACCTTGTTGTCGGAAATGCCATATTTGGCGAGCACCTTCAGGATATCCTCCTTAGAAGATTCCCCCGTCACGCCCTCAACAGGCCGCTTGTTCAGGTCGATAGCAATCTTGTCCCAGGCGCCCTCATGGATGAGTTTGGCCAGATACACCTTTCGCATCATCGCCGGCATCACATGGCTGTTCTCCAAATGGAAGTTGTCATTCGGGCCATAAAGGTTCGTTGGCATCACGGCGATGAAGTTGGTACCATACTGCAGGTTATAGCTCTCACACATCTTCAGACCGGCAATCTTGGCGATGGCATACGGCTCATTCGTGTACTCCAGTGGACCGGTAAGAAGGGCATCCTCCACCATCGGCTGAGGTGCCTCCTTCGGATAAATACAGGTCGATCCCAAGAAGAGCAGTTTCTTCACCCCATGGGCATACGCCTCACTGATCACATTGCACTGAATCTTCATGTTCACCATCACGAAGTCAGCCCGATACAGGCTGTTCGCCATGATTCCGCCCACGAAAGCCGCCGCCAATACGACTGCATCCGGCTTTTCCTCATCAAAAAACGTCCTGACTGCATATTGATCAGTCAAATCCATCTCCTGGATGGTCCTACCCACGAGGTTATTATACCCACGTTTCTTCAGGTTATTCCAAATGGCCGAACCCACCAACCCAGTGTGCCCAGCCACATAAATCTTTGAATTCTTATCCAACATAATTAGTCCTCCAAATGTTCCCTCAAATACAATTTCTTCACCTTCTTCATGTCATGTTTCACCATAATCCTCACCAGTTCCTCAAAACTGGTCTTTTGAGGATTCCAACCGAGGGCCTTCTTCGCCTTCGAGGGGTCACCCAACAGCTGATCCACCTCGGCCGGGCGGAAGTACTTCGGATCCACCTCAACCAGGACCTTGCCTGTGGCCACATCAATACCCTTCTCATCAACACCTTCGCCTTCCCAGCGAAGTTCAATACCCACCTCCTTGAAAGCCAGAGTGCAGAACTCGCGCACAGTGTGGTACTGACCTGTAGCGATTACGTAATCGTCCGGTTTCGGCTGCTGCAGAATGAGCCACATGCATTCCACGTAATCACGGGCATATCCCCAGTCACGGAGGGAGTTCAGATTACCGAGATACAACTTATCCTGGAATCCCTGGGCAATACGTGCAGCCGCGAGTGTAATCTTCCGTGTCACAAAGGTTTCACCGCGTCGCTCCGATTCATGATTAAACAGGATGCCATTGCAACAATACATTCCATAGCTTTCGCGGTAGTTCTTCATAATCCAGAAGCCGTAGAGTTTTGCAACGCCGTAAGGCGAACGCGGGTAGAACGGCGTAGTCTCCTTCTGGGGCACTTCCTGAACCAAGCCATAGAGTTCAGAGGTAGATGCCTGATAGATATGGCAGGTATCGGCCAATCCGGCGATGCGCACTGCCTCCAACAGCCGAAGAACGCCCATGGCATCGGCATCGGCCGTAAACTCAGGTACATCGAAAGATACCTTCACATGGCTTTGGGCGGCAAGGTTATAAATCTCGTCCGGACGAATCTCAGAGATTATCCGAATCAGGCTAGAAGAGTCAGTCATATCACCCCAATGGAGATTCACAAGGCGTTTCTTCTTCATATCACGGACCCATTCGTCCAGATACAAATGCTCTATACGGCCCGTATTGAACGAGGAACTACGGCGAAGAATGCCGTGAACTTCATAGCCCTTCTCAATCAGGAATTCGGCGAGAAAAGAGCCATCTTGACCGGTGATGCCGGTGATTAATGCTTTCTTCATATTATTATTCATAAAACTATCTACAATCTACACTACACATTTTAACTACGCATGTACCATTAAGTACACCCAGAGTTTGAAAAAAGGGTGCACAGCATGGACTCGTGATATATAAACCAATGCTTCCAAGCATTGTGTTTTCAGCAGCGAAAGAACCTATCCATTATCGAGTAGTTATTTCGAAAGCAGAGAATCCATTCTCAAGAACCAATACTCGATGATCTACAGAGCCTTAATGATATCTACGTAATTCCCAATTACATACTCAACATCTTCGTCAGAGAGACGCGTATGCAACGGTAGCGTCACTTCGTTCTCAAACAAATGATACGCATTCGGAAAATCAGCAATATCAAACCCCAGAGTCTTGTAAGCAGTCATTAAAGGAAGCGGCTTGTAATGTACATTACAGGCAATTCCACGCTCCGCCATCTTGACAATGACATCGCGCCGTTCTTCATCCGAACGTCCAAGAAGGCGAGTAAGATAAAGATGTCCGCTACTGGCGAAATTGGAGCCATAATGATTCTGAATAGCTACCGGGAGATCTTTCAATGCAGAATCATATACATCGATAATATTTCTACGCCGCGCTAAAAGAGTCGGATACCTACGGAACTGCGAAAGACCGATCCCAGCCATGACATCCGTCATATTGCATTTATACCAAGGACCAATGATATCATATTCCCAAGCACCCAACTTCGTCTTAGCAAGTGCATCCTTATTCTGACCATGCAAAGAATAGAGTTGAGTGAGTCGATACAGATATGCATTCCAGGTTTCCCCCTCGATATGTGGGATTGTCGACCAGGAATCATATGCAACCGGATCTTCACCAAAAGGCAAATACCAGGTCATCGCTCCACCCTCCGCGGTCGTTAGGTTTTTAACAGCGTGAAAACTGAACGATGAAAAATCAGCAATGGCACCTGCCATCTTACCATGCCGCGTAGCACCAAATGCATGCGCGCAGTCAGCCGCAACAATAATTCGCCCAATCCGTTTCTGGAGTTCATTGGATGGACGGAACAAGTTACGCTTAGCTTCAACAATCTGATACACTCGATCGTAATCACAGACAATACCACCTAAATCAACAGGGCATATCACCTTTGTTCGTTCGGTGATTGCGTCAGCCAGCTTCTCATAATCCATCTCAACACAATTGGGTTGGGAATCAATCATGACCAGACGGCAGCCGACATGCTGGGTTACAGATGCCGTTGCTGTATAGGTATAGGCCGGGACAATCACCTCGTCTTCCGGGCCAACACCGACCAGCCGTAGCACAATTTCCATAGCCGCCGTAGCGGAATTCAAGCAAACAGCCTTCTTCGTACCACAATACTCAGCTATTAAATGCTCGAATTCTTTTGTCTTAGGTCCTGTGGTAATCCAACCTGAACGAAGAGCATCAGCAACCTCTGCGATTTCATCTTCAGAAACATCCGGAGGCGAAAAAGGAATAATCTTCAATTTCATATTTATGGGTATCAATTATTAATACTCTGTGGTCTATATTAACTAAAACAATTCATTGTTGTTTCGTCACAGATGCCACCTTTGTCATATCTTGTACAAGTTAATGCCTTCAATATACATTTCCTGGACCTCAGCCATTTTAATATTCTCTTTTATTCCTACTTTGGAATAAAAAAACTCTTTTGATAGAATAGCTGTTACAAAATCTTTAATCTCATATCGTAGACCATCCCCTGCCCACGTATGGAAAAACTTTTTATTAAGGTTTTGATCCTCATAACGCAATTCAAAATAGTCAGTCTTCCACCATGGAGCAGGTACATACGCGTAACCTTTTGTCCCAGCGACAACCAAGTTCCCTTCCGTTTTTACACCAAGGCCAACTTGAAATGAAGCGACCGCTGACGGATAGCGAAAAACTGCTTTAGTAAACATGTCTACATCATTCTTCATCTTAGAGTAGAAATTGATGTTCTCAAAACCAGTTCCCAGTAATTTGAAAATAGGTAACATTGGGAAACAAGCGTTCTCACTCATACTACCCCCCATATAATCCTTGTTCATTTTTGCTGATGTCTCGTCTGTTAGTGTAGTTACCGATGCATTAACTTCCACTATCTCCCCTATAGATCCGGATTTCAGCAGAGAGACTAAATGTACGAAGGCAGGACAATAGGCGGTTTTTAACGCAACCATCAACACAAGTTTCTTTTCTTCTGCAAGTTTAAATAATTCTTCTGCTTGTTTTCTGCAAAACACAAACGGTGTCTCACACAAAACATGCTTTCCGGCCTTTAAGGCGCACTTAGCATAATCGTAATGCGTATAATGCGGAGATGCAATATATACGGCATCACAGTGCTCAAGCAGTTCCGTGTCTGTCTTTATTGCTTCCAGACCAAACTTCTTGCAGAAAGCTTCAGATTCTCCCCGATTTGGATTGTATGCCGCAACTATACTATTACTATTAACAAACTTCGATTCATTTACAAAACGACTAGCTATACTACCCGTACCAATCACCCCAAATCTTACCATTGGGCGTTCTTCACGAAGTTGTGTGCTACTTATTCCCTGAGTCCTCGGGAGATATACCACTTCACAATACTCTTTCAAGTAATCAAAATAGCCCTCCCAATCTGAACCAATTGCAAAAATGTCCACCCCATACTTCTGGATATCGTCTATCTTTTGTCCTTTATACTCTTCAATAACAATCTGATCCGCCAATCCTGTAGCCTTGACGGCTTCGATGCGCTCCATTACATTATTACAGGTGCTCATCTTACCTCTCTCAAGATCAAAGTTATCTGTAGTTACCCCTACTATCAAATAATCTCCTAAAGCTTTTGCACGCTCAAGGAGACGCTGGTGACCAAAATGAAACAAGTCAAAAGTCCCATAAGTAATAACTTTTTTCATATTCTTTGGCTATTCTATAGTAGATGAGCATCCTTCCTAGCAAGTCCAAACCTTTCTAGTTTTCTAAGGAAACCGATTATAATATACATTATTAAAGGTTTAATATCTGTTTTGTCGTAAACCATATAAGTATTACAACGGCGAAAGTCCTTAATCCATTCTGTCAACTTGATTTTCTTTGATCTAACATACCTTCCATAATCGGAGAACTCATTCATAAACAGATGTGGAGAAGAAATCACATTGGCAGCACCAACTGTCAGATGGCCAGACATCTCAGAATCAGCCCATATACGATTTAGATTAACACCCATCTGGGCGAACGCCCTATTCCACATTGTATCACGGAAATTAACTTCTAAAAAATACAGTTCTTTATTCTTCGAAACAAGTAATTCCGCTTCAAAAATACCAGAATACCCTACTAATTGAAGGAGTCTCTTCAACTTATAATATAAACCATTCCCACTATTATACTCTTCAAAATAGCCAAATGATCCATACGCTCCAGGAGGAAGCCGATAGAAAGACCCTTGTATTGGAAGAAAAACTTCTTCCCCTCGATTCACTGAAATGCCTTCAAGCATTAGTTCGTTATCCTTGGCAATAAACTCTTGAACAACTATTACTTTACATTTTAGATGCTTATATGCTTCCAGCAAGTCTTCTTCAGTATGACAAATGAAAACATTCCATTTCCAACCCACGTCAAAAGAATCTATAGCTTTAGTAATAATTGGATAATTAACCTGTTTTGGTAATTCTCCCACATTTAATATCTCGGTTTGAGGCACTTGAAAACCAACTGTTTTTGCAGCATCAGTCAGGTTTATTTTCTCCAAATAATACGATAATCGTCTCTCCTCACCCGCATTATAGAAATAGAAATACTTACATAATAAATTGTACTTCTTGTCCATCGCCGCTACAATTCCATCACCTTCAATTGAAACCAGTGTCTTTGTATTCGGATCCGAGAACTTATCTAACAACAAGTCAACACCCTCATCAATAGAATTAACATTATACCACTGCTGAATATACTTACTATGTCGCACAAGGTTATATCGAGGTCCAACCCAGATTAACGAGATAAAATATCCAATCTCGCCAAAACTACGAGCCTTACCTAAGGTGTTTTTATTATTATTTCCAAATAGTATTACTCTTTTCTTCATAATATCAAAAAACAATAAACTATAAAGCAAAGTCAACACCTACAACAATCCGAGGATGAGCTTCCCAAAAACCATTACCCCAAAGATAGATATTCCATTTACTTATTGAATAATACAAACCGGCAGCTAAATCTACATCTTGATTAAACTTCCAAGAATGGATAGCACCGATCATTGGTGTTAGACTATGATTATTCTTGAATGTGAAAGAATACCCTATATATTCCCAGTTAGTATAAGTGTTTTCCATGCCCTGGTTTATACCGAACCAGGTATTAGAACACCAAAACAGCTTGCCATCATTCGTTAGTTGGCCGTTTGTATAAATTGCACCAGTAGTATAATTATACCGTAATCGGTCTCCAAGATTAAAGGAAGGAGTCACTTGACCACCGATACTAAACCATGGATTAATCGTCATTCCATATCTCACCAAAAATCCCAAATAAGCTGAACTACCTCCAGTATAAAGATCGGTTCCAACTGCAAACGATTTACCGATTCCAAACTGGAAACATGTATATGTTTCTTGTGCATTAATACCCGGTCTTGCCTTCAAAGAGGTGTAACCATACAATTTTCCTTCCCCAACTGTACCCGCGAAATAAGGGACTTGAGCAGAAGCAACTATTGCCAACAAGGAGATTACAAATGAAATAAGAAATCTTTTCATACAAATCGATAGATAAACACATGTTGGAATCATTGTTAATAACTAGTCTGTTTCCAACAAAATAGCAGATTCCAAAAACCACATGTGTAATTAAGATAACGACATACTACTACTCCACAAACACTATGCATTTCGCTCTTTTTTCAGTTCTTTCACTAAGGCTGGCATCATTGCAATCATTATAATTAAGAATGGTAGAGTCGCTGCAATAGATATAGTTTGAAGAGGCTTCAGGCTACCTGCTGACAAAAGAATGAAAGCTATAGCAGCGACAACAACTCCCCAAACTACTTTCTTATAAGTTGGTGGATTAATAATGCCATTGGATGTCATCATACTTAATGAGTAAGTAGCAGAGTCCGCCGACGTAATAAAAAACACGCCTAGCAATACAATAATCATAATAGAAATAACTCTGCTAAAAGGATAGTTCTCAAACACAATAAAAACGGCTGTCTCTGGCGATGCTATCAGTTGTTGAACACTTTCTAGACTCCAACCTTGGACAGTTGACAATGCAATGGCGCTAAAGACAGCCAACCAGAGAATGGTAAATAGAGTAGGAACAAGGACAACCCCTAGGATAAACTCCCGGATAGTGCGTCCCCTAGAAATACGAGCCACAAACATCCCTACAAAAGGAACCCAAGCGACAAACCATGCGTAGTAGAATACGCGCCAATTCATCACCCATTCATTATCTCCAAATGCGTTCGTCATAAATACATCTTTGAAGAAGTAATGAATGTGTTGCCCCAAACTATTTGTTAGGTTGTTTAAAATTGTTGTTTTTGGCCCAACAACAAACGCAATTAATAACAATGCTAGAGCAAGATAGGTATTGAAATTTGACAGAAACTTAATGCCTCTATATACTCCTGTTATCGCACTGATAATAAACACTAGAGTAATAAAGACTATAATCCACATAACCGTCTCTTGAGTCTTAGGAATACCAAATAAATGCTCTAATCCACCACAAATCTGGCTTACTCCCAGACCAAGAGAAGTAGCAACACCGGAGAAAGACACAACGACAGAGAAACCATCGATGAATTTGCCAAAGTATCCTTGAGTTCTTTTTTCCCCGACCAAGGGAGTCAACAAGTTACTTAGCTGAGCGTTCTTGCCTTTACGGAACTGGAAATAGGCAATTCCTAGGCCAACTACAGCAAAACACACCCACTGTGTAATGCCCCAATGAAGATAACACGTACGTATAGAGAAGTCTATGGCCCCCATTGAAGCTGGTTCTATGCCAGTGGGAGGAGCTGCATAGTGAGATAAGGGTTCTGCAATACTCCAAAAAACCAAACCAATACCCGTGCTACCACAAAAGAGCATTGAAAACCAACTAAAAGTACTAAACTCTGGCTTATCATCATCCTTACCCAACTTAATACTCCCGTATTTGCTTATCGCTATCCAAACACAGAATCCGATAAAGGCAACGATTGAGAGGATATAAAGCCATCCGAAATAATGACTTACCCAACTCATAAACCTGCCAGAGATTTCACCTAAGACGCTACTATAAACTGCCCCAAGTACAATCACACCAATAGCAATTATCAGTGTAAAAACAAATACCGTGTTATTTTTAAACCAACTCATTAGAATGCTTTATGACTTTTTTCTTGATAGATCTCAAGATAGTTTTATATAAGAAGACATAGAACGGTCTCTTATCATTTTTGTTGTAATAATACAAACAATCAGTCTGTCTCAGATCTTTTATCCATTGAGATAATCCTATTCTTTTGGTGCGAACAAAATCATAGTAATCATTAAGCTCTACAATAGCCGTGTATTCATCTTTAATAGGCTTTGTTGTTTCTTCTTGGATTGAGCCCAATAACGTGGATTGAGCCCACTCATAAACTAAGTTAACACCACCTACAGTATATGCATAACTCCAAGTTGAATTCCTGAAGTTGACTTCTAAGAAATATAATTGCTCATTCTTATCAATAAGAAATTCTACAGAAAAAATACCATTAAAACCAATCTTCTTTAATATCCTTTTCACCTGATTCATTACTACTGGATTAGTAAAAGGGACCAACTTCATATAACTACCATACTTTCCTGGAGCAACTCTTAAATAAGTTGACTGATATGGAATGCACACATCCTCACCATGATTAATGCAAAAGCCATCTAAACAGAGTTCGTTTTTTTTATTAATAAACTCCTCAACTAATAATTCCTCTGAAATAATACTTTCATATGCTTTCTTAAGTTCATCTTCATTTTCACAAATAAAAACATCTTTTTTCCATCCTCCTCTAATCGAAATTGCCCCTTTAGTAATTACAGGGTACTTCAAACTTCGTGGCAATTGCCCTCTTTTCAAGCGTTCCGCCTTTGGTACATTACAACCGCATTCTTTAGCCAGGTCACTGATAACCTCTTTATCCATATATCGAGAGATTACTCCAGATTTTCCCCCATCGAAAAAGTAAAATCTTTCAACCAACTCATCGTAATGATTATCTAAAAAGCTCTCTACAAAGTCATCGCAAGAATACAAGAAAGGTTTATATGGCTCGTTGCCGAACCTATCAAGCAGTACTCTATACCCTTCCTCAATGGTTTCTACCAGAAATGATTCTCTGACATACTTAGATTGTAGGACTAAACCAGGGACATAAGAACGACCACTTTCTTTGTGTAAAATAACAATAGGTCGAATACCTTTTTCTCCAAGGCTTCGTACGGCTCCCAGTGTATTATAGTGTGAGAATGCAAAAATGATAAACTTATGATCTCGCAATTTCTTCTCTAATTCATCCATCTTAATTGCATGATTAAATAAAACTCTTTTCCCTTAAATCCACAAAAGCATTGATGAGTCTGTCATAATCAGCTTCAGTTAGGCATCCTATGTGGCCAACACGGAACACAGAATCCCTCAGGTCACCACCATTCGGACAAACCCACATTCCATATTCATTTTTAATCTTCAGAAAAATCTCATATGCGGACTGAGTAGTAGGATGTAAAGGAGTAACTGCATTACTTAAACTCTCACTGATAATCTCAAATGGTAAATCAAACTCCTTAATTCTAGCGCGAAAGTAGGAGGCCAGATGAGATGTCCGACTAATCTCTGTTTCAGCCCCCCCCATCGAATCAATTTCTTTTAAACGAGCGTTGATTTGGCGAAGGATTCCGACGGCAGGCGTCCAGGGAGTCTGCCCCCTTTCCTGATTCTTCAATGCAAGCTTTAGATCCAGGTACTGGCAGCAACACTTTGTCTTTTTTATACGAATCAGAGCTGAAGGCGCCAGAATCATAAGAGCAACGCCAGGAGGGCACGCTAACGCTTTTTGACTACCTGTAATCATTACACCAACGCCCAAGGCGGCCATATCAAATGGGTCACAAAGGAAGGAGCTGATTGTATCTACAATCATAAAACATCCATTTCGCTTGCAAAACTCGCTTACGAGATCCATGTCATAATGAACACCAGTCGATGTTTCGTGCTTCTGAACAAGAAATGCAGTATACCCTTTACCATCAAAAGGAGTCAAATGCTTCGGTTTAAGAGCTTTTCCACGCTCTATCTTTATCTCAGTAAATGGGATTCCATGAAGGGATAATAATTCCACAAATCGTTCTCCGAAACTACCGCCATTAATAACTAGAGCTTTATCATCTTTTGTAAGGCAATTCATGATAGCTGTTTCCATGCCACCAGAACCAGAACATGTCATAAAAACCGCCTTGCTATCATTAGGTGCATTTGCAAACTTCTTTAGCAGACGCTCATTCTCCAACATCAACTCTGAAAACTCTTCTGTTCTAAAATAAGGCACCTGCTCGGCCCCTATTGCCCGTACAGCATCACTTGATTGAACAGGTCCAACAGTGAAATTAAGCATAAACTTCGTATTAATTAATGAAACTGATAAGTCAATCCCTCCAATACGCTTTGTAGTCATGTTTAGGGACACGTTCTTCTATAGGAGGTAAAGTCATATAATCGCCGTATTGACTAGTTAAATACTCATCATAGCCCTGAAGAACTTTAACTAACAACCCATCAAAGTCCCAATCAAGATACTTTTCATAGGCCTGTGCGGAGCAAGTCCAGGGTTTTTCTTGCCACATAGCGAAGAAACCCTTCCGCTTCGTCCTCCTATCATTATACCATCTAATTGCCTTCTCTGCTCTAATTTGCCAAAAGTCTTTTGGGAAGTAAAAAACCAAACAGTGGACAAATAAAGCCGCCAAGTTCTTAATGGTACTAGCATATGGACGCCAGAAAAAATTCCTTGCCTCAAACAGGCGTTTGCATACTCTGATTCTCCAGACTTTAAGCTTCAGTAGAAACGAACTATCTGGGGCATTATCTACAGGAAAAACTGTGACCCAAATACCGTGCGGGCTCTCTGATGGATTATTATTAAAAAGAATAACCGTTGACGGATCTACTACACGTGTGGCCAACAACCATGACTCTAGTCTATAGTCATAAGACTTAAGAATAAACTTGCTACTATGATATGATGAAACAAACTTATCATACTGTTCGCGAACCATCATAATATCTATATCATCATCCCATGGTATCATACCATGATGCCTGATTGCACCTATTAACGTACCTCCATCAAGTGAATAATCAATCGAATTCTTTTTGCAAAACGAATCAATGTCTTTGAGCATCTCCATTTGGACATCAATCATTTCTTTGTTATTCAATTCTCTCATATCTCCATTAATTAGTTTTGATTTACAATTTCGTTAATTAAGCTAATAAACTGTGAAGTACACTTCTGTTTACTTAAATTATTCTCAACGAATAATCGTCCTTTTCTACCGCATTCTTCACAAAAAGCACGGTCGCTATAAAAACTCACGATAGAGTCTAACAATGCATTTCTGTCTCCGGCTTTTGTGAAAATACCACAACCACTATTAATAATAATCTCCTTAAGTTCATTCTCATCGAAACTAGCCAATACTGGCCGAGAAGCAGACATAATACTCCATGTTTTGCTCGGGACGCTATTCTCCCCCACGCCGGGCTTAGAGATCACAAGTCCAACATCTCCCAAACTAAACACATACGAGATGTCTTCATATGGTTGAAAAGGGAAAACATAAACATTCTTTAGTTCATGTTCACTAATCGATATTTCAAGCGTCTTTCGATATGCGCCATCCCCGATAATAACGAGTTCAATATTTGGAAAATCCGTCTGAATGTCTCTCATAATAGACAATAAAAACTCAAAATTCTGAGTAAGCCCGATATTGCCACAATAGGTTAAATAGAACTTATTTCTATCCAATTCAAACCTGTCAAACAGGACATTTTTAGAACGATCAATACCTATAACAGAATTCTCATCAACCCAGTTATATATGAGTTTTATTTTTTTCTCAGGAACACCTTTATTTAGAAGATTATTTCTAAAATCGTTAGAGATAACAGTGATAGCGTCAGCCTGTTTATAAGCATAATTAGAAATGGCGTTTCCAATCTTCCACAATAGACCATCTTTCTTTGCCATTCCTGTTCCGATCAAGGAATCCGGAAAGATATCTTGCACATTATATATCAACGGTTTTTTTATAATCCTTTTAGCAAATCCCATAAACGCCGCTTTAAAAGGCGGGGTGCTTGACATCCACATAACATCACAACTTCTTGCATCCTTACAAAAGACTGCACGGTTAAACATCTTGATGCATTGAAGTAAGTATCTGAGGGTGCGTAAAGCTGTGGACTTCCTTTCAACTGGCAGATAATAGCGATGAATGATAAGATGGCCATCACGTTGGACCTCATATCGTCGTTTTCGGTATTGTTTCCTCACTTCTTTTGACAGACCTCGAGAAGGAGTCGCACAATACATTATTAAATCATAACCATTCTCAATTAATGCATCATCCCGGTCCTCACCTAAGTGATGGCTTGGGCTAGGCTCTGGGAAAGAGTACGCTGGCATAAAAAGAATTCTCTTCCGCATATACTTCAATTATGGTATATTCCTTTTCTAAATAGGACTGTTTTTATAGTCATAAACACAATCTTTAAGTCCAGTGGAAAAGAGATGTGTTCTGCATAATAGATATCATTTTCCATCCTTTCAGTCATCGTTGCCGAATTCCTTAGCTTCGCTTGGGTATAACCCGTGATACCTGGAAGTACTCGGCATTTTTTCTCATAATACTCGGGATACTTTTCAAGATTGCCCAGCGGACTAGGACGAGGGCCAATCCAAGCCATTTGCCCCAGAAGGACATTGAGTATTTGCGGTAACTCATCTATACTTGTCTTCCTAATAAACCGACCGACTTTTGTTAACCTGGGATCATTCTCCGAATTATAGGTACTACCATCATCATTACGAATATCAGGAGCGTCCACCTTCATGGACCTGAATTTGAACATCCCAAACTCCTTTTTATCTTTTCCGATACGTTTCCCTTTATACAATACGGGACCTCCATCCTCACTTTTAATCATAATCGCAACAGGGATAGCCACAATTAATACAAAAGGTAGAGCAATTAAAGCTAATACAAAGCCAATTAGTCTTTTTAATACATATTTATACATCTGATTCTTCCTTTGCAATTAAACCGAAAGCTTTAAGCATTGATGTAGGTTTAAACCCTTTGCTCATAATCTTCGAAACATCCATATATGCACTACATAAATTCTCAGATACTGTATCATCATATACAATATCACTAGTGGTTCCATAGCCTTCTTTTACAAGTTGAGCAATCTCCAAGTTTGTGTGCCTCTCATTTGGCCCGACATTGTATATTTCGTCTTTAGAAGGAAAATCTTTCACAAATGAGTTTATTACGTCTATGACATCATGGATATAAACAAAATCACGTTCCGCAACACTCTTCCCTTTCACTTGGATAATAGCATGCTCTCTCGCATTCTTAACAAAGTAAGCAATCATTCTCTTGTTATTATCGAAAGGCCCATAAATAGGGGCAAGACGCAATACAAGAGTGGTAATAGAATACCGTCTGCCGTAAAGGAAGCAAAGATTCTCACATGCCACTTTTCCGATTCCGTAAAGTGTAGAAGGAATAACAATTTGGCTCTCCTTCCATGGCAATTTCTCTTCTCCAGAATAAACTGCAATTGACGACATGAATAGCATCTTCTTAACGCCACAATGCCCCATTGCATTTAAGAGACTCTCTGTTAAGTCTAAGGTTGGATAAAAATCTTTGATACTCTGTCCGGTTCTTACTGCAGCTAAATGAATAACTAAATCAACACCAACGAGCACACCACAAAGGTCATCATAAGAATAGTCTGTGTATGTATATCCTTTATCTCGATAGACAATGCTTAGCCTGATAACCTCTACATCATTCATCTTCTCTAATACCGAACAAAGCCTAGTTCCGATATACCCATCGGAACCTGTGATAGCTATTCTCATTACTTTCTATGTATATAATATCCAATTTTATCATACCTCCCGTTTACCGGCCTTATAAAATCACCTGACTCGTAGTAGTAGAAGTAATACTCAGCGTCATCGGGGACAACAAGTTTAGATCGTTCCATAATTGTATGAGGCTCTTGACAAAAAAAGACCAACTCATACGGATCTATAGCACTTCGCATATTCTTGAGTTCAGAAGTGTCATTTGATAGAAGATGTTCGAAACATAACTTAAGCAAGTCCACCCCTGTGGCTCTAGCTAGGACATTCCACATATGGCAGCCATCAAGACGAGGCGTCATTTCAATGATATAAGGGTGATTATCTTCCACCTTAATCTGAGCATACATTGGGCCATTGACTATCCCTACTCTGTCACAGACATCAACCATCATATTCTTTATTTCTGTTAGGGTGACGTCACTAAGGGTACGCGTGGGCACTATATGCTTATGAATCAGTCCAGTATACTGAGGCCATGTTTCACGATCTGAAACCACAATAAAAGGCATCTTTCCATCCACAAGGTAACAATTAACTGAATACTCATTACCTACCACGTACTTCTCTATAATCACCTTATGGTCCCTTGAGTATTTTTTTGCATCTGCAAAGTGTTCATAAACTTCTTCTTGATTATTAACGAGAAAGATACCTCGTTGTCCCTGCGAATCAGAAGGTTTCAAAATACAAGGAAAACCGATTGCCACAGTGGCATACTCATCAAGCACTTGAAAAGGAATATTCCAAATGCATTCCGCACCAAGGGCATTCCTTAGTAAATCTTTGTGATTACAGGTGTATGCAACCCTATAGTCCGCAAAAAAAGGCAAGCCTAACAACTGACTTATCTTAAATGCCACGGGCATTGCAGAATCAGATCCCACAGAATATATAGCATCTATCCCGTTTTGTTTAGCATAACTAATCACTGCTGGCTCATCAAGAAAATTAATAGTGTCAAAATGATCCGCCAAATCCGCAGCAGGGCCATCTTTTGCCATAGCTATGGCAAAAGTCTCATGCCCCATTTTGTGCAATTGTAGAATGGCGTCCATTTGAACGGAAGCAACTCCAAGGATTAAAACTTTTTTTCTCATATTATTACCATATTATTTCACTCACTAAATTCCCACCTGAAATCCCAAAGCTGTGGATGTAATGATCCTGGAATAGCATTCCAGCATGGTCCTGACATCCCTATGGGTCACGAACTCATAATCTCATCCAACCAATCCGGTTATAGGAACGCCCTTTCGAGCCCCTCCTCTTTGTTCATGCGAAAAGCCTCCTCCAATTCCTCTTTCTCATTTGCCGATGTACTACCCATCCCAAACAAAGCAGGATAGTCGTTTCAATATGCGCTATAAGTTCCATCCTGCGTCTGGAAAACCATATTGTCAACCTTTTCAACGACACCTAAGACCTTTAAGAATATTTTGGCAAATTAGTCGGATGTCTCTTTCTCCTTATGAGGCGGAATGACATACCGTCTCAGAGAATATCTATATACTTCTTAATTTTGTTATAGAAGGATAATTTACTTAATTCACGATTAGTACGACGTGGAACAGATATCGATAGGTCTTCATTATTCCTATATGGAAGGAAAACGTCTTCTTCTGCACTCTCAATATTATCGATAACTATATCATAATTTGGAATCTCTTTCTCTTTGTATAGAACTATATTCTCTCCCTTAATGCATCCATTATCCTCGGTCGTATCACTACCAACAAACTTATACTTACCTCCCAAAATGTTATACATAACCACATTATTTGTATTAGAAGGGAGACCGTTAAGATTTACCTTTCTTGAATCAATTAAATTGCTATTGTCAACATTTGTGATAACGTTTCCATAAACAAAAAAACCGTATGCCCCATCATCACAATATATACCTCGATTAGCACCCGGACCAGTGTAATTGTGAATGCGATTGTATCTGATAATAGCATCTTCATTCTTAGTCCACAGATAGATAGCCCCACCATCTATCAATGAATTAAGCTTTGCTTTCGGGAAATAATCACTAGTAAAAACTAAGATATTATCCTCTACAATTCCTCCTCCGGCTTTTTCTTTTGATGAAAAACTCTTACCAATAGCTATTCCACCTAGTCCAAAATTAACTAACTTGTTCCGAGCAATATAGTAGTCATCCGATTGACAACGAATAGCGAAAGTACTTTCATTCCCTTTGCCAACTTTCTCAAAATAATTGTCCATAATGATTGTATTATGGACGTTATAGTAAGAGAAAAGTACATTATGGTAGCAATCTCGAAATGTATTATTAATAACGATGGAATTACTTGTACACCAAAGATTAATGACCGTGGATTTCATGGCGCTAAAAACACAATCCTGTATGAATAGCCCAGAAGTGGTTCGTGCCCCATACAAATTCATAAAAGGAGCACCTTGTCTATTGCCTACGAACGAAAAGCCTTCTATCTTAATTCTCAAAAAATCGCAGCCGTAGAAATCCAAAAATGTAGAACTATCACAACAATAGAACTCATTTGTTGCCATATAACCAATAGCTGAATGCATAAAGCAATCCGGGATATAAGAAAAATCACATATCCTAAAACGAGGGTATTTATCTGATACTGAATAATCATAGTTCACATTGTAACCACCATATGGCTTCATACCTAAGTCAAGGTCTGAAGCAAAAAAATAAATGTAACCGTCTTCAACTCTCGTGATCTGATAGGTGCCCAACATATACCACTCAGTCAATTGTAAATAGGCATTAGTTAAGTCACTATTCATTAAAAGGCCATCTTCCAGATAATGCAATCTACATTCTTTCTTATCCCTGTCCACAATTTCGATTGGTGAATCTAATTGATGTATTTCACTCCAGGGATAATAGTCATTCAAATTAGAATTGAGGAAAACACTTGAAGGAGAAAAAGAAGCATTACTAAATGACTCACCTTTGAAATAATGGTGACCAGAAGAAACTATGGTGGAACCGTTACCTCTAAAATGAATTGACGACTTAGGATAATACAAGTTTCTAAAAGAGATATGGTTAGTATGGAAGTAGTATGTACCCTTTTCAAAAGAGACTAGTATACTATTAAACCCTGCAGATAACGCATGACTAATAGCAACACTGATAGAGTCAAACTGATTTTGAGTTGAAATTCTGATAAGACAATCATAATCTCCTATATTATCATTCAATGATGAAGTATGAGTTATATGCTCAGCGGATAAGAACCGATTATGATGCTCAGATCTATATACTCTTCTCACTTGGGCACTCAAACCCATCGTGAAACAAAGAAAAAAAACAGTATGAATAAATAACCACCAATACTTCATAAGGTATAGACACTATAAATGAAGGCTACGTCCTTTTATTCTCTTTATTGTTCGAATCAACCATAAACATGGTTTTTTGCCCAAAACGAGCAATCCGAAATAATAAATGTTAAAAAAGGCGGAAGAATCTAAACCTATACTTCGTAACTGTTTTACATGTTTATTAAATGCTTTGATTCCCAGTTCCCTCTTGCCTGCGATTGTATAAAATGAATACTTTGAGTACTCATTCTTAATATCATTTGCTATACTAAGCCCATGCTTTTCATCAAGATAATCAGCAATCCGAAAATAAGACTTGATAAAATTTAGATTTGTTCCAACGCCCTGTCCAGGTGTATACATCCCTTTTTCAACTCTGCTATTTCCGAATAGTTGTGCTTGATCAGAGATTAACATAGCACAAGGAGTATTACAATAAGCCGATGGATACTTAAGGCACACTTCTGCAAGCAGATACAGTTGATAAAGAAGTGTATTATCAACATCACTTGTTAAGAATTCTAAAGAACAACTCCTTTTTACAGTAAAACCCGACATCGAGATACTCTTCATAAAAAAGGCTTTATAGCCATCAACTCCTGGGTCGAAAAAAACATCGTCATCGAAATAGCGGAAGTACTCTACATCGGTATCGCCAGGTCCATACCTCCTTACATACGAACGCAGAATATAATAAGGTTCAGGATGATTCCTAAGCCATTCAATATAAACATCTAATTGCCCAGGAATAAAAGCATCATCGTCCCCCATATAAAGCAAATAGTGGCCTTTTGCTCTAAGACTTAATTCTCTCCAGTTCTTATCAAAACCATAGTTCTCAGGGTTCTCGAAATAGTTTATTTCATACGGGACACTGGCCTTGAAAAAACTAATCCCCTCTCTGATTTCTTTGCGCATCGGTGACTTATCCTCGCAGATGACAACTTCAATTTCATCTGGATTTGACACATCAATACTCTCCAGCAAACGAATAATCGTTTTAGGCCGATTGTAACTTGGTATACAGATTGATAAAAAAAATTTGTCTTCCATTGCTACTTATTATTACTAATACTATTATTTAGCGCTTGGATGTACCCTTTCCCATATTTTTGGTCTGGCTCCATATAATTACCTTCTCCCCATTCATTCCAAGATTGTATAAACACTATCTGGTGATCTGGAAGCTTTTCTTTTACAATATCTATTGCCTTGTCTGCGACCTCCTCGAATGCTTTAGGAGTACAGCGTGTATATACGGTGGCGCTTCTACCACTACGAGGGCTTCGATCCCAATTAGGCATAATTGTCGGGTAAACATTCTCCCAGCTGTCTTCTGGAACAAACAGATACTTATTGATACTATTTATACTATATCTTGTATTCCAATTCAGTTTTAAAAACTTTCCCATCATGGTCTTAAACACAGGATACCATGAGCCTTTTATCATATATTGTGCCCTAGCATTGCCTCTTGAATTCACCGCATCAAAGCCCATATTGAGAATACGTTTATAAAATGACGCCGCGTTATCAAGTTGAGGCATAACAAACTTGCCAGTATCAGCAGAATGGAAAGAAGTATTAAAACTCATTCCAACAAAGTGAATCCCTTTCAATCCATTTTCCATTGCTAGTTTTTGCCAAATCTCAATAAACCTTGAGGCATCTGGCAAATTAAGAGGTCGATAGACATAGAACAATGGTTTTCCGTCTACGGTAATATACCTCTTATCCTTAAATGCGGGTAAAACGGCATAGAAATGCTTGATGTAATCATCCTCGGAATACACTTGTTCGAGCAATATTCCACTTCTCACAAATGAGCTTGCCTTTTTCCAAGACGTGTTAGTCCAGGATTCATTTGCCCAGCCCAAACAGAATGGAAAATCAGGGGAGCCACTCTCTAAGACTTCAGCAAACACTCGATCAAGGATAGTAACTCCATTGCCAAACCAGTAATGCCAATAGCAGAAGCCTTCAATTCCTGCATCTTTTGCGAGTCGAGCTTGTTCTTCTCTCGTTTCTGGGAGCCGTAAATCATAAAAGCCCAGATCGGCTGGAATATGAGGCTGCTGATGGCCCCAGAAATACTTTTTTGCCTTAGCGACATTTGTCCACTCGGTAAAACCAGGTCCCCACCATTCGTTATTCTCTTTAGTGGGATAAAACTGAGGAAGATAAAAAGCTATAAATCTAGGCATTATAGGATCTATTTAGTGTAGGTGAAAGAACTCTAAGTAAAACAATAAACAATAAGTTTACAATTATTCGCAAATTACCCCCTGTTCCTTTATATGAAAAGTAAAAGAGTCCATTATATAAAACACAAGCGAGGAAGAAGATTAAATATGCCTTAGGACTTGAGAGAACGCAACCATTCTTCTTATTGAAAAAGGAGTATAGAATAAAAGAGATAATTGAGAGCAACAACAACCCTAGAATCGGACTAAAATCGTTATACAGATCACCAATAAAGGTATAAAAAGAGCCTTGCCTAATTTTCATTTTTAATGACCATTTTGCTTGCCTCTCGTAAAGATTACTGGAAGATTCTAAACCCACTATACGCCGAAACAGTGGGAAACAGTTATCCCCGTGTTGATACACGTCATTTTGTAGTACATCGTCTGAGAAATTCAACGTACTCTGCCCTGCATAAGATAATAATGAACCGCCAACGTAGCTATCGTTTTGGTACATACCTGTCGCGAATCTACCTATTGTTAGAATCGCAAAAACAAAGACTACGCCCGCGATAGCGGAATAAACTGCTTTATTGATCCTTTTACGAACATCATAAGCATAATACCGCCTGAAAAACAAGAATGCTACTATGACTTCAAGGACCCACCAAGACATCATTGTTCTAGAGCCAAGTCGGAAGCTTGAAAGAAGCGGATTAAGCATTGAAAGCCATAATAGAATAGTAATAATCTTATTACGCTTTTCATATAATGCGTAATAGAAGGGGAAAAAAACGATTACTTCTGAAAAAGAATTCCGAAAAATCGAACCGATATTACTAAAGCCTCTTCCTGTTTGTGCTGCTGTCATATCAGCTGTATCTGCGTACATCTCAGAAACGTAGGCGAAGTCAAACATGATTCGATTGTAATCACTAATTATAGAGGGAATGGAAAAAAACAGATGGGGCAGGAACAAGGCAATTAATACAATAGAAATAGTATTCGTTGCAGATAGATTGATAAGTTGTATTTCATTATAACGACTGGGATGATAACCACATAACGGGAGAAATGCAATTACTATTGAGACAAAGAGATAGAAGTATGAAAACAAACTCAGTTCTTTATATAACTCAGGGACGCTATTATAATGAAAAATAGAGACTACCGCACTACTTAAATAAAGGAGTGTCAACACGATCAGAAGTGCATTATCCTTCCTCTTTCTTATGGTAGAAAGAAGATAAACAAGTAATAACACACAAAAAGCTATTATATAACCTAACATTCTTTATTAAGCCATTTAGTAAAATGGTTATAGCAATTCAACGCAATTTCATGAGATTTTTTTCGATAGGATGTAAGATCAATAGATTGCTCCATGATTGACTCTACACTCTTAATAGCTCTTTCGCTTGAAAAAACAGATGTGCCAATAGTCGTAACATCAACTTGCCTATCATCCAATCCTAAAATGGAAAGCAATCCAAACATCTTATGCTCGTATGACAGAGAAACAAAAGGTCGCTCATTATTAATCGCAAACACTATTGAATGGTACCTTGCACCAATTACAAGATGACTCCCTTTGATTATTGTCTGTTGAATATCTGAGCTATAAACATCTGGTAGTACAATTGTATTGCTATCGTTTGAGAGTTTTTTTAGTTTTTCAAAAAATGCCCCATCATTTTTAATGCCCTGACCAAATAGCTGAGGCATCATGACAATTCTACTATTGGGGAACTTTACACGAATGAGTTTCATTATCGCCAAATAGAACTCATTGATGCTATCAGAATCCGCTAGAGAGAAAGCCGGTTGCCATACAAGAGAATTAGGGACAAAAACAACATAGTCATTCGTAAGGGTGCCTCTTAAAAATGTAATGTCTATTTGGGGATTCTCTAAAAAAGCAGTATCAATTGATTCAATATACTTGAGATTAAGTTCATCGGCCAAATCCATAGACTTTCTATCTCTGATTGACATAAAATCCATGTATCTTAGTATAGAGATGCTTTCTTCCCTAAACAAATCTTTATACTTACTACCAGAATCAAAGGGGCCAAATGATCGGGAGTAATATGCCAATGATTTATGGTAATGTCGTGTGCGGACTAGCCATAGAAGATGATCCCAATTCAGGAATCTACCAAGGCAAATACCTCCCGGGGCACAAATCACTTTATCAGCGCGTCTTATGTACTGGTCAACCTTATAATATGCAGGAATAAGACTAACCAGTAGCCCTATAGCATGATAACTAAAAGCCATTCTAGCTAGACGTATCTTCCCTTTCTTAAAAGGAATAACAACATACTGAATATTAGGGGCCTCGACTTGAATAGGGGTTATGCTTTCGATTTTCTCTCCAAAAAACAATACTGTGATTGAATCATTAGGGTAATCGACTCCAATTTGACGTACAAGAGCGCGATGAGCAGATTCATCCCCTCTGTTCCCAACAGGTTGATTAATGATTAGGATATTCATTCGTGTATATTTAAGATTTCTTCTCTGTTTAACCTTGTTGACTTTGCATAAATCGATTTTTCCTTGGGATAATACCCTAGTAACAAAAGCACACAAATGTCTTCAGAATCTGGGATACTCGCAATCTGCTTTGTAGCACGTTCAATTGCATAATCTTTTTGTGCCATTTTAAAGCAAGAGCCAATCCCTTCATTATGTAAGGCAAGGCACAAATTCATCGAAAACAATCCAGCATCAAACATTCTTTGATTCCTCTCAAAGTAGTCTCTGAAATATTCACGATCTCCCGTAATAACAAACAGGCCCTTTGCATTTAGGCACCATTGTACATCGGATTTCTGAGCCAAGACTATGCTTTTTATAGCAGATGGTGTATCATAATAATGTGCCCTAACACACTGCCTATTACAAGCGGAAGGTGCTGTCATAGCATAATCTATTGCCTTCTCGATATGCTCCTTCTCAACCGCTTTATCAGCGAATTGTCGACAACTATGTCGAGAAGAAAGCAAGTTAAAAAGATTAGTGTCTCTCTCTAAATCATTTGCGGAAAATAGAATAATACCACCTCTTTCCTTATCCAATTGGGACCTGTCTGGTACTTGAGACAGAATCTCTTCAAAACACTTAATAACCTGGTCATTCTTGAAGGAGTGAATGTTAGATACATGGGCTTTGATAACCCCAATCGATGTATATACTAATGAGTCGTAACCAAATTGATTAACATAATTCTTAATCAATCGAAGGAGTCGTGTTACTTTTTCCTTCCCATAGCCATCCCTTTGATCAGCATAGGTCTGAGCTTTCTCCAACTGATGATTCAATAACATTATTGAACACCTCAACATTCCTCGCGAGTAATAACCTTCGCTATGGTAATTCACAGAATACTTTATGTGCTCCTTATAATCTATAAGGAACGACTTTAGCGCATAGCAACGAAGGCGCAATCTATAAACTAACAACTTAATCTTGCTTAACATAACTAATTGCAATTTTTGCCAGTCTCACAGGTCCCGAAACCAATGATTTGACTTGAACTTCAAAAATGTTTCGATATGGTTTTATGATTAGGTTCCCCCAAAAACCCGAAAATGCGACTGTAATAAGTGTTGCCCAGGCGGAACCAATAATACCAAATAAGGGAATTAGGCTATAGTTTCCCATAATACAAATTAGACAGCCAATTAAATTTCTAATTACGGCCCATTTTTGTTTTCCCTCTATGATAATGAGCTGTCCGGAAGAGTTAGACAAAGCCATGCCTACAGCTTTAAAAGCGAGTATGCGCAACACAGGAACTGCCGCAAGGTATTGGACGCCAAAAGTATATCTAATCAAATAATACGATGATAAAGATACTACGACGGATAAAGCAATGGAAACCCATACTATTATATCAACGAACTGCTGTCGTTTTCGCAAGAAAGATTCTGTGTCTGTTTGATAATCCCCTATAAGTAATGGAGCCATTGTTTGCGCCATCACCAGAGGAACAAAAAGAATAAACTCTGAAAACTTCACCGCTACGGAAAAGTAACCTACAGCTTCATCAGATAGTAAACTCCTAATAATCACTTGATCAATTCGCTGATATATTACTACCGCAGCACCCGATAGTACAAGAGGGAATGCTTCCTTTATCAATAGCTTTGCTATGTAGGAACTAAATGACCATTCTGAAAGTTTGCCTACCTTGCTATGATATGCTGCCAAATAACCTCCAGCTACGAGGAAGTAGTCAAAGGTAAGAGCTATTATAAAGAAAAAAAGAGGGGCCTTTAGAAGCAATAAAGCAATTTTGATTGATGCTCCTATTAAACAACGGAAAATCTCAGTTATTACAATATATCTGTTAAAGACTATAGCCGTGAAGTAATTACGTATAACATTGAACGAAGTAAGAACAATTGTTAGTGCGTAGATAAAAATTAGACAACGAGTTTCAGCATCTTGACTACCGAGGAAAACCGTTATTACTATTACTATTCCTGCAACAATTGCAAATAGAAAACGTAATCTAAAAGATGTACCCATAATAACCCGAAAATCGGATCCGGGTTTAGCTATCTCCCTTATCTCAATATTATCTAACCCAAAATTGGCTATAATTGAGAAAATCGCCACAAAACTAATGACATAATTCATCAGTCCATACTGTGATGGACCAAGATAACGGGCCACAAATATACTAACTAGCGTTTCCGTCAACACGCGTACTATCCGCCCCGTTGTTGCCCAACCTACGTTAGTTAATATCTTTCGTTTCGTCGTCCCAATTCTATTTACAGACAATAAACTCATTATATTGGAAAAGAATACAAAACAACTACATCTTATGGCAATTTATACATCTCATCATAATAGTTTTTATAGTCACCGGAAGTTACATTATCCATCCACTCTTGATTATCAAGATACCACCTCACAGTCTTTCTAATACCTTCTTCAAATTGCAAACTAGGTTCCCAGCCTAATTCCTTCTGGAGTTTTGTTGAATCAATTGCATAGCGTAAATCGTGGCCTGCACGATCCGCAACATAGGTAATCAAGTCAAGATCAGCACCTTCTTGGCGACCAATAAAACGATCTACGGTATTTATTAGGACTCTGATAATATCTATGTTTTTCCATTCATTGAAACCACCGATATTGTATGTTTCAGCTATTTTACCGTTATGGAAAATCGTATCTATTGCCCTTGCATGATCTTCAACATACAACCAGTCACGAACGTTTTCTCCTTTCCCATAAACAGGCAATGGCTTTCTGTGACAGATGTTATTAATAAACAAGGGTATCAACTTTTCGGGAAACTGATATGGACCATAATTATTAGAACAATTTGTCACGATAGTGGGCATGCCAAACGTGTCATGAAACGCACGGACAAAATGATCACTACTAGCCTTTGAGGCGCTATATGGGCTATGTGGCTGATACTTCATGTCTTCAGTGAAAAAGTCATCTCCATAAGCCAAGTGATGCATGCCACTACTAGCCTTTGTGGAAAATGGTGGCTCAAAGCCATCGGGATGGGTTATCTCTAATGCACCATACACTTCATCCGTAGAGATATGATAGAAACGCTTCCCTTCGTATTTTTCGGGAAGAAGTTCCCAATAGGCTTTTGCGGCTTGCAACAAACTCAGCGTTCCCATTACATTTGTCTGAGCAAATGTAAAAGGATCTTTGATACTGCGATCAACATGACTTTCGGCAGCAAGGTGGATAATCCCATCAACATGTTTCGAATGCATCAGTTTCAAAACCCCCTGAAAGTCGCAGATATCCATCTTCACGAACTCATAGTTTGGTTTACTCTCGATGTCTTTAAGGTTTGCAAGGTTACCAGCATACGTCAACTTATCCAAGTTAATTATTCGATAATCCGAATACTTGTTCACAAAAAGACGTACTACATGGCTGCCGATAAAACCAGCACCTCCCGTTATAATAATAGTCCGTTTCATCGCATCTATCTAATATTAAGAATGTTACGGATACAATGCCTTAAAGAATCTGTCCAATATGGTACCTGTATCCCGAAAACCTCCTTGAATTTTGTCTTATCCAACACTGAATAAGCTGGGCGTTTTACAGGGCTTTGGAATTCGTCGCTATGGCATGGTTGAATATCACAACCAATATTACCAGAATATTCAGCTATCATTTTTGCGAAATCAAACCAAGAACAAACACCCTCATTTGAATAATGATAAATCCCAGTATTCCCTTTAAACTTTCTTTGCTCGATGATATCAAAAATGGCTTTTGCTAAGTCGTGAGCGTATGTAGGAGTACCAACCTGGTCAAACACGACCTTTAATTGTGGTTTGGTTGATGTCAAGTTAAGCATAGTCTTCACGAAGTTCTTACCAAACTCGGAATAAAGCCATGAAGTGCGAATGATGATATAATCGCAACCTACCTTTTGTAAGGCTTGCTCACCCTGTAGTTTTGTCAATCCATAAACGCCGGTTGGAGTGCCTATTTGATTCTCTTTGCACGGTGTGTTATATGGATCGCCCCCAAACACGTAATCCGTGCTGATGTGAATAAGAAGACCGTTCATTTCTTTCATGACAGTCGCCAGATACTCAGGTGCCTGAGTATTTAATAGTTCCGACATTCGTTTATTATCTTCCGCCGCATCTACATTAGTATAGGCTGCACAATTAATTATAGCATTAATATCATATTTACTAACGAACAAACGAATATCAGTTAAATTAGTAATATCCAAATGCTCAGTACTAGCAATGGAATCATCTGCAACCAGATTTCTTAGCATATTAATGGATCCCTCTGAAGCATCCATCACATCGGTGAAGAAATAATTATCATGTGAACCCCTGCACACAATACGCATTTCGCTGCCAAGTTGTCCGTTGGCACCTGTTACTAATACATTCATTCTGCGTAATAGTCTATATTGTAATCAAATAATTCGTCAGAATCGTTTAGACGAGGATGATTTTTATCCTTTGCTGAAAGAATTATCTTATCTAACGGAACGCCCCAGTTAATGCCAATATCTGAATCATTCCATGCTAATGCACCTTCTGACTGCGGATCATATAGGTTGTCACACTTGTACTGAAAAATTGCCTCTTCACTCAAAACAACGAAACCATGAGCGAAACCACGAGGCACAAAAAATTGGCGGTGATTATCTTCTGTCAGTTCAACGGCCACATGTTTACCAAAGGTTGGTGATCCTCTGCGTATGTCTACGGCCACATCTAGAACACGCCCCTTTATTACTCGTACAAGTTTACTTTGCGCATTTTTCCCTTTCTGAAAGTGAAGGCCGCGAAGTACACCATAACAACTCTTACTTTCATTGTCCTGAACAAATGTTACCGGACGAACTAATTCATTAAAGTCTTTTTGAGACCAAGATTCGAAGAAATACCCGCGTTCATCACCAAACACTTTAGGCTCAATGATAACAACACCCGGGATTTCTGTATGTAAAACATTAATCATTAGTCTTGTGCTAAAGTTCGAGAATTCACTTCCTCTTTCATTTCGTCGATTACCTTCAGCAGGTACTGCCCATACTGATTTTTTAGCATCGGCTTAGCAAGTTCCATCATTTTGGTCTCTGATATCCAGCCATTACGGTAAGCGATACCTTCCAGACAGGCGATTTTTAGCCCTTGTCGTTTCTCAATAACCTCTACAAAAGTTGATGCTTCCGCTAAACTATCATGTGTGCCGGTATCAAGCCATGCAAAGCCACGCCCGAACACTTGCACCTTCAATTCGCTGTCTTTCAGGAAATGTTGGTTTACAGTGGTTATCTCAAGTTCACCTCTTGCACTGGGCTTAATATGCTTGGCAACATCAATAACCTTATTCGGATAGAAATATAACCCCACTACTGCGTAGTTACTCTTAGGTTCCTTAGGCTTCTCTTCAATGCTCAAGCAGTTGCCTTCTCTATCGAACTCTGCCACACCATAACGTTCTGGATCGTTCACCCAATAACCAAAGACAGTAGCCTTCTTGTTCACTTCTGCATTTGCGACTGCATTGAAGAGTAATTGTGTAAAGCCGCTACCATAAAAGATGTTATCTCCCAGTACAAGACAGGCACAATCGTCACCAATGAACTTCTCCCCTATGATAAAGGCTTGAGCAAGTCCATCAGGGCTAGGCTGTTCAGCATACTCGAACCGTACGCCATAGTCCGAACCATCACCTAAAAGGCGTTTGAAGCCAGGAAGATCATTTGGTGTGGAGATAATGAGTATATCTCTGATACCCGCAAGCATTAGGGCACTGATGGGATAATACACCATTGGCTTGTCATATATAGGCAAAAGCTGTTTGCTGACGCCTTTGGTGATGGGGTACAATCTTGTGCCGGATCCTCCGGCGAGGACAATTCCTTTCATAAACTGTAATATTAAATCATTATGATGAAGAGTTTCTTCTCAATTCAAAATAGAAACTTGTAATACGAGATCTATAACGCATCAATACACCCAACGAGAGTATCGGCAAATTCAGAAGATCCACAATAACTCAAACAAGTGCATAGCTGTTCCATCTCCTCTTTGAATTCTGCCACCTCTCGAACCTCGCTTTTCATTGAGCTTTCATCGCTATGGATAATATTGAAGAAAAGCAGAACTGTCTTTCTCGCCTCAACATTGGCCTTGAAGAATTCCTGATCCTGAATGTATGACCCTACAATACCAATCAATACATCCACTTCCGGCATTAGGCATTGATCGTCCACCGGTTTAACAGGGATAAACACCTTACCTGTCGCTTCGCCTTGATTGGCGTTCCAGTCCTCCAACACTTTCAAAGCAGTGTAACAATCTTCATGGGTGTTCCCGGCACTTTTCACCAAAACACGATACACTTTTGCTGTAAACATGGCCTTTGGGTTAATATTGTTTCAAATACAATCTATCATCGCCCGTTACCCTGCAGATTCTCCCATCCTTTACGATTGATTCTAAAATTAGGCGAATTCTTTGACAATCACTTTCCCCGCAACTGGTTACTCTCGTAGGTAGTATTGCTCGCTTCTCCGGTTCTTCTCTCCTCCATCGCCCAATAAAGTGCGTACGAACAAACGCCTTTCAAAGAGAAATCGGTTTTCTGCATCGACAAGTATTCCTCAACGAGAATACGGAGTTCATCGTTTGAGTAATCGACGGCAATTTGGGCATTGGTGGTCATTGACGTATGGTTTAACGAAGTTTTTAATGGATATATATATCATTCCTCGCCAAATATACGTTCTAGCAAGGAATAATTCTCCCCCCTCCAGCCCCCCTATCCAGGAGGTGCAGGACAAGGTTGGAACCAATGAAACCTGCGGAGCCGGTGACAAGGATAATTTGGTGATTATTTGACATGCGATTCACTTGGTATAATTCCTCCATTCCCCGACGATTGTACCATCGACAGAGAACAAACCCGCACTGGGCTTACCCTGTACCAGGATAAGGGCGTTGGTCCGGGGGCTACGCACGCACGCGTAAATTAATTGTACAAATATACGCATAGTTTTCGGCAAATCCATACTTTTAACCTCACTGATGCATTCATTTGTATAACATTTAATCATTTTCGAACACATTTGAACTTTGCGACATGGCCAAGGAAAGCCCACCGGGACTAGATTTCCGGGGACCTGTTTTCAACCACTTGATTCCATTCCCTAAATTCCTTTTCGGTTTCCGAGTTTCTTATCCTTCCGTTCTTAAATCAACCTCTATCCTATCAGTCACATAGAAACCCGCTCGAGGCGTCACTCTCGCATGGGTTTCTTATGTTCCTCTCATAAAAGTCGACTTCCCCTGTCGCCTTTTCTCATCAATCAATGATTCCAAAACCTTTGTCTATTTGTCGATTATGAAAAATGTGCTAATTTTGCATCTAGGGTCCTCATATTTGGGAATGAGGTTACTCCTCTCAATATGGGCGGAACCGGTCAAAAAACACCTACTTCCAAATTGTAAGGGAATCTATTTTTGTCTCAGTCAATGCTGAAACCTTTGCCCGACAGCAAGTTGATCTTACGACATGTCTGTTTGAATTTGTCAACCACTTCTCTGTATGACTTTAGTTCATTCACTGCATTTGCCATCGACAGCTACGTTTCATCATTACTCTCACAGTTTAGCGCTCGTGCCGGATTCGCCGTATAGTTGCCCCCTTCGCCGGCTTTCATTTCTCAAACATAACCGCATCGCCCTTTCAAACAAAAACCTGGTCCGCATAGGGACCAGGTCGGTTAGGGGAAAAAGAGAGTGTAGAATTAAATACCGATCTATTTCCCCTACTTATTGGAGATTCCGCAGCAAACTGACCCCCTTGTTCCCATTTTAAACTGACCCCTCGTTCCGATTGAAAGTGACCCCCACATCCTGATGATGGAATCTATAATAGAATGCAGTCTGGAGTTGTTTTACTTCTCAACAACCTGCATTTTCTCATCAGATGAAAAGGGAAAGATCAGGGGGTCAATTAGCAGGAGAATGAGGGGGTCAATTTAGAGGGGATTTTCCAGTCAGACGCAGTAGGGGCTAAAAAAACGAGGTATCGCATTATTGATAGTATTCATTGTACTAATCGGCAAACTTCTTGAGATCCTATCGAAACGAATCGAATATACTATGCTTCATTATTTCATTTAGATAGGCGTCCCCACAAATTCACGGCCAAATTACAGAATGCCCATAGCCCTCCAGAAGCTCCAATCCAATTAAAAACTGTTTGTACACTTCCTTTTAAGTCAAGGTAACGAGCAAGAAGAATGAATACAAAGGCAATAACAGCTCCTATTGCAAACATCCTCCATCTTTTTAACTCTTTTTTGCTCTTTAACTCCTTCTTCTTTAAAGCACTTATTTCCTTTTGTGAATCGGCCACTTGTGTCTCTAACTTCAGAAGATGTTGCTTAAGTTCTGTATTTCGCTTATCCTTTTCGTCGTTTTCTATTGACAGTCGCTCTTTTTCCTCCTGTATTTCTTGATCCAACTGAGATTGTTTTGCCTTCTGATTTCGAGTTTTCTCTACAATATGATGAACTTTTGCACTAAAGTCATCTTTGTTACAAGAATCATCTATGAGGTTTCGTAAACGGGTCGTAGATTCAAGAGCAACATGCTCAAGGAGCAGTTCATAATCGTCCTCTGACAGATTTGAAACGTTTGCGCGTACGATGGCGTCAAAGTCATTTATTAAATCTTTATCCGCATACTCTTCTGTAAGTGTTTGAGCAATCAACGCGCTCAAACCTTTTTTAGAAACAACGGATGAATACTTCACAGGATCTTTCAAAAACAAAAGGCTGGTCAGTTCGCCTGGCATAACTATCTCGGGGGTCTGGCGGCAATGCTTTTGATTGAAAAAGCTTAATTTACTATTTGCAGAGACAAACCAGTACTTTGCCTTTTGAGGTTTCAACTTAGTTGGTACTTTTCTCCGGTCTCTAACAGTCAAATAAGCAGAAACATCATGTATGGCATTGGCCCTTCCATAACCATTGGAAACCAACTCATCTATATCAGTTGATTTGCCGTACTCTTGTATCTGGCTATCGGATATCGAATCTACAGTTACACTGATTCTATCAGAAAGCGTGGTTTCAATAGAATTGCGTATAGAAACGAGCCAAGACTTATTCTGACCCAATCGAACAAGTGCATCACCGATTGTGGTAGTAGGATGATTCTTGTTATAGGCCTTGATTTCCCGGTCGAGTATCCCTGTGATCTCATCTATTGTAATGGAGAGTACCTTAGGCTTACCACCTGTCGACCTTATCAGATCCAGCAAATCTAAAGCAGGGCGAGTACTTTCGGCCGCCTGTAAATCTAAAGCCTCCAGAAGAACCTGCGTATCAATATAGTAAACAATGCCACTATCTAATTTGGCATCGAGACTAATACCAGCCTCAAGATAGGCCGCAATCAACGTTCCAAGATAAGCCCTCTCTGCCGCCTTATACAACTGATGGTTTGAACCCTCTATTTTTCTAAGGAACTTAGCGTGAGGCAGATATGATTCATCGATTCTTTTATCTTCCAACGAAGTCACATCACCAGAAAAGAATGAACTCAGTTTATGCTTATTCTGATCCAGAAAGAATTGAAAACCAGGACTATTTACGTAACCTTCAGTCTCTGCGAATGCTTGATATGCATCTTCCAAGGCATTAGCACAACGCCTTTCCTCCGCATATACAACTTCAACTTCGCCACAGTTGAAATTGTCAAACGCGAAGTAAGTACCCTTCTCCATAACACGAAGATTGAAAGAAAACCTATCTTTCCTCGACTGTTTTGCCCCCACTCTTACTATTAAATCCTTAACAATCGTGATGGGGACATCAAGCCCATATTCAGCCTTTAGGTTATAGCGTACATCATCTGCACTTCCCTGTTTCTTCGTTTGTGCAATACTTGAAAGAACGCGTTTACATAATGGTACAAATACGGCATTATAAATGTCGTTGTTATTCTCGGTTAGAGCAGCCAAGAAAGAATATGCTGTCAGTAATGTACTATCCATACTATTGAATACTCGATGTTCTTCCTAAAGTAATGCCTGCAGTATATATTGCAGAATACGCAGGAACGTATTGTCCACCCAAAGATGGGCAAATCAACACTTGATAAAGCTTAGCGAAGCTATTGACGTGACTATCATTTTACTGCAACCATCCGCTTCCCCGCATTGTTGTACACATAAACCCTTCTCCCTCCAGCATCAGCAAGCTAATGGTATCATAACACTATCCGACTTGTCATAGATAGGCAGAAACTGCTTGCTGACACCCTTGGTAATGGGGATAATCTTGTGGTGGAGCCGCCTACGAGAACAAGGGCTTTCATGGGAATAGATTCATAAAAACCTTGATCGGCAGTCAAGTTGACCTTGAGACTCACAAAATTGCCTTCTTCCTGTTCAGTTGTCAGATCCCTTTGCGTGAAAGCCACCCCGGCCCATTGAGGGAAGCGGACATCGGGACATTCCCGCCCACAGCCTGGTCGATATACAACGCCTTGATCCCCACACCCGGCACAGACCGTCACCACCATAATCACCCCATCCGCCCGTGCCAAAGCCGCGGTGATCTGGATAGACGGAGGGTGGGGAGTTGGGTGGGCATAGGGTTAAACATGGGAGTGAAAAGGGTTATCGGAGTGATTGATCTTAAACCTATTTCTTGCGGGTAATTAGCACAAAAACAACTATGCTTCACTATCATTTCACACCCTCTTGCTTGACCATTTCGAGTTGCTTTAAGAACTCATCAACGGAAAACACATTCTTCACAATCAATTCATACAAATCACTTAAAGAATTGGAAGGGTTTAATTTGAGCCGTGCAGAGAAATCTATCGGATCATAAAACTCAAGGACGAAGACATAACCATCACTTGGGACAACTAACAAAGAGCCATCTTTAGTCTTAACCCGAGAACCATCTCTCGTCATTAGTGGGACATAATCACGGTATTTGAAAATACGCAAATAGTGATCAAACAGAGTAAGAGAAAAAATCTTACCATCTATTCTGGAAGAAGGTCCTATTTCTTCTCGACAACGATTTATATGATTCTCATCATTGACAACTGTCCAATGGTACTGATTTCTTAATGTCTCAGCTATGAGAATCGTAACGATTCTCGAACTTGTGGTATTAAAGCTTTCCGCGCTCATACTAATATGTAATACTTTTCTCCTCGATGAAGTTATCAATGTTGTCAATAAAATCGGTTACCTGATTATAGGTATCCATTAAATCGTCAAACGATGCTTGACATAATAAGAAGCTATACCATCTCTTATCTTCCCAATAAAACAACGAATTGTACTGATTTACAATTTGTTTAACAGTTTTCTTTCCTTTAGTTTTGAACTCCTCTGGAACAGATCTTAATGCGATCTCCAAACTTGTACGCAAAGATGATAGACTAGAACGAAGCATAGTTCTGTTTTGACTCTTAACACTCTCGAGGAAATCAAAATTTGCCGCCTTCAACTTTTGTAGCTTCTCTTTACCACTCTTATTAAAAACAGCATTCATTTGAGTTCGAGAAACAGCTCTCCTAATAGTACCTGCTAAAAAAACAGTTACAACACCAAGGATGAAGCCCAAAATAGAACTCCACTGTGACACACACTCAACAAACTTTGGCCAAGTCACAATCTCAATCTTTGAAGAAACTAATCCAAAACATGAGTCGCCCTTGTTTCCAGCACCTTTTTGAGGAACGAATAATCGGTATCCTTTTCCACTGCAAACAAACGGTTCTGAGCTTTCTCAAAAGCATCAGCAGTTTTTCTAGCAGCACTAGGGATTAAGCCACTGTGTATACCACAATAAACAGTTGATGCGTATTCGAAGGGAACTTTATTCTTCTTCAAAGCATTTGCAATCTGATGTAATCTGTTAGAATCTAATGAATGATGATACCCCTCGTTGGGAAACGATGTACTCTTTAGCCAATTAATCGCATTGACAATTCTCTCATCCGCGTCTTCAGGCTTTGGAAATGATTCACCCGTTTCCATATCTACAGCCTCATAGATAGAGAGCAGCTGGTGATTCTCATCTAGAGTCCAAGGAACTATGATACAATGAGCGATATTGCTTTTATCCTCGTACTTAATTAGTGCTTTCGGTGGAACTCCAACTGCAATCAAAATCTCGCTTGGGGAATTCCCAGCGAATAAATAATCCGGATTGTAAGTTTTACAAGTGTGAATCTGGATTCTTCCATCCTTCATAGCACAGCCATGATTCTTATAGACATCAGGAGCAAGCTCCAATTCACCTAAAAAGGGCTCATATTGTTGCTTGGAATATACAAGGAAAGTAACGACTGTCAAAGCGCCATTCTGATGCATAAGCTTAGTGGCATAACGTGTTGCAAGTTTTGTATCACCTAATTGAAAATGATTGTGATTGAGATAATGAAATTGCATATTGAACTCAACTTGTTAGAATAATCGGGTTACTATAAAAGACTGGGATTATACTAAATCATTCTGGCTGACTTTCTTTAATCTTGACACCCTAACTAGAGAAACGATACCTAATACGAGCGATCCTATTATGACTGTAGAAGAAATGAACATAAACCACATACTGATTGGCCATGTTCCGACTTCTTCCTTAATTGCCCGAAACACAGGTAAAACAGATAATCCATTCTGCTGAAGAACATATAACAAAAGGATAAGCACAAACATTAGTAGAGACAACATCAATCGTAAAAAATACCTTTGAGCGAGTACTACATTATCCATCTTTGAATTTGCTGAATTCTGATTGTAGATTGTAGAGTTCAGCAAGTCTACAATTGCTTGCTTATCATAATCGCCACCATTCTCTATCTCGAGTATGGTTACTGGATCTGGTCGACTATAAACGCCCCGGTGCAATGCCTTAATCGAGTAAACTATGGTAATAACCATATAAAAAGTAAAGAAGAAAAGACAAACCGTCATAAGAATCTTTAAACCCATCGGACCATTCTCTTGCCCAAGCAGGATGTTTGAAGTGCCGATTAGCACTGTTCCCAGAAACCCTGATGACTTTAAAAACATTGCAGCTTTTCCTTCAATAGTTCTAACCCTCCCTTTCTCTTCTTCATAATACCGCAATGCCGCTTGTGCTTTCGCATGCAAGACAGAATCGTCTCCCTTAATTGTCTTGACATCAACAAACTGCTTATCATCTTTCCTAGTTTCGCCAGGCATTAATGGAAATATGAGATCAAATGCTTTTCGAAAGATGTTCATTGGTTAAAAGCTTTACTATTGTATCTGAAATAGGCATACCGGTCTGGGCTTGAATCCATCCCCATTGTCCATTAGGGTTTATTTCCAAGAAAACAAACTTGTCGTCAACTGTCTCAACAAAATCTATAGCACCAAACTTCAGGTTTAATCGACGTAATAACTCACGACATTGATTTACTATGGTACATGGCAGTTCAATAATCTCATGCTTAAGAAGATTATCACCTAAACGCCAATCAGTTTGTGTTTCCGGATTGGATTGTGAATGAATACGAACAGCAAAGACTTCTTCTCCGACAACTGTTACACGAATATCGAACTTCTTTTTAAGCCTATTCTGAATGTATGTTGGGCAGAACTCTATCTGTTGTGCAGATGGTATGTGCTTCAATTCACTAGTATATACGACTCGCTCCATTTCCGGCCATCCAATTCTTCCTGAGAAAATGGGCTTAACAATACAATCATTTCTGTTTTCCTTCACAAACCGACTAAACTGTTTTGGTTGGTTTGTAATAATGCCAGCGGGAAGACAACAACCAATCTCTTTCGCAATCAACTGCTGAAAGATTTTGTTTTCAGCTCTTCTAATAGAATCAATATCACTAATCCAAAAAGCATCTCTTAAAATCTTATAGAGCCCTTCCAATGTCTGCCGCACCTCCAAACTCATAAATTGTTTCTCGGCAGTAGATAAGCCACTTCCCGAAAACGTTGGAACTTCTGGACGGCGGAAATAAACAGCGCTAATTGACTGTAAATCCAATTTTAGATTCTTAGGCTTGTCAAATAATGTGAACTTGTCATGGACAAAGTCAAAAGTAAGATAAACCTGATTACCTATCTCATCAGTATTCAGTCTATAATACTCTGCCTTAATAGATTCTAAGCTACGTATAACGTAGTCTGAAGTAAAGTCAGTAGTATTAGTTATAATAAGGACCTTGGTCATCAGATTCCCTATATGATAAAGTTTTAGTCTCTGTCGCAAGGATGATGGGAAAGGCATCGTCTTTTTCGCGAGCGACTTCTGTTTTCGTCATTACTCCCATATTCACTGATGGTGCATCGATAATCGGAAGATAGTCATCGCCATTTATATAGATAGACATGTTATGTTCACGATCATAAACAACATCGCTGAAATAGTCTTGTCCAGCAGCCTCTCTAGCGTAATCCAATAAAACAGATTTCATTTCTTACTCTTTTCCAATATTATACTTATGAGATTCAATGGCTACCTCGTTTAAGGCTTAAAAACTATTGAACCTTTCTTCTGCAGCACTAAAAACCTATAGCCCTAACATTCAGCTCAAATAAAACTATCTCGGCATATCTCCTGACCATCCATGCCCCAAATCCCAATGCTCATCGTAAAAGAACTCGAAATACGGCAGTGAAAACTCTTTCTCGAGCAGGTCGGTAAGTTCCTCCTGAATGGGTTCGGCCCACTTTCCTACGAGAACGATAAATTTGTCGATAGTCCATGCAACGCGTCCACGAGGCACCTGGGTGTAGTCGCCTTTGAATTTGGTATCTTCATGCTTGGCCTTTGCTCGGAAATACTCTTTGGCCCACACCTGACGATGCAGATGCGGGTAGTTGATGAATGGAACTCCTTTCTCGGCTGCCTCCTCTACCATCCTCGGAGTGATTTCCTTCTTCCGCACGCCGAAAAAGCTATGGTCCTCCGGGTCATACCAAAAAATACCGACGCAAGGCATCTGTTCATCAAAGGAGCGCATATCATTCATCTGAGCGGTCCGTTCTTTATCAGTCAGTTGAGTCATTGTTTTATTTTGATAATAATCGTTATACCATTCCGTAAACTTCCTCAGTCTCTCCCTAAGCATTATTTTCGGCTTATAACCAAAATCCCGTGCAAATGCAGACGCATCTGTATAAGTTGTGGGGTTACCTCCCGGCCGCATGGAAACGAACTCCTTATGAGCCTCGAAGTCGTCGCCCGTGGGAGCACGCCGATTTGAACAAGTCCCTCATAGAGGATATGGACATGTATATATGACAAGATTACGTAAATTGTCTCTTATCCTTCAACCACCTGTATCTGTAATGCAATCAACCGTACCTGTTCGTCAACTTATCACGCCCTTTCTTGATTATTGCCTTATGTTTGCAAATCACCCGCGCCAAAGGGGCATCGATATATGCCTCAGGCAAGAATCGACAAATCCTTTAAGATCAGAGCTTCTAGACTTCTATTGATTCAATAAACTTCAATTGACTGATAACTTTACGAGTATGAAATGACAACTGGTCGTAGGTCTTGTATGCCTTCAACTGCAGGATAGCGGCCTCTGCACTCAAAACTCCACTCTCAAATAGGTTTACTGTGGTAAAGACCTTATCATTGGCTACGGGGCCTTGCACCAAATCGTAGCTGTGCCCACGGGATTTGCGGCAATCGGTAACGAAATATAGCCAAGGTTCGTCAGCACCGCGAAACAAGCGGATATTCAGATCAGGACTCTCAAGCAGTGATTCGTCAAACTCATAAACACTCACTATGGCACGTTGGGCCTCTTCACGCTCTTGCTTGATATGTGCCCAACGAACTGCTTGCTCATAGTTACTCGTTGTGTAAAAACCTTTACCAAAGTCTGCATTGGAACGGCCGGGTCTTAGGGAAGGTTTTCTTACTGTGACAGTGGATCCGTGGTATAACCTGATCATCTTTTTCTCCTGTTAATGTACCTTTGAATATCATCCAACACATACTCCATCCCTTGAGTGTGAAGCAAATCATAATTGTCTATGATATACTCATCAGCTCCTGTCTCCTTGAATAGTACCCACGCACGCATACCGCTAATTCGCTTGCTGATCGCATAGTTCTCCAAACAATAGGCATAAAACTCAAAAACAGTTTTATCAACCCCTATCCTCTGACGTTCGCGCCGGAGTTCAAACTCCTCGTAAAGCGCTTCCGTACTCAGATACCACCACTTAGCTTTTTCCTCGTATAGCCGCTCGTACATCGGATTGAGATAAATGTACACCAGCGCATCGTCCAGTGAGATACGTTTCACTTGTGAAACATATTCCGCCAAATTCGCTATTTTTATTGGTATGATATTCTCTTCGTAAACGCTCATAACTATTGCATTGGGTGTCCGAGAAGCACCATCATCTAGGTATTAACGGTGAATGAAACTAACAACACCTCTACTCCTCGCATAAAACTGTCTTGCAAGGAATTATTCGTCTGACTGGCCTTCTATCCAGAAGGCCCCAGCCAAGCGAATGATGTATCTTTACTAGATACTTAGGTATCTTTACAAAGATACGAATAATATTCGACATAACTGCTCAACTCCCACTCATTTCGGAGCAAATTACCTAGATTAATCGCCTTTTTTACTATCAATTTATCTTTTCTTTTATTACTTGTCAACTAACCAACCTTAATCCTATCCCATCCCTCACATAGAAACCCGCTCGAGACGTCACTCTCGCATGGGTTTCCTATGTTTCTCTCGTAAAAGGCGACCCCTGTCGCCTTTCCTCATTTTCGTAATTCCCTATCAACTAATCATTTTACACCAAAAACCATGTACAACACCACCAACACCACTTTCGTCGGCAACCGGGATGCCACCAACCGTACCATCCGATTCGACATCCGCAAGGGTAAGTTTGCCCAGTGGATGGGCCCGGAACAGCAGCGCCGGGAGTATGACTTCGTCCAGGGATATCTCACCGGGATCTCGCTCCGGAAGCGGGAGACCGCGGGCGGGGAGATGACCTACCTGGACCTGCACTTCGTGAGCGGGGGCATCCGCTTCGACGTGTCGGCCATCGCTTCCAGCAGCGTCGCCGCGGAGCTCGCCTCCAAGCTTGTGAACATCCGCAACACTAAGTCCTCCATCCGGATCGACGTATGGATGAAGGAGCAGTACACCAACTGCACCGTCTACGAAAACGGGGAGAAACTTCCGTTCCGCGTCCTCCCGAAGGTCGAGCGGAAGCAGCGGGGGTTCAGCGCCTCCTTCGACACATCCTTACGGGACGAGGCGGTCATGAAAATGATCGACGAACTGAATGGGCGGATCGCTCAGGCATCTCGGACCGAGGCTGTCAGAAATTAAAGGATACCGCCATGAAAGATGACAAGATTCTCCGGCAGTTCACCGCCGGGAACAACACCGAGGAAGTCCTGGCTCTTGTCGAAGAGCTGGGACTTTTCCTTGTAAGTGTAACACACGAGAATTCAATCAACTAGAAGAACCATGGATAAGCAGAAGCAGATCTTTGAGAAGCTTGGATTCGGACCTTTCCTTGCGAACCTTTCAGCTATCCTTTTCCTCCCAAGGAAGGAGAAGGGAGACGTGTTCTACGCCAGCGCAAACTACAAAGTCCAGGAGCCTAACTACACACGCCCGGACGACCACCGCAACCACTTCGAACACGATGTCATCATGACCGTCGTCCACTGCGGGGAGCGCACGGATAAGGGGAAGACCCGACGCAAAAGCGTCAACAAGTTCGTCCTCTCGATCGAGATCAAGACGAGCGTGGACGACATCTGGAAATCATCCATCGACAAGTACCTGGGAGCTACGAGGCTCTTCTTTATCGCTGCTCCCAAGCCCCTGCTGCGTCACCTGATACAGAGGTACCGCACGCACCCCAGGAAGGAAGTGATCGGGATCATCGATGCCGACTCCGGGCAGGTCGTCGTCCTCCCCCAGTACCAGGACTTCCAGAAGGACCGGTGTGACCGGCTGCTGGCCCGCTGCTATACGAGCGAACATCGCTACCCGTTCTGCTGCGGGGACGTGGAACCGTACGGGATCCACCGCATCGCCGAGAATGACAATCCCGCTCCCGAATGGGTCGACCGTGACGGGCTGCGCGTGAATGCGGCCTATCTGGATCTATTCCGCCGCTGATGATGAATGAGAGTCATAATGAATCTGGAATGATGGATGGTGTTTCCCTACCGCCAGAACAGCGGCTGCTCATCAAGTTCTCCTGGTGTTGCAAGCAGTTCCGGGAGAACACCTCCGATAGCGCGTTCAAGGGCGACGGAAAACCCTTGGCGTGGCTCCTCCGGTCGGTCCGGGAAATGATGACAAAGTACCCTCAGACGCGCCTTATCCAGGGCCTTCAGACACTGGGGACACCTGCGTTCGAGGTGATGGCCCAGGCCGTCTTCTACTGCCTCTGCGAGCGGTTCCTGGCCAAGCCGTTCGAGCCCGTGGATGCTTCATCCTTCATCTCCGAAGAGGCCGGATACACCTTCCGCAAGGGCATCGAGACCCTGGTCGGGCAGGGACTGGTCATCGCCGTCACGGTGAACAATTCGACAGAATCCAAGGCGACGAAGGACAACTACCTGCTGTCCCCGGAGGTCTGCCGGGTGCTTTTCCGGGGCCGCGAGGACCTCATCCGGCCGACCGTGGTCTCCCAGTTCGGGACCCTGACCCTATCTAAAAGTATTCCCGCGAAGGAACTGATCTTCCCCGACAGTCTGCAGGAGCGGCTCCGGCTGGTGTCGCGCGCCGTGGCGGCGGACCAGTTCGACCGGGTCGTCGCCGGGCTCGTGAACCATGGTTTGCGGGGCGGCGTGACGGTCCTCCTGTACGGTCCGCCGGGCACGGGCAAGACGGAGTTCGTCCGGCAGCTGGCACTCGCCTCGGGACGGAACCTCTTCATGGTGGACAGCGCCAAGCTCGACGCCTCCTACTTCGGCGAGAAACCCCGGAACCTGCGAGACTTCTTCCGTCTCGTCAGATACGTCCAGGCCATCTCCAACCTCGCCCCCATTATTCTCATCGACGAGGCGGACGCGCTGCTCGGCAGGCGGGTGGCCGTGGAGAAGGCCTCCGACAAGGAGGAGAACACCTCTTCCAGCGTCATCCTGGAGGAGCTGAACACCTTCTCCGGTATCCTGTTTGCCGCGACGAACCATACCGCCAACCTGGACCCGGCCATGAACCGCCGCTTCCTGATCAAGGCCGAGTTCCCCATCCCCGGGCGGGACGTGTTGGCAAAAATCTGGCGGTCGAAGGTCCCGTGGCTCACGGCCGAGGAGGCCGCGTCGCTGGCGGAGCGCTTCCCCGTGTCCGGCGGCGTCATCGACAACGTGGCCTCCCTGTGTTTCCTGGAGAAGATCATCGACGGGACGACGCCGACGCTGGACCGGATCCTCCGGCACTGTGCCGAACAGGGATGGAAGGAGCGGTCCTCCCCGATCGGATTCCGTTGAAGCAGACGCATAAGGGCAGGATCAGTTTGCGAAATTCCAGTCTATCACGTAGCCGCCACTCAGGTTGTTATCGAGGACGAATGACCTTACCTTCTCAGCCAGTTCCTTCGTCTTGAAGGAAATCAGCAGCTGGTGTCCCTGATCGGTTATCACAACCCTGACGATGCCTGAAAGCATCTCATACGGGTTTTCCATGACCTTGCTGCGCTTGACTTCCGCGAAGACCGTTTTATACCATTCCAAGAAACCGGAATCGAAGCGCCTGTCCGATTTCTCCGGTTTCCAGCTGCCGGCCACGCGGATCTTATTCGTAATGGCCTGTCCATCCCCCGTCGTCCACTTGGCGCGCGTATAGTAGCTCCAGAAGCGGTTGAGCTCATACTCCGGAGAAATAAAGTTCTTAAAAAAGAACAATTCAAGAATACTATACTTCTCATCTTCTTCTTTTTCTACATTTTCTTCTTTAGTATTCTTTTTATTTATTTCTTTCTTTTCTTTCTTTTCTTTATTTCTTTCTTTGCTTCGCAGTGTCGAAGCACTTGCTTCGAGCGTGCTTCCTTCTTTTGAAGCAGTTGCTTCACGCGTGCTTCGAGGGGTTGAAGCGGCTGCTTCACGGCTGCTTCCGGTGGTTAAAGCAGGTGCTTCGACACTGCTTCGCGTTTCTGAAGCACCCGCTTTCTTTCTACGTGACTTGCCGCTCTGGATCCCTCCCGCCTTTCCGCTCTTCGCCCGGTCTTCGGAGATCTTCTGCCGCTTCTCCATCCGCTCCAGGACCGTATCACTCCAGAAGACCTTCCCGTCCGAATGGAAAAGGTCAAAGTCCTCCACGACACGGCGCACGTCCTCGGCCTCCGGCCAGTGGAGATGAAAAGCGATCGTGTCGTAGACGCAGGGGTAGTAACCGGCATTCTCCCAGAGCATTTCGACCAGGCACCAGAAGAGGGCGAGGCCCATCGACCCCATGGACATCTGGAGCACCATGAGCTTGGGATTGTACCTCGCACCATAGTCATGGGCGAAATAATTGACATTCATTTTAATAGGCATTTGTCAATCCAACTATTTTGCCTACCTTTAGCCCAGAAATCCTCCCGCCAGAAGATTCCCGCCGGCCGCAAGGTTGGCGGTATTTATGTATGATGCCCTGACTATGCTACCGCATGATCTCGCCGGATTCCAGGCGGATAATGACGTCCTCATCGTAAAAGCACTCACCCCCGATGTGGGCTGATACTGGTAGGTATCCGGATTTTGCCCAGCGGTACAATGTGGACTTGTTCTTGTGAAGCCGCTCGCACACGGCTTCCCGGGACAGCAGTACCGGTCTTCTCGGCTTCATGAACGGGGCTATGGCGGCTGCCACCGCCTGTTCGATCATTTCTTTAAGTCTCTCTTCGTTTTCCATATGATACTATTTGAATTGGTTTGCAACGAAATTAGGCCGATTGCAACAGGATGAAGGGATTAATCATGTTAAATAACCCATGGTAACGAAGGGATAAAATGAGAGAAGCCGCGAAGATGAAGAATCTCTTCGCGGCTCCTTGAATCCGGCTGGACCTGTCTATACCGATTCTGTTGGCCTGGCTGCCAAAACAAGCGGCTTGTCCGGAATCTTGTAAGTTTCATGTTCCCCGGGCAGTTCATAATTACTGATGACTTCCCGGACCGTGGCTTGAATCTGATCCCTTTCGTCCTTGGGTAGCCGGCAAGCCTTGGCGAGGTATTCTGAGTAGTTCTTATCTCCCCAGATTTTTTTGAAAACAAGATAGCGGCTTCTGAATGGAAGCTTGAGCATCTTACAGATCGCATCCGCAAACGCACCCTGCTGGGCAGTCGTGTTGGTCGGCAGTTCGTTCATCCAACGGAGGGTACCCGCCTGACAGTACTTCATCTCCACCATCCTGTCCATCAGATCAAACCCTACGCCGAATGCAAACACATCGGGAACCGTCTCGCCATGAGGATCCTCAACCTCTTCTTCATGATAAGGTTCCTCGTCACGCTCAGCAACAGCGGCATACGGACTGTATGTCTCCATCTTCTCAATGAGCTTATCCACGGTCAGGTGCGGGTCCGAAAAGGCAGAGACGATGAAATCGTCATCGTTATCGGCCAGCATGCCCCGCAGATGACGTTTGAGCTTCACCGTCTCCAAAGAATCCTTCACCATGACTCGGCCACACATCTCCTCCATGGTCCGCTTGAAGTAATAGTAGGAAACACTTCCACCCTTCACGCGGGAAAACAGGGCGGTCAGCTCGTCGAGAAACGTCTGGGGGCGGTACGGGTACACATGATCGTAATAATACCACGCACACAGCGCAAAGAGTCCAAGCAGGACTGTCAATCCTCGTACTATATCCATCTCTTTATTCGATTACGGTTAATTCTCTATTTACATGGAACGGTTCCTCTCCGAAAGCCGCGCTTATCAGGGCGAACCGGTCCTTGAGTTCCAGGTTCGTGTAGCGCCTGACGGCGGAGCTTCCCTCCTTGTGCAGACCGGCGGCATACTGGTTCACCTGAACCTTGTTCATGATGTCCACATGCGTCTTGCGCGCCAGCTTGCTGCTGGCGACCTGGCATAAAGGGACATAGTCGTTTTCCCTCGTCCGCTCGTTGTACTGCGCGACCAGCCGGTCGACCTGGCAGTGCTCAAGCAACGCCTTGATCCGGGCATTGTATCCGTTGGCTCCGCTGATATTTTTCAGGATCGGAAAGGTAAAGCCCTTGCGCATGATGATGTCGAAAGCAAAGCGGACGATCGGTGTCTGGACCTCGGAATTCCCCTCCTGGGAATCCGCCGTCTTCTTGGGGATATAGTGGACATAGGGTATCCCCTCCTCACTCACCGCGATTCTGGACATATTCATAGCTTTATAATCGCTGATACGGCAGCCAAGGGCACACTCGACCAGGAAAGCGTCCTTGGTATCCTGCAAAGACTCGGGCACATCCGTCTCTCGTATCCGCACAAACTCCTCCTTCCTGAGGAAAAAAGGGTCATCATACTTGGTCCGCATGACCGCCTTGCGGTTTTCGCGTCCGAGTTTGCGGAAGGGAGACTTATGGATCTCATCCCGGTCCTCCAGCGACGTGAAGAAGGACTGGAACATCTTCAGCTGGGAGGTCACTGTATTCATGGACAGGCGGTCATTGGGCAAGTTCTGCGGCTTGACGTCCCGGTACAGGTGCGGGTACTTTTTAATGAACAGGTACTCGTCATACAGGAACTCCCGGAAATCAAGCAGGTGGTCGACATTGAATTCCCCGGCCGTGATCCCGCTGATCCCATGGATGATCAGGAAGCGTTCCAGCTTGTCGGACACCACGATGATGTGCTTGTGCCGCGCGCCTCCCAGGATGCCGGCCCGCTTGGCATCATCCGCATACTTCCGGAAACGGTCCACTAAGTTGAGATTCTCCGCACGGATAGCCTTTATGGGGTTCTTGATCCGGGCGATCTCCCGTTCCCATACGAAAGATTTGAGGTCCATCCCCTCATCGAGCATCTTGGCGTAAGCCTGCGTGATGATCGTATACTCCTTCTTCAGCTGGTCCGAAAGCGGATGGTTCCAAACCCTGACTTGCGGCTTGGTATGGCCATCCGGTTCCAGCTTCTCCAGGTCCGACAACTTGCAGTAGATGTCGGTGGCATGACAGAGCTGTACCTTCCTCCCGTCACGAAGCCGGTAACGGACCCGTACCTCATCTTTGGGGTTGTCCAGATGAAATGATATCCTCTCCACGTCTGTTTTGATAGCGTGGTACGGAATCGCGATTTCCGTACCACCAATTTGCATAATCTTGCATTTTATTAGGTATCAAATGATCCTTCGCGACACGTAATCAATTGATATACAAATATAATACATTTTATCGAAAATGCAAATAGCCGCATTGTTCAAATCCTGTTGGAGTCACTAAACCCCGCTGGATGCAAAAAACCAGCGGGGTTTTTCCTCGGAACCCAGACCCTTCTTTGTGGTTCCAACCGACAGCATGTACACATCTGAAGTGTACATTTGGAATCAGCTATAAACCGGATTATTTGTACACATCTCCAGCAAACATGCGTTTTTCAATCTATTCCGCGAGATGTGTACAAATAATCGCCCTTCCAACGTAGTTATCCTGTACACACGAGATGTGCACAAGAATCACGCAGGCATTGGAACGCGCGGCCCCTGCGGATTCACCCGCTTACCGGGCTGTTTTTTCCCGCATAATTGATTATCTTTGTGATAAATACCACATGGACATGAAAACACGGATCATTTGGGCAGCCGCCGCACTTTTCTTCGCGGGACTGCTGCAGGCCCAGACGCTGGGCCAGGATGCA
>JAEEGJ010003766.1_pt1 | contig 55289 bp, 47 predicted proteins | sample 8958761 | NCBI WGS metagenome assembly JAEEGJ01 (sample SAMN16246546, study PRJNA631951) | gut metagenome | biome: gut microbiome; feature: rumen; material: RS-attached | host: Bos | place: Iran: Karaj | collected 2018-10
CGACTTCGAGCTGCAGCGTTTCGGGCAGGGGGACGATTATACCCTCTTCTCCGTATCCGACCCCCAGATGCAGAACAAGAAGCACTACAAGCGCTTCTGCGGGCGGCCGCTGGGCGACTTGCGCGGCATGGCGAAGGCCTGCAGCGCCGAGCGTCCCACGGTGGGCATCGCCCTGGGCGACATAGGATGGAACAAGCACTGGGTGTTTGAACCCTACAAGGAGGCCATAGCCACCACCGGCATTCCGTTTTACGCCATAATAGGCAACCACGACTTCATCCAGACGCGCAGCGGCATCGAGGCAGGGGAGAACTGGGAAAAGTCCTTCGGCCCCTACAACTATGCCTTCTGGCTGGGCAAAGACCTGGTAATCGGTGTCAACAACCTGATATTCAAGGCCAGCGGCCTGGACGACCCGGACAAGTCGTCCAACAATTACGACGAAGGCTATCCGGAGGAGACACTCTCCTTCGTCAAGGGACTGCTCAAGTATGTCCCCAAGGGAACCCACATCTACATGGCCCAGCACAGCCCCATGAGGTTCATCCTGGAGAACAAGCACAAGGACATCGAAGGCGTGGAACGCATGCTCGCGCTGCTGGAAGGCTATCAGGTCGATATACTATCCGGCCACACCCATATCATGAACAAGGTCCGTATGGCCGACAACGTGATTGACAACAACGCCGCCGCGATAGGCGGCGCCTGGTGGGCAACGGACCGCTGCAAGGACGGTACGCCCCGCGGTTGGGAGATAATCACCTCCGTAGGCGGCGAGCTCAGCTGGCGCTGGCACAACATAGATTATCCCGACGACTTCCAGGTGGAGTTCGAGGGCATGGACAAGGCCTGGCGCCACCGCAACAGCGTCGTCGCCAACGCCTGGGGCGTAACGGAAGGCTGGACCTGCACCTGGACCCAGGACGGCGTGGACATGGGCCCCGCCGAGCTCAAGAGGGACATTTCCCCCAGCTACCGCAAGGAAATAATGGCCGTTTACAAGGGCGTTTACTCCAAGATTCCCGGCTACAAACGTCCGGGCGCCCAGCCGCACTATTTTGTGGCAACTCCGTCACAGTATGCCTCCGAGGTCACCATGACCGTCTGCGCCCCCGACGGCCGCAGCTGGAGCCATACTTTCGACCTCCGCGGCAGCTACGTCGACCTCCAGGCGCACCGCGGCGGCGCCGGCCTGATGCCGGAAAACACCTTCTCGTCGATGCGTAACGCCATCGACCTGGGGGTGAATACGCTCGAGATGGACCTCCAGCTGTCTTCCGACGGCCAGGTGGTAGTCTCGCACGACAATTACTTCCACCCGCGCTACTCGATGCGTCCCGACAGCACCCTGGTGATGAAGGATGATCCCAGGGAATACCTCTATACGATGCCCTACGACAGTATTGCCCGTTACGACGTGGGCCTCCGCCCGGTGGCAGTCTGGCCCGGCCAGAAGAAGGTTTCCGAGCACAAGCCGCTGGCTTCCGAACTGATAGCCTTCACCGAGGAGTATTCGCAGAAGAAGGGACTGGCAGGCGTAAGGTACAACATAGAGATAAAATCCCGCACCGGCAATGGCGAGGGCACGCTCTGGCCTGAGTACAGGGAGTTCTGCGACAAGTGCATGGAAGTGCTTCAGGCGATGGACCTGGGCGACCGCCTCGTGGTGCAGTCGTTCGACGTGCGTGCCCTCGAATACCTGCATTCCAAGTATCCGGACGTCAATCTTTCGTACCTCACGGACGATAAGCAGAAGGAGATTGCGGACATTCTGTCCAACCTTTCATTCACGCCCCGCTGGTGGTCCCCCAATTACAAGGTCGTAACGCCACAGAACGTGGCCTATTGCCATGCCCTGGGCATAAGGGTGGTCCCCTGGACGGTAGATGAAGAGAAAGACATCCGGCGCATGGCCGACTGCCGCGTGGATGCCGTCATCTCGAATTATCCCGACAGGCTCGTGCAGGTTTTCCGCGAGCCCTAATAGTTCTCGTGGCTCATGGACATGTAGTCGTCGAACAGCTTGAGGCATTCGGCGCGATCCAGTTCTTCCATGAGGCCGGGGAGTCTGTCGCGGCCGCCGAAGATCTTGTCGAACTTGTCGTCGCGGAAGCCGATGCGGTCGTTGTCGGCTATGGTGCAGCCGTAGTAAATCTTGTCTATGTTGGCCCACAGGCAGGCGCAGAGGCACATGTGGCAGGGTTCTCCGGTGGTGTAGAGAACGCAGCCGCTCAGGTCGAAAGTGCCGAGACGCTTGCCGGCGTCGCGTATGGCGGCAATCTCGCCGTGGCAGGTGGCGTCATTGTCGCGGAGGACGCAGTTGTGGCCGCGGCCCACTATCTTTCCGTCTTTGACTATCACGGTGCCGAAGGGGCCTCCGTGGCCCTTGGTTATGCCCTCGCGCGCCTCGCGGATGGCAGTCTGCATGAATTTATCCATATACTCACAAATATAAGAAATTATTAGTAAATTTGCGTCCGCAATTTTGACTAAAAACGCTTATTATATGTCCAACGGAAAGTTTTCTGTAAAGTATTGTGTACTTCTGCCCCTGGTGCTTATAGTCACAATCCTTCTTTGGGCCCTCCCTACGTCAGTTTTCGGCATCGAAGGACTCACTCCCGTACAGCAGAGGATGATCGCAATCTTCGTGTTCGCCGCCCTTATGTGGATGTTTGAAATCATCCCCAACTGGACCACGTCCCTGCTTGTCATCGTGGTTATGCTGCTGTCGGTTTCCAGCAAGGGACTCAAGTTCCTCTGCACCCCCGATGCCGGCACGCTCGTCGACTACAAGAGCATAATGGCCTCCTTCGCAGACCCCGTGGTAATGCTGTTCCTCGGCGGCTTCGTGCTGGCCATCATCGCATCCAAATATGGCATGGACGCAGTCATCGCCAAGGGCCTCCTCGGCCTCTTCGGCAGCAAGCCCAAGATGGTCCTGCTCGGTTTCCTCATCATCATCTCCATCTTCTCGATGTTCATGAGCAACACCGCCACCGCCGCCATGATGCTTGCGTTCCTGGCACCTGTGCTCAAGGCCCTTCCCGAGAATGAGACCGGCAAGGTCGGCCTTGCCCTCTCTATCCCGGTCGCGGCCAACCTCGGCGGTATCGGCACCCCTATCGGTACCCCTCCCAACGCCATCGCAATCGGCGCCCTCGAGAATGCAGGCTACCAGATAGGTTTCGCCACCTGGATGTCCAGGATGATTCCCTACGTGGTTGTGATGATCTTCATCGCCTGGCTGCTCCTCCAGCTCTTCTTCCCCTTCAAGTCGGACAAGATCGAGCTGAAGATCGAAGCCAAGTCCCACAAGTGGACCTGGAAGGACTACGTGGCCTGGATCACCTTCTTCGTGACCATCCTTCTCTGGGTCACCGAATCCATAACCGGAATCAATTCCAACATCGTCGCTCTCATACCTCTTGCAGTTTACACCTGCACTGGAGTGTTCGGCAAGGATGACATAAAGGAAATCAACTGGAGCGTGCTCTGGCTCGTCGCCGGAGGTTTCGCCCTCGGCACCGGACTCAACAAGACCGGCCTTGCGGCAGTGCTGATCAATGCCATACCGTTCAGCACCATGAACGTGGTGATCGTGATGGTCATTGCAGGCCTCATCTGCTACTTCCTTTCCAACTTCATCAGCAACTCCGCCACCGCAGCGCTTCTGGTACCTATCCTGGTGGTCGTCGGCACCGCCATGGCCGACCCTGCCGCCGCCAACAACGCGCAGTTCGTGGCTCTCGGCGGCATGAACGCAATGATTCCCTTCATCGCGGTCTGCGCCTCCATCGCCATGCTCTTCCCGATTTCCACGCCTCCGAACGCCATCGCTTCCTCGACCGGCCTGGTGAAAACCGCCGATATGACCAAGGTGGGCATCATAGTGGGCGTGATCGGCTTCGTGCTCGGCTATTTCCTTCTGACCTACATATTCCCTTTCCCTCAGGCATAACACCATGAAGAAATTGTTTATCATCGCGGCCGCCCTGCTTATCGGCGCAGGAGCCGCTGCTCAGGAAACTGAAAAACCCGAATACGGCATCCAGCAGACCGGCTGGGCAAGCAAGCCCAAGGTCGGCGCCTATATCATCGGCGGCTACAAATACAGCGACAAGGAAGGTGCAAACGGCGGCCCCGGTTTCAACTGCAGGCTTATCCGTGCCTACGTGGACGGCAGCATTTTCAACCAGTTCAACTATCGTATACAGTTCCAGGCCAACGGTGAGAAACCGCACGTGAAGGATTTCTACGTGGAGTGGGCCAAGTACAAGTGGTTCTCCGTGAAGATAGGCCAGTTCAAGAGGGCATTCACCTTCGAAAACCCCATGAACCCCTGGGATGTGGGAGCAGGCGATTTCTCCTTCCTGGTGCAGAAAATGGCCGGTATGGGCGACCGCCTCGGCGAAGCCAACATGGGCGGCCGTGACCAGGGTATCCAGATCCAGGGCGACTTCCTGCCCATCGGCCAGGATCAGCACAACCTCTTCCACTATCAGCTGGGCATCTGGAACGGCCAGGGCATCAATCTGGCCGACAAGGACCTTAAAAAAGACATCATCGGCACCATCCAGGTCCAGCCCGTCAAGGGCCTCAAGATAGGCGTGTTCGGATGGAAGGGCAACTGGATCGACGGCAATGGCGTGGACCTGAAGCGTGAGCGTGTCAGCGCCGGTCTTTCCTTCGACCGGAGCAACTGGACCGTGCGCGCGGAGTATGCCACCGCCATAGCCGGCGAAAAGGAGCAGAGCGGCCCCGCCGACGCCTTCTATGCCACCGTCGGTGTGCCCGTCTGCAACTGGTTCAAGGTGTATCTGAAGTGGGATGAGTTCCGTGCAGCTGCCACAAAGGAGACCAGCCACGACATGTATTCCTGCATCGCCAACTTCCGTCTCCACAAGAATCTCAACTTCCAGCTGGAATACCGCTACCACAACGACATGAACCTTCCCGTCCGTAACTACAACGAGATCTGGTTCGAGACCTACATCCGCTTCTAAAAGAAAGAGTTTGAAAAAAAATCGCCGCCTTGTGTAAGACGGCGGTTTTTTTTGTGTATATTTGTTTACTATGGTTCCTTTCCTTAAACAGACTGCGCGGCACTACCTTGCTTCCGGCAGGGAAATAAGCAAGCTTTGCTTCGTGTTCCCCAGCAGGCGCGCCCTGCGCTTTTTCGAGCACTATCTCGGGGAAGAGATTGCCGCCTCCGGCACAGGGCCGGTCGTGAGCCCAAGGCTCTTCACGATGAATGACTTCTTCTATCACACGGTCGGCGCCCGTCCTTCGGACCGCACCAGGCTGCTGCTGGAGTTGTATGAAGTCTATAAGTCCCTGAATCCGGCTGCAGAACCCCTGGACGACTTCATCTTCTGGGGCGACACTCTGCTCGGAGATTTCGACGACATCGACAAATATCTGGTGAATCCTGACCACATTTTCGCCAACGTCTCCGACCTGAAGGAGATGCAGGATGACTGGTCCTGGCTCACCGATACCCAGCGCGAAGCCGTTCAGCGATTTACCCGCCACTTTCTTACCCCTGGCTCGGTCAAGGAAGGATTCCTCAGCATCTGGTGCATACTCCTGCCCCTTTATAAGGAGTTTCGCAGCAAGTTGAGGGCAAAAGGCCTGTCCTACGAAGGGATGGTCTACCGCGAACTGGCCGAAAGGCTGGAGAGCGAAAGTGCGGCCGACCTGTGCGCCGCCCGTCATCCCGGCTCGGAACTCTTTGTGTTCGTGGGCCTCAATGCCCTGAACGAGTGTGAAAAAACGATGTTGCTAAAGATGCACAATGCCCGCCTGTGCGAATTCTGCTGGGACTACCGTTCTGGCATGATAAAGGACAGGGACAACAAATCCTCCGTGTTCCTTGGCGCATTCACGAAGGAGTTCCCCAGCGCCTTCGAACTTGATCCCGAAGGCGTTCCGCAGACCTCTTTTCATCTTCTCAGCGTGCCCGGAGGCTTGGCGCAGGCGAAGCAGCTCCCGGAAATCCTCTCCCGCTGTACCCCTTCGCCCGCCATCGAGACCGCAGTGGTCCTGCCGGACGAGAAGATGCTCATTCCCGTGCTGAACTCCATTCCGCGGCACGTTGGGAAACTGAACGTGACAATGGGTTATCCCATTTCCGGCAGCCAGATGTGGTCGCTGCTCAGCGATCTGGCCGGCCTTCAGATGCACATCCGCGAACGTGACGGACAGCGTTTCTTCTACCACCGCCAGGTCTGGGCAGTGGCGTCCAATTCCATAGTGCGCACCGTGCTGTCGGAAGAAGGCTCGAAGGCGCTTGAAGCCTGCCGCAAGGACCGTCTGTACTACATCCCGGAGACAGCACTTAAATGCGATCCTGTGCTCGGAGTGCTCTTCCGGCCGGTCGTAACCAGCCCCGATGCAGACGCCTCACAGGTGGCCGCGATTTGCTGCTGGCTCCGTGATGTCCTGACCACAATTGCGCCTAAGCTGAAAGAAGTTCCCGGCATGCAGATGGAACTCGACTTCGCCAAGGTGTGCCATGAGCAGCTGTCCCGCCTGCTGGATTATGAGCTGCCGCTTATGCCCGCATCGTTTTTCCGCCTGCTGAACCAGCTCCTCGGCTCAGCGTCCGTGCCCTTTGAAGGAGAACCGCTCGAGGGCCTGCAGATAATGGGTCCGCTGGAGCTAAGGGCGATGGATTTCGACAACCTGGTCATCCTGAATTTCAACGAGGGAGTCTTCCCCCGCCGTTCCGTCAGTTCCTCGTTCATCCCTCCGGAGCTACGCCGCGGCTTCGGACTGCCCACCTATGAATACCAGGATGCCGTGTGGGCCTACTACTTCTACCGCTGCATCCAGCGGGCCTCCAACGTGTGGATGGTCTACGACTCCCGCACGGAGGGCCTGAAAGGCGGCGAGCCCAGCCGCTACCTGCATCAGCTGGAGATGCATTTCGGTGTGCCGGTAGAGCACTTTGAGGCCATCGCCCCGCTTGGAAAGGGAGCTGACCTGGACGAGATACCCAAGACCGCAGCTCACCTGGAAGTCCTGCATAATGCAAACCTGTCTGCCAGCGCAGTCCGGAGCTATCTGACCTGCCCCGTGAAGTTCTACTACTCGAAGGTAGAGGGCCTTGAAGCTGAAAAGGAGGTCAGCGAATCGCTGGATGCCGGAATGATAGGCAACGTGCTCCATAAGACCATGCAGGAGCTCTATCCTGTAGGTACCGTGCTTGACACCCGCTTCCTGGAAGGCTTGAAGAAGGACTGTAAACGTGTCCGCGCCCTTGTCGAAGGCTTTATCTGCAAGGAACTCAGGACCTTTGAGGTCTCGGGCCGTAACCTCGTGTATGCCGACGTTATCTGCAGTTACGTCGAAGCCATACTGAATGCCGACCTGAAAGCGGTAGAGAAGGGTGGCACTATCAAGATAATCGGAGTTGAGAAGTTCGAAAAGCTCAACATCGGAGGTTTCAACTTCGTGGGTTATATCGACCGCCTCGACAGTCCTGCCCCCGGCGAGCTGAGGGTGGTGGACTACAAGACCGGCCGCGTGGAACCTGCCGACCTGGATTTCGATGCCAAGACTGATAAAGTGCCCCAAATAGGACTCCAGTTGTACTTGTACAAACGTTTGATTGCTTATATGTCAGCCGGGAAGCCGGTCACGGGCGCAATCTATCAGCCGGCCAAGCTGATGAGCGAATCCCCGGTAATCCAGCATCCCCTGGACGATGAGTTCTGCTCCAGGATGGACGCCGAGCTCGATTCAGTGCTCTCGGATATTTCCGACTTGTCAGTGCCATGGAAGCGCACGGACGAGGTAAAAGACTGTAAATACTGTGATTTCAGAGCTATCTGCGGACGATGAACATTATTAAAGCAAGCGCGGGCTCCGGAAAAACCTACCGGTTGTCGCACACTTTCATAGACTACCTGCTCGCTTCCGACGATCCGGGCGCATACCGCCATCTGCTGGCAGTGACATTCACGAACAAGGCCACTGCAGAAATGAAGGCGCGCATACTCAAGGACCTCGCCGAGGCTGCGAAGACGGATCCCCGGGCTAAGCATTACCTGGTGAGCATACTCCACGACTATGGCGCCTTCGGCGTCAGCACTATAGACAAGTTCTTCCAGCAGACGCTCAGGTCTTTCGCCCGTGAGCTCGGACAGTTCTCCTCATATCAGGTCGAACTGGATAAGGAATCACTTGTCCGGGAGGCTATGGACAGGGTGCTCGATGGCGTGTCGAACGACAAGCCGGAGCTGGTGAAGTGGCTTAAAACCAACGCACTGGCCCAGCTGAGGAAGAGTGGCTATTTCCGTATGGACGACGGTCTTGTCGAGATGGGAAACCGGCTCAAGAGCGACGAATACCGTCAGCTCAAGGATGCAGCCGGCATTGAAGAACAGGAGGCCTTTTCCAAGCCTAGGCTTGAGGAAATACATAAATGCTGCTCCGGAATCATCAGTGATTTTGAAAAAGAGGCCGCCGCGCTTGGCTTCACGGCAGAAAAGGGCAAGCGAATAGGGTATCCAACCACGAAAAAGGCTTTGGCTGACCCAAGGGCAAGTGAGCTTTTTGAAACTAAATACAGGGACTATGCAACGGCATATATCGTTGACAGCCAGCTCTACGGACTTGGCGTCGCAAGGGAATTCGAGGCCGAGTTCGAGGCCCTGCTGAAGGAGAAGAACGTGATGCCCCTGGACGAGTCCAACAGTCTGCTGAAAAAGATCATAGACGGCTCCGACGCGCCATTCGTCTATGAAAAGACCGGCACCCGCTACGCCCACTTCCTGCTGGACGAGTTCCAGGACACTTCCCGCCTGCAGTGGGACAATTTCCTGCCGCTGCTCAGAGATGCCGACGCTTCGGGAGACAACCTGATTGTGGGTGACGTGAAGCAGAGTATCTATCGCTGGCGCGATTCCGACTGGCGCCTGCTCGGGCAGGACGTGCAGAAGGAGTTTCCGGGGGCGGGCGTGGAGAACCCGGATGAGAATTGGCGCAGTGCGCGAGAGGTGGTGTCCTTCAACAGCGGCTTCTTCACATATGCCGCCGCTGCAGTGGGTCTGCAGGAAATGTATTCCAACGTGAAGCAGGTTGCCCGTGCGGATGAAGCTCAGGAAGGTTGTGTGCGCGTCACTTTTACTTCCGACCAGGTGCAGGCGGTGCTGGATTCCGTTGCCGACGTGCGCTCAAGGGGGGCGAAGCTGAGTGACATTGCCATCCTGGTGCGTGGAAAGAAAGAGGGCGCTGAACTTGCAGATGCGCTGATTTCCAACGGCATCAGCGTGATTTCCGACGATTCTCTGGACCTCAAGGGGGCCGTGACGGTGCGCCGCCTGGTGTCGCTTCTGAACTATTACGACAATCCGGAGAATACCGTCGGCAGCTGGCTTGCCCGCTCAATCGGAGTCGAGTTTCCGGACAATTACCACTCCCTGGTGGACTTCTGTGAGTGCCTCCTGCGTGAATTGCAGGAATATGACCCACGCACCTTCGAGGCGGAGAGTCTCTTCATAGGGGCATTCATGGACAGGCTGCAGGAGTGGACGGAGACCGGCGGGAACAACCTGCGGGCGTTCGTGCGCGCCTGGGATGAAGCCGACGAGATTTACATAGGCTCTCCGGAGAATTCGGATGCCGTCCGCATCATGACCATCCATAAGTCAAAGGGGCTTGAATTCCCTCATGTCATTTTCCCTTATGCCGACAAGGTGGGGCTTTTCAAGGGTGTCACGCGCTGGTGCAGACTGGACGGCGGCGGCTCGGCACTGGGGCATGTCGCGGACGGAATATATCCCGTGGACCTCAGTGGCAGCACCGCACGCACGCTTTTCGCTCCTTATTATGAAGAGGAGCGCAAGATGCAGCTGGTCGATAATCTGAACATCTTCTACGTGGCGATGACCCGTGCATCAAAAAGCCTCCATGTAATAGCCAAAGAGCCGGCAAAGGGAAAGAAGCCGGCGCTGAAGGAGGGTAAGGCCGTCGACTGGTCCAATTTCTCGGAGATGCTCTATGCATGGTGCGGCGGCTTTGAGGAAATGACATATGGCACGCCCTACGACTTTGCCGCCATGGAGCGCAAGCCGCTGGAGTCGGGAAAGCCTTTTGCATCGGTGTGGAACTCCATCCCCCTGGGCGGGCGGCTCAAGGCATCACAGGATGCTTCCGACTATTTCGGCGAGGACGGCCACACCGGGGCCGAGGCTTCCGGGCGCCTTCGCGGCATTGAACTCCACGCAATGCTTTCCCTGGCTGATAAGCCGGAGGATCTTCCGCTTGATATGGACGCGGAATCGAGGAAACTGCTGGCGGAGCGCATGGAAGCGCATACGGAGTGGTTCGCGGGTGCTTCCCGCGGACGTAACGAGGTGTCGGTGTTCGACGCCGACGGCACCCTCCACCGTCCCGACCGCGTGGTCGATATGCCCGACGGAAGCATAGCCGTCATCGACTATAAATTCGGAGCCGAGCGGAATTCCTATCTCCGCCAGGTCGCCGGCTACGTCAGGCTCTACCGGGACATGGGTTATCCCTCCGTCCGCGGCTACGTATGGTATGTTCCTGAAGATAAAGTTGTTGAAGTATGAAAGAATTCGAGATCACATGTCCGCTGACGAGGGAGCCGAGGCTCAAGGAAATCGAGGCGAAGGCCGGGGGGCTCCGGTGGGTGCTGAAAAAGCGCTCCGTCGATGCCCGGAAAGAACCGGTATGGCGCTACCAGTATGAGGCCTACGAGCCCGGTGAGGCTATTCCGGAGTATGTACAGAAGCAGTATAAGGATGTCCATGATGCGCCTGCCGTGCTGATTGTCGGTGCCGGTCCTGCCGGGATGTTCGCCGCACTCAAGTTGCTGACGTTGGGCCTGAAACCAATTGTGTTGGAGCGCGGCAAAGATGTCCACTCCCGCAAGTTCGACATGGCCCGCCTCTCCCGGGAGGGCATTGTGGATCCCGATTCCAACTACTGCTACGGCGAGGGTGGCGCCGGCGCGTTTTCGGACGGCAAGCTCTACACCCGATCCTCCAAGCGCGGCGACATAAGGGAAGTGCTTCACCAACTCGTTGCATTCGGTGCTTCTAAGGACATACTCATCGATGCCCATCCCCACATAGGCTCCGACAAACTGCCCACGGTGGTGGAAAACATACGCAAATGCGTCACCGAGCACGGCGGAGAGTACCATTTCGGCGCCCGCGTGTGCTCGATCGAGGCTGGCGAGGGAGGATGGACGGCAGTCTGTGCCGATTCCCGCCGCTTCAGCGGCCGCAAGATCATACTTGCCACCGGCCACTCCGCGCGGGACGTCTATGAGATGCTGCAGGGAAGCGGGGCCGAACTGGAAGCCAAGGGCTTTGCGCTCGGCGTACGGGTGGAGCATCCCCAGGAAAAGATCAACTTCCATCAGTACCACGGCCAGTGGAAACCCGGGGTGCCGGCGGCGGAGTATTCGTTCGTCGAGCAGGTCGACGGCCGCGGCGTCTTTTCCTTCTGCATGTGCCCGGGAGGCATATTGGTGCCGTCTTCGACCGAGCCCGGAACGGTGGTGCTGAACGGCATGTCCAACTCCGGACGCAGCGGCAAGTTCGCCAACGCCGGTGTGGTGGTGCAGATCGAGCCGGAGGATGTCAGGGGCGAGGGCCCTTTTAAGCTTATGGATTTCCAGCAGGAAGTCGAGAGGCGTATGTTCGACTGGTGCGAGCAGCAGCGCTGCAGCGGGCAGAAGGACATTCCGCAGAACCCTATGGCGGCTCCGGCCCAGCGAATGGAAGATTTCTGCCTCGGGCGCCTCAGCAAAAAGATGCCCCCGACATCATATTTCCCCGGAGTCATCAGCGCCCCTCTGCACGAGCTTCTGCCTCCAATCGTTGCGCTGAGGCTGCAGAAGGCCTTTCCGAGGGTGCGCATGAAGGGCTATTACACCAATGCCGCGCTGCTGCTGGGCGTGGAGTCCAGGACTTCTTCGCCGGTGCGTGTGGTTCGTGACCCGGAGACTCTCGAATGCCCGGCCCTGCCCGGCCTCTACCCCTGCGGGGAAGGTGCCGGCTACTCCGGCGGCATCGTCTCCAGCGCCATCGACGGCATACGATGCGCTTACTGTGCGGGGATGGCGATTTTGTAGTTTTTGTGGTCTTTGTTGGTCAGCTTGGAGTCGCGCAGCCATAGGTTGGCGCGCTTCAGTTCGGCATAGCTGACGCCGTATTTTTCCGCGAAATCGACGAGGCTCGGGATGGGCTCGGCAGTGGTCACCGTCTGGAGCGGGGCTATGTAGGGATAGCGCTCCGGGACGTCGAAGCCGAAAGATACGGGTGATTCGAAAAGCATTTTGGCCACCAAAATACGGTAGACATAGCGGGTGGTCTCTTCAGGGAGCCACAGCTGGTCGAAGGTGGAGCGTTTCTGCTCCTCGATGCGGCGGGAGAGCCCTCCGGTGCCGCAGTTGTAGCTGGCGGCGACCAGCGCCCAGTCGTGGTAGCGGTTGTAAGCGCGGAGCAGGTATTTGCATGCGGCCTCAGTCTCCTTGGCAATGTGGTAGCGTTCGTCGACTTCGGCGTTGACTTCGAGCCCGTAGTCCTTTGCCGTGGCTTTGGTGAATTGCCACAAACCTGCGGCGCCGGCCACTGAGACGGCCTGGGGATCGAGGTTGCTTTCTATCACGCAAAGGTATTTGAAGTCGTCGGGGACGCCGTTGGCCTTGAGAACGGGGGAGATCTGGGCGAAGAAGCGCATGGATCGCTTGAGCATCAGCGTGGTCGTGGTCTGCATGTAGGTGAAGGCCATGAGTTCGCGGTCCATGCGTTCGTATTTTTCGTGGGTGTCGAAGCGTATGGTGTCGCCGCAGAATACTACGTACTGCGGCACTTTTGGCGGCGTTGGATGCAACTCGCCGTTCGTCTTCTGATACAATCCTTGTGCTTGCGCAAACTGCGAAAGCAATAATGCCAGTATAAATAGTGTTTTTTTCATATTACACCACTGGAGAGGAGTTCCGGGGCATCGTAAGGGTCGGACGGGTCGGGAAGGGCATAGAAAGCCGCGAACTGGCCGGGTGTGATGCATCGCTGGGGCTTGTCGAAAACGACGAAGAGCCCCTTTTCACGCATCAGGAGCACCGCGTCCTGGAGTTCCTGGCGGTAGCGGATACGGGCACGGCAGCGGCGGGTTTCGCCCACGGCCATCTCGAGAGCGGGCCGCATCCAGTGAATCTCATCCGGCGCTATGCGGAGCACGCGTCGCCAGAGCCCTTTGTGCTCTTCGCCCTCGCCAACGTATATGCGGTTGGCCTCTATGTCGGTGGCAATCACGAAGATGGGATGGGCGTGCCCGCCGATGGCAAGCCCCTTGCGCTGGCCTATGGTGTAGAACTGCGCGCCTTCGTGGCGGCCGGCTATCTTGCCGAAGGGATTGTCTTTGAAGCGGGTCTTTTTGATATGATGCTTCCCGGAGCGGTAGGTCTCTGTCTCGAACTGTATGTCGCTGTAGTCCAGGGGAGTGGAAAGTTCAAGCAGGTCGGTGTCGCTCATCTCCCAGGGGGTGGCCCCGAAGCGGTCCAGCAGCTCGCTGTCGCGTTTGTATTTTTCGGATGCGTCGTACCATGGGCCGAACACCTCCACCACGTCGCCTTCCACGGACCTGAGCTTCTGCTGCAGGAACACCGGCAGGTCCACCTTGCCCACGAAGCATATGCCCTGCGAGTCCTTCTTGTCGGCGGACGGCAGGTCGGCCTCGGCTGCGAGGGCGCGCACCTCGGATTTCAGCATCCCGCCGATAGGGAAGAGGGCCCTCGAAAGCTGCTCCTGGCTCAGCTGACAGAGGAAATAGCTCTGGTCCTTGCCAGGATCGATTCCTTCCAAGAGTTTCCAGCGCCGGACGCCGTCGGGGTCGGTCACTTCTTCCTTGCGGCAATAGTGGCCTGTCGCCACCATGTCCGCACCTAGCTCCCGGGCCTTTTTCAGGAAGGCATCGAATTTGATCTCGCGGTTGCAGAGCACGTCGGGATTGGGGGTGCGGCCACGGGCGTATTCATCGAACATATAATCGACTACGCGCTGCCTGTATTCGCCGGAAAGGTCCACGAAGTAGAACGGGACGCCGATCTTGCGGGCCACGATTTCGGCCACGAACTTGTCTTCCTCCCATTCGCAGTCGCCGTGGAGCGTGCCCTCGGTGTCGTGCCAGTTCTGCATGAACATGGCAAACACATCGTTGCCCTGCCGCTTGAGCAACAGGGCTGCAACGCTGGAGTCCACGCCTCCGGAAAGACCGACGCAGACTTTCATCTCAGGTCGGTGACTACCCACTCCTTGCCGAGTTTGGAGCAGTCCGTGGTGAATTCCGACTTGCTTCCGGTGGGAGCGGAGGTTTTGATCCCTGTGAGCACGAAAGTCACCTTGACGCCCTGCGCAGGGTCTGAATACACCCCGCTGGCCGTGCTTTCACCCACCACGAGGTCCTTTATCTTGTCGAGGTACTCGGTGGGGGCGGCGAGAAAGGCCTTGGTGCCGGGAGATTCTTCGATATAGACTTCCTTTGCGCTTTCATCGATGGTCCAGCGGGTCTTGCCGTCGCAGCGGTATTCGAGACCGTTGTCGGTGATGCGGTAGAAGTTGCCGTCAAGGAGCACGGTGCCGGTGTGCTTTACCGGCACCTTCTCCATTATGGTCATAGTGTATTCGAACGTGGCGCGCTTGCCTTCCAGCTTTTTGCGGAGGGCTGCCGCGCTGCTCTGCGCCCCTGCCATCTGGCACAGGGCTGCAAGCATCAGTATGAGTGCGAACCTTTTCATTTTACCAAAGTGTCCAACAGGCTCTGGAGGCTGCTGAGGTCGGGTATCAGGACCTGCCGGGGCTTTGCCCCGTCCTGCGGTCCCACCACTCCGGCGTTCTCCAGTTGTCCCATTACTCTGGCTGCTTTCGCAAATCCCATACCGAGACGCGTCTGAAGATACGAAGTCGATGCTTTCTGGGTGGTCACCACGAGCTCGGCGGCTTCACGGAAGCGCTCGTCAAGGTCGCCAAGGTCGCCACCGCCGCCACCGCCTTCACCTTCTGCTTCGTCGGCTTCGGGCAGGTAGTACGGAGTGTTGTAGCTCTTGGCGTAGCCGCTCTGGCTGCTGATGGATTCGGTGATGTGGTCGATTTCCTCCCCGCTCACGTAGCCGCACTGGATACGTTCCGAGTCGATGCCGGCGGAGAAGAGCATATCGCCTTTGCCTATCAGTTTCTCGGCTCCCGGGGCGTCGAGTATGGTCATGGAGTCCACCCTGGACGCGACGCGGAAGGCGATACGCATAGGGAAGTTGCTCTTGATCAGGCCGGAAATCACGTCCACGGAAGGGCGCTGGGTGGCGAGGATCACGTGGATGCCTGCTGCACGGCCCTTCTGGGCAAGGCGGATGATGGAGCTGGTTATGCTCCGGCCTGCCGCCTTGGCTTCGGGACCGCCGCCGCTGGTCATCGTCAGGTCGGCGTATTCGTCCACGACCACGACGATGTAGGGCAGGAACCGATGGCCCTGGTCGCTGCGCAGGTGGTGCTGGCGGAACTTTTCGTTGTAGAGCGTGATCTTGTTCACGCCCGCCTTGGAAAGCAGTTCGTAGCGGTCGTCCATCTCGATGCACACGGAACGCAGTATCTTTTCGGCATCCTTCGGCTTCTTCACGATGGCGCTTGCCAGCTCGTCCTCCTCGCTTGCCGCCGTGGGGAGCACGGCGAGGTAGTGGTGGAGCAGCTGGGCATAGGCGGAGAATTCCACCATCTTCGGGTCGATGAACACGAATTTGAGTTCCGACGGGTGCCGGCTGTAGAGGAGAGAGCTCACTATCACGTTGAGGCCCACGGACTTGCCCTGCTTGGTGGCACCTGCAATCAGGAGGTGCGGCGCGTCGGCGAGGTCGAAGACCTTGACTTTCTGGGTGATGGTGTAGCCTATGGCCACGGGGAGCTCGGCCTTGCTGTTCCGGAATGCCTCGTCGTTGAGGAGGGCCCGCAGCGGCACTATGGACGCATAGTCGTTGGCCACTTCGATACCGACGGAATCCTCCAGCGTCACCACGCGCACGCCCTTGGCCCTCAGCGACATGGCTATGTCTTCCTGGAGCTTCTTAATGTCCGCTATCTTCACCCCGGGGGCGGGATAGACCTTGTAGAGGGTCACGGTGGGGCCGACTATGGCGGTCACGTCGTTGATCTGTATCTTGTAGTTGGCGAGCGCTGCACGTATCTTGTTGCGGTTGCGCACCAGTTCTTCGGTGGAGACGTCGCGGCGGTTGCTTTCGTGGGCCTCAAGCAGGTCAAGCGAAGGCGGGAAACTGAATTTGGGCAACCCGTCCGGCGGGTCGAGCCTGTTGTCTATGGGCTTGAGGGGCTTTTGAGGCTCTGCGTCGAGGGTGTCGTCCCGCTTGACCTTTATCGGGTCAAGGTCGGGGTTTGAATCCGGCTCGGGGTTGAGTTCGGCTTCAGGCTCAGGCTCGGGTTCAGGTTCCGGTTCGGGTTCTGGTTCTGGAACCAGGGGCTTCACTGCCGGCCTTGCCGGAATTTCCTGGATTTCAGGCTTTTCAGGCTTTTCCCTGCGGGTCCAGAGCCCGGCGAGCCAGAGATTGAATCGGCTGGAGGTGAAGAACAGCCACAGGGCCACCAGCAGAAGGATTACGATTGCGGTCACGAACGGACCGAGCACCAGGATGCCGGCGTCCACGACGGCTGCTCCGCAGGCTCCGCCCAGGCCGCCACCGAAGGCATTTTCCAGCCCTGCCAGCTTGCCGATGAATGCAAGCAGCAGCGAGGCTACGAAGGCTCCGCTGAGGGTGAGCAGGACAGTCTTGATCAGGGACGCGCCCCATTTGCCGGTCAGCAGCCTGACGGCGATGGCCACGAGGATCACGAGCAGGGCGAAGCTGCCGAACCCCAGGAAATCGCAGACCAGGAACTTGCCGGTGCGGTAGCCCAGGGTGCCGCCGGCGTTGGCCACCGCCTCCCCGGGGACGAAGCTCATATCCTGTTTCCAGTGGAGCAGGTAGGAAACTGTTGAAATCAAGATGAACAGGGCGAATGCAGCGGTGCACAGGCCGAGTATCTTCACGGCCGATGCGCGCTGGCTCTCATCCCAGTTCCTGATGATGGACGGCATTTTCATTTGCGCCTCCCCTTGTTGTTTTTACGGAATCCGCCGCGGTTCTTTCCCGTGTTACCTCCCACGTTGATGCTCATCCCGGGGCGGGAGAAGTTGGCGTCGTTGTTGATTTGGTGCAGGCGTATGCCTTCAGGCACCTTGAGCCTGTATTCAGAAAGCTTCTCGATGTCCTTGAAGATGGTCTCGTCCGACACGCTGTCCTTGTTCCATATCAGATACTGCTGGCGCATATAGATGGCGAGGGAACGTATCAGTTCGGTCTTGACCTCGCTGTCCGGCTCGTCCACCAGAAGGCCGATGATCTTTTCGATATTGCGTCCGTAGTGGGTGGCCTTGATCCGCTCGTCCTTCATGGGAATGGGCACAGGGCGTGTCTTGAGCTCTTCTTCTACCGGCGCAGGATAGGGGGAATCGACGTCGAGGTCGAATCCGGCAATCATATAAAGGTGGTCCCAGAGCTTGTGGTCGAAATTGTCCAGCTGGCGCACCTGGGGGTTCAGGAGTTCCATCACCTTGATGATGGCGCGGGCCTGCGCGGTACGCTTGTCCCTGTCCGGGATTTCCTTCAGCTTCTCCACCATCTTCAGCACGTTGCGGCCATATTCGGGCATTTGAAGTCTCTCTCTCTCAGTGTTGTAGTCCAGCCCGATGTTGTCTGTAGTCTCTTTCATATCTCAAATTAATATCTCAAAAAGCAAATATAACTATTTTTATTATCTTTGTAATCCAATTGGATAACGAATATGATTAAATATTTCAAGGTCGCCGGACATTTTTTCAGCCTGTCCATGCCTGATACCTGTTCACTCTGGCCCCGGCTCACCCAGTATGAGCCGTTCGAGACCGGGGCCCCGGAAGGGAAAGTGCTGTTCGGGATGGAACTCGTGCGTGACATGTTCGACGCTTCGGCTCCCAGGGAGCTGGTCTACGACGCTCCCACAGAAGACGGACAGACCGTGATACGCCTCTATCACGAGGCTGACGGATGGTCTTTCGACATGTCCCCGGACAAGAGCATAGAGTGCAAGGCCCACCTCCGCACGTCGGCGGATTTTACCTCGGCGCGCCTTTATCTTGACAACCGCCGCGTATCCGACGCCCTCTTCGGGATCAACAACGCCCTGATGCTCCTGTACGCATTCTGCAGCGCTCCCCTCGGGACTCTGGAAATGCACGCATCCATGACCGGCAACTCCGGCAAGGCCTACTTGTTCCTTGCGAAGAGCGGCACCGGCAAAAGCACCCACAGCAGCCTCTGGCTGGAGCATATCCCCGGATCGGAACTGATGAACGACGACAATCCCATCGTCCGTGCCTGGCCCGACGGCAGGGTGATCGCATACGGTTCTCCCTGGAGCGGCAAGACCCCGTGCTACCGCAACGTAGAAGCCCCGGTGGGCGCATTCGTACGCATCCGCCGCAGTCCGGAGAACAAGATCACGGCGCTCGGCCTGCTTGAAGCATACGCCCTGCTCTATTCTTCCAGTTCCGGATTCAAGGCCGACAAGACCATTGCGGACGGGCTGCACGCCACACTCGAACAAATAGTCACGACCACGCCCTGCTACGTCCTGGACTGCCGTCCCGACGAAGAAGCGGCACGCGTCTGCGCTGCGGAGGTCCTGAAATGAACACCCACAAGGTAGTGCTCCCCAATGCCGTGATGCTCGGCGAGGTGACCCGTATGCTCGAAGAAGGGCATTCTGTGGTCATCATGACGAAGGGCAGCAGCATGTCCCCGTTCATACGCGGGGAGCGCGACAGCGTGGAACTGATCAAACAGCAGAATGTTGCAGTTGGTGATATAGTGCTTTGCCAGCTCACCCCCGGGCATTATGTGCTCCATCGCGTCCACGCCATGAAAGACGACAAAGTGCTGCTCAAAGGCGACGGCAATCTCGACGCGACCGAGCGCTGCACCCTTGCCGACGTGTGCGGCACGGCAATTGCCATAATCCGCGGCAACGGCCGCCGCATCGACTGCACCAGCCCCGGCTTCAAGCGCCGCAGCCGCCGCTGGGTCTCGGCTCCCCGCCTCGTAAGACGCTATGCATTAGGAATATATAGACGAATCAAGATATTATGAAGACAATTCCCGGTTTTACTCTCCGTCCCCTTGGAAAGGAGTTTATCATCACGGCAGAAAGCATCAAGCAGATCAATTTCAACAAGATGATTTCTCTCAACGAGTCCGCAGCCTATCTGTGGAAATCCGTTGACGGAAAGGATTTCAACGCCGAAGATCTGGCGGACCTGCTGGTTGAGCGTTATGAAATAGACCGCGAGACCGCCCTGCGCGATTCCAAGGCCATTGCAGCCAAATGGCTTGAAGCCGGCATCGTGACTGAGTAAGATGCGGCCCTTCCGCGAATGTAACAGGGGATTGCTGGGTGTGTTGCGCACCCAGCGCGGGCCCGTGCTCCTCAGTGCCTTCATCGGCCTTGTGGGTGTCGTTGCCTCCCTGTCGTTCGTGTGGGTCTCGAAGAAAGTGGTCGATATCGCGACCGGCGCATCGCCGGGCGACCTGCAGTTCTGGGTGTTTACCCTTCTGGGCATCATGCTGGTGCAGGTGCTCTGCAGGGTGGGCGGCCGCTACTGGGAGGGCTTCATCGTGGTCCTGGCCCAGAATTCGCTGCGCCGCAGGGTGTTCCGCAACGTGATGTTCAGCACCTGGAGCGGCAAGGACAAATTCCACAGCGGCGACACCGTGAGCCGTCTGGAAGAAGATATACGGGTGGTGGTGGATTTCATCTGCGTGAGCATCCCGGACATCTTCATCACCATCTCCCAGCTGGTAGCCGCATCCGTTTTCATTTTCCTGCTTTCTCCCGGGCTCGCCTGGATACTGCTGCTGATCATGCCCGTGGCGGTGCTTTGCAGCCGCCTGTTTTTCAGGAAGTTGCGCTCGCTGACCAATGAAATCAGGGCAGGCGACGCACGGGTCCAGGGGCATATGCAGGAGAACACCCAGCGCCGCGTGCTGGTGCGTATGCTCGGCGCGACCGGGCGCGTGCTCGAGACTCTGGGCGGCCTGCAGGACTATGTCTACGGCAAGACCGTCACCCGTCTCAACTACAACGCCGTCTCCCGCGGTTTCATGCAGCTAGGCTTTGCGGCCGGCTACGCCCTGGTGTTCCTGTGGGGCGTCTACGGGCTCAAGGACCATACGATAGGTTATGGTACCATGGTGGCATTCCTGCAGCTCGTAGGCCAGGTGCAGCGCCCGGTGGCCGGAATTGCCCAGCAGGTGCCCGCCTTCATCCGCGCCCTTTCGTCCGAAGACCGTCTGCTGGACCTTGTGGAGGCGCCGCAGGAGGAAGAGGGGAGCGACATCGTGCTTTCCGGTGCTCCCGGGGTGCGTGTCGAAGACCTGACTTTTGCTTATGAGGGAGTGCGTGAACCTGTGGTGCGCGGGCTGAACTTCGATTTCAAGCCCGGCACGATGACGGCTATCGTTGGCTCCACCGGTGCCGGCAAATCCACCCTCGTCCGCGTGATCATGTCACTTCTGCCTCCGGATTCGGGGCGGGTGGTGCTGTATGAGGCGTCCGGCAGGGAAGTGCCCACGGGGGTGCTGACCCGCTGCAATTTCATGTATGTGCCCCAGGGCAACAGCCTTATGAGCGGAACAATACGGGAGAACCTGCTGCTGGCGCGTCCGGATGCATCGGAAGACGACTTGAAGGAAGTGCTCCACATAGCGGCCGCGGATTTCGTCTATGAACTTCAGGACGGCCTGGATACCGTGTGTGCGGAAATCGGTGCCGGAATCAGCGAGGGGCAGGCGCAGCGTATCGCCATAGCGCGGGCCCTGCTGCGCCCGGGCGGCATACTGGTGCTGGATGAGGCGACCTCCGCCCTCGATGCCGACACCGAACTCGAGCTGCTCGAAAGGCTTGGCGCAAAGTACCGCGGCGTGAAGACCATTCTCTGCATCACGCACCGCCCCGCTGCGACGAGCTACGCCGACAGCGTGCTCCATCTGTAGTTCAGAATCCCTTCGACTGCCAGGGACCGTCCGAGGTGATGAGGCAGGCCTCGATTCCCTCGTGGCTTTCGACCCATTCGCGGGCCTGCCCGAAGCCTATAACCATGAAAAATGTGGCGAGCGCGTCGGCCTCGGTGGCGGTCGGTGCTATCACGGTGGCGCTCAATAGGTTATGCTCCACCGGGCGACCCGTACGGGGGTCGATCGTGTGGGCGTATTTCCGGCCGTCGCGCACGTAGAATTTTCGGTAGTTGCCGGACGTGACCACTCCGTGGCCCTTTCCGTCGGAATGCCAGATTCCGGAGAGTTTTGCGCCAGGGGTGTCATTGCCGTCTTCGGGAGTGTCGATCCCTATGCTCCAGCCGTGGCCGTCGGGATTGACCCCTTCGCAGTAGATTTCCCCTATGTCCACCAGCATGTCCCGGACTCCCTTATCACGCAGGTAGAGGGCCACTTTGTCGCAGCTGTAGCCCTGGGCTATAGCATTGAAATTCAGCACTTCGCGCTTGCGGCAACGCTCCATGGCTCCAGCGATTGCCGCGTCTGACGGCAGGCTGTCGGAGGTGAAACCGAAGCCCCAGACGTCGAAAAGCGGGCCGGCCGCCACATCGAATGCTCCGCCTGAGATTTCCCTGTAATGCTCGGAGATGGCCTCGAGTTCGCGGAACATGTCGTTCAGCTCCACATCTTCCCCTGCATTGCGCCGGCTCAGCAGGGACTTGCGGTTGTAGCCCGACAGGGTGGTGTCGATTGCGGTGAGTATGTCGTCGATGCCTTGGGCAATCTCGGCCCGGCTTGCCTTGACGCCCCTGGCGTTGTATTTGACGCTGTAGGTGCCTCCCTGGGCGTAGCCCTGTATGCTTTCATAGCGGGGAGAGCAGGCGCTGCATATTAGAAGCCCTGCTGCAAATATTATGAAGACTTTTGTTTTCACGGCAAAGTATTTGCACAAAGTTAGCGGAAATTCGCGTAAAATTGACCATATTTGCAGATTGTAACGAAAGAAATATGAAATTCCGTTTATCCAGCATATTTGTCATCGCCTCCCTTGCACTCGCCCTGTGCGCCTGCAAGAAGGAGGAAGAAACCAAGGAGTATATGAACGGCACGCTCCTGTTCAAAAACGACATTCCGCAATTCGTGAAGCCGGGCGAGAAGTTTCAGACAGAGGCTTCCGGAATCACGGCCCCCGATGGCACTCCCGTAGCGTATTATTTCAGCAGCACGGCCACAAGCAAGCATGACACTGTCCGGACCGCACCGTTCAAGTACACATTTACGGTTCCCGATACCCTGGGCACATTTTCCCTTTCCTGTACTGCTTTCGCCGTGGAGTCGTCGTCGAAATACTACGTGTCTTCCGCTTCCACGTCTTTCGTGGTCGTGGATGACAATCCGGACCCTGAATCCGGTTCGGTGACCGGATGGAAGGTCCGTACCGATGAAAGCAGGGAGACTCTGTATGGCCGTGACTACTACGTGGTCGATGCTGGCGGTAGTCTGTGGACACGCTACAACCTGTGCCGCGTCGACTACGATGCCTCGGGCAAGGCTGTCTTCGGCCGCCCGTTCGCTGGATGCAAGGCCATGCAGAATGTGCTGGGCGGCTTCTATACCTGGGAAGAAGCGCAGAAGGCCTGCCCCGGCGGCTGGCACCTGCCTTCCGAAGCCGAGTGGGTGGCGCTCCTGAAGGCTTCCGGCGCTCCGGACAGCCTGCAGCCCTTCGAAGATTCCCCCTGTGGGGCCGGCAAACTTATGGTGAATGCCAGTTTCAACGGTAACCTGATGTGGGACTACTACCGCGACGTGAAAATCACCGATGCATCGATCAGCCTCATGCCGGCAGGCTTTGCGCTGGTGGGGGTGTCAGGATACGAGTTCACCGGTTTCGGGGATTTTGCGGTGGTCTGGACTTCGGACGAGTTCGACGGCAAGGGCGTGTACCGCTATATCAACGAGCAGAGCGACTGCGTCTATGTGGGCATGGCGGAGAAGACCCGCTTTGCGGCAAGCGTGCGCTGCGTGCGCTAGCGTTCCCAGTCTTTGTAGGGGTATTTCAGCAGGCTTGAATTGTAGTAGCGGGGGTCTTCGGTGACTTCCTCGCCGAGCCACTGAGGCTTCTCGAACGTCTCATCGATGCTTTCCAGCTCGACTTCGGCAAATATGAGGCCGTCATTGTCGCCATGGAATTCGTCCACTTCGAAAACGTGGCCTTCGAAGGGCACTATGTGGCGGGTCTTGTCGATGAAACCTCCCTGGCATATGCCCATCAGTTCGATGGCGTCGGCGGCCGGGATTTCCTTTTCCCATTCGACCCGGCAACTCACGCCCCTTTGCAACTGGGGGCCCTTTATGGTGAGCACGGCTTTTTCGTCGACCATGCGCAAGCGCACGGTGCGGCCGTTCTCATGGGCGATATAACCCTGGCGTATGCGGTGCGATTCTGTGACCTGGGGCCTGAAATCGCCGCAAATTTTGAATTTCCTTTCAATTTCTTTTGCCATAAACAGTAAATAAGCCATCTGCAGGCCTGCAAATGTAGTTTTTTTTATTTTTTATTCCTATATTTCGCACTTTCGAGTTTGAGTTATGGAAGATCTTGAAAGGATTCAGAAGGCGGCGGACCATGTGTTCGACGTGATGGAAAAGCGGGTGAGCCGGGAGGACCTGCAGCGCATCAAGGATGCGTATGCCCTGGCTGAACTGGCGCACCGGGGGCAGAAGCGCAACACCGGCGAGCCCTACATCATCCATCCCATTGCAGTGGCCACCATCGCGGCTGAAGAGCTGGAACTGGATGCCAATACGGTGATCGCTGCATTCCTCCATGATGTGGTTGAAGACACTGAATACACCCTGGATGATATCAGGGCCCGTTTCGGCGATGATGTCACTTTCCTTGTAGATGCCGTGACCAAGCGCAAGAAACACAATTACGAATACACCAAGCAGGTCGACAACTACCGCCAGATCCTCGAATCCGTCCACTACGATATCCGCGCTCTCCTCGTCAAACTCAGCGACCGTCTGCATAATATGCGTACCCTGGACAGTATGCGCCCCGACAAGCAGATGAAAATAGCGGGGGAGACGGATTTCTTCTATGCCCCGCTTGCCGGACGCCTCGGACTCTACCACGTGAAGACAGAACTCGAAAACCTTTCCTTCCGTTTCCGCTGCCCCAAGGAATACGAAATGATTGCCCGCCAGCTCGAAGAGGACCGTGAGCGCACCCTTCCCTCGCTCAATGAGTTCACGGCGGAAATTGAGGAAATATTCAAGAACGTGGGCATTCCCGCCCGCACCCAGGTCCGCTACCGAAAGCCCTACAGCATCTGGAGGACCATGAGGGAAGAGGGCTGCGATTTCACCCGCGTGGATTTCAAGCATTTCGTCCGCATAATCTACACTCCGATAACCAGTTTCGACCGTTCACTCTCCAACGAGAAAGACACCAGCATCTTCATTTATTCCTGCCTTTCCAGCTATTTCCGCGAGCGCCCGGGGAGCGTAGTCAACTATATCGATAACCCCAAGGACAACGGTTACCAGAGTTTCCATGTGCAGCTGCTCAACCGCGCCGGCGCCTGGGAGGAGATGCACATCGCTTCTGAGCGCATGCACCGCAACGCCAAGCTGGGCTGCATAGTGGAGCGCGGCGAATCCTGGCTGGAGCGCTTCAAGACCGTGCTCCAGAACATTGCGGAGAGCGGTGACGGCTACAATTTCATGGACGGAGTCAGTTCCTCGCTCTATAATGAGGACATCCTGGCCTTCACCCCTGCCGGCAAGGGAATCATCCTTCCGAAAGGTGCCACTGCCCTGGATTTCGCTTTCGAAATCCACACCGAGATAGGTGAGCACGCGAAGTTTGCACGCATAAACGGGGCCCTCAGCCCTATCAGGACCGAACTGAAGAGGGGCGACTGCGTGGAAATCGGCACCTCGGAGGACGTGTATCCGAAGCCGGAATGGCTCAACTATGCCAAGACCTACAAGGCCCGCCGCCGCGTCCACGACCTGATACGCCACGTCTATGGCTCAGATTTGAAGATCTGTGATATCTGTACGCCGCTTCCCGGAGAGGAGGTTATCGGCTTCAAGGGCCCGGACGGAGTGATCACCGTGCACAGCCGCCACTGCCCGGAGGTGATCAAACTTGCCTCCGAAAACGGCAACAGCCTGGTGTCCGTGGACTTCAAGCCCGATCCCGCCCGGCAGTACGGGGTGAAGATCCGCATCGTGGCCATCGACCGCTACCATCTGCTGCGCGACATAATCGACTGCTTCGTGGAGCGCCAGCACCTTTCTATGACAAAGCTCATGACGCACACCGAGGATGAAATCGTGGAGTGTATCATCGATTTCCCCGTCCATTCGGTAGACGAACTCCACCTGACGATGGAAAGCATCTCTGAGATTCCCGGAGTGGACGAGGTGCAGAGGGTCAAATAGAAGCGATAGTCTCAAGACAGAACTCCAGGGCCTGGACCATTGCTCCGCACGCCGATGCAAGCGCCTGCGGAGGGACTCCTGTGGCCTGCAGCAGGAGTGCGGCCATGGCGCTGATGATGACGAGCTCCGTCAGCGGCAGTGCTATCAGGTTGGTTATCAGGAAGTAGGGCGGGAAACTGCGAAAGTGCACCCAGGCCGCCGGGGCAGTGAATGCCTGGCATGAGACGGACAGCGCCGCCGCTTTCCAGATCTTGCGTACCGGGTCGGGACGGCCGCTTTCGGGGTACCAGGCTTCGAGCCGTGGATACACCAGCGTGATGCCGAGCATTGCAAGGTAGGACAGCTGGAATCCTGCCGAGGATATGAGTCCAGGCCGGATTGTCAGCTGCAGCGTGAGTGCGGTGCACAGGGTCGCGATCGGGGACCGGTGGCGGCCGGGGGTATATCTTCCGGCTTCGTGGATCAGGATGAAAAGGAATGCGCGCACGATGGAGGGAGATGCGCCGGTAGCGATTGTGTAGAAACCGCAGAGCCCGGCGGTGAGAGTGCTGCGTATTATGCTGGCTGGCACTGAGTTGCCTATCGGGGCAAGCAGGCGCCGTATGCAGAGGTATATGACGCCCAGGTGCAGCCCGGAAAGTGCGAGTATGTGGGAAGCGCCGCTTTTGCGGAACGCTGCGACGGTCTGGGGGGCAAGGGCGTCGCGCCGCCCTGTCAGCAGCGCCTTGACCAGCGCCCGGCTGTTTTCTCCGGTGAATGGTGTGCTGTCGATGAGCCGGCACAGGGAGTCCAGGGCGGGGGAGGAAACGGGCTTTGCCGGGGGCGGCAGCAGGGCGGAGGTTGACCAGCACATTGCGCCGAGGCACAGGAACAGGGCCTGGAGAGCTCCGGAGCAGCGCCGCGGGGATAATATGCTGAAAACTAAGAGCATAGCTGCTGCCGCACTGGCGCTGAAGGCGCTTATACGCGGGGCGTCCAGCAGGGCTGCAGCGGCCACTCCGGCCGCAAAAGGGAAAGATAAAAGGACAATTCCGCTTATGTTTTTCATCGTTTGCAGTTTAAGCGCTGCAATTTAGCCAATATTTTTCGTAAATTTGCATCCGTTATGATAATACTAGTAATCAATTGTGGCAGCTCTTCCGTGAAGTATCAGCTTCTCGACATGAAGAGCGATGATGTCTATGACATCCTGGCCAAAGGCTTAGTGGAAAAAATCGGTCTTCCTGAAGGCACCATCACCCATCGTCCCACCGGCAAGGAGGGCTTCGTGCGTGACCTTCCCATTCCCGACCATAAAGTTGGTATGAAACTGGTGCTCGACGCCCTCGTCGATCCAGTGTACGGCGTGCTTTCTTCCTTCGATGACATCGAGGCGGTCGGCCACCGTATAGTCCAGGGTGCCGATTTCTTCAACGGCAGCGCCCTTGTGGACGAAGACGTGCTGAAGAAGATCGAAATCTGCTGTGATTTCGCTCCTCTCCATAATCCTGCGCACCTTCTCGGTATCCGCGCAGTCAGCGCCGTGCTTCCCGACGTCCCGCAGGTCGTGACATTCGACACCGCGTTCCACCAGACCATGGAGCCGTATGCATATATGTACGCCCTGCCCTGGGAGTATTATGAGAAGTATCACGTCCGCCGCTACGGAGCGCACGGCACCAGCCATCAGTACGTATCGCAGAGGGGCGCCAAGCTTGCGGGCCTCGACCTGGAGCACTCCAAGATAATCACCTGCCATATCGGCAACGGCAGCTCCGTGACAGCGATCAAGGATGGCAAATGCGTGGACACTTCCATGGGATTTACCCCGCTCGAGGGCATGATCATGGGAACGCGCTGCGGCATTATCGACGCCAACATCATCCCATACCTGATGAAGAAGGAGAACCTGACTCCCGACCAGATGACCGAGATCATGAACAAGAAGAGCGGTTTCCTGGGCCTGAGCGGAGTCAGTTCCGACGCCCGCGACATGAACACCCTCGCGCTTCAGGGCGACAAGAAGGCGAAGATAGTGCTGAAGAAGCTGACCTTCGACATCGTGAAGCTTGTGGGCGGCTACATTGCCGAGATGAACGGCGTGGACCTTATCATCTTCACCGCCGGTATCGGTGAGCACAATCCCAGGCTGCGCCGCCGCGTGTGCGAGCAGCTCGGCTATATGGGCGTGAAGATCGATGCGGATGCGAACGAGAACGCCAAGACCGAGACCATCATCTCCGCTCCTGATTCGACCGTGAAGGTGGCCCTGATCCCGACGGACGAAGAACTCGTCATCGCCCGCGACACAATGAAGATAGTATCAACAATAGAAGAATAGTTTATGATCAAGAATTTCAACGACGTATTCGAGACCCTCAAGGCCAAGGGCATCTGCAAGCGTATGGTGGTGGCCTGGGGTGTTGACGAGCATTCTATAGAGGCCGCCTACAAGGCCGCCGAAATGGGTTTTGTGCAGGTTACTCTGGTTGGCGATGCATCCAAGATCGCCGCTGTCTGCGCCGCATCCGGCCTGGATATGGGCAAGTTCACCGTGGTGGACAATCCTGTGGAAATCAAGGCCGTCGCTCAGGCTGTGCAGATGGTCCACGACGGCGAGGGCGACGTGCTGATGAAGGGCCTTTGCTCCACAGACAAGTTCCTCCGTGCCATCCTGAACAAGGAGACCGGCCTCCTGCCTCCCAAAGGCCTGCTTTCCCACGTGAGCGTGGTCGAGAACCCCAATTACCCGAAGCTGATCTTCTTCAGCGACATGGCTGTAGTGCCCCTGCCGGACTTCCGTCAGAAGGTGAAGATTTCCGGCTTCCTCCTGGGCGTTGCGAAGTCTTTCGGCATCGAGAAGCCGAAGATTGCATTCGTCGCCGCTTCCGAGCAGATGCTCGATTCCATGCCTGCCTGCATCGAAGGCGCAATGCTCGCCAAGATGTGCGACCGCGGCCAGATTCCCGGGTGCATCGGTGACGGTCCCCTGGCCCTCGACGTGTGCATCGATCCCGAGTCCGTGGAAATCAAGAAGCTCCGCAGCGAAGTGGCCGGCGACGCCGACTGCCTCCTGTTCCCGAACATCGAGTCCGCGAACGTGTTCTGGAAGACCAACAGCAAGCTCTGCAATGGCGTCCGCCAGGCAGGTATGCTCGTCGGTACCACGGCTCCCTGTATCCTTGCGAGCCGCGCCGACAGCGTGGACACCAAGCTGAACTCCATCGCAGAAGCGGTGATGTTCGTCAGCAAGTAGCCGTTATGCATACCAGAGAAGAAAAAGTAGCCGCCTTCGGGCGGCTGCTTGACGTAATGGACGCGCTGCGGGAAAAGTGCCCGTGGAACGCCGAGCAGACTATGGAGAGCATTCGCAGGCTCACCGAGGAAGAGGTGTATGAGCTGAGCGATGCCATCATGAAGGGTGAACCGTCCGCCGTCTGCAAGGAGATAGGCGACCTGCTTTACCATATGGTCTTTTATGCGCGCATCGGGCAGGAGAGCGGCGCTTTCGATATTGCGGACAGTCTGGACAAGGTCTGCGAAAAGATGATTTTCCGCCACCCCCACGTGTTCGGTCCCGATGCCGGCAAAGAAGTGAGCGCCAAGGAAATAGCCGACACCTGGGAACTCGTCAAGGCAAAGGAAAAAGGGGGCAACAAGACCGTGATGGAAGGCATCCCCGATGCTATGCCGGCCCTGCTGAAGGCCGTTGCCATGCAGGAAAAGGCCCGTGGCTGCGGCTTCGACTGGGAAAAGCGCGAGGATGTCTGGGCCAAGGTCTCCGAAGAGCTCCGCGAGGTCCGCGAGGCCTGCTTCGCGGAGTCCGGGAGTGGCTTGCAGGACCATCTGCGCCCACGCAGTGTGAGTGGGAGGGGCCCGCAAGCGTCAGCGCAGCGGGAGGGATGTAGCGAAGCGGAAGTCCTGCAAGCCACTCCCGGCGCAGCGGAGCAGGCCTCGCAGCCACTGTCTGAAGAGTCGGCACCGGGAACCGCTCCGCAGGCCTCGCAGCCTGAGGCGACCCCGGAGCAGAGGGAAGAATTCGGCGACCTGCTGTTCGCGGTGCTGAATGCGGCGCGTCTCTATGGAGTCGACCCGGAGGCCGCCCTCAGCGGGGCTTGCAGCAAGTTCCGCCGCCGCTTTAACCACGTTGAAGCAGGCATCCGCGCCCAGGGCCGCACCCTCGCCGACGCCACCCTCGCCGACATGGACGCCCTCTGGGACGACGCCAAGGCCAAAGGCCTGTAGCGGTCCCGGTGGCCTCTAACGGTCCCGGTGGCCGTTTTTCGTAACCATCTGATAATCAACCACAACTGTGTCTCCTATGCTCCAAAAGGTGCATAGGAGATGTGGAAGTTATTGAGCGTCAACACTTTACCGAAAACGGCCTTCAGCCTTTAAGCGAAGATATTGCGCTATTTGCTTCGGGTCGGCACCAATGCCCCTGTGGACATCGAAAAGCAAATCAACCCTTGCGTCCTCATCCATTAGGAAGACATCATGGACATCTTTAATTCGGAGATTCTGCTTTAGCCAGGTACTTATTTCAGCATAGCAGGCATCGGAACGGCCAACGAATACTTCGTTTATGTCATATTCGCTTCCGGTGTTGTAATGCATCGCACCAATCATATCGTCATAGCTATCAAACAAGCTGGCGGCGGCTTCATAATCAATAATGGAATACGTACTTACTGCATAGTCAATCAATTGCTCGGCTTCTGTTGCATCCAATCTGGACAGTAATCGCTTCATCTGCGTGTAAGACAGAGGGTGTTCCCGTCCGCAGGTGTCTTTTACTTCCGATATTGCCTTCTTCATTTCGCAAGATGCGTTTCTGACAACAAATGGCACAGAGAAAGGATGATTGTCTTTACCGTAAGCAAGAAAATTCCATCTGTACTCTTCCGCAGTCTTGACCAGACGGCGCTCCACGGGGTTGTTGCCGATATAAACGATGTTGGTCCGGGCTTTCTTGGCACCGATTTTCATTGCACTGCCATAATGTCTCGTATCATAAAGAGGTGTGCCCCGCTTCATCTGCGGTGCCTGGCCATAGCGCGCATACCACATTGATGTGTCGCGCATAAATGATGCGAGATCGCGGAATCGCTGGGCCACTACTCCGCTATGGGTATGATCCGGCATTTGACAAGAAGCAATGACCTGAATGTCATATCTAGGTGCAACAACACACATTATAGTGAAATACACCAGATAATCGATGTCATTGTAGAATAACAGGAAGCCATCTTGTGTTCTCTGATACAGATGGGCAAGAATCCCGGAAAGGAAATAACGTTTCTTACTTTTCATAGTCTTTCGTTTTGGCCCTCAAGTATACGAAGAAAAAATGACATTCGGAAACGTTTTTAGCAACGCTCTGATTATCAATAAAAACCGTATCTCCTATGCGCCGTTTGGAGCATAGGAGACACAGTTATGGCTGAGTGTCAGAGGGTTACGAAAAACGGAAGCTATTGCTGCCGAATCCAGGCAAGGATATCGGAGATGACTTCGGGCGACATTGTCTCTTCGATGCGGGAGTATTCGTCGCCAAGCCCGGTGGTGCAGTGCTGGAACAGGTGGTTAAGCCCTGGATAGAGCCGGCAGTCGGCGGCTGGGCAGAGAGTCTCTATCTTGCTGAGATTGAACTCCGGAATCACCTGGCAGTCTTTGTCGCCGTTAAGGGCAAGACACGGGCATTTCACCCCTGAAACATACGGAGCTGGATCGAGAGCCAGGAAGTAGTCCGCCCATACACTCTTCTGCTTCAATGTTTTACGCATAGATGCCCTGGCGACGAAACCGGCCAGCTTCTTCGGTACACCCTGCAGCTCGGCCATTCTCTTAAGCTGCCTGAAGATCGTGCTGTCTCCACGGTCTGCCATTCCTGCAAGGCTGACTATGAAATCGGGCGTGCCCTCTTCGTCGGCGGCAAGCATGAAGGCGATGGTGCCACCCTCGCTGTGCCCTATAACTCCGACCTTGTTAAAACCGCGCGCACGCAGGAGGCGCAGAGCTGCACGGGCGTCGTCGGCGAAATCCAGTGTCGTGGCTTCTTCGAACACGCCCCCGGAGCCGCCGCAGCCGCGGTCGTCATACCTGAGGGACGCCACGCCGCCGCGTGCAAGAGCATCGGCGAGGACTGCGAACGGACGGTGTGCCATCAACTCTTCGTCCCTGTTCTGCTGGCCGCTGCCGCTCACGAGCACCACCGCGGTCGTTTCCTCCGGCCGGCTGAGCTCCGGGGACGAGAGGGTGCCGGTGAGCTTTACTCCATCATGTTCAAAATCAACATCTTCCGTGCGGTACGGGAACGGCGGCTGCGGCGTCTGCGGACGGTTGCGGACAATGGGCCCGCGTCCCAATGCAAGGCGCTTCTTCAGGCCCAGCTGTGAGAAGGTGCAAATGAGAGAATCACCATCCAGTTTTCCCTTTACGTTGCCGGGGATGCCTTTGAACTTAACTTTAATGGCATCCTCTCCGCTCAGCGTCAGGGTTGCAGGGAGGCCGTAGGCGCCCTGGTCGGGGGAGTCCATTGTGCAACTGTCTTCAAGATGCAGCACAAGTGCGAGGCCGAGGTCCTCTATTTCACCGCTCCATGTGCCCTTCAGGGCCTCCGGGATAGCGCTTTGTTTATTCCCGTTGCAAGCTAAGATTCCTGGTGATAAAGCCAGGATCGTAAATATCCTTAAAAAATGATTCATAAAGTGTTTTTTGTAAGTCTCTGAGAATCAGCAACAACTGCGTCTCCTGTGCGCCGTTTGGAGCATAGGAGAATTGTTATGTGGTGATTATTAGCATGTTGGCAAAAACGGGCGGAGGAGATTATTCCGGGGAGGAGAAGAAACTGAAGTGGACGCGGCCGTAGGAGCGCTCCTTGACGAAGCGGGGGTGCCCGGAGAAGGTGTATTCACCGCCGTGCTCGAGGATAAAATAACAGTCGGGGTGGAGGATGCCGGCGCCGAGCACCTTGTCGGGGAGGGTGTCGATGCCTTCAAGGGCATAAGGGGGGTCGGCGAAGACAATGTCGAATCTTTCGTGGCAGATGGGCAGGAAGTCGAAGACGTTGGTATGGACGACCGTCACTTCGGGGAGGGCGAGGCGGGCGGCTTCGCGCTTGATGAAGGCGGCGTTGTCGCGAGCCATCTCCACGCACCAGACGTGTCCCGCGCCGCGGGAGGCGAATTCGAAGGAGACTGCGCCGGTGCCGCCGAAGAGGTCGAGCACTTTGAGGTCCTGGAATTCGTATTCGTTGTCCAGGATGTTGAACAGTCCTTCGCGGGCGAAGTCGGTTGTCGGCCTTGCCTTGTAGCCCATCGGGGGGAATATCGTCTTGCCTTTGAGGCGTCCGCCAATTATTCTCATTCTTTCTTTTTTTTCTCTTGCCGCCGGGGTCTGTATCTGACAGCCCATAAACTTAGGACAAAGGGCTGTCAGATACAGACCCCGGCGGCTAATAAACTTAGGATAAAGGGCTGTCAGATACAGACCCCGGCGGCAAATTCACAGAACACTGGGGCTCTCTACTGCTTTGAAGTAGCGGTACAGGGCCATTTCGTTCTCGGCCGACAGGGGATGGCGGAAGCGTATGGTTGTCACTTCCGGGTTGAGCTGAAGGGATTTCAGGGCCAGGAAGATAAAGTACTGGGCCGTGGTGAAATCCGGAGCTTTATAGGAATTGGCCAGAAGGAGGCTGCGTCCCTGACCCACCGCCATTGAAAGCTCACCGTCGCGCCAGGAGCACAGCAGTTTGTTGTATTCACTGCAGGACGGCAGTTCGCGCAGGATGTCAAAAATCTCCGGCGGGGTATCTTCCCCACCGGAGACATTATATATCAACACGGCCCCGAACCGGGGAATCTGCCTGTAAAGTACCTTGTCGGATTCGGCCACGGGCGCAACCTCGGCGAGCGCATCACGCGCGGCTGCCGGATCGAAGAATCCTTCGGGTACCAGGGTGAACACTACTCCCAGTTGCCGGCGTTGTTGTTAGGTGCGGTCACGCTGCCGACCTGCAGGCCTTCGTACTTGTTCTGGTCCTTGCGGTCTGCGTCGAGGTTGATGCGGAGCTGGTTGTCAAGGCCCTTGAGAAGGAGCTTGTAGGGCATCTTGGCCTCGAAGAGGGGCACGGGCACGCCGGAGACCATGTGGGTCTCTGCGGTCATGATCACGGGCTCACCTCCGGAGAACGGGATGAAGCCGAGGGAATCGATGCAGAAATTGTCCCTGCGGAGGAAGAGCGTGTCCTTGACGGGAATCTGCGTCGCAACGGAGAACACGAGGTTCTTGTCTCCGGCTTCGTAGAGCTCGAGGAGCTTCTCGGGAGTGATCTTGCGGTTGGCCTTCTTGATCTTCTCGGTGTGGGCCCAGGAGATGGAGTCGTCGGCTGAGCCGATCTGCATCACGACGGACATTTTGCCGGTCTCATAGAAGTTCTTGAGGGAATCGATGGTCGAGACGAACTTGCCGTTGACACTCTTGTAGGCAACCTGGAGGGTGCGGATGTCTTTCAGGCGCTGGATGGCCACGGCTTCGCGTTTTTCTTTCTGCTTGTTGAAGTTGACGGGCTTCATAATGCTGCTGTAGATTGCGAACACGAGTCCGACGATTGCGAGGCAGAGGATGACCTCCAGAACGATCTTTAATGCTTTGTTCATTTTATGTATTCTTATTTGTTTCCAAAGTCGGACAAAGTTAAAAAAATGATTTATGAAATGCAATAATATTGTTAAATTTGCAACGTGAACTGTATAGAAAATGTCCATTTGCTGAGTCGGTGGATTGACGAATCGTCAGTCATCACCACCGTTTGCCACGTGCGTCCCGACGGGGATGCGGCCGGCAGCAGCATTGCCATGATTCAGTATCTCAAAGCCTGCAGGGGCAAGGATGCTGTGGCAGTTTTTCCCGACGCCCTGCCGGATACCTTGAAGTTCCTTCTGGAGGGATCCGATGCGCTTTTCGCCGATTCCGACCCTGAAGCCGCAGCCGCGAGGATCAAATCTTCCGATCTTCTGATCTGCCTGGACTTCAACTCTTTGTACCGTACGGAAGCGCTGGAGGAGACCATAAGGCAGTCCGGGGTCCGCAAGGTGCTCATCGACCACCACGAAGACCCGCGCACCGAAGAATTCGGGCTCTGCTTCAGCGAGACCGCCGTCTCATCGACCTGCGAACTCCTCTATGGCCTTCTGCTCTCGATGCCGGACATCAGCGGCAGCGCAGCCTCGCTCCCTGGGCTGACGGCAGCGGCCCTAATGACCGGAATGACCACGGACACCAACAATTTCGCCAACTCCGTCCACCCCGGCACGCTCAAGATGGCGTCGGAGCTGCTGGAAGCGGGCGTGGACCGTGAATCCATAATCGACCATCTGTACCGCAGCGAGCGCCCCAACCGCCTTGAGGCCCAGGGGGATATGCTGTCGAACCGCATGCACCTGCTCCCCGGGGGAGTGGCCTGCACCGTGCTCGACGCTTCCTTCCTCGAGCGCCACTCCATGCGCGAAGGTGAGACCGAGGGCTTCGTGAATCTGCCCCTGACCGTCAAAGACATACGCCTTAGCGTGCTTGCCCGCGAGGACACAGACTTTTTCCGCGTGTCCGTGCGTTCCAAAAAAGGGATTTCCGCCCGCGCCCTGGCCCGTGACTTTTTCCACGGAGGCGGCCATGAACAGGCAGCCGGCGGCCGCATCTACATACCCGCCGACGTGGCTTCGGCCGATCAGGTGCAATCCTACATCGAGCGCATCTCGGCACGGTTCATGCAGGAAGACGCAAGCGCCGTAAAACAATGAAAATGAAGAAAACACTTATATACATCATCGCCGCCTGCTGCCTCTTCGGATGCGGTAAGGCGGTCACCACAAGCACGAGCGAGGCCTCCAAAAGATTCCTGGATGCCTGGGTGCACGTACAGAAGCAGAAGCATCCGGATTATCTCTGGAAGCAGACCTCTCTCGGCTCCTGGATCATGGAGGAGACCGAAGGCCGCGGCGAGGCTCTCACGGAATTCACCGATTCCCTGTACCTTAGGGTGAACTACACCTATTTCAACCTTGACGGAGAGATCACGAACACCACTTCTGCCAAGGTGTCCCAGCAGCTCGGCAACTACACCGAAAACAACTACTACGGCCCGCAGATATGGTATGCCAAAAGCATCTATGCAGGCCTTGAGGAACTGGTCAAGGGAATGAAGCGCGGCGGCCGCCGCAAGGCTGTCATCCCCGGATGGCTCCAGACCAGCGAGCGTTGCAATTCCCTGGAAGAGTATATGGCGCTTGCAGACGACAAGATCGGCAATACACAGGTCTATGACGTTGAACTTGTGGACTTTTTCGAGGACGTGAATAACTGGGAGCTGGATTCCGTCAGCCGCTATCTCGTGCGCAGTTTCCCCCGGCGTTTCGGCAAGGATCCCCTGAAGGCGAAGGCCGATTCGTCTGGAGCCCATGGTTTCTACTATATCCGTCAGGAGGAACCCCTGGAAAACAAGGAGCTCAGAGACACCACAGTGTATATCAACTACATAGGCCGCCTGCTCAACGGCACGGTCTTCGACACCAGCATACGCGACACCGCCATGTATCACGGCATCTACAACAGCGGCCGCAGTTATGGCCCGGTGTCGATCAGCTTCGGAGGCGAATGGTCGGATTCCAAGATGGGGGCCGAAAGCAACAGCATCATATCCGGTTTTGCCCGCACGCTCTGGGCGATGCACCCGTTCGAAAAGGGCACAGGCGTATTCTATTCGCCGCTTGGGTATTCCTATAAAGGATCCGGCGGCATAATCCCTCCGTATTCACCCCTCCGTTTCGACATCGAATTGGTGGCTAACCCGAACTGATGATGGAGGGAAGCTCAGCCGCTCCGCTTGAACTCGGAACAGAAAAAATAGGCACCCTACTGCGCAGGTACGCCGTCCCGGGCATCATAGCCCAGACGGCTGCTTCGTTGTATAACATGGTGGACAGCATCTACATCGGGCACATCCCCGATGTGGGCTCCTACGCAATCTCCGGCCTTGCCGTGACCTTCCCCCTGATGAACATCAGCATCGCCCTCGGCACACTCGTGGGCGTGGGCGCAATGACGCTGATTTCCATCCTGCTGGGGCAGAAGAACTACCAGGCGGCCGGGAAGGTGCTGTCCAATACCCTCACGCTCAATACCATAATCGGCATTCTTTTCACCGTGGTGGCCCTGGCCTTCCTGGATCCGATACTGTATTTCTTCGGGGCCAGTGAAAACACCCTTCCGTTCGCGCGGGACTATATGACCATCATCATCCTGGGCAATACTTTCGCCCACCTGATGCACGGATTCAACGGCATAATCCGTTGCTCGGGGCATCCCCGCACGGCGATGGGACTGACGCTTTTCACGGTGATTTCCAATGCGATACTGGATCCGGTGTTCATTTTTGGACTCGGTATGGGCATACGCGGCGCCGCCCTTGCCACGGTGCTTTGCCAGATTGCCGCCCTCGGCTACACGCTTTATTTCCTCGCCGACAAGCGCCGCTTCCTGCATTTCAGCAAGCCCGTTTTCAGGCTTGACGGCCCGGTGGCCAGGCAGTCGCTTGCGATCGGTGTCGGGCCGTTCCTGATGAATGTGGCCGCCAGCCTGGTGGCGCTTTTCGTGAACCAGCAGCTCCGCAAGTACGGCGGCGACCTTGCCATTGGCGCCTACGGTATCGTGAACCGTTTCACGATGCTGTTCATAATGATTTGCATGGGCTTCAACCAGGGCCTGCAGCCTATTGCGGGCTATAATTATGGGGCGCTCCAGTACCACAGGGTGCGTGAGGTTTTCGTGCTGACCGCCAAGTGGGAAGTGCTCGTGACCTCGCTGTGCTTCCTGGTGTCGATGCTGATTCCGGATGTCGCGGTGCGGATGTTCACAAATGATCCCGAGCTTGTGGCGCTCTCTTCGAGGGGCCTGAGGATAATGAACAGCGGTTTCGCCCTGGTGGGATTCGGGATGGTGTCATCCAACCTGTTCCAGTGCCTTGGGATGGTGCGCAAATCCATTTTCCTTTCGCTTTCGCGCCAGTTGCTCTTCCTGCTGCCGCTGATTTACACGCTTCCCCTTTGGATGCAGGAAAAGGGCGTCTGGATCAGTTTCCCCATATCCGACACTCTGAATATCATCGTGTCGGCCGTCATGATAGTCAGTCTCTTCAGAAAATTCAACCGCCTGCAGGACGGAGACGATTCTTCAGAACTGGGCGGAGCCGTATAACCTTATGGACAAGCATATTATCATCACAATCGGACGCCAGATCGGCAGCGGTGGCAAGAGCATAGCCTCATTGCTGGGAGAGCGTCTCGGAATACCCGTCTACGACAGTGAGCTCATCACCCGGGCGGCCCAGAAAAGCGGGCTGTCCTCCGCCGTGTTCAAGGTGTCGGACGAAAAGCGGAGCTTCCTCGGGCTCGGCAATATTTTCGGCTCGGTGCGTTTCGGGGATTTCGGACGCAATATGCTGAACGACGGAGAGTTGTTCCGTATCCAGAGCGAGACCATAAGGGAAATTGCCGCATCCGGAGATGCCATTTTCGTGGGACGCGCTTCCGATTATGTGCTCAGGGACATGGACACTTTGGACGTGTTCCTTTTCGCCCCCCTGGAGATACGCGCCCGCGCTGTTGCTGCCCGTCGCGGAATATCTGAAAAGGAGGCCGCGGAGTATGTGACCAGGCAGGACAAGGCCCGCAGGGACTACTATAATCTCTTCACCCTCGGGGACAACTGGGGCGTGGCCTCCAACTACGACCTATGTCTGGATTCATCCATCCTCGGCTATGAGGGGGCCGCCGACTATATCATAAGCTTCGGCCGCCAGGGCGGACGTATATGATTTTTCACTATATTTGTAGGATTAAAGTAAAAGAGTATGATAAACCAGGAACAGGTCAAGGATCTTGAAACCAGAGTGGAAAACCTGCGCAAGTATCTGAAAATAGACGAAAAGCGTGCGGAGGTCTCCGAGAAGGAATCCTTGAGCCAGGCTCCCGGTTTCTGGGACGATCCCAAGTCGGCGGAAGTTTTTCTAAAGGGCCTGAATTCCGTGAAGGCCTGGGTCACCGCCTATGACCGTCTCCATTCGCAGCTTGAGGACCTTGGCGTGCTGCTCGAGCTCGACCCCGAAGGGGAGGATACCGATGCTGCATATGCAGATGCCCTCAAGGCCGTCGAAGACCTGGAATTCAAGAATATGCTCGGGGCCGAAGGAGACAACCTCGGCGCCGTGCTGACCATAAACTCCGGAGCCGGCGGCACCGAGGCCAACGACTGGAGCGCGATGCTGATGCGCATGTATGTCCGCTGGGGTGAGCGCAACGGCTACAAGATGACGACCACCGAGCTCATCGAAGGCGACGAAGCCGGCATAAAGTCCTGCACCATACAGTTCGAAGGCGACTTCGCCTACGGCTACCTCAAGGCCGAATCCGGCGTCCACCGCCTGGTGCGCATATCCCCGTTCAACGCCCAGGGCAAGCGCCAGACCACGTTCAGCAGCGTGTTCGTGTACCCGCTGGTCGATGACAGCATCAACATAGAAATCAGCCCGTCCGACATCGAATGGGATACTTTCCGCAGCGGCGGCCACGGCGGCCAGAACGTCAATAAGGTCGAAACCGGGGTGCGCGTGCGCCACATTCCCACGGGCATCACCGTCGAAAACACCGAGACACGTTCCCAGCAGGACAACCGCCAGAGGGCCCTGCTCATCCTGAAATCCCGCCTCTACGACATCGAGCTCAAGAAGCGCCAGGAGAAGCAGGCCGAGCTCGAAGGGCAGAAGAAAAAGATAGAATGGGGCAGCCAGATACGCTCCTACGTGCTGCACCCCTACCGTATGGTCAAAGACCTGCGAACTGGCTACGAGACTGCCGACACCCAGGGCGTCCTGGACGGCGACCTCAACGCCTTCATGAAAGAATTCCTAATGAATCAATAAGATATGGCAGAATTCAAATATGCGCCGATGTTTCAGTTAGGCGCCGACACCACTGAGTACTACAAGATTCCCGGTTCAGAAAAACTCGTCAGGACTTCCAAGTTCGGCGGTCACTGCGGATGCGGAGGCAAAACCATCCTGGAAGTTTCCCCGGAGGCTCTCACGCTTGTGGCACAGCAAAGTTTCCATGACTGCCAGTTTATGCTGCGCCGCTCCCACAACGAGCAGGTGGCGGCCATTCTGGACGACCCTGAGGCAAGTGAGAACGACAAATACGTCGCCCTGCAGTTCCTGCGCAACGCCGAAACCGCGGTGAAAGGCGTCCTTCCTTTCTGCCAGGACACCGGCACTGCCATCATCCACGGCGAAAAAGGCCAGAGGGTATGGACTGATTTCGAAGATGAAGAGGCCCTCAGCCGCGGCGTGTTCAACACCTACACTCAGGAGAATCTCCGATACAGCCAGAACGCCCCGCTGAATATGTACGACGAGGTCAACACCAAGTGCAACCTCCCCGCCCAGATCGACATCGAGGCGGTTCAGGGCGACGAATACCGCTTCATAATGGTGGCCAAGGGCGGCGGCAGCGCCAACAAGACCTACTTCTACCCGATGACCAAAGCCACCATCCAGAACGAGGGGACCCTTCTTCCGTTCCTGGTGGAAAAGATGAAGAGCCTCGGCACGGCGGCATGTCCTCCCTACCATATCGCATTCGTTATCGGCGGCACTTCGGCGGAGAAGAACCTTCTGACCGTAAAACTCGCCAGTATCAAGTACTACGACAATCTGCCCACCACCGGAGACGAAACCGGCCGGGCATTCCGCGACATCGACCTTGAGCAGAAACTGCTTAAGGAATCGGCCAGGATCGGCCTCGGCGCCCAGTTCGGCGGAAAATACCTGGCCCACGACATCCGCGTGATCCGTCTGCCCCGCCACGGCGCCAGCTGCCCCATCGGTATGGGCGTGAGCTGCTCGGCAGACCGCAACATCAAGAGCAAGATCAACGCCGACGGCGTGTGGATCGAGAAGATGGACACCAATCCTTCCGAGCTCATTCCCGAAGAGTACCGCAGGCCGGGCGAGGGCGCGAAGGGCATAGAGATAGACCTCGACAAGGGTATCGACTTCGTCCGCTCCGAGCTCACCAAATACACCGTAGGCACCCGCGTGAACCTGAGGGGCACCATCATCGTGGCCCGCGACATAGCCCACGCCAAGCTGAAGGCGCGCCTGGATGCAGGCGAGGGGATGCCCTCTTACTTCAAAGACCATCCCATCCTCTATGCCGGCCCCGCCAAGACTCCGGAGGGATATCCCTGCGGCAGCATGGGCCCCACCACCGCCAACCGTATGGACCCGTATGTGGATGAATTCCAGGCCAATGGCGCATCGCTGGTGATGATCGCGAAGGGCAACCGCACCCAGGTTGTGACCGACGCCTGCAAAAAGCACGGCGGCTTCTACCTCGGCACCATCGGCGGCGTGGCGGCGGTGCTTTCGCAGAGCTGCATACGCAGTATCGAGTGCGTGGAATACCCCGAACTCGGCATGGAGGCCATCTGGAAGATCACCGTTGAGGACTTCCCGGCATTCATACTCGTGGACGACAAGGGCAACGATTTCTTCAAGAAACTCGGACTGTAATGGTTGAAATAATCCAAGTCAACATTTCCGGCGACGACAAGCCGGGCCTTACCGCGTCGTTGATGGGTGTTCTCGCCCGCTACGATGCGTTCGTGCTGGACATAGGCCAGTCCAACATCCATAAGTCATTGACCCTGGGCATAATGTTCCGCACCACCACGGAGCAGTCAGGCTTCATAATGAAAGATCTGCTCTTCGAAGCCTCCCGACTCGGGGTGCAGATCCGTTTCACCCCTATCGACCGCGGGCAGTACGATGCTTGGGTGGCCCGTCAGGGTCGCAACCGCTACATCGTGACCCTGCTCGGCAGGGAAGTCACTGCCGCCGAGATTGCCGAAGTGTCGGCGCTCATCACCCGCTACGGACTCAATATCGACGCTATCAAGCGTCTGACCGGCCGTATGCCTCTGGAAGGCCCTACGGGAAAATACTGCATAGAGCTGTCCATTCGCGGCCAGCTCAAGCCGGAGGAACGCCTGGCGTTCCAGCAGGAGCTTATGTCCCGTTCCGGCTCCGGCCTCGACATATCTTTCCAGAAAGATGACATCTACCGCCGTTCCCGCCGCCTCATCTGCTTTGATATGGACTCCACCCTGATCGGAACGGAGTGCATAGACGAGCTTGCGGAGCGGGCTGGTGTCGGAGCCGAGGTGAAGGCCATCACAGAGTCGGCGATGCGGGGCGAGATAGACTTCAAGGAGAGTTTCACCCGCCGCGTGGCTCTGCTCAAGGGCCTGGACGTCAGCGTGATGGAAGATATCGCCAGGAATATGCCCTTCAACGAAGGCCTTGAGCGCATGATGCGCATCCTGAAGATGGTCGGCTACAAGACAGCCATCCTGTCCGGAGGATTCACCTATTTCGGCAACTACCTGAAGCTCAAGTTCGGCTTCGACTACGTCTATGCCAATGAGCTTGAAGTCGAGGACGGCAAGCTGACCGGACGCTACCTCGGAGAGGTGGTGGACGGCAGGCGCAAGGCTGAGCTCCTGAAGTTCCTATGCCAGATGGAAGGTATCCACCAGGAACAGTCCGTGGCGGTCGGCGACGGCGCCAACGACCTGCCGATGCTCGGCCTCGCCGGCCTGGGCATTGCCTACCATGCCAAACCCAAGGTCAAGGCTACCGCAGACCAGAACCTGTCCACGATAGGCCTGGACGGAATCCTCTATTTCCTCGGGCTCAAGGATTCCCAGATCGATCCTTAATTCTTTTTCCGATTGGAGCGGTACTCGGCGGTGGCGGTGAAGAACACGTCGCCGCTGGAGTTGACCGCAGTCTCCACTGAATCCTGCACCACTCCGATGATGAAGCCTATGGCCACTGCCTGCATGGCCACGTCGTTCCCGATTCCGAAGAATGAGCACGCCATAGGTATCAGCAGCAGCGATCCGCCGGCCACTCCGGACGCCCCGCAGGCTCCGAGGGTGGCGATCACGCTGAGGAATAGCGCGGAAGCGAAGCTCACTTCGATGCCGAGGGTGTGGGCCACGGCGAGCGACATCACGGTGATGGTCACGGCGGCGCCGTTCATATTCACTGTGGCTCCCAGCGGGATGCTGACGGAGTAGAAGTCCTCCTCGATGCCGAGTTTCTCGCAGAGGGCCATGTTGATGGGTATGTTAGCCGCGGAAGAACGGGTGAAGAAGGCGTTGATGCCGCTTTCCTTGAGGCAGGTGAAGAGCAGCGGATAGGGATTGCGCCGCATCGCGATGAACGAAATCAACGGATTGAATATCAGCACGCTGGCGATCATGCATCCGACCAGCAGGAGGAGCAGTTTGCCGTAGATGGTGAATATCTCCAGACCGCTTTCGGACACGGCGGAATAGACCAGGCCGAGGATTCCGAAGGGGGCGAACTGGATTATCCATTTGACGGCGAGCGTGATCACTTCCGAAATTTCGGACACGACCCTGATTGCTGTCTCGCTCCCTGTGATCTTCAGGGCGATGCCTATGATGATGGCCCAGAACAGTATGCCGATGTAGTTGGCTTCGGCGACCGCCTGAATCGGGTTCATGACCATTTTTGTGAGCAGGTTCCTGAACACGTCGGCAAGGCCTCCGGGCGCCGCCCCGCTTGCCGCGTCTTCAAGAGTGAGCGTGACGGGGAAGATAAAACTACCTGCCACTGCCACTGCGGCTGCCACAAGAGTCGCCACCAGATACAGCACAACGACCGTGCGGAAGCGCGGCCCCAGGCCTCCGTGCGCCTTGGAAATCGACGACGCCACAAGAAATGCCACCAGCAGCGGCGCAATGGCCTTCAGGGCGCTGACGAATATGTGTCCGAGTATTCCTATGCCTGTCCACGCCGGCACGGCCAGGCCGAGCACGGCGCCTATGACAAGTCCGATAAGGATGCGCAGCACCAGGCTGGTATCCGTCCATTTCTTGAGTACAGAAGACAGTTTTCCCATATTTCAGGGCTAAAGGTAATCAAAATGCTTCAATTAAACACATGAATTAGCCGAAAATGGCTATATTAGCGGATGAAAAGTCCGTTTGGAGTGCGGGCGGTGGGACTCGAACCCACACGCACAGGGCACAAGATCCTAAGTCTTGCTTGTCTACCATTTCAACACGCCCGCAAGGGACTGCAAATATACAAAAAAAACGATTGATGGAGCAGGAATTACACTGGTATGCCGTAAAAACCCGCTGGAACCGCACCGGGCAGGTCTGCGATATGCTCGACCGCAAGGGGGTGGCATACTACACGCAGAGCGTCGTGCCTTCGTTCCTGTTCATCCACACCGATGCGGATACCGTCGAGCGTATACGGCACGATGAATGGGAGTGCGGTTTCAGCCGTATGTATGTATATACGGACCCCTTGACGCACATACCTGTCGTGGTGCCGGACAAGGAGATGGAGGTCTTCCGTATCGTCACCTCCGCTATGCAGTCGGGCCTGACCGTACTGGAAAACGATCCTGCCACATACCAGACAGGCGACAAGGTGCGCGTCACTGACGGCCCGTTCAAGGGCGCCGAAGGCTATATCAAACGAATCAAGAAAGATCGCAAGCTCGTCGTGACCATATCCGGCGTGGTGGCGATCGCAACCACATACATACCTCCTGAACTACTCGAAAAGATATGAAAATCAAGCATCTGGCAGGATTGTCAGCCCTCTTGCCCCTGGCTGCCTGCTCGCAGAAGGCCAACCAGCCCAATATCGTTTTCTTCCTGGTGGACGACTTCGGATGGGTGGACAGCAGCGTGCAGTACGGGGATGAACTGTATCCCAACAACCTTCGCTTCAATACCCCTAACATGCAGCGCCTGAGCGAGCGCAGCACCGTGTTCGGCAATGCCTACGCCTGTGCGGTGTCCACGCCCACCCGCACCAGCATAATGACCGGAATGAATGCCGCCCACACCCGCATCACCAACTGGACGTCGGCGGTGCGCGACACTCCTTCGGATGCCACAGGAGGCGGTTTCTGGATGGCGGAGCACAGCGGCAGCGGGGATGCGCTGGCGGGTGACGTGCTGTCGCGGCCCGACTGGAACATCAACGGAATCAGCCCCGTGCCGGGCGTGCCGCATACCCAGTATGCCAGCTCCCTGGTGCAGTACCTCAAGGATGCGGGCTACTTCACCATCCACGTGGGCAAGGCCCACTGGGCGTCGGCCGGCACCCCGGGCGTGAACGCCTACAACCACGGCTTCTGCGTCAACATCGCCGGCACCATGGCCGGGATGCCCCGCGACTACAGCGGCCTGAAGAATTACGGCAACACCAAGGAGCGCTGGAACGATTTCGCAGTGCAGAACATGACCGAATACTATGGTACGGAAACCCATCTGACAGAGGCCCTTACGAAGGAGGCTCTTAAAACTCTGGACTACCCGATTAAGCATGGCCAGCCTTTCTACCTGTACCTTGCGAGCTACGCCACCCACACCCCGATACAGCCGGACGAGCGCTTCGCGCAGAAGTACCGCGACGCCGGGATGGACGAGGGCCAGGCGGCCTACGCCTCGCTGGTGGAAGGGGTGGACGTGAGCCTTGGCGAAGTGCTTGATTTTCTGGATGAAAAGGGCATAGCTGACAACACCGTCATCATCTTCATGACCGACAACGGCGGCAACTCCGAGAACACCCAGAAGGGCGGCATTCCGCACACCCAGAACAAGCCGCTTCGCGAGGGCAAGGGCTCGAACTACGAGGGAGGCATCCGCGTGCCCCTGATGATTTATTACCCCGGGAAGACCAAGGCATGGAAGTGCGACGTCCCCGTGATTTGCGAGGATATGTTCCCCACGATACTGGACATAGCCGGCGTACGCGGCTGGAAAGCCGTCCAGGACGTGGACGGGCAGTCGATTCTGCCGCTGGTTATCGGAGGAAGGGAGGGACCCTCGCCGGAGCGCCCGCTGGTGTTTCACTATCCCCATAAATGGAAGCCTTACGATTTGGAAGACATCGACTTCCTGAGTGCCGTGCGGGTGGGGGACTGGAAACTTGTGTACCGCATCATAGACGGCGCGCTGGCGGTGTCGGCAGGCTCCGAAGAGGAGCGTGCCGCGGCCCGGGAGCGTGCGCTTGAGTTGTATAATTTGAGCGCGGACATCGGAGAGGAGAATAATGTGGCTGCGGAGTATCCGGATGTGGTGGAGCGCCTTGCCAAGGTGTTCTCCGACAAGATGCGCGCCTGGCACGGCGTCATGCCCATCGTCGTCTCCACCGGCAAACCGGCCCCGCTGCCGGATGAGATATAGTCAAAATATTACCATTATTGCTGAAAATTGACTAAATTTGCGCGGCAAAAAAAGAATACCACTTAATTTTTTAAAGATATTATGAGAATTATTCAAGTTACAGGTAGGGAAATCCTCGATTCCAGAGGCAATCCCACAGTTGAGGTTGAGGTTATCCTCGAGTCCGGTATCAAAGGCGTAGCAGCAGTCCCGTCCGGTGCATCCACCGGTGAAAACGAAGCTCTCGAGCTTCGTGACGGCGACAAGAAGCGCTATCTCGGCAAGGGCGTGCTCAAGGCAGTCGCCAATGTCAACGACGTGATCGCTCCCGCCATCATCGGTATGTCCGCCCTCGAGCAGCGCGCCATCGACAAGACCATGATCGAACTCGACGGCACCCCCACCAAGAGCAAGCTCGGCGCCAACGCCATCCTCGGCGTATCGCTCGCAGTTGCCCACGCTGCCGCCAATTACCTCGACATCCCCCTGTACCGCTATATCGGCGGCACCAACACCTATGTCCTCCCCGTGCCTATGATGAACATCATCAACGGCGGTGCCCACTCCGACGCTCCCATCGCGTTCCAGGAATTCATGATCCGTCCCGTCGGCGCTTGCTGCGAGGCTGAGGCCGTGCGTATGGGCGCTGAGGTGTTCCATGCACTCAAGAAGGTCCTCAAGGACCGCGGCTGCAGCACCGCAGTCGGTGACGAAGGCGGTTTCGCTCCCGCTCTCAAGGGCATCAACGACGCTCTCGACTGCATCATCGAAGCCATCAAGGCCGCAGGCCTGGAGCCCGGAAAGGACATCACCATCGCAATGGACTGCGCTGCTTCCGAGTTCTGCTTCAAGGGCGAGGACGGCAAGTTCTACTACGACTACAAGCAGCTCAAGGACGGCAAGAAGAAGGATCCCCGCGGCCGCAGGCTCAGCACCGACCAGCAGATCAATTATCTCAAGCAGCTCATCACCAAGTACCCGATCGACTCCATCGAGGACGGTCTTTCCGAGGAAGACTGGGAAGGCTGGGTCAAGCTCACCAAGGCTATCGGCGACCGCTGCCAGCTCGTGGGTGACGACCTCTTCGTGACCAACGTGAAGTACCTCCAGAAGGGTATCGAAATGGGCGCTGGCAACAGCATCCTGATCAAGGTCAACCAGATCGGTTCCCTGACCGAGACCCTCGACGCCATCGAGATGGCCCACCGCCACGGCTACACCACCGTGACCAGCCACCGTTCCGGTGAGACTGAGGACACCACCATCGCCGACATCGCAGTTGCTACCAACAGCGGCCAGATCAAGACCGGCTCACTCAGCCGCACCGACCGCATCTGCAAGTACAACCGCCTGATGAAGATCGAGATGGAACTCGGTGACACCTGCCAGTACGGCTACAAGAAGCTTCGCTAGTTTCGTCTAGAACGGCAATTTCCCCTGCTTCCCAGGGACTCAAACGCTCCCCCGACTGAAACAGTTGCGGGAGCGTTTTCCGTAAGTCCCTGACAATCAGCTGCAACTGCGTCTCCTATGCGCCGTTTGGAGCATAGGAGAATTGTAGGGCGTTGATACAGAGGTGGTTGCAGAAAACGGCCGCTAGAGGTCGGTGACGTGGTGGAGCTTGGGGGAGGCGAACATCATCTGGGGATTGGTACCCGGGACGCCCTGCGGGACGCTCCGGCCGAGCTGACCAAAGAGCCAGGTCCAGTATTCGGGCATCTCGCCGTCCTTGTTTTTGAAATTCATGGGCGGGGCGTCGAAGATGTGGCGTCCGTCATTGTCGAGGTAGCAGTCGTACACTATTTCAGTGCAGTAGTGCCGGCCGTTGCCGGGCAGGAAGTACAGGTCGTATTCCTCGCCCAGAAGGGCCTTGCACTGCTCCACGTGGCGGGCTGCGCCGCTGTCGTCTTTAAGGCGCATCACCTTGAAGGTCGCGCGTCCGCCGTTGTTGAGGGTGAAATCTTTGAACAACGTGTCCAGCGGGTGGCGGTCCACTCCGTGGGCGAGAGTGGCGTCGATCACCCACACCGCGCCGGACTCGTCCACTTCCAGCACGGCGGTGTGGATATAGTTGATTTCGCCGCCCGCGGAAGTGGCTTCCGCAATGGCCCGGGACATGCTCTCTGCATCATAGTCCATCGGAATCCCGACAAACAGCAGGTCTCCTGTCTGTATCCGCGGGCTTTCGGCCGTGCTGCGGCAGGAAAGGGCCGACATCGCCGCTACTGCCGCAGTGAATGCGAATAATAATGCCTTTTTCATACTGCAAAGGTAACTCTTTTTTTTCTTTGTTTTTGTCGCAAAAACACCATAAATTTGCGACAAATATGGATAGCGTAGAAAAAAAGATTGAGCGCATAGTGCGTGCCGGGGGAGAAGGCAAAGTGTATTTTCCTTCGGATTTCTTCGACTGCGGGTCGGAAAAAGCTGTCTCGAAGGCTCTGCAGAGGCTTGTGGCTTCAGAAGTGCTAATGAGGATGGAAAGAGGGTTGTATTGTTTTCCTACCATTGACCGGAAGTGGGGTATGGGCGTTTTACCGGCCGGATCGGATAAAGTACTTGACGCGTATATCCGGAGGGATGGCTTCAGAATTGGACCTTGCCCCGGAGAAGCCCAGAATGCCCTCGGCCTGTCAGACCAGGTCGTGATGAACCCCGTTTATACGACAGACGGGCCGTCCCGCAAGATTTATTATCGCAAGAATGCCTGCCCGATAGTGCTCTACCACGTTTCTCCGAGAGTGTTCAACTATCGTTCGCATATAATAATGCTGACAGTAATTGCCCTTGAAGACATAGGCAAGGAATCTCTCTGGGAGTTCAAACTGGACACTCTCAGGGCTATTTATTCCGACATCCCCTATATGGAGATTCGTGAAGACCTCAAAAATACGCCTTCCTGGATTAGAAACTTAATACTTGACTTTTATGGAAAACGAAAAAGCAGTTAATTTCTGGCTCTCTTCCGATGACGAGAAGAGAGATGCTTACTTCAAGATCAAAGAGAAACTGAACGTAAGCCCCAAGGCGGCTGAAAAGGACTGGTGGGTGAGCCACGTGATCAAAGCAGTTTTCTCTCTTGAGTGTGCTGAAGCCCTGACCTTCAAGGGCGGGACGTCGCTGAGCAAGGCCTGGGGCATCACACAGCGCTTCTCGGAAGATGTCGATATCTCTATCGACAAGTCTTTCTTCGGCCTTTCCGGAGACACCCGCTCTTCGCGGGACCGCATCCGTAAACTCTCCCGGAAGTATATCCAGGAGGTGGTCCGGGATGAGTTGCGCGGGCTTGTCTATGTGTATGGCGGCGACAAATATGAGGTCAATTTCAAGGTCAGGCAGGATTCGGATGCCGATCCTACCGTGCTCCTTGTCCCTTACTACAGCGTGCTTCCTGCCGATCCTTATATCAAGGAAGTGGTGAGAATCGAGTTCAGTTGCCGCAACCTGCGGGAGCCCCGGGAGCTTCGCAGCATCGTGCCCTTCGCCGCACAGTTGTCGCCGGTGATAGATTTCCCTGAGACTTTGGTTCCTACGGTTGTTCCCACCCGCACCTTTCTGGAAAAGGTCTTCCTGCTCCACGAAGAGTTCCAGAAAGACCATCCCCGATCTCGCAGGATGTCCCGCCATCTCTATGACCTCTATAGCCTGGATGCCGCAGGCTACACCGAAAAGGCGCTTGCCGACACGGATCTCTACCGCACTTTAGTCCGGCACCGGAGCGTGTTCAATGCTATCCGCGGAATCGACTATTCCGGCCATCAGCCGCAGAATCTCCGTATACTGCCGCCCGAGCCGCTTCTTCCCCAGTGGAAAGACGACTACCGTTCAATGCAGGAACAGTTCATCTACGGGCCCTCTCCCTCCTGGGATGAACTCGTGAAAGCTCTCCGTTCCATTGAGGACAGGCTTCACGGGATTCAGCTATAATCGTTACTGATCATAGTACTGAGCGGGGCCGGTGGGCTGGTCCTTCGGCCGCCGCTACTTGAAGTACTGACTTGAGAATTCCCAGATGAGCTCGGGGACGTCGAGGTCGGCGGAGCCGTTTTTGTGGACGCCGTCGATTATCTCGTAGAGGCGTACTTCCTTGCCGTCGGTGCCGTCGAGGTAGCGGTGGCGCACGACGGTGTGGCTTTCGGGCTTGTAGAGCGGCAGGGTGTCACAGACTTCATGGGTGCAGCAGTTCGTGCTGACCATACGGCCGACGGCGTGCGGCACGGCGATGTATTCACCCCAGCCGTCGTGGTTGTCGGGGTCGCCTTCCCAGTGGGAGGTCTTGTCGGCGGTGCCGTGGATTTCGATGAAGGGCACGGGGCCGCGGGGCTTGATGTCCCGGTAGATCCATTCCATGTTGAGGCCGGCCAGCGAGACGATGGCGGCGAAGCGCTCCGGGTGCGTGTAGGCAAGCAGGTAGCACATCTCTCCGCCGTTGGACATGCCGCTGAACACGGTGTTGGCACGGTTTAGCTTATATTCACGCTGGAGCTTGCGCTGAAGGGCCAGGATGAAGGCCACGTCGTCGACTTTCCATCCTTCCTGCGAAGGGTAGCCGACGTTCCATCCGGTCTTGCCCTTGCCCGGGTCCTTGAGGCCCTGGGGGTAGCAGAGCACGAAGCCGTGCCGCCGGGCGCAGTCGATCATTGCCTTGAAGTAGCCCTCGGCCTTGCCGCCGTAGCCGTGGCAGATAAAGACCAGGGGGCGCCGGGCGCAAAGTGAATCGGGGACGTAGAGCCAGTATTCACGTTCCTGGCCCTGGTGGCGCATTGTGTGGCGCTCCGTCTGGGCGCCGAGGGAAGCGGCCGCAATCAGCAGCACCGCCGCTACGAGTGTAAGATGTTTCATAATCTATTGAATTGCCAAAGCACGATGCCGATGCTCACGGAGACGTTGAGCGAATGCTTGGTGCCGAACTGGGGGATGACCAGGGCGCCGTCGGAGGCGTCCACGACGCTCTGCTGAACTCCGTCCACTTCGTTGCCGAACACCAGCGCATAGCGGGCGCCCGGCGCCGGCCGGAAGTCCTGGAGCTCCACGGCGTTCTGTGTCTGCTCCACGCTCAGCACCGTCCAGCCCTGCCCCTGCAGCTCGCGCACGAGCTCCGCGGTGTCCGCCCTGTGCTCCCAGGGCACGCTGTCTTCTGCGCCGAGGGCGGTCTTGTGGATTTCAGCGCTTGGCGGCACGGCGCAGATGCCGCAGAGCCAGACCTTGTCTGCCTTGAAGGCGTCGGCGGTGCGGAAGGCGCTGCCCACGTTGTGGGCGCTGCGTATGTTGTCAAGTACCAATGCGATACCGGAATCCGGCAGCTCCCGGTACTCTTCCGGGCTCACGCGCCCGAGTTCGATATTCAGAAGTTTGCGGTCGTGCATTTGCACAAAGGTACAAAAATTATTATATTTGGAGGATTAAAATATCATTGTATGAAACAGGATATACAGTTGTTTGAATTGATCAAGAAAGAGGCCGAACGCCAGAAAAGCGGCCTTGAATTGATTGCATCGGAGAATTATGTGTCGGACGATGTGCTGAGGGCGATGGGTTCCATCTGCACCAACAAATATGCGGAAGGATATCCCGGCAAGCGCTACTACGGAGGCTGCGAAGTGGTGGACCAGATCGAGCAGCTTGCCATCGACCGCCTGAAGGAGATCTACGGCGCCGTATGGGCCAATGTGCAGCCGCATTCCGGCGCGCAGGCCAACATGGCCGTGACGATGGCCGTCCTCAAGCCCGGCGACACCATGATGGGCCTGGACCTCAGCATGGGCGGGCACCTTACGCACGGCTCTCCGGTCAACGCTTCCGGTATCCTATATAATGTAGTGGCCTACGGACTCGATCCCGAAACGGGCCGTGTGGACTACGACAAGATGGAGCAGCTCGCCGTCGAGCACAGGCCAAAGCTGATCGTCGGCGGCGCTTCTGCATATTCCCGCGAATGGGACTACCCCCGTATGCGCGCCATCGCCGACAAGGTGGGCGCCATCCTCTGGATCGATATGGCCCACACCGCCGGCCTCATTGCCGCCGGCCTGCTTGAAAACCCCGTAAAATACGCTCACATAGTCACTTCCACGACCCACAAGACCCTCCGCGGTCCCCGTGGCGGCATCATCCTGATGGGAGAAGACTTCGACGATCCTCAGGGCCGTACGACTCCCAAGGGCGTGGTCAAGAAGATGAGCCAGGTGCTGGACTCCTACGTGTTCCCTGGCGTGCAGGGTGGCCCGCTCGAGCATGTCATCGCCGCCAAGGCCGTGGCCTTCTATGAGGCCCAGCAGCCTGAATATGTGACCTACCAGAAGCAGGTGATGGCAAATGCGAAGGCAATGTGCGCCGAATTCATCCGCCTGGGCTACAAAGTCGTCAGCGGCGGCACCGACAACCACCTGATGCTCATAGACCTGCGCAGCAAGTTCCCGGAGGTGACCGGCCGCATCGCGGAGCGCGAGCTTGTCAAGGCGGACATCACCATAAACAAGAATATGGTGCCCTTCGACACCCGCAGCCCCTTCCAGACCAGCGGCGTCCGTATCGGCACGCCTGCCATAACCTCCCGTGGCTTCGTGGAGAAGGACATGGTCTATATCGTCGGCCTGATCGACACCGTGCTGTCTTCCTGCGCCCGTGCCGTGTCGGCCCTGACCGCCAAGGACGAACTCACGCCGGAGCAGAAAGCCGCAATGGAAGCCCACACCGCAGTGCTTTCCGAAGTGCGCCGCAAAGTCACCCAGATGACCGCCGGCGTGCCGCTGAACCGCTATTAATGACATTTTGTCACTGGCACGGACATTGATTTTACCTACAGCGTCTCCGGTTTGGAGGCGCTTTTTTGACACTAACAAACATCAATATTATGCTTAAACCATTAGCAGACAGAGTGGTCATCGAGCCCAAGGAGGCCGAGACCAAGACAGCGTCGGGAATCTACATCCCTGACACCGCGAAAGAGAAACCCCAGCAGGGAAAAGTGGTTGCCGCAGGCCCCGGCAAGAAGGATGAGCCTATGGAGGTCAAGGTAGGCGACGAAGTGCTCTACGGCAAGTACGCAGGCACGGAAGTTACCGTCGAAGACAAGAAATACCTTATCGTCAAACAGTCTGACATTTTAGCAATTCTGTAATATGGCAAAGGAAATCAAATTCAATACCGACGTCCGCACAAAGATGAAGAGCGGCGCGGACCAGCTTGCCGACGCTGTGAAGGTGACTCTCGGCCCCAAAGGTCGTAATGTTGTCATCGATAAGAAGTTCGGCGCCCCTCAGGTGACCAAGGACGGCGTGACCGTGGCAAAAGAGGTCGAACTTGAGGACCGTTTCGAGAATATGGGTGCACAGATGGTCAAGGAAGTCGCTTCCAAGACCAACGAGCAGGCAGGCGACGGCACCACCACCGCCACCGTCCTTGCCCAGGCCATCATCAACGTGGGCCTGAAGAACGTGACTGCAGGTGCCAATCCTATGGACCTGAAGCGCGGCATCGACAAGGCTGTCGCAGCCGTTGTCGACTCCCTGAAGAGCCAGAGCAAGCAGGTCGGCAGCGACTACTCCAAGGTGGAGCAGGTCGGCACCGTGAGCGCCAACAATGATTCTTATATAGGTAAGCTCATCGCCGACGCCATGTCGAAGGTCGGCCAGGACGGCGTGATCACCGTCGAAGAGGCCAAGGGCACCGACACCGAGGTGAAGGTTGTCGAAGGCATGCAGTTCGACCGTGGCTACATCAGCCCCTACTTCATGACCAACGGCGACAAGATGGAAGCCGAACTCACCAATCCTTCCATCCTCATCTGCGACAAGAAGATCAGCACGATGAAGGACCTCCTTCCCATCCTTGAACCTATCGCACGTGAGGGCAGGGAACTGCTCATCATCGCCGAGGACGTGGACGGCGAAGCCCTGACCACCCTCGTGGTCAACAAGCTGCGCGGCACCCTCAAGATCGCAGCCGTCAAGGCTCCGGGATTCGGCGACCGCCGCAAGGAAATGCTCCAGGACATCGCAACCCTGACCGGCGCGGTCGTCGTCAGCGAAGAGCGCGGCTTCACCCTTGAGAACACCACTCCCGACATGCTCGGCAAGGCCGAGAAGGTGACCATCACCAAGGAGAACACCACCATCGTGGGCGGCGCAGGCGACAAGGAAGCCATACGCGACCGTGTGGACCAGATCCGCAAGCAGATCGAGGTCAGCACCTCCGAATACGACAAGGAGAAGCTCAAGGAGCGCCTTGGCAAGCTCGGCGGCGGCGTTGCAGTGCTCTACGTGGGCGCTACGACCGAGGTCGAGATGAAGGAAAAGAAGGACCGCGTGGAGGATGCCCTGAACGCAACCCGCGCTGCAGTTGAAGAAGGATATCTTCCCGGAGGCGGCGTGTCCTACATCCGTGCCGTCGAGGCCCTCTCCAAACTCAAGGGAGATAACGAAGACGAGAACACCGGTATCCACATCGTGGCACGCGCCATCGAGGAGCCTCTGCGCCAGATAGCCGAGAATGCCGGAGTGGACGGCAGCGTGATCGTGCAGAAGATCAAGGAAGGCAAGGCCGACTTTGGCTACAACGCGCGCACGGGCGAATACGTGAATATGTTCGAGGCCGGGGTCATCGACCCGACGAAGGTCGCACGTGTGGCTCTCGAAAATGCAGCTTCCGTGGCCGGAATGTTCCTGACCACCGAGTGCGGCATAGTTGATATTCCCGAACCCGCTCCGGCGGCTCCCGCAATGCCTCAGGGAGGAATGATGTAATAATCAGTTGATTACGTTTAAAATCGGGGTTGGGGCTTTTCCTGGCCCCAATTTTTTTGCTAATTTTTTCGAAAAAAAAGTGAAAAAAGTTTGCAGAATAAAAAAAAGTGCTTACCTTTGCAATCCCGTTTGAAACACGGGCGAGGCCATCAGCCGAATGAGGCTGGTTTTTTTAGCGCCTTTTTTGAAAAGAGTTCTTTGAAAAGACTGTTGAAAAAGTACAAGCAAGTACCAAGAACAAACGAGAGCGTTGATTCCTTTTTTTAGGAAGAAAGTGTCAAGGGTCAAGCTAAGATTTAAAGAATATACAAAGAAGAGTTTGATCCTGGCTCAGGATGAACGCTAGCGGCAGGCTTAACACATGCAAGTCGAGGGGCAGCGCGGGTAGCAATACCTGGCGGCGACCGGCGGAAGGGTGCGTAACGCGTGAGCAACCTGCCCGTATCAGGGGGATAAGCGATGGAAACGCCGTCTAATACCCCATAACAACAGAGGCTGCATGACCTTTGTTTGAAAGATTCGTCGGATACGGATGGGCTCGCGAGACATTAGCTAGTTGGAGTGGTAACGGCACACCAAGGCGACGATGTCTAGGGGTTCTGAGAGGAAGGTCCCCCACATTGGAACTGAGACACGGTCCAAACTCCTACGGGAGGCAGCAG